>Ga0070697_100004482_pt1 | contig 10740 bp, 10 predicted proteins | sample KBSK1501metaG_FD_65475 | JGI IMG/M metagenome (GOLD analysis project Ga0070697, IMG submission 65475) | Corn, switchgrass and miscanthus rhizosphere microbial communities from Kellogg Biological Station, Michigan, USA - KBS K1-50-1 metaG | ecosystem: Host-associated > Plants > Roots >... | reverse complement strand
CGACGCTTGGCCCCGAGCACGGGGAAGCGCCCCAGCAGTTCCTCGATGTCGCGACGCACGTCGCGGTCGGAGCGCGTGTAGGCGCCCATCTCGAGATTCTCTTCCACGCTCATCGCCGGGAAGTTGCAGCGGCCCTGAGGCACGTAGGAGCAGCCGCGCCGGAGCACCGCGACCGGGTTCTCGCCCCCGATCTCCTCGCCCCCGAGCCGGATGTGCCCGCGCGACGGCTTGACCATTCCGAACACGGTGCGGAGCAGCGTCGACTTCCCGGCCCCGTTGGCCCCGATGATCGCCACGATCTCGTCGGCTCGCACGTCGGCGGAGACGCCCCGCAGCACCTCGATCTCGCCGTAGCCGGCGTGCACGTCCTCGAGGTGGAGGAGCGCATCCCCGGCGCGACTACCTTCCAAAATAAGCCTCGATGACCTGCGGGTCACGGCGGACCGCCTCCGGCGTCCCCTCGGCGATCTTCTGGCCGTGGTCGAGGACGATCACGCGCTCGGAGATGTCCATCACCACGTCCATGTTGTGCTCGACGAGCAGCACGGCCTTGCCCAGGCGATGCAGCCTCCGGATCTGCTCCTTCATCTGGTTGATCATCGTGGGATTCACCGCGGAGGCGGGCTCGTCGAGCAGGACGAGCTCCGGATCGGGCATGAGTGCGGCCGCGAAGGCGAGGAGCTTCCGCTGGCCGTAGGACAGGCTGCCCGCGGGGTCGTCCGCGCGCCCGGCGAGGCCTACCGAATCGAGCAGGGCCAGGGCGCGCTCGACGGCGGCCGCCTCGTAGCGCCGCACCCGCGGCGCGCGGACCAGCCGGGCCAGCACGTGCTCCTCCTGATGCTGCTGGAGGAAGGTCAGCAGGTTCTCCAGCGCGGAGAGCCGCGGGAACACGCTCACGAGCTGGAAGGTGCGCCCCACGCCGAGCCGCGCGATGCGATGGGCCGCCAGGCCGGTGACATCCCGACCGTGGAAGAGCACGCGCCCGGCGTCGGGTGCCAGGTAGCCGGTGACACAGTTGAACAGCGTCGTCTTGCCCGAGCCGTTGGGCCCGATCAGGCCCACCAGCTCGCCCGCCTCGATGCTCACGTCGACCGCGTCGACCGCGGTGACCCCCAGGAACCGCTTGGTGAGCCCGCGTACCTCGAAGAGGGGCATGGCTAAGCGCCGGACGAGGACGGCCGGCGCCGGATGACGCCTTCGAGCCCGTCGGGGGCGCGAATGACGATGATGAGCAGCAGGAGCCCGTAGATCACCATGCGCCACGTCGGGGCCATCCGGAGGATCTCGGGCAGGGCGGTGAAGGCGGCGGCGCCCACCAGGACGCCGCGCAGGCTCCCCACGCCCCCGAGAAAGATCATCACGAGCAGGTTGACGCTGAGGCTCACCGCCAGCTCCCCCGGGCACAGGACGCCCACGTAGGAGACGTAGAGCGTGCCCACGCCTCCCGCCACCGCGCCCCCGATGACGAAGGCGATCATGCGGTATTTCAACGGATGAATCGACGCGGCGGAGGCCAGCGTCTCGTTGTCGCGCACCGCGTGGAAGGCGCGACCGAGCCGGAACGTGGTGAGGCCGTGATAGAGGAGCCCGACCCCTCCCACCGTGGCGAGCCCCATCCAGTAGAACGCGGGCAGCGTGGCGATCCGCAGCGACCCGAGCTGAGGTTTGGGAATGCCGGTCACGCAGAGCGGCCCGCGGGTGAAGTCGACCCAGTTGGTGGCGACGATCTGGGTCACGAGGGCGAAGCCGAGGGTGCCCATCGCGAAGCTGTGCTCGGTCAGCCGGAACATGGGCACCCCCATGGCGAGGGCGACCAGGCCCGCCATCGCGATGCCGGCGGGCAGCGCGGCCGCGAAGGGCCAGCCCACCTCGGTGGCGAGCAGGGCCGCGGTGTAGGCGCCGATGCCGAAGAAGGCCGGGTGGGCCAGGGAGAGGCTGCCGACGTGGCCGACGATCAGGTCGTAGCTGAGGGCGAGCGCCCCGTACAGCGCGGTGAAGATCAGAACGTGCAGAACGTAGCGCTGCTGGCCGGGCACCGCGGCGGCGACGATCCACGGCACGGCGACGAGGAAGGCCGCTCCGACGGTCCAGCGCACCGCGCGCACCGTCAGATCCCGATCCGTCGGCCGAAGAGGCCCTGCGGCCGCACGAGCAGCACGGCCACCATGACCACGAAGGCGATGGCGTCCTTGTAGGCGTAGGAGACGTATCCGGCGGCGAGCGACTCGGCCAGCCCGATCAGGAAGGCGGCCGCGATGGCGCCCCTGACGTAGCCGAAGCCGCCGACGATGACCGCCGCGAACGCCTTCAGGGTGAGCAGGGCGCCCACGTCGGGGAAGATGTTGAAGAGCGGCGAGACGAGAGCCGCGGCCCCGCCCGCGAGCGCGGCCGAAATCCCGAAGGTGGCCAGCGCCACCCGCTGCACGTCGACCCCTACCACCGCGCACGCCTCGCGGTTCTGGGACATCGCCCGCATCGCCTTCCCTAGCTTGGCGCGAGTCACGAACCACTCGAGCCCGGCGAAGATGATCACCGCCGCCACGAGCACGAGCGGCCGCTGCCAGGCCATGCGCACGCCGCCGACGTCGGCGATGGTCGAGGACAGGGTCGTCGGCACCTCCTTGGGCTGGGTGCCGAAGACGAGGATGGCCAGGTTGGTCAAGGTGATCGAGGTGGCGAGGGTGGCGATGAGCTGGACGTGCCACGTCCGGGCCAGGATGCTCCGGATCACCCCGCGCTCGTACGCGAGTCCGAACACGCCCATGGCCGCGGCCGCGGCGAGGCCGGCCACCGGATAGGGCAGCCCCAGCTCGGCATAGGCGTACCAGAAGGCGTAACCGCCCAGCATGTAGAACTCGCCGTGGGCGAAGTTGACCAGGCGCACCACCCCGAACATGAGGGCGAGTCCCGTCGCCACCATGGCATAGAGCGAGCCCAGGGTGAGGCCGTGGACGAGCTGCTCGAGGAGGTCGCTCAAGCGCCCGGCTACGGCTGAATCGCGATCCTTTCCAGAATCTTGAGCTGCCCGCCGTTGATCTCGACCAGGAGCATGTTGATGAAGGCCTGGTGCGTGTCGTCGAACCTGATCCGCCCCACCGGCGTATTGGCGACGTCGAGCTCCTCCAGCGCGTCGCGGATCGACTTGCGGTCGGCCCGCCCGGTTTTCTTGATGGCCTGCTCGACGGCCGGCGCCACCGCGTAGCGGAACGCGATGGCGGCGAGGCTCCCGTGCACCCGTACCGGCACCTTGAACCGATCGAGCCACTGCTTCTCCCACGCCGGGTCGAGCACCGGCGTCCAGTAGGTCGCTTCCACGAGGCCGTCGGCGATCGAGGGGCTGTCCCGCACCTGGTGGAGGAACTCCAGCGTGGCCATGCTGCCCCGCGCGTAGAGCTTCTGGGTCAGGCCGACCTCGCGGAACTGGCGCATGAACACGCTGCCCTCGCTGGCCAGCATTACGAGCAGCACCGCCTCTGGATTCGCCCGCTTCACCCGGGTGAGCACCGGACGGTAGTCGGCCTGGCCGCGGTCGAAGAACTCCGTGCTCACCAGCTTGATGCCGTACTTCTTGAAGGCGACGTCGTAGGCGGCGGCCGCCCCGCGCCCGAAGTCGTCGTTCTGGGCGAAGATCGACACCGACTTCGTGGACTGGCTCATGTACCGGGCGAACTGGTTGGCCAGCATCACGTCGTCGGGGTTGACCCGGAACGCCCACTCGTTCACGGTCTTGCCGATGAGCTCGCGGATCTTGGGGTTGCTGCACGCCTCGATGACCATCGGCACCTGGAGCTCCTTCACCACCGGCAGGGCCCCCAGGCACGCGCCGCTATGGGTCTGGCCGATGATCACGTCCACCCGGTCGACGTCGGCCAGCTTGCGCACCGCGCTCACCGCCTCCCCGGGGGTGCCCGCGTTGTCGCCGAAGGAGATCTCGATCTTCCGGCCCATGATGCCGCCCTTGGCGTTGTACTCGTCCGCCAGCATCTGGGCCGCCCACTTCACGCCCTCGCCGGTGATCGCGGAGGGCCCGGTCATGGCGGAGGCGAACCCCACCTTGATGGGCGTAGCTCCCTGCGCCTGCACCCCCGGCCGCTCCCCGCCGAGCGCGAGGGCCAGTACGACTGCGATTCCGATCGTGCTTCGCCGCGTCAGTCTCATCGCTCTCTCCTCGCTCGGCTCTCTCAGCCGAGGATCGCCAGCTCCTGGCTCGACTGGGTGAGCCGGCGGGCGCCGCCGGCGGTGATCTCGACGGCGTCCTCGACCTGGACACCGCCCCAGCCATGTTCGTAATAGGGTGTCTCCACGCAGAAGACCATCCCGGGCTCGAGCGGGGTGTGGGTCGCCGCGTTGATGGTGGGCGGATCGTAGGGCTCGAGGCCGATGCCGTGCCCGACATGATGCCGCTCGTAGTGCGGCATGCCGTGCTCGCGCGTCACGCGCATGGCGGTCTCGAAGATCTGGCTCACCGCCACCCCCGGCTTCATGGCCGCGATGGCCGCGATCTCCCCGTCCCGCGCCGCGTTGTAGTAGCGGCGCTGCTTCTCGCTCGGCGCGCCGAGCACCGCGGTGCGGGAGATGTCCGAGCGGTAGCCCTGGTACACGCAGCCCAGATCGAAGCGAATGAGGTCGCCCGGCGCCAGCGCACGCTCCGAGGCGTACACGTCGGCCAGGGCCGCCCGCTCCCCCATGGTGACGACGGTGAAGAACGGCTGCGCCCCCTTGCGCAAGACCTCCCGCTCGAATACGATGGCGGCTTCGCGCTCGGTGACGCCGGGCTTGAGCATGCCGAGGATGGCGGCCACCCCGTCCTCGGCGATCAGAGCGGCCCGCTCGAGCCTCCTCACCTCCTCCGCGCTCTTCACCATCCTGGCACTCCGGAAGTGCGCGTACCCGGGCCCGATGGTGGTTCCGGCGAGCTGCTCGCCGAGCCGCTGCCACGTCGCCGGAAACACACCGGCCTCGTCGAGTCCGATCCGCTTGCCGAGGGCGCCGAAGCCGCCCAGCACCTCCCGGAGCGCCTCGCCGGGGCCCGCCGCGGGCGCGCTCGTGATCTCGCGCACGCGGGCCCCGACCGGCCCGGGCGGGTCGGCGTAGTTGAAGAAGAACTTCCCGTAGCAGGCGAGCCGGTCGACCGCGATCGCGTCCGCGGAGACGCCGGTGGCGTCGATGAACGGAATGACGAGACCCACCCCCTGGCGCGTGAACACCCCGTACAGCTCGAGACCCCGGAAGAGGGCGTGGGCGATCGAGCGGAAGCCGGTGACGTACTGGAGATTCTCGGGCGTGCTCGCGACGAGGGCGTCCAGGCCTAGGGCGTCCAGCACCTCCGTGAGCCGTGACTTCACGTGCGGATCCATTGCCTACCTCCTGGAATGTGGCTACCTCCTGAAATTCGGCAGGACTTCCTGGCCGAACAGCTCGATGGCTTCGTGCATCTCGGGAACGGACCCGGCCACGAACAACATGCCGGACAGCGTGGTCACTCCGGCCCGCTCGTACACCTGGATGCGCTCGGAGATCTCGGCCGGGCTGCCGATGAGATTGCGCTGGTCGAACCCTCCGGTTTGCTCCCGGAGCGTCGACCGCTTCAGCGACTCCAGATGCTTGAAGAGCTGCGAGGCCCGGAAGCGCCGGACCGCTTCGTCGTGCGTGCGCCCGATCGAGACCGCGAACTGCGGCGCGATGTCGATCGTGGAGCCGTCACGGCCGGCCGCCGCAGCCGCGCGATGGATGTCGGCGATCCCCCGCTCGATCTCCTCCGGCGACAGCACCGCCGGCATCCAGCCCTGGGCGTACTGCCCGGCGCGGCGCCGGACCTCGGAATGGTTACCCCCGGCATAGATAGGCATGGGGTTTTGTACCGGCTTCGGAAAGCACTCGACCTCCTCGAAATGTACCGCGCTCCCCCGAAACGTCGCGCGGCGCTCGGTGAAGAGCAGGCGCAGCGCCCGCATACCCTCGTCCACGATGACCCCGCGGCGCGCGCCCTTCGCGTCGGGGAAGAGCGCTTCGTATTCTTCGCGATACGCACCGGTGCCCACTCCGAGGATCACCCGACCGCCCGAGAGCTGGTCGAGGGTCGCCACCTGCTTGGCGAGCACCGGCATGTTGCGCATCGGCAGCACGATGATGCCGGTGGCGAACCGGAGCCGGGTGGTGCGGGAGGCGCAGTAGGCGAAGGTCATCAGCGGCTCGAAGAAGTTCGGCGGATCGGAAAATTCCTTCTGCACGTAGCGCTGGGTCGTCATGTGGTCGTTGCCCCACACCGAGTCGAACCCGAGCCGCTCGCAGAGGAGCGCGGTCGGCAGGATGTCGGCCGGCTTCGCGAAGGGCACCGGGTACATCATTCCCTCGATGCAGGTCGGGATGTGGACGCCGAATCGCATGCCGGCTACCGCAGCTCCCGCCACGCAGGCACCAGCGTCTCCGCGCAGAGGGTGAGCTGCTGAGCGGTGTCGGCGCCGCGGGGCAGGACCGCGATGGGCGCGTCCAGTCCCGCCTCGGCCCAGCGCGCGAGCTGGAGCCGGCAGTGCTCCGGCGTGCCCGCCACCGCGAGGGCGTCGATCAGCTCGTCGTCGACCAGATGCGCCGCCCGCCCGAACGCCTCGCGGAACGGCTGGGTACGATCGGGCCCGAGGCCGGCGTCGAGCAGGATCGACTGGCCGTGGAGCACGCCCAGGTAACGCGCGATGAGCGGCCTGACCGCCGCGCGCGCGGCCAGCCCGTCGGGGCTCACCGCCACGATCAGGTAGGCGAGCACGGTGAAGCCCGGGCGGCCCGGCCCCGCGGTCTGGCGCACGCGGCGCACGTGGCCGGGCGAGGCGAGCACAGAGCAGTGCACGCCGTCGGCGATCTCGCCGGCCAGCCGGAGCGCCTTCGGCCCCTTCACCCCGAGCAGCACCGGCACCGCCTCGGGCGGCCTCCACTCGAGCTCCACGTCGTCGACCGTGAAGGTCTCGCCCCGAAACGTCACCCGCTCCCCCGCGAGCAGGCGCCGGACGATCTCGACCGCCTCCCGCAGCCCGCCGAGGGGCGTCTTGAACGGGATGCCCATCTGGGCCTCGATCCACCGCCGATTGCTCGATCCGAGGCCGAGCACGACGCGGCCGGGCGCGATGCCGGCGAGCGCGGCCGTCTCCATGGCCAGCAGCGCCGGGTGCCGCGTGTAAGGATTGACGACCCCGAGCCCGATGACGAGCCGCTCGGTCACCGCGGCGGCCGTCGCGGCCAGCGCGTAGGCGCCCGGCTGGAAATAGTCCTCGATGATCCACGCGCTCCCGAACCCGGCGCGCTCGGCCGCCCGTGCCCACGCGGTGACCCGCGAGGGCGGCTCGGCCCCCGTGAGGGCGATGCCCGGGCTGGTCGCCCAGCGAGGGTCCATCACAGCTCGCGCAGGCCGTACTGCTCGCGGAGGACGCGTAGGGCCCCGTCGAAGTCGGCCGGCGCGTCGGGTACGGGCGGCAGCCAGGTCCGGCTCGCGCCCGGGTCCTTGAGCCCGCCGGAGGTCAGGACCACGACGATGGTCTGCTCGGGATCGAGCGCCTTCCGCGCGGCGAGCTGCATGACCGCGGTGAGCGACGTGGCCGACGAGGGCTCGACGAAGAGGCCCTCCTCGCGCCCCAGAGCGCGCTGGGCCTCGAAGAGGCCCTCGTCGGTGATCCGCACGCCGGCGCCTCCCGACTGCTTCAGCGCGGCCAGGCCTTGCCACGTGCCGTAACGGGACGCGATAGAAAACGCGACCGACGCACCGCCCGGAACCTGCTCGGGCGCCTCGAGGCCCCGCTCGAGGGCATTGGCGAGCGGCCCGAACGGCTCGGCCGCGATCATGCGCGGCGTGTCCTTGACGAGGCCCAGCGCCTGCAGCTCCGCCCAGCCCTTCCAGATGCCATATAGCCCGTCGCTGTACGCGCTCGGCACCGCGACCACGTCGGGCGCCCTCCAGCCGAGGTCCTCGGCGATCTCCCAGGCGATCGTCTTGTAGCCCTCGACGCCGTAGGGGTTCGAGCCGATCGGGGGAATGACGAAACCGCTGGTCGGATACCAGCCGAGGCGCTCGATGCCCTCGCGCATGAGCTGCCAGCGTGACTCCGAGGTCGGACACGCCACCACCGCGGCCCCGTAGGCCTGCATCAGCGTCTTCATGGTCTCCGGCACCGAGGCCAGCGTGAAGATCACGCAGGGCAGGCCGGCGCGCGCGGCATAGGCGGCGGTGGAGGCCCCGTGATTGCCGGTGGAGGAGATGGTGATCACGCGCGCGCCCGTGGCCACCGCGTGGCTGACCGCGACCGCGCAGAGGCGGTCCTTGTACGACCACGTCGGGTTGCGGCTCTCGTCCTTGGCGAAGAGGCGCGGCAACCCGAGGCGCCGGCCGAGCCGGTCGAGGTGCACCAGCGGGGTGGCCCCCTCGCCGAGGCTGACCGCGTGCTCGGCGGCCACCGGCAGGACGGCACCGTAGCGCCAGAGACCGCGCGGCGTCGACGGCAGGCTGTCCGGCCGCAGGCCGGCGAGCGAGCTCAGATCGAGGCGGACGGAGAGGTTGACGGCCACGCCCTCCTGCCGGCATCGCGCGCAACCGGCGAAGCCCCGAGGATCGTCGATAACCGTGTGACATCGCAGGCATTCGAGCCCGACGACTCGAGCGGACCGGGGCATGACGCGGGGTAGTGTAGCCCCCACGCTACGATTTCACAACGGCGCCCGACCGTGGTCTCATGGGGCATGGAGTTCGTCCTCTTCGACACCGCGATCGGCCGTTGCGGCATCGCGTGGAGCGCGCGTGGCGTGGTGGGTGTGCAGCTTCCCGGGGGGCGCGAGCCCGAGACGCGCGCTCGCCTGCTCCGGCGATTCCCGGGCGCTCGCGAAGCCTCACCGCCGCCCGACGTGCAGCGCGCCCTAGACGGGATCGTGGCGCTCTTGAGCGGCGAGCCGAGCCGGCTCGACGCGATCGCGCTCGACATGGACGGCGTGGCGCCCTTCCACCGCCGGGTCTACGAGGTCGCCCGCACCATCCCGCCGGGGGCGACCCTCTCCTACGGCGAGGTCGCGGCCCGGCTTGGCGAGCCCGGGCTGGCACGCGACGTGGGACAAGCGCTGGGCGAGAACCCGTTCTCGCTCATCGTCCCCTGCCACCGCGTGATCGCGGCGGGCGGCAAGCTGGGCGGCTTCTCCGCGCGGGGCGGTGTCGCCACCAAGCTTCGGCTTCTGGCCATCGAGGGCGCACGGGCGGCGGACCAGCTCACCCTCTTCGAGCCGCCCCGCGCCGCGGGACGTGAACAGCTCGAAGTAGGTCTTGTCCCGTCGGTTCGCGACCATGTCCAGCGGGCTCTGGCCGCCTCGGTTCTTGAGCCTCGGGTCCGCCCCGTAGCGCGCCAGCATCTCCACGTACTTCCGGTCGCTGTTCTTCTTGAGGAGCAGGTGAAGCGCGGGCGCCGAGGAACGGGGTCTCGTCCTCGAGCACTGGGTCCACACTGGCCCCGTTCCCGATCAGCAGGTCGATGGCCCCCACGTCGTCGGCGAACGCGGCGGCCCAAAGGCTGTACTCCCGGCGCCGAGCAGATACTCCGCCAGCCTCAACGACCGCGCTCTGGTCTTCTCATTGGCGGGCAGGCCGCACAGCAGATGCAGCGCGTTCCGCCGGCGCTCGTCCGTGACTTGCCGGAGTGCCGGGTCCGCCTCGAGGAGGGCCTTGACCTTTTCGAGGTCCGGCGCCTTGACCGCTTGGAAGAGCCGCGCCTTGCTCATGTCGGGCGCGTCATTCTGCCACGGCTCCCCCGCGACTTGCCAATTGCTCCGCCTCGGCGCAGAATCCCTGGACGACGATGCCCACCATCATGACGGAGGCCTGCGCATGACCCGCACCGCCTACTTCAACGGCCGGTTCGTCCCCGAGACCCAGGTCCTCATCCCCTACCGCGACCGGAGCTTCAACCGCGGCGACGGCTGCTTCGACATGACCCGCACCTTCGACGGGCGCATCTTCCGCCTCGAGGAGCACGTCGAGCGGCTCTATCGCTCCCTGCGCTACCTGGGCATCGACGTCGGCCTCGAGCCCAAGGAGATGGTGGCCATCAGCGAGCAGGTCGTCGAGCGGAACGAGCCGCTGCGCGCCGCCGCAGGCGACTGGTGGGTGGCCCAGCGCGTCAGCCGTGGCGTCGATGCCATCGGTGACGAGGGATGGGCGCACACCGGGACGCAGCTGATCGTGGACTGCACCCCCCTGCCCCTCCGGAAGCGGGCCGCCCTCTTCCGCGACGGCATCGAGGTGGTGGTGCCGTCCATCCGGCGGACGCCGCCCAACTCCCTCAGTCCGCGGGCCAAGACCCACAACTACCTGAACGTCATCATGGCCGACCGAGAGGTCAAGGCGGCCCGGCCCGAGGCGTGGTCGGTGCTCCTCGACGAGAACGGCAACCTCTGCGAGGGGATCGGCAGCAACGTCTTCGTGGTACGCGGCGACCGCATCTACACGCCGCGCGAGCAGTACGTGCTGCCCGGGGTGAGCCGCCGCACCGCGATGGAGCTGGCCGCGCGACTCGGCATTCCCTGCGAGGAGCGCGATCTGGACGTCTACGACGCGGTGACCGCCGACGAGGTGTTCCTGACCTCGACCAGCCTGTGCCTCTGCGGGGTACGCTCGGTCAACGGGCAGCCGATCGGCGACGGCCGGGTGCCCGGACCCATCACGAAGCGGCTCACCGACGCCTACGTGGCGCTGGTCGGCACCGACTTCGTGGCCCAGTA
>Ga0070697_100004481_pt1 | contig 10744 bp, 6 predicted proteins | sample KBSK1501metaG_FD_65475 | JGI IMG/M metagenome (GOLD analysis project Ga0070697, IMG submission 65475) | Corn, switchgrass and miscanthus rhizosphere microbial communities from Kellogg Biological Station, Michigan, USA - KBS K1-50-1 metaG | ecosystem: Host-associated > Plants > Roots >... | reverse complement strand
GGACACACGTGATTTGAACAACGCGAAGTTTTGGCGAAAGCTGGCATTGATCTTTAAGGACACTCACGATCTAATCAGGAAATGTGCCGAAGAAGCCGGCGTCGATCTGGATTCCATTGAAGCAGAGGCCGCAATCGCCGCCCACGATCGGAAAACGGAGACGGCTAAGAAGCATGAGCTTTCAACCGTGGCGCGCGACTATGCCAGGATGGTTGAGCAGTGGTTCGCAAAGGAGTTGGCTGAGGAGGAAAAGATCCATGTCAACGCTGCCCGCTCAGAGACTCCTGCAGAAAAAATAGATTTGGCGGCTGCCGTCGAAGTAATCCGTTGGTACCAATTCTTCATTGCCGCCAAAGTTTTCAGAGCACTACTTAATGACGACGACGAAATCGAAAACGATCTCGCTGATGACAATGAGATGGTGCGCGACGCCGCTCAAAACGATTCTAATGGATCGGCAAAGGTCGCCTTGATCGCAATCGACCGGTCAATGAGCGCGTGGTGGGCGGTGCAAAGCTGTCTTCCTGACAAAAAGGATTCGACTGCGCCGTTAATGGCGGTACTCGAAAGATTAAGAGATGGGATTGAAACGGTTCTCCCGCAGGCCCGTGATTTTCTCAGGCCGGGATTCGACGAAGTTCTGTCTGATTTTGTGAGCTAACAAACGAAAAACCATTTCCCCTTTTTTATTTGACATCTGCGATTTTCCATTTGATTCGACGGAAGCGGGCCAAATGGGGGTAACTCGTGGGCGTCCGATCAACGGGATAGCCAATGGCACATGGAAAATGACAAATGGAAACTGGAAAATGGTTTTCGTATTTCAACCTCAGGTCCCTGATAACTCATGAAAGGCAATATTCCCATCCCCGAACTCCCATTTGCGGAAGAAGTGTGGCTAATGGTGGCGGTCACTTCCGTGCGCGAGCGACGCACTCAACAAGGCAAGCCGTTCCGCGATGTCAGCGCCAGAAATGCGACCGGAAATCTTTCTCTGAAAATTTGGGCCGATGTTTTGGAAGGACGAGAAGACATCAGACCCGGCCTTTGGGGCGTCACCGGCAAGCTTGACAGTTTTCAAAATCAGACTCAGTTCATCGTTAGCGAATACAAACCGATCACAATCGAGCAATACCGCGAGTACCTGGGCTGCGATCCGTTAATGCCGCGCGCCTTCACTTTGGACATCGAAACGTTGGCGCTTCCTGGTTTTCGCGACCGCGTTGGGCCAAAGTTGGAAAGAGATTTTCGCCTGGGCTACATGCGCACGGAGCAGCAGCAGCGTTACCTTGAAGACATCGCCGCAGAGGAAGAGCGTGTCTATCAACTGGGTTCGCTGGCCGCTGTCTCGGGTCGAGTACTTTCGATCGCTGTGCACGTCGGCCCGGTTCCGGGACTTGAGATCGAAGCCCTGACCAGTATTCAAGGCGAACACGCCTTTGGAATCGACGCAGAGGGAAAGGAACAGGATGAAGCCCAGGCACTGCAGGACTTTCTGTCGTTGATGGCTGATTTCGATTCCGAATGCGATCTGGTCGTCGGTCACAACATCATCGGATTTGACCTGCCATTTATCTTTCAGCGATGTCTGGCGAACAACATCGCCGTCAAGCCATTCATCGACTTGAGTGACTTTGATGTGCAAGGTGCATTCGACACGATGCGGGCGTGGTGGCTCGGCGATCGCCGGAGCCGTGTAAGTCTGGACGATATTGCCTGGGCGCTGGGAATTGAATCGAGCAAGACCGCCGACGTCGAAGGCAGCCGCGTTTTCGAGTTGTATCAAGCCGGCAAGCTCGCTGAAATTCGCGAATACAATTTGAATGATGTGCGTGTGACGCGGAAAGTGTACGAGCGGATGGTCGCGTGTTTCAGAGGTTGAATTTATTAAAGGCAATGAAACGAAGGAGCTGCCCACTGAACGGCTTCCCGTTTCTATCCCGAGTGTGACGGAGCGAACAACTCAGTTAATTGATCGTCAGGATGAAAACACGCCGCGCGGCTAGCGAAGTAATCCGGCACAATTGGTAGCCGTTTCCGCACCTGCGATGCTGTTTCATCTTTGCAACAACTCTGATAGACTGCAATCTCATGGACGGTAGTATGACTGCTATCTTTATTCTCCTCGCCGGAGCTGCCCTGGGCGCGGTCGTCGCATGGCTCATCTTCCGAGCCAAAGCCAATCAGGCTTATGAAGAAGGAAAGACCGAAAGCGCGACGCAGATCGCTACCGTTAACGAACGCATGACGGCTAAAGAACATGAACTGATCAAACTTCAGCAGGCTTTCGATAAAGAAATCATCGAACGCGATCGATTGCGCGACACGAATGCCTTGTTGAAAGCGGGTCTCGAAGGGGAACGTCGTGCCGCACACGAACGCAGCGAATCATTCAAACAGGCCGCGGACGCCTTATCCGAAAAATTCAAGGCGCTTTCGCGGGACGCGCTTAAAGATAACAACCAGGAATTTCTTAATCTGGCACATGCGACGCTGGAAAAATTTCAAGCTACCGCGAAGGGCGATCTGGCGCAGCGACAGCAAGCCATCGATCAACTCGTAAAACCGCTAAAGGACTCACTCGAGAAAGTTGACGGTCGCATTTGCGAAATTGAAAAGACGCGTGCCGGCGCTTATGCAGAGTTGCGTGAACAAGTGCGAGCGTTGGCCACTTCACAATTACAACTTCAGGCTGAAACCGGAAATCTGGTAAAGGCTTTGCGCACTCCGCATGTGCGCGGGCGTTGGGGTGAGATCCAACTGCGTCGCGTTGTCGAACTTGCCGGGATGCTTAAATACTGCGATTTCACCGAGCAGGAAACCGTCACTAACGAAGATGGACGTATCAGACCCGATGTGATTGTGAGGCTCCCCGGCAATCGCACAATCGTCGTTGACGCAAAGGTCCCTTTCGAGGCCTTCTATGAATCGATCTCGACAACCGACGATGGCGTTCGACTCGAACGGCTGAAGGAACATGCTCGGCTGGTGCGCACGCATATCGGCGCGCTCAGCAAGAAGTCATATTGGGAAACGGTGCAACCGACTCCCGAATTCGTGCTGCTGTTTCTGCCTGGCGAAAATTTTTACAGCGCAGCTTTGGAGCTCGATCCGAAATTGATCGAAGACGGCGTCGATCAAGGCGTCATCATCGCAACTCCTACAACGTTGATCGCCTTGCTCAAAGCGGTTTCCTATGGCTGGCGGCAGGAGCAGATGGCGGCGAACGCTCAGGATGTCGGGCGGCTGGGGAAGGAACTTTACGATCGGCTGCGCACGTTCACGAATTACTTTTCAGATATCGGGCAAGGTTTGGATCGTGCGCTGGAAGCCTACAACAAAGGCGTGGGCTCACTCGAAGCCCGGGTGCTGGTCACGGCGCGAAAGTTCAAAGAGCGTGGAGCGATTGCGGGAGAAGAGATCGAAACGCTGGAGCCGATCGACAAGTCAACCCGCGCTTTGAATCTTGATGAAGGTGGATTATTTCCGGAGTTGATCGCCGCCGAATCTGAAGCACCTCAAGAAGATTCAATGCCGCTATTGAATTCCAAGAGCGCTCGTGCAGGTGAAACGTAGTGTCAAAGGAAATCTGGTTAGGCCCCTTGCTGGGTAGCAATCGCGAACGCTTGCTGGCGCGTTGTGCGCGCTACGTTTCGAGCGGCCAAACTGGCGAGTTCCTTTACATAGCTGCGTCACACCCTTTGCTTGACCTGGTGGCTGAGCGACTGCTCGACGGCAAGGACAGTCGCGGTGTTTGGGGAGAGTTTCCCGTTTATCTGTTTCGCGGTTTTGTCAGGCGCGTCTTAACCAGCGCCGCTGTTTCAGAAGCCCAATCGTCAAACCTGTCGGCAGCCCGATCCCGGGGTCCCGAGCCGGGCAGCCCGGCTGGGGTGGTGGGGCGGTCAGGGCGGGCCACACCGGGTACCGAGCCCTTGCTGACGCGCGGGCGACTGACACCAGCATTGGACAACGGGAGCCCGCTCGCTCCTCGCGTCGCAATCGATCGCGAAGAGCTCCCCTTGCGTCGTAGTCTCATCTCGCAAATCATCAAACAACTGAGCGCGTCAGGAAAGTTGAACGCGATCGGGTCGCTCGCTAACCGTAATGGCTGCATAAACACAATTGCTTCATTGATGGGCGAACTCCAGAGGGCCGGCAAAACGCCGGCCGAATTTCAGAGCGCGATTGCCCTGCGGGCCGCTGATGAGCCGCCGGTCTCAACCGTCAAATCGAAAAACGCACGATCAGCACTTCGTTCGCAAATCGATTTTGATCGCGAAGTGTCGTTGATCTACTCGGCGTATTCAGAAGCGTTGGATCTTTTTGGCCTTACGGATGAAGATGCCGATCAGTTGAAAGCTTTGCAGGTCTTGCGCGGAGAACTCGAAGGACGCCACGTTTCCCTGCCGTGGCTCGATCAGTTGGACTTACTGGTGCTTGATGGGTTTTTTGATTTTACGCCCGTGCAAGGCGAGATGCTTCGTCAGTTGATTCCAGCGATTCCAAACGTGATCGTAAATGTGAATCACGATCAGAATAATCAGGAGATTTTTCGGCCTTTTGAGTCAACAATTGAACAACTCAAGTCAATCGCAGATTTTGAAATTAAGCGCGCCCCTGAACTTACCGGTCTCGATCCCGAGCTGGCCGTGATGCGCGAAAGATTATTCAATGTAATGCAGGTTGTTAGCCTGGACGATCAAACGGAAGCGCGATCCGAGCGATCGGAAGCCAACAAATCGCGCTATACGCTCTTTGAATGCAGTGATCGCGAGACTGAAATCCGTTCAATCATCAAAGTCGTCAAGCGCCTTGTACTTCAAGATGGGTATGCGCTTTCTGACATTGGACTCGTTGTTCGGGAGCGGACGTCTTATGCGGATACGATTCTGCGCGTATGTGCCGATGAATCAATCCCCTGCGACCTGGAGCGCCGAATCGAAGCTAAAGAAATTCCCTGTGTGCGAGCGTGCGCAAAATTGTTCGAGCTGTTGAGCGGGCCCTTGCGCGAACACGTTACGAATCCGAAAACAATCGACATCGCTCATCTGGTGAAGTCAGGTTACTTCCGCGTTTCTGCTGCTGCCCTGACGGCTTTAGTTGAAGCTTTCGATGCCCGATATCAATCCCTCCTGGAGACTGACTTAAGAACTGCACGCGACAACAACCATCAAAATGATGCTCGCGAGCGGCTTGAAAATTTACGATTTCAGCTGGGCATCGGGCGATGGGCGCCCGATATTCTGGAAAATGTCTTCGCCTACGTTGGCAGTGAATTGCGCGCCGATGCGTGGCTTAAACGTGCTGAGCGCCTGATTGCAGCCTTACCGACGCCTGACGCGGCTCGATCATTCATCGGGAGCAACGAACTGGACGGAGGCGAAGGATCTCCGGCGGTTACGGAACGTGAGCCGCCCGAAGACCTGGCCGAGAAAAAAGCGGGCAAAGCTCCTGCGCTTGTTCATCCGGCCACCGTTGCCTGGACGATCGTGGTTCTCGAACATCTTAGAGGTCTGATTTCGGCGGTGCCTGGTGAAGGTTCCCCGGAAGAGTTACGGACGGCGATCATGTCGCTGCTGGATCAATTTGAATTCTCAAAACAAACGAATCTGCCGCTTCTCGAGGGCGGACACACAGCCGAAATTGCCCAGGCAACTCTGGACGTTCGCGGTCTGGAGAGTTTGAGGCGAGCCATCGCGGCTGCTGTGCGCGCGTTCAACTATGCACACGAAGTCGTGTCAGAAGCTCGCGCGTCAGCAAGGGCCGCCGGGCCCTCACTAACGGTCGGGCTTCCGACACGCGTTGCCGTATCCAGCTTCATTGATGAGGTCAAGCGGTGTTTGAATTCACAGATTCTTGCAATTGCTTGCGGTAATCGTGACGGACTACGTGTGCTTGAAGCGACGGATGTCCGTGGCTTGCGCTTTCGCGCTCTGTTCATTGCCGGCATGACGGAAGGCGGTTTTCCACTGCGCATGTCCGGTGATTGGTTATATCCGCAGGAAGAACGCGAACGGCTGCGGAAATGTGGCGTGACGCTGGAAGACATTTCCCACGAGACATTGCTAAAGGAGGAACACTATTTTTATCAGGCCGCGTGTAGAGCGACGGATCACTTGTACTTGACCAGACCGCTCACTCTTAATGACGGCACCGAGACGGTCGCGTCCTACTATATCGAGGAATTGAAACGAGCAATTGCTCCGGCGATGCTCGAAGTCCTGCAGGTTCGTTCAGACATTGATACGCAGCATTTGCCGGAAGCTTCGACTCGTTCGGAATTTTCGACGATGCTCGTTCGGCAAAGCGAGAGTCGCTACGGAAATGGCACTCAACCCTTATTTTCAAACAGGGCCCTCGAAAAGTTACTACTTGAATCTGAAGCCCGCGGATTTATTTCGAATTCCGCTTTGCGACGTCTGGCTATTGAGCGAGAGCGAAACGGTTCCTGGTTCGGCCCGTTCGATGGAGAAATCTCAAATGCTGACCTACGCACAATGTTGAACCGGCATTTCGGGGCGGAGTACGTTTACAGCGCGAGCTCGCTGAGCACTTTTGGCAAATGTCCTTTTCGATTTTTTGCGTCGCGGGTTTTGAAACTCGAGCCGCGCAACGAAGCGGCCCTCGACCTTCCCGCAATCGATGCCGGGAAGTTACTGCACGAAATTCTGCGTCGCTTCTTTGCCCTTCATCGCAGACAATATTTGCCTTCGTTGGATCGCGAAGGGCTGCGGCGAGAATTGGCAACGATTGCTGACGATGTCTTTCGCGAACACGAATCGCTGGTCCCCGCATTGAATGAACGGATCTGGAAGATCGATTGCGAAATTCGCAAACTGATTATTGATCAGGTTTTGCTGTTCGAATTGCGTCTGCAAGAGCGGACTAAAGGCCGCAAGATGCGACCAACCTTTTTCGAGCTGGCATTTGGCCGAAGTTCAGCGGCAAGCGATCCCGCGTCATGCTCAGATTATTTGAAACTCGATCGTCCGAATGAAACCGAAACCGCTCTGATCCAGGGTCAAATCGATCGCGTCGATTTGAATGACGAGGATCAAGTGGCGATTGCTTATGACTACAAATTGTCACAGGGGGCCAGACTCAGCGACATTGAAGCGGGGCGTGAAGTGCAGATTCCGATATATCTTGCAGCGCTCGAGCAACTGTTCGTTCCGGGTTACGACTTAGCCGGCGGCGGCTATTATCGTTTGCGGCCGCGCACCGCTCGTCTAAATCAGGGATTGTATCGGCAAATGTTCGCGGATTGTACTCACGTTACCGGCAAGAACTTCCAGGATGATGTTGCATGGCAACGAGTTCGTGAAATAGTCCGGCATCGTGTCTGGCAATTTATTGATGACATGCGCGTGGGCAACTTTCGAGTAAAGCCGTCGCTGGGTAAACAAACGTGCAAGTTTTGTGATTATTCAGCTGTGTGCCGGTACGATACTTATAGAATTAGTCGTAAGCGAGGTTCTGGTGTGGGACTCTAGTACTTCCCACTTTAGCGCCTTGCAAGAGATATACTTCACCCAAAGACGCAAAAGCAACATTGGTGACCACAGAAAACGACAAATCGTTACGCGATCACTTGCTTTCGCTGGTCCGCGGGGACAATGCGCATATCAGCTTTGAGGATTTCATCAAAGACTTTCCGGCGGATAAATGCGGACAGAAGATAGAAGGTTTACCGTACACCGCGTGGCAGGTTCTTGAGCATATGCGGATCGCGCAGTGGGACATCCTTGAATTCTCGCGAGACGCAAAGCATGTTTCGCCAAAATGGCCGGAGGGCTATTGGCCGGCGCGTGACGACATTGGAAATGTTGAACTATGGAAGAGCACCGTTGAGTCGTTTCGAGCGGATCTTCGCCAAGTGAAAGATCTGATCGCTAATCCGGCAACCGATCTATTCGCCAGGATTCCGCACGGCACGGGGCAAACAATTCTGCGCGAAGCGTTGCTGGTCGCCGATCATAACGCCTACCATCTCGGCGTTTTAATCGCTGTCCAGCGCATGCTGAAAAAATAACGGACGAGAGAACTTGTCTCCCGTCCGTCAAAGAGCTTACTGCAGTCAGCTTCAGTTTTTCCTGCCTGCTGCTTTCTGCCTTCTGTTTTCTAGTAGTCCATGTCACCGCCTGGCATTGCCGGTGTACCCTTCTTCTTTTCTTCCGGGAACTCGGCCACGACAGCTTCAGTCGTCAGCAACAAGCTGGCGATCGAGGCTGCGTTCTGCAATGCCGTTCGGGTGACCTTGGTCGGATCGATTACTCCGGCCTTAACCAGATCGGTGTACTCTTCGGACGCCGCATCGAAACCGTAGTTCTGATTCTTGTCGGCGCGAACTTTCTCAACAACGATCGAACCTTCCTGGCCCGCGTTGTTAACGATCTGGCGCAGCGGTTCTTCCAGAGCGCGCCGCACAATCTGCACGCCGATTTGTTCGTCGTCTTCTTCGAGTTTGAAGTTGTCGAGGGCTCGCTGTCCGCGCAGTAATGCAACACCGCCACCCGGGACAATGCCTTCCTCGACGGCTGCTCTGGTAGCGTGCATGGCATCTTCAACACGAGCCTTCTTCTCTTTCAGCTCGGTTTCAGTCGCAGCACCGACCTTGATTACGGCGACACCGCCGACTAGTTTCGCGAGACGTTCTTGCAGTTTCTCGCGATCATAATCGGACGTCGTCTCCTCAATCTGAGCACGGATTTGCTTCACGCGACCCTCGATGTCTACCTGCTTGCCGGCGCCTTCGATGATTGTGGTGTTGTCTTTGTCCACGACAATCCGCTTGGCACGACCGAGGTCCTCGATCTTTATATTCTCGAGTTTGATACCGAGATCTTCACTAATCGCTTTGCCCCTGGTAAGAATCGCGATGTCCTGGAGCATTGCCTTGCGACGATCGCCAAAACCCGGCGCCTTGACGGCACAAGCGTTAAGCGTTCCTCTCAGCTTATTGACGACCAGCGTCGCCAGCGCTTCGCCTTCGACATCTTCGGCGATGATTAGAAGCGGCTTGCCTTCGCGGGCCACGGTTTCCAACAGGGGAAGCAGATCGCGCAAGGCCGTGATCTTCTTTTCGTGAATCAGAATCAACGCATCCTCGAGCACTGCTTCCATGCGATCGGCATTCGTTACGAAGTAAGGTGACAGGTAACCGCGATCAAACTGCATACCTTCGACGACTTCCAATTCGGTCTGCATCGTCTTCGCCTCTTCGACCGTGATCACACCGTCTTTGCCCACCTTGTTCATAGCTTCAGCGATCAATTCACCAATCGTGCGATCGCCGTTGGCCGAGATCGTACCAACCTGCGCGATGGCATCGCCCTTGACGGGCTTGGACATGTTCTTAATTTCCTCGACCACGCGTTCGGTCGCCTTTTGAATTCCGCGTTGCAACGCCATCGGATTGGCGCCCGCGGCGACCGTTTTCAAACCTTCACGGAAGATCGATTGCGCCAGAACAGTCGCGGTGGTCGTGCCGTCGCCGGCAACATCTGAAGTCTTCGAAGCAACTTCCCGCACCATCTGGGCTCCGATGTTTTCCAATTTGTCTTCCAGTTCAATCTCTTTCGCGACGGTCACGCCATCTTTGGTGATCGTCGGCGATCCAAATTTCTTGTCAAGAATAACGTTGCGGCCCTTTGGGCCGAGGGTAACCTTCACTGCTTCAGCGAGAATGTTTACGCCACTAAGAATCGCGCGGCGCGCTTCCTCGCTGTGTACTACCATCTTTGCTGCCATTGTTTCTTTGTGCCTCCTACAAATCTTCTAAATAGTTTTTGTTGAGCCCAAACTCATGGTCGGGCCAGTGCCATACATGTTTACTTTCCGGCGGATTTTGCTTTCGCCGTGGTGGTGAAGATGCCAAGGATCTCGTCCTCGCGCATGATCAAATATTCCTGATCGTCGAGCTTGACTTCGGAGCCGCTGTACTTTCCAAACAGGACGCGGTCACCTGGTTTGACATCCAATGGTTGCCGCGTGCCGTCCTCGCGAATCTTTCCTTCGCCGGCGGCGATCACTTCACCTTGCTGCGGCTTTTCTTTAGCTGTGTCCGGGATAATGATCCCACCGCGCAGCTGCTCAGCCTCATCCAGCCGCTTGATGAGCACGCGGTCGTGTAATGGACGAATCGTTGTCGCCATGTCTTACTTTCCTCCCTAAGTATTCGTTTTTATTCAGAACCAGACTGGTTTTGAAGACGCATATTAGCAAATTTTTTTTGAGAGTGCTAATTGAGGGCTAAGGCGGGAGCAAATCGGCGTGTCGGTGCAATGACCGGCATGCGAGAATCTTGGCCGCTCAGCTCGAATTCAAGCCTTTTTCTGCCCTTCCCAATGAGTCTTTGGCATCAGGTGCAGGCGACTTCTGTTTTTCCCGGAATTTTTCCCTGGGCCGCGCTGGTCTTCGTCGTGTCGGCCCTGGTTTTGTATGCATTTCGGCCGGCCGACCGGCTGCGCATTCGCCACGCTCGGTTCTGTAACCGCTGTCGCCCGCTCTCACCTGCCGACTGAATTACCTTCTCTGAGTCGTAGCCGACTTCGTCAATGAAACTTACTTCTTCACTGACCGCGAACGGAAGCCTATCTCGTTGCGATCTCGAACTGCGGCGACATCAATTGTCGAATCGCGTCGAAAACAACCTTGAGCTGGCGGGCGTACTTGCTCTCAAGTTCGTCCAGCGAATTCCGTTGAAATCGCAAGTGAAGATACGAATTCGATCCACGAAATCGCA
>Ga0070697_100004473_pt1 | contig 10751 bp, 6 predicted proteins | sample KBSK1501metaG_FD_65475 | JGI IMG/M metagenome (GOLD analysis project Ga0070697, IMG submission 65475) | Corn, switchgrass and miscanthus rhizosphere microbial communities from Kellogg Biological Station, Michigan, USA - KBS K1-50-1 metaG | ecosystem: Host-associated > Plants > Roots >... | reverse complement strand
TCGCCCTCGCCGATTTTGGCGGCAACTTCACGGCGAAAAAGCAGCAGCAGCACGTAGGCGCGAATGATGAGATGAAACGGCTTGTCCGTGAAGACGACTGGATGCGCCGAAGCGTCTTACCGCCCCAGGCCGATGACGACCGGCGTTCCCGGTTGCAGCGCAGGTTCCACGAGCTCGGTGTGGGCGCCGTCGCTGATCCCAGTCTGCACGCGAACCGGGTCGAGCCGGTTGCTGGCGTAAAGCCAGACGCGGGGGCCGCCCCCGGCGTCGGGCAGCGCTTTCTGATTCAGCGCGGCGAACGTTTCGCGCGTCGGCCGGAACCGCAGCGCCGCGTTCGGAACGCGGACCGCGCCGCTCCGGCGCGCCACCTCCACCTTTGCGTTCGCGGTCATTCCCGGCTTCAGCTTCAGATCGGCGTTCGCGACGTCGATGATCGCCGTATAGGTCGTGACGTTCTGGAGGACGGCCGGCTGCAGCCGGACCTGCGACACCGTTCCGGAGAACCGGTCCTGCGGATACGCGTCCACGCTGAACGTCACCGTTTGTCCTGGACGGACTCGCCCGATATCGGCCTCGTCGATGTCCGCGCTCACCTGCAATTTCGTCAGATCGGCGGCGATCACGAAGAGGGTTGGCGACTGCAGGCTCGCCGCCACCGTCTGCCCGACGTCCACGCTGCGCTGGATGACAATGCCGTCAATCGGCGCAGTGATGATCGTGTGCGCGACGTTGACTTCAGTCTGATTGACCGACGCTTCCGACTGTCTGACGGCTGCCTGCGTCTGCTCGACGGTCGCCTGTTGCGCCGTCACGCCGGCCCGCGCGGCGTCGACCGCGATCTTGGCGGCGTCGAGATCGCTTTGCGGTATGAGACGCTTCACCGCGAGCTCGCTCGCCCGCGTGTATTTCTGCTGCGCATCGACGAGCTGGACGTTCATCTGCTCGAGATCGCTCTGAGCCTTGGTCAGGTTCGCGCGCGTCTGATTGAGGTTCGCGCGAGCCTGTTCGACCTCGGCCTCGAAGAGCGACGGATCGAGCGTCGCGAGCACCTGCCCTTTGTGCACGATCGAGTTGAAATCGGCGCCGAGCCGCGAGATGTTGCCGGAGGCCTGGCTGCCGACCTGGACCGTCGTCACCGCCTGGACCGTCCCCGTGGTCGCAACCGCGTCGATGATGTCGCCGCGGGAGATCTCCGCGGTCTGCACGATTGGCGCGGCGTCCGCCCGGGCCAGCCGGTACGCATGGGCTCCGATGCCGGCAGCGCCGACCAGGCCCATGGCCGCCGCCACACGCTTGATCCTCATCACCTCCCCGTTTCCGTCCCGATTCGTTGGACGGAACGGATGTGACCAGACTGTGGCGGAACCTTGAAACTTCAGAGACGAGACGTGATACACTCTTTGCGTCGGTGGAAGTCTTGCCGGTGCTGTGCAGCCTTTCGAGCGTAACGAGTCCGTTCTAACTCGCTCCTCCTGAAATCCCGCAAGCCACGAGACAGCATTCGACGCACGGATCCGTCCGGACCGTGGTGGCGCGCCGCATGGGCGGCGGCCAGTGTCGCTTTCGCGACAGAGGAGTGAGTGATGGGTCGCAGACTTTACGTTGGAAACCTCCCGTACGAAACCGTCGAAGCCGACCTTCAGGATTTGTTTGCCCAGGCGGGCACCGTCGAATCCGTGAAGGTCATGCGCGACATGGCTACCGGCCGCGCGCGCGGCTTCGCGTTCGTCGAGATGAGCACGGACGAAGAGGCGCAGAAGGCCATCTCCCAGCTGAACGCGCATGAGATGGGGGGCCGCGGCCTGACGGTCAACGAGGCGAAGCCGAAGCCGGAGCGCTCCGGCGGATTCGGCGGCGGCGGGTACGGCGGCGACTCGCGCCGCCGGTCAGAACCGCGCTGGTAGGTTTTGTTTAACGGCCTGACATGGCTGATGGCTGATGGCAGCCATCAGCCATCAGTGTAGAAGCTGATAGACCTCCCGCTCGAACCCCCGAAGCACCTTCAGGCACGACTCGTCGCAGTGCGGCAGCACCTGCATCAGCACGGCGGCGGCGATCTGCTTCCGCAGGTCGATCCAGAAATGCGATTCCAGCAATAATCGATCGACATGGCCCTCTTCGTCGCGTCGTTTCTCGTCCTGTTCGTCGAGACCGCACTCATTCGATGGATGCCGGCGTACATCCGGCTGCTCGCGTACTTTTCGAACTTCATCCTCCTCGCCAGCTTTCTGGGCATCGGCATCGGCTGCCTGCTCGCGACACGCCGCCGCAACCTGATCGTCTGGTTCCCGCTGGTCCAGTTCGCCGTGATCCTGGCGGTCGATCGCCTGCGGCTGGAAGTGGCGGTGCCGGGCGCGTCGACGATCTACTTCTCGAGCGGGACGGCCGAAGCCGTCGTTCCGGTGGAGAGCACGCTGCTCCTGCCGCTGCTCTTCACATCGGTCGCCGCGCTGTTCGTCACCGTCGCGCATCGCATGGGCCACGAGCTGACGGGCCACCCGCCGCTCCGCGCCTACGTGATCAACCTGCTGGGGAGCCTGGCCGGGGTCGCCGCGTTCGCGCTCGTGTCGTGGCTGGAGCTGCCCCCGCTCGTGTGGTTCGCGGTGGCGTCAGCCGCGGCGCTGCCCTTCGTCTGGGAAGGCCGCCGGCTGATTGCCATCGGCAACATCGCCCTGCTGATGGCGTCGCTGGCCGTCGTCTACCGGATGCAGGGCGGCAGCTTGTGGTCTCCGTACTACCGCATCACCGTCGTTCAGGATGGTGAAGACACCGTCGTCGAGGTGAACCACATCTTCCACCAGTCGATGGCGCCGGTCGCGCACAAGGAGTACTTCTATCAGTGGCCGTACGCGGTGTTCGGCGACACGTTCGACGAGGTGCTGATCCTCGGCGCCGGAACCGGCACCGACGTGGCGGCGGCGCTGGCGCACGGCGCGAAGCACGTCGACGCCGTCGACATCGATCCGGTCATTCTGCGCCTGGGCGCCGAGCGGCACCCCGACAGGCCGTATGGCAATCCGCGCGTCACCTTGATCAACGACGATGCCCGGCACTACCTGAGGACGACGGCGAAGCACTACGACCTCATCGTGTTCGCGTTGATCGATTCGCTGACCGTGCAATCGAGCTTCTCCGGCGTGCGGCTCGAGAGCTACATGTTCACGAAGGAGTCGTTCGAGGCGGTGCGCGACCATCTGTCGCCGCGCGGCGTGATGGCGCTCTACAACTATTTCCGCGAGAAGTGGCTCGTCGATCGCCTCGCGAATACGGCGGCTGAGGTTTTCGGACGCGATCCGCTCGGCCACGTCCATCGGGACCGCGCGTATCTGGGCGTCATGCTCTCGGGCCCGCGCGTCGCCGAAGTGACAACGCCACCGCCGCTGCCCCCAGATGTCCTCGCCTACGGGCAGCCGCACAAACCGAGCCCCGCGCACCCGCTGGTGCGCGACGCGAGCGTCGCGGTGGCCACCGATGACTGGCCGTTCCTCTACATGCGCGCGCCGGAGCTGCCACGCCATTACCTCTCGGCGCTCGCGCTCGTGCTGGCGGTGTCCGGCTGTGCGGTGTGGCTGGCGCGGGGTACGCGGGGTCAGACCATCGGTCCAGGTCTGACGCCCGGCCTGACGCCGGGTCTGACCCCGGCTGCGTGGCACTACTTTTTTCTCGGCGCCGGCTTCATGCTGCTGGAAACGAAGTCGATCGTGCAGTTCGCGTTGCTGTGGGGATCGACCTGGTCCTCGGCGTCGCTCGCGATCGCCTCGGTGCTCGTCATGGCGCTCGCCAGCGCGCTCGTCGCGAGCCGCGTCGAGATTCAGCGACGCGGGCTCATTGCCGCAGTGCTGCTCGGGTTGATCGCGCTGAACTACGCGATCCCGGTCGGGCGCGTCCCCTTCGACAGCCGCGCCGCCGAGTCGCTGTTCTACGGCGCGCTGGTGTTCAGCCCGGTGTTCTGCGCGGGCCTGCTGTTCAGCACCAGCTTCAAGGATTCTGTGTCCACGGCCAGCGACTTCGGCGCGAATCTGCTCGGCGCCATCGTCGGCGGCGTCGCCGAGTATCTCTCGCTGCTCGAAGGATACAGGTTCCTCCTGATCTTGGTGGCTGCGTGTTACCTGCTCGCAATTGCGACCAGGCATCGTATTGCGGAACGCGGATTGCGGAATGCGGACTAACGCAGTGCGGGTTGAGGATTATAATCTGCAGTCATGAGCATTCGGGGCCACGCCGCGATCTGGACGCTGACTTTTGCCGCCCTGGCGGCTATTCCGCAATCCGCAATCCCATCCACAGCCCCTTCCGCAATCCGCAATCCGCAATCCGCAATATCGACTGCCGCCTGGCGGACGCTTTTCGACGGCACCTCGCTCAACGCCTGGCGGGGCTACAAGGCCGACACCGTTCCCGAGGGTTGGAAGATTGTGGACCGAACCTTGTCAAAAGACGGGCACGTCGGGGATCTGATCTCGAGAGACGAGTTCGGCGATTTCGAGCTGGAGTTGGACTGGAAGATCGGTGAGGCCGGCAACAGCGGAATCTTCTACCGGGGCGTCGAAGACGCCGACTTTCGCGGCAAGCCGACCGACGACCGGATTTATACCACCGGGCCCGAGTATCAGCTGCTCGACGACATCAAAGCCGAGGACAACAAGACGCGGCTGACGTGCGCCGGCGCCAACTACGGGCTCTACCCGTCGCCCGAAGGACACTTGAAGCCGGTCGGCGAGTGGAACAAGGCGCGGATCGTCGCCAACGGCGCGCACGTCGAGCACTGGCTGAACGACTTCAAGGTCGTCGAGTACGAGCTGTGGAGTCCGGATTGGGAAGCGAAGGTGGCAGCGACCAAGTTCAACGCATGGCCCAAGTTCGGCCGCGCCAGGCGCGGGCACCTCGGTCTGCAGGGCGACCACTCGGGAACCCTCGCGTTCCGGAATATCAGAATCCGCGACATCCGCTGAACGTCACCCGACGACGATCGAACGCCGAGCGCCGCGACCCGGGACCACGGAAGGGACGAAGCCCACGAAGCGCCACGAAGAAGAATCCTTCTTCGTGACCTTCGTGATCTTCGTGTCTTCGGGGTTGCTTTTTTGGATCAGAACATCAGCCTGAACCCAAAGCGCATCGACCGCTCGCTGCCTGGCATCGTGCTGGTGATCTGTCCGAACGTCGCGGTGAGGTAGGTGGTGCCGGTGTTGCCGGGATTCTGGAAGTGCGGCGTGTTCGTGATGTTGAAGATGTCGGCGCGGAATTCGCCCTTCGTCCGCTTGCCGAACGCGAACAGCTTGGCGATGGTCGCGTCCAGGTTCACGTACGCCGGACCGTCGAGCACGCCGTTCCTGCGCGCGTTGCCGAACGTGTTGGCGGCGGGCGACGAAAACACCGACGTGTCGAACCAGAGGTTGCCCGGACCGATGCCGCCGAGAACCGCCGGCGTCCCATTGACGTCCGGCCGCTGCGTGTTGCCGGGCGCGTTGAGCGTCGCATTGGACATCAGGATGTTGATGGGGGAGCCGGTCTGGGCCGTGAAGATCCCGCTCAACTGCCAGCCGCCGAGGACCTGGCTGAGCGGGCCGTCGCGGAGCCACGTGCGGTCCGGACCGAATGGCAACTGATAGAGGAAGCTCTCGACGAAGCTGTGCAGACGATCCTGATCGGTGCGCGCCCAGCTCCGCTCGATGTCGGCCGGCGTCGCGATGCCGCTGTTGCTGTCGCCGTTGACGTAGCTCCACCCGCGTCCGAGCGTGTACGACGAGGTCACCAGCAGGCCGCCGGAGAACCGCCGATCCAGCTTCGCCTGGAGCGAGTTGTACTCGGTCTTGGTGCCGATCCACGTCGTCACGTCCGCCGATTTGCCGTAGGGCAGAAACAGCGGCCGGCCGTTGTTCCCCGGCAGGCCGACGACGGTGGCCGCGTTCTCGTTGAACTGTGTCTGGACGTCGTGGCCGCGGTTGCCGACATACGCGAGGTCGAGCGTGAACCGCCCGGGCAGCTCGCGCTGGAACGCGACGTTGAAGGAATCGAGCGATCCTTCGTGCATGTCCGGCGAGACGTGGAAGTAGCCCGCGTTCCGCAACACTGCCGGGCTCGCATCGATGATCCCGTTCGACGGAATCTGCACGAACACTTGATCGGGGAACCCGTTCTTCATCGAGCCGGCCGGCGCGAAATTGTTCGGCGCGTTGAACACGTTGTTCTGCTTCACCGGGTAGTTGTAGACGTAGCTGTTGTCCGGGAACGGCAGCGTGCTCACGCCGTAGCCGCCGCGCACGACCGTCTTCTCGTCGAGGCGATACGACGCGCCGGCGCGCGGGCCGAAGTTCTTCAGGTACTTCTGCACGCCGACGCTCTCGCTCACCGCGCCGTAGCCGGCGACCTGCAGCGTGTTGGTCGCCGGATCGTAATTCGCCAGCCCGCCCCGATCCACGAGCCCGATGAACGGGGTGTAGTACTCGTGGCGCAGGCCGAGGTCGATGGTGAGCTTCGGCGTGACGGCCCACTTGTCCTGAACGAAGGTGAAGAACCCCCAGAAGCGGACGCCCGGATCGGTCACTTTGAGATCGCGCTGCACCAGCGACGGCGCGTCGAGCAGGAACGACGCGAATGCGTTGGCGAAGCCGGCGGTCGCCGCCGCGTCGGTCGGAATCGAGGTCTGCTGGGATCTGAACTGAAACTGACCGCGCGGTCCGCCGTTGTCCTGCGTCTGCAGGAGGAAGTCGCGCGTGTTCCTGAAGTCCTCGCCGAACTTGATCGTGTGGTTGCCCTTCACCTTCGTGAACACCGCCGCGAACTGGGCCGTGCGCTCCGAGCGATCCCACGGCAGGCTGCCGGAAAAGCCGACCATCGGGCTGCTGAGGCTCAGGCCCGTCCCGAAGTCGATTGACGTCATGCCGCTCGACCAGTCGTCGATGTTCGCCCCGCGGATGCCGACTTCCTGCGCCGTCGTCAGGCCGGCGCCGCCGGCCAGCGCCTCGTTGTGGAAATAGTTCACGCCGCCCCGCGCTTCCATCACCAGCGTATTGCTCCACGACCGCGTGTAGTTCACCCCGGTGCTGTAGGTGGTGTCGGTGCCGATTCCGGAAAAACCGTTCCCTGACGGGCTGCCCTGCTTCGAGCCGCCGAACGCCCCGAACTCCGCCGGGTCGACCAGCTTCGGCCGGAGAAAACTGACGCGGGCGGAAATCTGATCGCGCTGGCCGATCTGCCAGTTGACCTTCGAGTCGAACGAGTCGGTCGTCTTCACGCGCGCGTAATCGATCTGGTAATTCGGCTGCCCCGGCGCCGCGTCGATGTTCGGCGCGGGCAGGTTCGCGAGAATCGCCCGCGCGATCGGACTGATGCGATCGGCCGGGATGATGTTGTTCGCAAAGGGCGTCCGCCCCGTGCCGTCGGCGTTGCCCGTCAGCGGATCGTAGATTCTGGTCGGCGAGGCGCTGAAATCGCCGGTGCGATACGCGCTCGGCGGAATGACGGCGCGCGTCGTGCGCCCGGCGTTGTCGCGGATGTGCTGGTAATCGCCGAAGAAGAAGACCTTGTTGTGCTGGATCGGCCCGCCGAGCGTAAAACCGCTCTGCAGGTAGTCGCCGGGCGGCGCGGTATGGGTGAAGTAGCCCGGCGCATTCGTCTTCTCGTTGTTGCCGAAGGCGAAGACGCTGCCTTTCACGCTGTTGGTCCCGGACTTGAGCGTGACGTTCGTGATGGCGCCGCCGGCGCGCCCGAACTCTGCGTCGTACGCGCTGGTGCTGATGTTCACCGCGTCGATGGCCTCGGCCGATGGAATCAGCGTCGTCAGCAGCCCGGTCCGGTGGTTGTCGTCGATTCCCTCTATCTGGACGTTGTTCGCGAGGCGCGACTGGCCGTTCACGTTGGTCGAGAGGCTGTCCTGCGCGTTGAAGAAGTCGGAGTGCGGCCGCTGGAGCCTGAGCGCGCCGGGCACCACGACCATCATGCCCTGGAAGTTCCGGTTGAACCCGAGCGGCACTTCCGCGAGATGGATGCTCTCGATGATGCGGCTCGTATCCGCGCGATCGGTCTGCAGCAGCGGGCTTTCGCCGACCACGGTCACCGACTCTTCGATCGCTCCTACTTCCATCTTCAGATCGACGCGCGGCGTCGCGTTGACCGGCACGTCGACGCCTTCGCGAACCACGCGCTTGAAGCCGCTCAGTTCGGCGGCCACGCTGTACTTGCCGTCCTTCAGGTTCGAGAAGATGTAGTAACCGGATTCGTTGGTGACGGTGTTGTACGAGATGTTCGTGTTGACCTCGGTGATCGTGACGGTCACACCGGGCAGCGCGAACCCGGATGGATCGACGATATTGCCGACGAGGCCCCCCTTGACAGCCTGGGCATCGGCGACGCGGGCCCACAGCAGGACGAGCGCAGCCGCCGACAGGCAAACCACCCGCGCACGGCTCGAGAAACGGTCCATGTCGCAATCCTCCTTGGTCTTGCAAGACGCGCAGTGCACGCTAGACAGACGACGAACGCGAGCGGCGAGCGGCGAGCGGCGAACGACTATTGTCTGGTGCTGTTCTGCGGCAATTCCCGGATTCGAATGTTCCGGAAGGCCACCTCGTCGCCGTGGTCCTGCAGCAGGATGTGCCCTTTCAGCTTGGTCCCCCAGCCGGCTTCGTCCTTGAATTTGCTCTTCGCTTTCGCCGCCATGAGCGCGGCGCTCTCCAGCTCGTACTCGATCACCTTGACACCGTTCAGCCAGTGCTCGACGTGCAGGCCGTTCACGACGATGCGGCCGGAGTTGATCTCGCCGGCGGGCTTCAGCGGCTTGCCGGCGGGCGCCGGAATCACGTCGTAGAGCGCGGCCGTGGCGCGGTGCGGTCCGATCTTGGCGTCCGCGTGGCGCGCATCGTCGATCACCTGGTATTCGTGGGCGATGGGGCCGCTGCGATCCTCGGTCACTAGGTACTTCACGCCGCTGTTGCCGCCCGGCGCGATTCTCCACTCGAACTGCAGATCGAAATTGTCGAAGGTCTCGATCGTGATGATGTCGCCGGCGCCGGCCGAGTCCCCGCCCTTGGCAGCGTTGTGCTTGAGCCAGCCGTTCTCGACGACCCACCCGCGCTCCGGAAATGCCGCCTTCTTGAAGCCGCGCCATCCCGTGGTGGTCTTGCCGTCGAACAGCGATCGTTCCCGGGAGGACTGTGCCGCAATCGCGACGCCAGCCAGAATCAGAACCGTGACACCGAAGATCGAGCGGCGCATTGCATCCTCCCTTTGCAGGGGTGTAAACGAAGACACGGGTGTATCATTTGGCTGTCGGTCAGTCAAGCCATTGGAGACAAAAAGATGGCCCGAATTTCCAGGCGCAGCTTCGTATCCAAAGTCGCCGCAACGTCCGCAGGCTTTGCCATTGTGCCGCGCCACGTGCTCGGCCGCGGCCAGACCGCGCCGAGCGATCGGCTGAACGTCGCCGCCGTCGGCGTCGGCGGACAGGGACGCAGCGATCTCGTCAACCTCGCGACCGAGAACATCGTCGCGATGGCCGACGTGGATTGGGATTACGCGAATAAGGGGTTCGCTGCGCTCGACCGGGACATCGCGAGCCAGCAGGAGAGGCTCGATCGCCCGCCGAACCAGCCGCGCGTCGACGCGCAGGGGCGTCCGGAGGCCCCGCTGACGCCGCTCGAACGGCAGCGGACGGCCGCGCAGATCGATCGGATGAAGCGGCTGAGGGACGAGCATCTGCCGCGCGCCGTGCGATACCACGACTATCGCGAGATGTTCGACAAGCAAAAGAACATCGACGGCGTCGTGATCGCGACGCCGGATCACATGCACGCGCCGATCGCGCTCGCGGCGATGGATCTCGGCAAGCACGTGTACGTCCAGAAGCCGCTGACCTGGTCGGTCGCCGAAGCGCGCCAGCTCTCGCGCAAGGCGAAGAGCACGCGCGTGGCGACGCAGATGGGCAATCAGGGCCACTCGTGGGACGACGCGCGGACCGCCGTGGAGTACATCTGGGCGGGCGCCATCGGCGACGTCCGCGAGATTCACATCTGGACGAATCGTCCGCTCGGCTACTGGCCGCAGGGCATTCCGCGGCCGGAGGCGCGCACCGCGCCGGCTGACGGCTTCCGGTGGAACGGACCGGGAATCGAGGCGCGGCTCGCGAGCGCGATGGCCGGAAGCTATCCGAAGCCGGGGACGCTCGCGTGGGATCTGTTTCTCGGCGTCGCGCCGACCGTCGAATACCACCCCGTGTATCACCCGTTCAACTGGCGGGGCTGGGTGGACTGGGGCTGCGGCGCCATCGGCGACATGGGCGCGCACCTGATGGATCACTCGATGTGGGCGCTCGACCTGGGCTACCCGACGACGATCGAGACGGTGTGCACGCCGTTCAACGGCGTCTGCTTTCCGCACGCGACGATGACGATGTACGAGTTCCCCGCTCGTGGGAACAAGCCGGCAGTCAGGCTGACGTGGTACGACGGCGGGCTGCTGCCGCCGAAGGCGGTCGAGATCGGCGAGCAGGAGCTGAACAAGACCGGCGGCGCCCTGCTCGTCGGGACCAGGGGCAAGCTGCTGCACGAGACCTACGGCAAGAATCCGCGGCTGCTGCCCGACTCGCTGCACGCGTCGTTCGGCAAGCCGGCGCCGAAGCTGCCGCGCATCCCGAACGAGAATCACGAGATGAACTGGGCGGACGCGGCGAAAGGCAAGACGGCGCCGTCCTGTCCGTTCGAGTATGCGGCGCAGCTCACCGAAGTGATGCTGCTCGGCGTCGTCGCGCTCAA
>Ga0070697_100004470_pt1 | contig 10755 bp, 6 predicted proteins | sample KBSK1501metaG_FD_65475 | JGI IMG/M metagenome (GOLD analysis project Ga0070697, IMG submission 65475) | Corn, switchgrass and miscanthus rhizosphere microbial communities from Kellogg Biological Station, Michigan, USA - KBS K1-50-1 metaG | ecosystem: Host-associated > Plants > Roots >... | reverse complement strand
GCCGCCAGATCCGCTCGCGCCTCTACGACGTGCATCTACAAAAGCCGCTGCCCCTCGTGCCGCGCCGCTTCAGTCTCGAGGTGACTGAACGCCTCGACCACGAGGGACGCGTGCTGCGACGCCTCTCGACCTCGACGAGGTGCGCCAGGTGGCGCGCCGGCTGCGGCACGAGGGCGTGGAGGCCGTCGTCGTCTGCCTCCTGCACTCCTACCTGAATGCCGCGCACGAGCGCGCCGTCGCCGCCGTCCTGCGCGAGGAAATACCGGCCGCCTACCTCTCCGTGTCGTCGGACGTGTGCCCGGAGTATCGCGAGTACCTGCGCGCCAGCACCACGGCGGTGAACGCCGCGGTGATGCCGATCGTCTCCCGCTACGTGGACGCGCTCGAGTCCCGTCTGCACGCGCTGGGCGCCGTGGCGCCCTTCTACGTGATGCAGTCCAACGGCGGCGTGATGACGTCCGCCTCGGCCAAGGCGCGCCCCGTCTATATGGTGGAGTCGGGGCCGGCGGCCGGCGTGATCGCCGCCGGCGCCATCGCGGCGCCGTACGGCTACCGCAACGTGATGTCGTTCGACATGGGTGGCACGACCGCCAAAGTCGGTCTCATCCAGGACGGCCAGCTCCGGCTGTCCACTGAGATCGAGGTCGGCGCCCAATCGGTGACTCCGCTCGGCGAGGGCCGCGGTGGCGGCTATCCGATTCGCACGCCCGTGATCGATCTCGTGGAGGTCGGCGCCGGCGGCGGCAGCGAGGCGTGGATCGATGCGGGCGGCGCGCTCCGTGTGGGCCCGCGCAGCGCCGGCGCCCGGCCGGGTCCCGCCTGCTACGGTCGCGGCGGCACCACGCCGACGATCACCGACGCGAACCTCGTTCTCGGCCGCCTGAACCCCGCGTTCTTCCTCGGCGGCGAGATGGCGCTGGACACCGAAGCGGCGCGCCGGGCCATCGCCGAGCGCGTGGCCACGCCGCTGAGGCTCGATCCCCTCGCCGCCGCCGCCGGCATCGTGGAGATCGCCAATGCTCACATGATCGGCGCGATGCGCCTGGTGTCCGTGCAACGCGGCTACGACCCTCGTGATTTCGTGCTGGTCGCGTTCGGCGGCGCCGGCCCGCTGCACGCCAATGCCCTGGCGCGGGAGCTCGGCATCCCCGCCGTGCTGGTCCCTCTGAACCCCGGCATCGCGTCCGCCGTCGGCATGCTCATGACGGACCTTCGCCACGAGTTCGTCACTACGCGTCGCATGCGCCTCGACACGCTGACGCCCGCCACGCTCGAGGCGCTGTTCACCGACTTTCTGGCGGAGGGCGCGGCCCGCCTGGACCGCGACGGTGTTCCGGCGAGCGACCGCCAGATGCGTCGCAGCGTCGATCTTCGTTACCACGGCCAGTCGTTCGAGCTATCGATCACCGTGCCGCCGGGCACGCTGAGCGCCGCCGACGTCGCGCGCCTGCGAGCGGAGTTCGACGCCGCCCACGAGCGCGCCTATGGCTACGCCGCGCCGGAGGACGCCGTGGAGCTGGTCAACGTGCGCCTCGCGGCGATCGGCATGACGCCCCGGCCGCGCCGCGCGCCCCTGCCCGCGGGCTCACGCGACCCCGGCGGCGCGCTCAGCGGCACGCGCGAGGTGTGGTTCGCCGAGATCGGCGGGTGGCGCCGGACGAACGTGTTCGATCGCACGAAGCTGCTGGGCGGAAATGTCATCGCCGGGCCGGCCATCGTCGAGGGCCACGACGCGAGCACGCTCGTGCATCCGGGCTGGGAGGCCGCGGTCGATCAGCACGGGAATCTGATGGTTCGCCCGTCGTAGCTCCAGGTGAGAAGCGACCGTGGCTAGCGCCCGAATCGGACCTTGCACTTGAGCCCGGCCGGGAGGCGGTAGTCGGCATTTGGAAGCGCGAGCCGCACGCCGAAGGTTCCGCTAGCAGCATCCACCACACGATCGACGACCTTCACCGTGGCCGCGTGACTCCCGCTCACCGGGGCCTCGGGCTGCACCTCCGCTCGCATACCGACCGCGATCTTGCCCAGCAGCGCGACGGGCGCGATCACTTCGACGTGGAGCGGATGGATTTGCGCGAGCTTGAGGATCGCCGTCCCTTTGACGAATTCGCCCGGCGACAGGATGCGCTCGGTGACGACGCCGGTCACCGGACTGCGCAGCGTCCGTTGCGTGAGGGCGGCCTTGGCCCGCTCCAGCTCGAGCTCGGCAAGCTCACGATTCTCTTTCGCTTCGAGCACGCCGATCTCTCCGAGAATCTTCTGTGTCTCCGCCTCATCGAGCTCCTTGAGCGGAACGAGGTCCTTCTTGAACATCTCGTCCGTTCTCACGAACCTCCGGATGCCGAAGTCCATCCGCACCTGGTTCGCCTTCATGGCCGACTCGACGCGAGCGCGAGCCGCCGCAAGCGCGACCGTTGCCCTCTCGACCGACGACTCGAGAGTCGCGAGCGGCTGTCCTTCCTTGACGAGATCGCCGCGGTCAACCGTCACCGTGTCAAGGACCCCCTCGGTCGAGAAGCTCACGGCCACCACGAGGTAGGGATTGATGAGACAGTCGAGCGTCTGGGCGTGCGCGGGGAAAGTAGTGAAAGCGACGCCGAGCAACGCCGAAAGCACCACACGGGTGAGCGACACGCCTCGATTGTGCCTCACTCGGGCCGCCCAGCAAAAGCGAGCGCGGTCTCGAGCTGCTCGTCGTACCGGACAAGGTCTCGCCGGACTCGAGAGTGGAGCCGTTCGGCTGCGCGCTGAGCCCTGCGCATCATCAGCGCCGCCAGCCACGTACCCGGCCGGCCCAGCGTTCGGGTCGCGAGGCTTGCGAGCCAGCGCTGGGGCCGACCTGCATAGACCGTCGCGATCTCATCCTCGAGAGAAACGAACGCCTGATATGAGCCCGGATCGCCTTGCCGCCCGCACCGCCCGAAGAGCTGGCGGTCGATGCGCCCGGCCTCGTGACGCTCCGTCGCGACGACGTGAAGACCACCGAGCTCGGCCACGCCCGGCGCCAGCCGGATGTCGGTTCCGCGGCCCGCCATGTTGGTCGCGACCGTGATCCGCCCGGCCTCGCCGGCTCGCGCGATGATGTCGGCTTCTTCCTGGTCCTGCCGAGCGTTCAGGACTTGATGAGTGAGTCCGGCGGCGGTGAGGAGCCCGCTCAGGTGCTCGGAGGCCGCAACCGAGCGGGTGCCGACGAGGATGGGCCGCCCTCTGTGGTTGACGGTCGCGATCCGTCTCACGACCGCCCGCCACTTCGCGTCGACCGTCGCGAACACCCGATCGGGGTGTTGCCGGCGACAGAGCGGCCGGTTCGTCGGGATGGAGACAACCGCCAGCCGATACACCGACCAGAGCTCGGTCTCAATCTCGCGGGCGGTGCCGGTCATGCCGGCGAGCCGCAGGTAGCGACGAAAGAAACGCTGGTAGCTGATACGGGCGAGCGCGTCGTGTCGGGCCGTGACGGGGCAGCCCTCCTTGACCTCGACGAGCTGGTGCAGCCCTTGCTCCCACGAGCGGTCCGACATGAGCCGTCCGGTGAACTCGTCGATGATGTGCACCTTCTCGTCGCGCACGATGTAGTGGCGGTCGCGGTGGAAGAGGTGGCGCGCCGTGAGCGCCTGGCGCACGAGCTCCTCGCGGCGACGGCGCCCGGCCCAGATGCCTCCGAGCGGCAGCGTCATCTCGTCGAGCCGGAGCAGGCCATCGTCGGTTAACCGCACCGCTCGGTCGCGTTCGTCGATCAGGAAATCACGCCGGCCGACGAGTCGTTCGGCCAGAGCGAGGGCCGTCGCGTAGACCCGGCGCTCGTCGCTGGCGTCGCCGCCGCCCGAGATGATCAACGGCGTTCGCGCCTCGTCGATGAGCACGCTGTCCGCCTCGTCGACGATCGCGTAGCAGAGCCCCCGCAGCACGAGCTTCCCCGCCCGCGTCTCGTCGCCGGCGAGCCGCTCGAGCTGGAGCGAGGTGCGGCTCGTGCGGGGTCCGATCGCGAGCCGGTCCCGCAGGTAGTCGAACGCCACTTCCTTGTTCGTGACGTACGTGACGTCACGCTCGTAGGCGGCGCGCCGGGCGTCGTGGTCCATCCCGTGGACCACGACCCCGACGGTGACGCCGAGGGCGCGATAGATCGGAGTCATCCACTCGGCGTCGCGGCGCGCGAGATAGTCGTTGACCGTGACGATGTGGACCGGAACACCGGCCAGTGCGGCGGTGCACGCGGCGAGCGTAGCCGTCAGCGTCTTGCCCTCGCCGGTCACCATCTCGGCGACCATGCCCTCGAGCAGGACCCGCCCGCCCACGAGCTGGACGTCGAAGTGGCGTTCGCCCAATGTCCGACCCGCCACCTCGCGTACCAGCGCAAACACCCGTGCGACGAGGCCGTCGTCATAGCCGCCGGCGCGGAGCTCCGACCCGACGGCTTCGGCCGCGCTTCGGATGGCGCGGTCGCTGAGCCCGGCAACTTCCTGGACCTGACGGCTGACGAGCGCCGGCCACTGCCTCCAGCGTCGCCGCCCCGCGGCTCGACGCCGAACAACCGGCGCTACGGCCTGCGCCGCGAGCCGATCCAACACGCCGACCGGCCGCTCGAGGCGCTCGGGATAGGCGCCGAGCGTCGCTTCGGCGTGAACGAGGCTAGACACTGAGCCGGGAGAGGAAGAGCTGCCGGATCGCCAAATACCACTGCACAGCCGGCGGCTCCCATCCGTGATCGAAGCGCACGTACGCGCGGCCGCCGACGTTGAAGAGGTACGACTGCGCCGGCAACTCCACGTCCACCTGGAACAACTTCTGGATCGCGGTGACGCCCTTCGGGTCGCGCGGGTCGATCAGGACCTGTCCGCCGCCCTCGCTTCCGAGTGCCGTCGTAGGGAGCCGCTCACTGGCTGCGGGGACCACCCGGCGCATCACCCCGGGGACGACGTGGGTCAGGCTCTCCGCCAGCCGGACCTCGACGTTCCGAGTATGGAAGCGAACCAGCTCGATCGCGCTCTGCGCCACGACGGCCCGGATGGTTATGGTCCCGGGCTCGACCACGTACGCCAGCTGCTCCCCTTTCTTCACGAAGCGGCCGGGCATGTCCTCGGGTGTCGGGATGACGAACGTGCCCTCCGTGCCGCTGCGGATCATCAGCTCGGACGCGCGCTCGAGGGCTCGGGCCAGGTCCTCCTGCGCGTAGCGCAGCTCTTCCTGGATGATCGCCGCCTTCACCACGTCGACAGGCTGCTGCTGATCGTAGCGGGCCCGGAGCTCGCGGACGCGCGCGCCGACCACCTCCACCCGCGTGCGCACTTCGGGGTCGCGCAGGAGGATGAGGACGTCGCCGCGTCGGACCCGCGCCCCGGGCGTCGCCACGATGCGCTCGACGAACCCCTCAGTCCCTGCCCGGACGAACGATTCCTCCGGAATCCAGACGACGCCCTCGATCACCGTGCGATACGGCACGCGCACCCACCCCAAGGCCCCGACCACGACCGCGATCGCGACACCGGTGACGGCGAGGGCGCGGACCCGACGCCGGCGGAGCCGCGGGCTCGCCACGAGAAAGCGCACACCTTTCGCGAGTGGCACGCCGATCCAGCCGATCGCCGTCATGGCGGCGAACGCCATCGCGAGCCAGAAGTACCGGTCGGCGATGAACGCGATGATCGCCACGATGACGAACGCCCGGTAGACGAACGAGGCCACGGCGTACACGACGAACCAGGCGCGCTCGCCGGGCGTCGCAACGGGCGGCTGGGCGTCGCGCCGACCGAACAGGTAGCGCTCGCAGAAATAGCCGAGATAGGCCGTGGACCGCGCGCGCAGATTTGGGATCTCCAGGAGGTCGGCCAGGATGTAATAGCCGTCGTACCGCAAGAGCGGGTTCCCGTTAAAGAGGATCGTGGTCAGTCCCGCGATCAGGATCGTGTTGTAGGCGATGGCGCTCACAATCCCGGACTCCGCGCTCAGCCAGACGTAGAGCGCGAGCGCCGCCAGAAAAAGTTCCACCAGCATGCCGGCGGCACCGACGAGGACTCGCTGCCATTTGCTCCGGAACGCCGACGCGGACGAGGCGTCGACGTACGGCACCGGGGTGAGCACGAGCAGCATGACTCCCATGTCGTGCACCTCGCCGCCGAACGCCTTGGTGGCGAAGGCGTGCCCGAGCTCGTGCAACGCCTTGATGAGGGGAAAGAACAGCCAGAGGAGTACCAGAGTCTGCGTGGCGAAAAGCCGGTCCATGAAGTCTCGCGAGAGATCCGCCCAGTGCATACCGGCCAGGAGGACCGCCGGGACCACGACCATGAGCCAGAGGGCTGCGCCGGTCCACCCGAAGAACGGTCTCACGAGCCAGATCGTCGCTTGCAGGAAGCGCTCCGGGTCGACGAGAGGGAACCGCCAGGAGAACAGGCTAGAGACACGCATCAACCGTCGGCGCCGCTGCAGGCGCTCGTATCGCTCCAGCAGCTCCGCTGCGTCGGGAGTGACGTCGCACTGAAGCACGTCGCTCGCGTGAAGCTGACTCAGGAGCTGGATGACGTCGTCTTGAGTGGGGCTCTGGTCACCGAGGCGCTCGCAGGCGATTTCCCAAAGCTCGCGGACCGTGCGCCGCCCATCCATGAGCCCGATCAGCAGGTGAGCCGGCGGGGTGAACCGGTGGAAGCGCTGACTGGCGCGATCTTCCAGGACATACCACGTCTGGCCCCGATATCGATGGCGATGGATGTGCGCGTGACTCTTGAGGCGCGGCTGGAGCTCCGCCACCCGGTACCAGGAGCTACTGAAGAGCGGCCGCGTCTCGCTCACGCTACGGCAGCCACGCCCAAGCCTTCAGGCGCACCCAGTCGATCGCCTGCCGGGTCCAGATCCAGACGAGGAGGCGGCGGCCTGCCATGACCTTGCCGATCCCCTCCATGCCGGGGCGCAGCCGGTCCGGCACCCGGTCGAGCTTCGCCTCGACGCGGAAGTAATTGCGGCCCTCGCGCGCCGTCGAGACGGGCGTGATCGTCTCTACCGTGAAGGTCACCGAGTCGGCGGGCCACGCGGTGAGGAGGAGCTCTCCGCGCTGACCGACGGCGACGCTGGCAATGTCGTGCTCGTCGACCTGGAGGACGAGACGGTAGTCGGCCAGCGGCGCGATCTCGAACAGCACCTGACCGCGCTCGACTGGCGCGCCGATCGACTGGCTCAGGTCTCCGCTCACGACGCTCCCCTCGAACGGTGAGACCAGCCGGGTTCGCGAGAGGTGATCATCGAGCAGCGCGAGCTGCGCTCGCGATTGGTCCATCTGGGCGCTCGCGATCTGGGCGGCGGCGGCGTCCCGCTTGGCCACCGCCTGGTCGCGCTGCTTGATGTACTGCTCCACCTGGCTCAGCCACTTCAGGCGTTCGAGGCGGAGCTCCCGGTCATCGAGCACGGCTAACACCTGGCTCTGGCGAACCACGTCGCCGGCCCGGACCGGCGCCTCCTTTATATAGCCGTTGAACGGGGCAACCGCGGCCAGGCGTGTTCGCGCCTCCATCACGCTCCGCGCCGAAACCCGGTAGTCGGCCTTCGCGAACGCCAGCAGGCTCACCACGGCCGCCAGCCCGAGCACCGTGAGCTTCAGGATCATATGTCGCGGACCGATCAGGTGTTCCAGCTGATGGCGAACCGCCTCGGCCGCCTTGGCGGCAAGCCAGCGATCGTCCCGGCGCTGGACCTCGAGCACCGGGCCGATGACCGCGGAGAGCGCCTCACAAAACTCGACGGTTGCCGGATCGAACGGTCGATCGCCGGTTCGCTCGAGTGTCAGCGCGCCGACGAACCGTCGTCCCTCGGCAAGCAAGACCGTGCAGATCGCGCCGACCTCGTGCTGGCGCGCGAGCACCACGTGGGCTCGGGTGACGCGCGCCGGCCCGCCCGCGCGCGGGGGGTAGACAACGGTTGCGCCTTGGTCCAGCGCTTCGTCCATGGCGGCGCCGATCGCTCGGACGAGGTTCGTCTGCTTGCCGAAGTCGGCGCTGTGCGAGACGGCCCGCACGCGCATGCGGCCGCGCTTGAGGAAGCCGAGACTCACCCGCTCGCAGCCCAGGCGGTTCGCCAGCGTGGTGACGAACGCAGTCGCCGCGCCGTAGAAGCGCTCGTGGCCGAGCGCTCCGGCGACGAGGTCGAGCACGATCTGCAGGCGTTGCCTGGCAGCCTCCGCGCTTCCCGGCTCGAGTCGCGTGGCGCCCAGGCGAAATACGAGCACCTCGAGCCAGCCGGACCCCCACTGCAGCTGCCGCAACACCGCCTCGAGTTCCGGCTCGGGCCGCGGGGCGATGTCGAGGGCGACGACGCCGCAGATCTTCCCGTTCGCCTGGATGGGATAGGCCACGTCGTAGCGCTCGCGACTTGGTGCTGCGCGGTCGCCGGCCGCTTCACGCTTCAGGACGACGCCGCGCCGCTCGGCGAGGGCCCGCTCCGCCGCCTCGGCCAGGTGCGCCGCCGCGCGACGACCATCGGGCCAGAACGCCGCCGGGGCGAACCGGCCCGTCGCAGGCGAGGCAGCGATGACGACGCCGCCGCCGACGCCCGCGATCATCCGGCACTGGAGCGCCAGCCAGCTCCGGTAGAAGGCTTCAGGCGTCGCTGCCTCCGCGAATTCTCGCCAGAGGGTGGCGCCGGAGGCGGGCTCCTGCAGATCAATTCCGCTCGGCGGCAGGGGCGGACTGGGGCGCTGGACGTCGACCAGAGGAGGCTCTTACGAAGCGGGTGGCGCTTCGACGCGCGCGGCTTCCACCGGCACAGTGCCGAAGCGCGACTCGTGCTCACGCAGCACGTTCGTCAGCAGCAGCGAGAGCCGCTTTGCCGCGAACGGGCTCAGGATGAGCCGGTCGGTGAGCTGGACCGTCACCTCTTTCTGTCCGGCGTGCCATGCCTGGTTGATGCCGAAGAGCAGGACGACTTCTTCACGCGTGCTCGCCACATTGCAGACGTTCGCGTAGGAGCTCCGCATGTTGGAGTCGTCCCACTTGATCGTCAGCGGCGACTGAGCGGCTGCGCCTGTGCCAGTCCGGCCCACTGCCGTCTCCCGTACGCGGTCGTTCACCATCATGCCTCCTCCTGGAGCTCAACACATTCATCCATGCGGATGTTCACAGACCCGCCATCTTAGCAGAGAGACAGACCAAGCGGGGGGTCGGCGACGCACCTACAGCAGCTGTTCTACACGACCTCCTGGTCTCACACACTGGCGCTCGAGGCATCGGCTTCGATCCGCCATTCCCATTCGAGCGACCGCGGCAGTACCGCGGCCTGGATTTCTCCCGCGTCCGCACTCTCCTCACGGCCGGGAAGCGTCGACGGACGATCGTCGACGGTCCTTCCGTCGGACCCGCTGTATTCGAACGCCGGGAACAACGGCTTGAGCCCCGCTTTCGCCAGCTCTCCGCCGTACGGGCTCAGGCCGCCGTTGAGCAACCCGCCGATCTCGGCGTCCCAATCGACCATCAGTCGGGTGTCGTCGTGTCGGGCCTCCGTCTTGTTCGATCGGCCGGTCTCAACGCTGGCCGAGGTCGTCGGAGGCGCCGCCGGCCCAACGCCGTCGAGATGACGCTGCCCGGCGGCGAGCGTCGAGGCCATCACGTTCCCGTCGCTCTCCTCGTCGTGGGCGAAGCCCAACACGTGCCCGATCTCGTGCGTGAGAGCGGTCAACAGGTCCATCCGGCCGACGGCGTCGGTGCCTCGGTTCGCGACCAACGTCCCATTGCTGCTGTGGTACTCGCGGCTGTCATAGGGAGTCGGATCGACGAACCAGCCATAGCCCGCGGCATTCATATCGATCAAGATCGTGCCGTCGCCGGTGGTCCACGCCACGGCATTGCCCGGAAGATCGTTGACCAGCACGAAATTGACCTGACTCAAGGCAGCGGACTCATTGGTGGTCGTGGCGGCACCAGACCACTCGCTCATCGCCGCGCGCGCGACACTGGTGATCTGGCTGTCCGTCAGCGAGTTGCTTTGATCCGGGGTCCCCGTCGGCGCCGACTCGGCCGTCAGCGCGAACGCTTGATCGAGCAGGTTCGGCGCGTCACTCTTGACCGTCACGCTGTCGAACGACGTCGTCCCGGTGCGGCTGAGCAACCCGAAGTTGCCATCGGTCACCAGCGCGTTGTACACCCGGCTCAGCACGACCTGGTTGTTCAGCGTGACGCTGACCGCGGTGCCCTTCAGCGTGACACCCAGCGTGTAGTCTGTGTTGCCCGGTGTCAGCGTCGCGTTGCTGTACGTGGCGTCGGTGAACCATCCCTTGTCCGTCCGGTGCCCGAGGGTCACCTGACCGGCGGAGATCGTGACGAACTTGAAGTCGGTGGCGGAGTACTCGTCGTAGACGAATCCACCCGCGCCGGTGGTCTTGAGCGTTGTCGAGAGATCGATCAGCGAGAACGATGTCACGTTGATCGCGGTGAGATCGATGGCCGCCGCGCTCGCGTCCGCCGCGCCCGCATAACGTCCGCCGCCGAGGCTCCAGGCGCCGCTCAGCGGCGTCTGGAACAGGCTCGTCGTGCCGGAGCTGAAGTCGACCGTCTGGCTGAACGTCGTCACCGGCGCGACCCGCTGGACGGTGACGTTGTCGATCTGCGCGGCGGCATTCTTCGCGCCGAGCCCGACCATGCCATCGTTGAGGCCGTGACTGATTCCGACCGCGTCCACCCGCGGCGCGAACGAAAAGGCGAGGCTGACCTGATTGTTGACGACCAAGGTCACCGCGCTGCCGTTCAAGGACAGGAACAGGTTGTAGTCGGTCGCCGATTT
>Ga0070697_100004468_pt1 | contig 10756 bp, 9 predicted proteins | sample KBSK1501metaG_FD_65475 | JGI IMG/M metagenome (GOLD analysis project Ga0070697, IMG submission 65475) | Corn, switchgrass and miscanthus rhizosphere microbial communities from Kellogg Biological Station, Michigan, USA - KBS K1-50-1 metaG | ecosystem: Host-associated > Plants > Roots >... | reverse complement strand
ATTCGAATTGCCCGAGTACGAACTCCAAAAGCTGAGTTTTCCACCGGTCCTGCACATGCTCGAATACATTCAGCGGGAGCGCTTTACAGAATTGATCATCAGCACCCCGGGGCCCGTTGGGCTTACGGCGCTGCTGGCGGCGAAGATGCTGGATTTGAAAACGGTAGGGATTTATCACACCGACTTCCCGCAATATGTCCGCGTTCTGACCCAGGATTACTACATGGAAACGCTGGCATGGAATTTCATGCATTGGTTCTACTCCCAGCTCGACCTTGTCTATGTCAATTCAGAGGATTACCGGCAACGCTGGATCGAGCGCGGGATTCGGCCGGATAAGCTGAAAATTCTGCCGCGCGGGCTTGAGACGGGGCTTTTTACGCCGGCAAACCGCGATCCGGATTTCTGGCAAAAATACGGAAAGAAACCGAATGAAATAGGGGTGCTCTATGTCGGCCGTGTCTCGAAGGAAAAAAATATCGATGTGGCTGTGGCTGCATGCGAAAAGCTGCGAGGAGAAGGACTTCACGTTCGTCTGCTGATTGTGGGTGACGGGCCGTATCTGCGCGAGCTTCGGCAATTGGTGCCGCATGCATGTTACACGGGATATTTGCGCGGCTCGGAGTTGGCAATGGCCTACGCATCGAGTGACATCTTCGCGTTCCCGAGCACTACAGACACCTTTGGAAACGTGGTGCTCGAAGCGCAAGCTGCCGGAATTCCCTGTGTAGTTTCGAATCGAGGTGGACCCTGTGAACTCGTGGAAAACGGTTTTAATGGGTTTGTTACCCGAGCGCTGGATATTGGCGATTTTGCACGGGCGCTCCGAGTTTTGGTAAAGGATACCGAACTGCGAAAAACGATGGGGCACGAGGCGAGAAAGCGCGTGCAGGATCGGAATTGGGGCAATGCGTTCCGGCAGTTTTGGAATGAAACGCTTTGAAAGGTTTATAAAAATTCGTTGAAATCCGGCGTTCGTCAGCTAGACTCCCGGCTTCCCTATGGCAAAGAAGTCTTGGATTGAAAGGAACAAACGCAAGCAGAAGACGGTGGATAAGTACGCCGCGCTTCGCGCCGAGCTTAAGGCGAAAGGCGACTACCAAGGTCTTGCGCAGCTTCCGCGGGATGCCAGTCCGACTCGCCTTGTTAACCGATGTCAGCAGAGCGGCCGCCGCCGCGGTTTCATCCGCCGATTTCGATTATCCAGAATTGCATTTCGTGAACTTGCGTCCCAGGGTCTGATTCCTGGTGTCACGAAATCGAGCTGGTAGAACGGTCAGTCCTCGTAGCGGCGCGCTTATCACTCATTTGCCCGGGCGAAAGAATTCGGCGAGCTTAATACCTTTAAATCTCGCTGGTCTGAGGCGCGGCCTCACTAGTTGATTACACTTCGGGAGTGTTTTGAATTTGTGGATCGCTTCCCGGAGCATTTGAATCGATGATCAGTGCCATTGACTTTTCGCTTGCGACCCCGGTCGCTGAGGTTGGCGCCGATGTTGGAGCTCCGAGCTCAGTCCTATTCAATCTCATCTGCATTCTGCTGCTCGTCTTTTTGAACGGTTTTTTTGTGGCTTCCGAGTTTGCCCTCGTAAAGGTGCGATCCAGCCAGCTCGATGCGCTCGAAGAAGAAAACAAAAAAGTTGCGCTGGCGCGTCATGTCACGACGCATCTGGATGCGTACCTATCAGCCACGCAACTTGGGATCACGCTGTCCAGCCTGGCTCTGGGATGGATCGGTGAACCTTACCTGGCAAGGTTAATTCAGCCGCTGCTGGCACATGCCGGTATCAATTCCGGCGCTCTCGTTCACGGAGCCTCATTTGCCGTCGGCTTTGGCATCATCACTTATCTGCATATTGTTCTTGGGGAGATAACCCCTAAGTGGCTCGCGATCCGTCAACCGCTCGGTATTAGTCTTTGGGTCAGCCCTCCGCTTCATCTTTTCTATTCGGTTTTCCGGCCCGCGATATGGTTTCTCCAAGCCTCAGCGACTTGGATCCTGAAGACATTTTTCAGGATGGAACCGGTCGCCGACCCCGAGCTTGTGCACAGTGAAGAGGAGCTCCGCGTTATCCTTACGGAAGCCGAACCTTCGGAAAGCGGAACTGTGCCGAGCAACGAACTGCTGATAAACGTCTTGGATTTTCGCCAGCGGGTCGTTCGAGATATCATGACTCCTCGAGGAGACGTGATCTACCTGGATATTCAGGATTCGTTTGAAGCGAATGTCCAGGTTGCGATCGAGTCCGGGCACACCCGCTTTCCCCTCGTTCGAGGGCACCTCGACAACACCATCGGTCTTATCCACATCAAGGATTTGATGCGCGAGATTAAAAAGCAGAAGCCGGATCTGCTCGCGATCAAGAGGGAATTGATGCCGGTGCCGGAGTTTATGTCTCTTGAAAAGCTGCTCAACCAGTTTCTGGGTAAACGGGCGCATTTTGCTGTGGTAGTTGACGAATACGGGGGAGCCGTCGGTATCGTGACGCTTGACAACGTTCTCGGAGAACTTGTGGGTGAAATTCAGGACGAATTTGACCAGGAGCAGGCGAAAGAATTTGTTCGAATCAGCGAGGATGAATTTGTGGTTCAGGGCCAACTGAATTTGTATGAGCTTCAGGAACTTGTCGGTCTTCATCTCGAAAATGCGGACGTCAGCACGATTGGCGGTTACGTGGTACAGCTCCTCGGGCATTTGCCCAAGCAGGGAGAGCAGGTCGAGATTGAAAGCTATCTGGTGACCATTTCGCAGACCGACGGCCGCCGAATCCTGCAGCTTCATTTTAAGAAGCAGCCGCCAAAAACCTTGGAGGAGCCCGAGTCCAAGGCGAGCGAGCACAAAGAGTAGAACGACCTTGGCCTAAGAGTCCTCCTCGTGAGAACGGCCGGCTCGGAGATCCGGCCCTACCGATCCGGCGCTACCTATCCGGGCCGCAAAAAAACGGTGGGCCGATCCAGGTTATGCTTGCGTCGCTTGAAGGGCAGTCAACGCAATTGTGTAGACAATGTCGTCAACGAGTGCCCCGCGGGATAAATCATTTACGGGCCGTTTTAGACCCTGAAGCATCGGTCCAATGCTGATAACGTTCGCGCTGCGTTGGACCGCTTTGTAGGTCGTATTTCCCGTGTTTAAATCCGGAAAAATGAATACCGTGGCGCGACCGGCAACCGGACTATTCGGCGCCTTCGTTCTGGCGACGTCGGGCATGAACGCCGCATCGTACTGGAGCGGCCCGTCGATAAGAAGATCCGGCCGTTTTGTTTTCGCAAGTTTTGTCGCCTCGCGCACTTTTTCCACATCCACGCCGGAGCCAGATTCACCCGTTGAATAGCTGATCATTGCCACTCTCGGAGGAATGCCAAAAGCCGCCGCGGAGTCGGCGCTTTGAATCGCGATATCCGCCAGAGTCTCTGCGTCAGGGTCGGGGATCACGGCACAATCCCCATAGACCAGTACCTGCTCCGGAAGGCACATGAAGAAAATGGATGAAACCGCTCTGGCGTTTTTCTTTGTCTTTACGATCTGCAGGGCGGGCCGGATCGTGTTGGCCGTGGAGTGAACGGCTCCGGATACCAACCCGTCGACCTCGCCAACCGCGATCATCATTGTCCCAAGTACAACATTGTCCTCGAGTTGACTTGAGGCCATTTCCATCGAGAGGCCCTTATGCTTCCGCGCTTCGAAAAGCGGAACGACGTAGTTGGCGCGAATCCGCGCCGGATTCAAGATTTCGAGGTTTTCCGGTATTTCAACGTCCTGGCTCTTTGCGACCGTTTCAATTTCCGTTGGATCTCCGAGCAGGACGCATCGTGCAATTCCGCGCCGGCAGCAAATCGAAGCAGCGCGCACGGTCCGCGGCTCAGAACCTTCCGGCAAAACAATCCGCTTGTCTGCCTTGTGGGCTCGCTCGCGGAGTTGATGAAGAAAAGCTGCGGGCGAAAGCCTGAATTCGAGTTCTTTCCTTGATTGAGATATCAGCCATTCGACATCCAGCCATTGTGCTGCGTGATCGATTGCTCCCTCGATTCGCTCGAGATCGTCGACCGGAACTTCGGAACTCAGTCCATGCAGTCGAGTTGCGGTGTCGTAGCTATTTGTTTCAACACGCAGAAGGGGAAGCCCGGTCTTAAACGCGGGCCGACAAAACTCGATGATGCGTTCGTCCGGATGCGTATCACCAGTTAGAATCAAACCGGCAACCGGGATCTGGCTCAGGGCTGCCATCGCTATCGCGATGATCGTTTCGCTTCGATCGGCAGGTGTCAGGAGGATCGCCCCTGGGGTGAGTGTATGCAGCAAGTTCGGAACGGTGCGGGCAAGTAAGTGCGTCGATTTTACTCTGCGCTTCTCCAAATCTCCCGCGCTGAGAACTTTGGCATTCAGGTGCCGTTGGACGTCGATCGTACGACAGTACGTCAATTCCAGGCTTTGAGGAACGACTCCGATGAGATGCAGCTGATCGCGCCGGAGCAGGCGGCTTTCCGACCGATATCGATCGATCAAGGACTGCAACGTTTCATCTTTCTCGATCGGATGCCGATTGACGATCACGCCCAAGATTTTCTCCACGCCACCGAAGAGCTTTGCGTCATATTCGACCTGGTCGTCGACTTGACCCATAGTTTTGTCTGCGCGAGATGCCACAAGGATCACCTGGGCGTTTAATGTCTTTACCAGTTCCTGGCTGACCAATCCCAGGTAAGAATCGCCCGCGGCGGGAAGCAAGCCTTCGACGACTACCGCATCGGCGGACCCGGTGGATTCATGGTAGGCGGCTATGACGTTGCCCATCAAAGCGTCCAATCCTTGCTCAGCGATTGTCTTGGTCGCGATGGCGAAGGGAATCGGATCCGCCGGCCGCAGCGTCGTGGTTGCACGGACAAAATGGGTTGATCGATCGAGGCTATCACCCGTGCCTCCTTGGGCAATTGGCTTGAAAAAAGCGACGCGAATTCCGCGTCGATCCAGGGAAAGACCAGACCGAGGGCGATCGTCGTCAATCCGACATTAGTGCCAGCAGGGGCGAGAAAGAAAGCATGCTTCATGACGTAAGCTGAGGTGAAGAACTCCCGTTGTTGATTACGACTATCTCGGAAGGGGGCGTAGACACGATGGGAAGAGTGACTGAAGTTGCCCCTCGGAGTCAATCCCAGGAGGATCCTGAGGATGGAACTCCTCGGAAACTGAAAAAGCGGGGCGACTCGCCCGAGGGGGAAATTGGCCCGTTTCAGGGAGGGACGGCCTCTGTGCCGTCCCATTTTTCCCCTGGTTCTGGGGACCAGAAATGATTAGTCGGACGGCACGGAATCCGTCCCTCCCCATGAAAAACGAACATCGGCGAAAATGTCCCAGGATTAATTGGCATACACAAATGCTTGCGGCTCTGTGACTTCGGGGACAGGACACTAAGCCCCAAAGCGACCAAGCTCGTCGGCGCACCCGACGAGCTTGGCGAATAGCAACGGAAGTCACTCCTAACAATCCGTGTTCAAACTACTGTCACAAATTCGTTGCAATTCAAAACCTTTATTGAAAATGGGGCGCTTTTTGGAGCCCTTGATCAGTAAGGCACTCCCGCCTACGTTACCTCCCAATTTTTGGCTTTCGATGAATGTTTTTGATCTTCCGCCGATTAACGCGACCCTTAACGGTTTGAGTACCTGCTTCATAGCAATCGGATGGACTGCAATTCGGCGCGAGCACAAGAGGCTTCATATCGTCTGTATGATCACAGCGCTGGTTTGTTCAATCGCTTTTTTGAGCTGTTACCTGACTTATCATTTTGGCTTGATCAGCGCCGTCGGAGAGGGCTCGGTGAAATTCACCACAGAAGGCTGGGTGCGTCCGGTTTATTATATCATCTTGATTACGCACCTCTTGCTGGCATTTACGATCCTGCCACTTGTCACCATCACCGTGCTACCGGCGTTGCAGGCCCGATTCGATCGACATCGCAAATTTGGACGCTTCACCATGCCGATCTGGCTTTATGTCTCGGTCACCGGCGTCGTTGTTTATTTTATGCTGTATCAGTGGTATCCCTCAACGCATTTCGACGAGCTCAAAAAGCGGTTCGAACTGAAGGCGCTCAAATAGGAAAATGATTGCCGAAGCCACACGGATATCTCAATTACGCCCGGGTTACGCGGTCCTCCTCTGTGTTCCCATCTTTCTGACTTCCTGCAGAAACGACAAAATAGAAGTTTATCGAATACCAAAGGAAAACCTAAGCGTCGCGATGGAGCAGGGTAACGTGGCCCCGCCGGTTCCTGAGCATTCGGCGCAATGGGTGAAACCGGATGGGTGGAGCGAACAACCGGTCTCCGAAATGCGGCTTGGGAGCTTTAAAGTTAATGGACCGGATGGAACTTCGGCGGACATCTCTGTGGTCGTCTTCCCAGGGGAGGCGGGTGGATTGGTTTCGAACATTAATCGATGGCGGGGCCAACTGGAGTTGCCGCCTCTGGAAGAAAAACAACTTCCAGAAACGATCCAGCAGACAGAGATCCAGGGTGCGCCTGCCTTTTTCGTCGATCTGCGGACCGCGGAGAATTCTGCCAAACCTTCGCGGATTCTAGGAGCCGTACTTCAAAGGCCCGGCCGTACCTGGTTTGTCAAAATGACCGGCTCTCCTACGCTTCTCGAGAGCCAGCGCCAAAAGTTTTTTGATTTCGTAAACTCTTTCCGATTCAATGATTCGGACCAATCTGGAGTGCCCCCTTCTCCACCCAGACAAAAATCGACGAATGATGAGTAAGATCGTTCAGTGGCTCAAGCCGTTTACTTCCCTGAAATTGACCATCTTCTGCCTGGGATGCGCCATGGTCCTGGTTTTTCTCGGAACGATCGACCAGGTTAATATCGGCGTTTACGAAGCGGAAAATCGCTATTTTAAAAGCTTCTTTCTTTTCTTCACGCCGCCTCACATGGATCTGAGAATTCCCTGGTTCCCGGGGGGTTACATCGTCGGAAGTTTACTTTTGGTAAATCTTGTGGCGGCTCACGTCGCCAGATTCAGATTGAGTTTGAAAAAGATAGGCATCGTTTTGCTGCATTCAGGCCTGATTCTACTGCTGGTCGGCCAATTGTTTGCCGATCTCTTCGTCGATTTGGAAAGTCAGTTGCGCCTGGATCAGGGCGAGACCAAGAATTATTCGGAGAGCTTTTATTTTGATGAGTTGGCCGTGATCGATACGACCGGGGCAGACTCCGACCTGGTGATTTCGATTCCGGCTTCCCGGCTGCCCAAGGGAAGCAAGATTGATTTGCCGGTCGACGGTCTCCGTATCGTAATTAACGATTATTACCCCAACTCTGCCCTTATCAGCCCCAGCCAGTTGCCACAACCCGGCTATCCGCATCTTCCTGTCGGCCCGATGGCGGTGGCTGTGCAGTTGGAGAAAACCTACAAGCAAAATGAACGCAACCTACCCGCGGCAGACTTTTCGGTTTTCAAAAAGGATGAATTGATTGGCAGTTGGCGTCTGGCCGCGGGATTCCCTCGCCCTATCAACTTTCAGGCGGGCGGCAAAAAATACGAGGCCGTGCTCCGACCAAAGCGGTTTTATAAGCCGTTTGCAATCACGCTGATTCAATTTCGCCATGATCGATACGCTGGAACCGATATCGCGAAGAACTTCTCCAGCCGGATCCGGTTACTTGATCCATCGAGGCACGAAGACCGCGAATCCCTGATTTTCATGAATAACCCGTTGCGGTACCGAGGGTTCACTTTTTATCAGGCAGGGTTCGATAACAATGACCAAACTACTGTTTTGCAGGTTGCACAGAACCCGAGTTGGCTCGTGCCCTATATCTCCTGCGCGCTGATCGTGATCGGGATGCTGCTGCAGTTCGGCATGCACTTGGTAAGCTTTGTGAAACGTCGAGTAATTGCATGAAAAGGCTAATCCCCTGGATCCTAGGACTGGTTCTTGTTGTTTGGGTAATTTCCAGGATGCTGCCTCCGAAGGATGCGCCTGGGCTTGATCTGAATGGCTTCGCCAAACTGCCGGTGCTTGTCGGTGGGCGGGTCATGCCAATGGACACGCTTGGGAGGTTGTCGCTTTCCGGGATGAATCACCATGGCACCTATACCACGGCGGGTAGGATGGTAGAGCGGCCGAGCCAGGGGTTGCTGGATATCATGATGATGCCCGAGCACTCCGACACGGCCAAGCTGTTCGAGGTTAGCAACCAGGAAATCGTCGATCTTTTCGGCTCTCAGGACGCGAAAGGACAATTCGTTTCTTATTCGTTTAACGACCTGAAACCCTATTTTTCAGAGATCGAGAAGCAGGCCGCCATGGCGACTCAGGCGGACTCGGAAACGCGAAATCCCTTCCAGCGCGGAATTCTGAAACTACGGGACAGTCTGCGACTTTATTTGCAGCTTAAGAACACGATTCAAGCTGAGGATTCTCCGGATTTCGGCAAAGAAATCGAAGCCTTCCAAATGGTGATTCAACCCGGTATCAAGGCGGTGCGGGACCGGGATGCCGGGAAGCCGTTCGACAACCAGGATTTCGAGCGGATCGTATTGTTTACCCAGCGATACCAAAACCTCTCTCAGGCGAAGTATGCTTTTGCGATTCCAAGTCCTCAGGTGCCAGAGGAAAACGATGGCTGGCGGCATGTGTCTCAAGCGCTATTGAGCGCCATTGTTCCCGGACAAGTGCCGTATCCGGTTCTGGCATATGGCAGGATGATCTCCGCATACCGGAGCGGTGACATCGTAGGATTCAACGACGTCGTTCGGGAGTATAGCGATTACCTGTCAAAAACGATTCCCCAAAAACTCGACCGGCCGAAGATCGAGTTTTTGTTCAATCACGCGCAGCCGTTTCTGCAAGCGATGACCTTATATGTCATCGCGTTAGTCCTTGCGCTGTTCTCCTGGCTCTTCTGGCCAAAGACACTTGGGAAGACAGCGATCATTCTGCTTGTCGGGGCATTTCTGGTTCATACGGCGGGATTGATCGTGCGCATGTATCTCCAGGGCCGGCCGCCTGTGACGAATCTCTACAGTTCCGCGATCTTTGTGGGTTGGGCTTCTGTCATGCTCTGCATTTTAATGGAGCGCCTCTATCGGAACGGAATTGGTAGCGTCTGCGGCGCCGTGATTGGATTTGTGACCCTGCTGATTGCGCATAATTTGCAACTGGACGGCGACAGTTTGGAAATGTTGCGAGCAGTGTTGGATACAAATGGCTGGCTCGCAACGCACGTCGTCGGTGAGGCATTGGGATATTCGGCGATGTTCCTCGCCGGTTTGATCGGAATTATTTACATCTTGCGCGGCGTGTTCACGACCTCGTTTGATGAAGCGACCTCGAAATCACTTGGCAGAATGATGTACGGGGTGGTGTGTTTCGCAACGCTGTGCAGTCTTGTTGCGACGATTTTGGGTGGCATATGGGCGGATCAATCCTGGGGACGATTCTGGGGCTGGGATCCTAAAGAGAACGGAGCTCTTCTTATTGTCTTGTGGAACGCGATTATCCTGCACGCGCGCTGGGGAGGGTACGCTCGCGAACGCGGATTGGCTGTCATGAGCGTGTTTGGTAACATCGTGACGAGCCTGTCCTGGTTTGGGGTCAATATGCTCGGCGTCGGTCTGCATTCTTACGGCTTCATGGATCAGGCGTTCGGGCCTTTACTGGCCTTTGTTGTAAGCCAGTTGGCGATCATGGCGATCGGTTGTGTCCCGCTCGAACACTGGCGCGGCATCAAGTCGCGCGGTCGTCGTAAGGAGCCGGACATTCCTGTTTTAACGACGGGCACTGTGCAACCTTGATCTCTCGAGACGTTCGTCGTTTCATTTTGGTGAACCAATGGCGGTCAAACCGGATATCCTCGTAATCGGCAGCTCAAATACCGACATGGTCGTTTTCTGCGACCGTTTGCCGAAACCCGGAGAAACAATCCTTGGAGGGCAGTTCCAGATGTTCGGTGGCGGCAAGGGCGCCAACCAGGCGGTAGCGGCCGCGCGGGCAGGAGGGCATGTCTCTTTTCTCGGAGCCTACGGAGCAGATGCATTCGGTAGCGCGGCAAGAGATCGGCTTTTGAAAGAAGGAATCAATGTCGACTATTTTCAGTGTGTTCGGGATGCCCCGAGCGGGGTCGCTCTCATTCTTGTAGACGGCGCGACTCGCGAAAATCTGATTGCGGTCGCAAAGTCCGCAAACGATGCAGTTGATTCGGCAATGGTTTCTGATGCACGTCGTGCGTTTGAGCGTGCTTCGGTGGTCATATCTCAACTGGAAATCCGGGATGGAGCGATCGAAGCTGTGGCGCGCATTTGCCATGATTTGGGCAAACCGTTTCTATTGAATCCTGCGCCCTCGCGCCTTTTGCCGAAGCAGATCTACGAAAGTCTGCACATCATCGTTGTTAACGAACACGAGGCCCGAGATGTCACCACCAAAACGGATCTAAAGGAGTCCGTCCACTGCCTGCACGAATTAGGATGCAAAAACGTCGTTGTAACTCTTGGGTCCAAGGGGGTGATGTTCTCCGAAGGAATGAATCTGGAATTTATTGGGGCCCCCAAGGTACGTCCGGTTGATACGACTGGAGCCGGGGATTGTTTTGTAGGCTGGCTTGGTGTTGGGATAGCCGAAGGACTTTCCTTAAAGTCGGCGACGGAACGAGCTTGCAGGGCGGCATCGCTAAAGGTAACCCGCGAAGGGGCTCAAAGCGGTATGCCGTATCGTCACGAGGTTTTGGGCGACGGAAACTAGTGCACCGTCTTTT
>Ga0070697_100004463_pt1 | contig 10759 bp, 11 predicted proteins | sample KBSK1501metaG_FD_65475 | JGI IMG/M metagenome (GOLD analysis project Ga0070697, IMG submission 65475) | Corn, switchgrass and miscanthus rhizosphere microbial communities from Kellogg Biological Station, Michigan, USA - KBS K1-50-1 metaG | ecosystem: Host-associated > Plants > Roots >... | reverse complement strand
TGCGCTCAACACCAACTTCGCTTTGGGCCGTCCCATCGCCATAGGCACCTCCATTGTGCACGAGATGCCTATTTCGCTTGCAATACTATTGCCACTTATTTATGGGACACAACACTAGCACATCGCGATAGAACTTCACGGCTTTGTCCATATCGGCGACAAACTTGATCGCGTACCTCAGTTGTGTTCCTTGCATTTGACCCCTCCAGTCAATGCCTAAGTGCTAATGTTGCGAACGCGTGCCACATCGCGTGGCGGACATGAGCGACAGGATACAAGAGGATAGCGAGTAGACAAGGAATAGGATTTACAAAATGGAGGAGCCGTCGCGCTGCAACTCCAAGAGAATTCGTATCCCCCGATAAAAGTTCTCTTTGCGGTAGGCTGTCTCCCAGCGATCCAAGACCGAGCGCAATTCCCGCTGCGCGTTCCGAATCGCGACTCTTGCCCTTGGCCTCCCGATCCGCAGACGTTTGAGAGAACGGAAACTTTCGGCAATCTCCGGCTCGATCCGCTTGCGCGAACCCCGCGCATTTTTTATCCAGCGTGGCGGAATATTCGCCCGGAATTTCAGGTAGCCACGAACAACGGAACCTGCGCTTGACGTAAACAGCCGTGCTTCTCTGGGCATCCGTAACCCTCCTCACCAATCTCGCATCCGAGGTTGCATCGAACGCTGGGTGGTCTGCCCCTCTTCGCAAGCCAGAGCGCCGTAGCCCACTCAGCCGCCGAACACTTAGATGGCGTCCTCGTTGACGGACACTTCATTTCGAAACTATGGCTGTAGGGTGCTTTGGCTGATAAAGTCCGACGCCGCCACCACTGGGAAGCCGCATCTTCGTAATGGAACCCCATCGAGCCTCCTCGACCTTTGAGCACTTAACACCCCTCTTCGCGAGCGAAGCCATCTCGGTCTTTAGGTCGTCGCACATGAAGTAGAGTTCGTGGACATCGTCCTCAGAAGGATGAAATGCGGCTTCTGTCGGCGGCAGAGCGAAGATCAACCAGCCATGACCCGCATCCACCGACTTGAAGCCGAGAATATCGCGGAAAAAGGCGCGATCCGCTTCAGCGTTCTTACTGTAGACCACTACGTGAGCGCCGGAAATCATTTGCCCCTCCCAAGAACTGGACGCCACCAAAATCTAACCTAAACGGTCTCCAAAGTCACCGCGACCCTCATGGGTGCGCGATTCGTCGCTTACAAGCCGACACGCTATCGGTGGACTGGGACGGGAGGTATCGAATTCTTGCGGAGCTTACCTTTCAATATCGCCTAGTCGGTGTTCGGGATGTTCCGGGCGGCAACAAAGGCCATATCGCTGCCAGAGCCGAAACCACGGGCAATAGGCTAACGTCTCGTCGTGCCTTCGATTTGCAGCAGAGATGTCGCTTGCGCTGAGTGGTCTAATGTCCGGCGCTTCGAACATTTCCTGTAGCTGCTCGATGTCGTCAATAATGCGTTCAACGTCCATTCCGTCTCAATATCCAACATATGCGCGGCAACGGTCAAACGGGACGGCATCAATGGCGTTTCTGTGAGAACGCCCGCACTCACTAGAAGACCCGCGGATTAGCGCAACGGATAAAATCCGAAACAGATTGCTGCGTTTGCCCTAGATAGAGCGTTCATGTAAGCTCCGTTCCGCTGGGCTCCTCTGCGCGATCTATTCTTCGGAAAGGTCTTCATGAGAGATGCCGTCGCAGTCGCCACAACGTCGGTTCCATCGAATCGGGACTGGGTTGGTCTTGCTTGGAAGAGCTTGGCTTGGGGAGTGCTTATCGGTTCCATCATTTATTACGTCCGCCGCGATGCACTTCACTACCTGTTTCAGTACTCGCCAGATAGTTTCAAGGCATTCTGGTCAGAACGAATTCTCATCCGAATGCACGTTGCCTGTGCGGTAACCATGATTTCTACGGGTACATTGCAGTTTTGGACGGGACTTCGTATGCGCAATATGACGTTCCACGTCTGGTGTGGAAGGGTCTTTCTGCTTACTGGGACATTCGTCGGCTGCTCCGCGCTCTACATGGGACTACATCCACGACTCGGCGGAATCGTGTACGGCTTCGGACTCTTTCTGAACGGACTGTTCTGGTTGGCAGCGGCTTCGATTGCCTACTATGCGATCCGCATAGGAAACGTGCAGGTGCATAAGGATTGGATGATTCGTGCCTATGTTCTCGCATTTGCCGGGATTGTTGGTGACCGGATAATCCCTGACATGACGTTCGTGGCTCGGCGAATCGGCGTCGACGCTCTGAACGACATAAGCGGTTGGGCGAATTGGGCGGTACCACTGATGGTCACCGAAGTCGTTCTGCAACTTCGACGCTTGCGGAGGACACGCCGCCCGCAGAAAGGAATCTTGCCCGTCTAGAAAATCTGGCTGATTAATTATCATTGTGGGTTGCTCTGGCGCATTCCATTCAATGAAAAGCTACGGCAGTAATCTTTATCCAAAAACATCAGAAGAGAGGAAGAAATGGGCACGACGGCAGACTCTCCTGCGCCTCTGGAGGTGTTGCAATGAACTTAGCTCACATGATCATTTGCGTTTTGCTGTTATCGCTTCCGGCTTGGGCGCAGTCTGTACCTTCAGCGAGACCGTCTTCGGAATCAGAAGACGTAAGAACTCTCAAGCAGCTTGAGCAAGACTGGCTGGACGCTTACCGTGACGGCGACGCAGAGAAAATGGGCAGAATTCTGGCTGACGACTTCGTCGGCAGATGGGGTGATGGAAGCACAACAGACAAGAGGGGAACAGTCGAACCTGTTCGCACTGGCGCTGATAAACATTCGGCGAATAAGCCAGTCGAATGTAACGTGCGGATTTATGGGGACACCGCCGTCGTCACCGGAATTCAAACAGAGCAGAGTGTTCTCAACGGGCGCGACGGATCAGGTACTTATTCGTACACTGACATTTTCGTGAAGCGGCGCGGGCAGTGGCAGGTCGTGGCATCAGAGACCAAAAGGGTCGCGAGGAGGTCACCAACGTCCGAACTGAGTGCGCGAGACCGCCTGATGGGCAGCTGGAGGCAAGTGTCAGACGAAGAAACATTACCCAACGGCAGCGTTGTGCGGCAGGATGAGATTGGACTTGTTACCTATGATGCGAGCGGACACATGTCGGAGCAGGTAATGAGGCGTTCGGCTTCTGACGTGCAAGTTCCATCCGATTCGATTTACCTGAACAACGGATTTGATGCGTACTTCGGAACCTACACGATTGATGAAGCTAAGCACACGATCACACATCGCGTCGAAGGCGGCCAGGCAACCATCAACTGGGCTTTTGGAACGGGGGCTACGAAATCTATCACCGCCACATACTCGGGCGACGCCACATACGAGTCCAGCACTTCACCTGCACTAAAGCAAGTAGTGAACTAAGCCGCTAACCTAGGGTATGTTTCGACGGGCAAAGTCGGGTTACGGTTGGGAGGAACCCCGTTCAAGGCGGCGTTGCGTTCCTCCGCTCTCCCTCTGCTATCGTACGCGCTAACCAGAGCCGCCACGCAAAATACGATGCCTCAAAAATGACCGTACGTCATCCCAAAGATACAGCAGCAGTTCTTTGGTCGTCGTCAGTGCCTCGACAAAAGCGGGTAGCGGGTCGGCCATGCTCAAGAGAGAGTCGTGCGTTGACGGGCCGAAATCACGGGAAAAATACCTGAGGTCTGAGAGAAGCGTTTCGCGCGCGGGGCGCGAACGCCTGGCCGCACGCACCAATCCGTGCAGACGTTTGAAAAAGCCGCCAGTCCACCGCCAACGCGTGCCCACTCTATAGGCGCTGGGTACGGCCAAGGGCTCATCGTGCGCGAGTTTCCACTGGTACAGAGGAAAGTCAAGTCCTGAACGGACCGACAATGAGAGTGAGCCCCAGTAGCGACCGTTTACTTCCATCAAGACCGCCTTGCCATCAGCCGGGTTGACCTTGTACTCGACCATCGCGACACCCTCCCACTGCAGAGCGCGGAGTAGCGAAAGTGACGACTGAACCAACGCGGGGTCTGGAGACTCGGCGACAGCCGTCACAGATACGCCTCCGTCGTGGGGAAACTCCTTAATGCGTCGATGTTGGAAGACCGCGTGGCACTCGCCCCGATGCAATAGTACCTCGACTCCAACGCCCGCCCCTGGGCAGCACTCCTGGAGTAACATCTGGGGTGCAAAATCCCTGAACGTGGGAAAGCGTTTTGTGATTTCGCCCGCAGTCGTCAGGCGGTGAATCTTCATCTCCGCTACACGTTGCTCCTTTGCTGCGGGTTTGAGGACCCAAGGAAAAGGAAAGCTCTGCGCCAGTTCTGGCAGCTGCGCAGAACTCGAAACCAAAATCGTCTTCGGTACGGCAATTCCACACTCCTGGGCGACTTCCAATGTCGAGAATTTGTTAAGAACGCGACGAGTGATGTGAGGCGGTGGGCACATCAGGTTCGCCGAGTCTTTGAGGTCGTCGTAATGCTCCACGAGGGCAGCTAATGTCTCGTCGTCCGCGGGAATCAGCATGTCGTGCCCACGTTGCACGATGAGGCTGCGGATGCGAGCTACGAAAGCGGCGGGAGATACCTGCGGATCGGGAAGGCACACGAACTCACGGATTACGCGGGAATACAGACGGCGACCTGACCAATTGGCGACATCAACGGGTATGCCGTAGTTGTGCAGCGAACGCACGATGGTAATAACAATGCGGGGAACTCGCCCTATTACGAGGACAGGATGTTTCAAGGGGCTATCTCTGGCTCGAGCCTCACGAACTTTTGCATCCGATCTGCCGCATAAAGGCCAGCTGGTCTAACCTCCAAGCCCGCTTTGGCCTTGCAGGCGCAGCGACGACTCGGTGCTTGCGCCAGCGCCATGAACTGAAGCCTAGTGGTCGCCTGCTGAGAGTACCACGCTGCCATTCTCGGCACGGGCTAACTGGCGTTCGTCGGCATCCTGTGAGGGGTGGAATAGGTGCGCTTCTAGCGTCTCTTGATTCCTAATTGAACCACGTCCGTGTTAAAAGGGCATGAATTCCGTGATATTTTCCACCACCGTTCAGGTGGACCATTCAACGCTGCGCTTTGGCGCCCCCTGGGGGTGTGAGATTTAGGATGAAAACATCGGAACGACACAGGTTTCCGTTTGACTTGCAAGTGGGGGCTCCGCTTTTAGAGCCACAGGTACCCTCACAGTCCGTCGTGAACATGTAAAAGTGCCCTGTCGATGAGGCAGCGCCGATGGCGTACTTCGTGGTGAAATCGGTTGACAGACCGGAGTTAAAGGTGTGTCCAAACCGCAATATCGGTCCCGGCGGTTGTTGATAGCCAATGATTTCATTCGACATGACGCCCGTGATGACTCCAGGTTCCAGCGACACCGTGCTAGTAAAAATCGGATGCGAGTTGGTGCCCAGAGGGTCGTTCTTGTTGCTGGGGTGCATATCGAAAAACGAATAGGTTGCCGGATCGGATGTATTCAGGTAAGTAAGATCAGAAGGATGACTGGTTGCGAAATTCTCCCACGAACGAAATACGGTTGCGGCCTTCCGCAAATCTCCAGGAATCGTGTCGTTGTTGAACCATCCCGATGCACTCTCCGTGTAATGACCTCCGCAAGCCGTGACGCAGTTAACCACGGTGGTCGTGCCGACCTGCCAGGCATGCACGGTCACGCATAACGTGCTGTAGCAGCTTGACCCTCTGACCACGATCAGCCAATTGCCGCTTGGGTCGAGGCGCAAGTTGTGGACCGAGTAGCGGTCGGGCGAGGTAATGGTACCGAGCAATGTCCCAGGCTTAATTGAATAGGCGAGAGCAGTTCCGGCCGTACAGTTCGCGCTGAGAGAATAGAACCTGGCGGAAGTGCTCGAATTGACAGCTTCCAGCTCGTAGTACTTCCCCGCAATGGCGATATATAAGCCTGCCCAGGAAGGATCGAACTGGGTGCCCGAGGTCCATGTGATTGTATTTGTGCCGTCGCAGTTAACTGCGCCAGTAACGGGCGTTTGTGTGCCTACATAGCTGCGGATGGTCCCCGCCCTGGTGTTGTAGAAGTAGCAGGTGCTGGTGGACGAATTGTAAACGACAACCTGATCTCCAGTATCCTGAATGCGGGAAGAGTATGTCGCAGCGAAGACGGTGTCGTTCGCACCCGACGTTCCGCCTTGTTCGTGATAAACAATGGTTGGGTTCAACCCACAGTTGGCAATGAAGTTGTACACCGGAGTCGCCGGCGGGTTGCAACTCGGCCCTCCAAGATGGCAGTCGGTAAAGTCGAAACTGCGAATCCTGCCGTCACCGCCTATTCCAAACCAGATGTTGCGGTCGCTCTGGCTCCACTGCCCGTCTCCCGCGTGCAGATCGCCCACCCATACCAAACCGGTGGCCATGGTGGTCGGATCAAGGCCATAAAAATAGACATTCTGACCAGAGTCGGTGATGGTAAACAGCGAATCATCAGCGTTGAAATGCTTGTCGTCGCCGCTGCCCGCCCCGACCGACATTGAGGAATTTACGCCCGACACAATAGCACTGTTGGCGTCTGTGACTCGGACGTACCGCGGCGGATATTGAGGGTTAAAGGATGGATCCGTGAACACGGTGTTTGCGCCGAGGCGCCCGCCCCAACTCGGCGGGGCCGCCGGAAGGGAAGAAACATCGAGGTCTGTGCGAGCGCACGGGTATGACGGTGGTAAGCAGGCCGAAGCGTCCACCACGAGCATCTTAAAGCTCTGCCGGCCAGTTTCGCCATTCTGATCGGTCACCTCCACAGCGAAAGTGGATTGTCCTTGCGCGCTTGGTATGCCTTTGAGTTTGCCGCTCGCACTTTCCAGTTGAAGACCCGCCGGAAGCGCGCCAGAGGCAATCGTCCATCGGTAAGGCGTTTGTCCGCCAGCTGCCGAAAGAAGCGACGAGTAACTAGTGGAGACCTCGGCAGATGGAAGCAAAGTTGATGTAATTGTCGGGCCCGGAGCAAGGGCAATTGGCCCCGGAGCAGGGGCATTCGGGCCAATGGCGGGGGCGGTTGGCCCCGGAGCAGGGGCAGTTACGATGACGTTGGCAGAGGCGGATTCCTGGTTATCTGCCATGCTCGATGCTTTCACTGATATGACCGTTGCACTGCTTGAGGTCGGTACAGTGAGCAGACCACCGGCGGAAATGGTCCCAGCGCTGGCAGACCAGGTTACACGCCGTTGTTCCGCTCCGGTCACGGTGGCCCTGAATTGCAGCGCTTTGCCAGGCGCGAGGGTGGCACTGGCAGGAGAAATACTGACGACGGCTCGATTGCCAATGCCGCCGCCACCGCACCCGATCAACGCTGTTAAACATGCGGCGGTGACTGGAATCACGATGTGGTAGATTTCAATCTTGAGAAAACGCGGGGGAAGCATGCGATGAAACTCCCACATCTGGTTTCATGACCTGGGACTTCGCGGCGGGAAGTCACCGCAAGGAATTTATGAAACAAATCCCGGCTGGAGTAGATAACGACGGAGCTAGAACCAAGGAGGCGCAGGGCCAGTCACCAGTGATGTACCTAAGTGCGGCGCTTCCGCAAAGCCAATCTGACGGAGCTGTGGAGAATTCACACTCCTTTCGCATTGGTGTCACCCAGGATTTACACTCCAGATGCTTCAATGCAGTACCGTTAAATTTTGGGGGAAGATTGCCGCCGGCAGTCCACAAACAATGGCTGGCAAGAAATTGCAACGCAGCTTGTGAAAGTGTTACAAGGGCAATCCCTTTTGATTCACTCGGAACGTCGTTTCTGGCCGTTTTGTCGCTGCTTAACGTTAGGAATGACCGCCCGTGCGCATGCAGAAAGCTTGGGAACCATACTCCCCTGACGCCAGACTCCTGCCGATTCCTTCAATCGCATCAACGATCGGCGACTGGTGGCCGGTAGGCAACGAGGTGGCGTGAGGAAGCGGCTTGCGAAATGAGTGGCCTGTATGTATTGGGAGCAAAACAGCGAGATCTGCTTCTCCGGCGGGAAGAGGAGTGGAATCTGTACGAGAAGGCTTTGATTCTCCATCTCGATACAGAATCCGGGAAAGTACGCAAGTGCTTCGAGTACAGATCGCCCGCAGAAGCCAGAGCCAGCGAGAATTCCTCGATGGTCTTCAAGAGCGGTACCCTGGTCGGCGACCTCCTGTATACATGCACTTCAACTGAGGTCTTGATCTTTCGGTTGCCTCAGTTCCACCTTTTGCATTACGTTTCCCTACCCTGCTTCAATGATCTTCACCATGTGACTCCGGCCTCCGACGGGTCGCTCATCGCGGCCGTCACCGGCCTTGATATGGTCGCCAAATTCACTCTTGAGGGCGAGCTGATTGCAACATGGAATGTCCTGGGAGAAGACCCGTGGTCGCGCTTTTCGCGCACCACTGACTATCGGAAAATCGAAAGCACGAAGCCCCACAAATCCCATCCGAACTTTGTCTTTGAACTGGACGGCAAGACTTGGGTGACGCGTTTCCGCCAGCGAGACGCAGTTTGCCTGGACGATTCAAGTCTTCGAATCAACATTGCGTCGCAGTTCCCGCATGATGGATTGGTTTGGTGTGGAGGAATTTACTTTACCTCGGTTGACGCGAGAATCGTGATAGCCAATCCTCAGAGCTTACAGGTGGAGAGAGTCATTGATCTGAACCCAATCGACAGCCAGCAGGCGCTGCTTGGCTGGTGCCGTGGTCTTCTTCCGCTCGATCGCTGCAAGATGTGGGTCGGGTTCACGCGGATTCGTAAGACTCGTTTCCAGGAAAATGTGCTTTGGGTTAAGCACGCTCTTCGCGAAGGCATGCGTGAAAAGCCGACGCATGTAGCGCTGTACGACATAATAGGAATGCGGCGCCTGCAAGAATTCGACCTCGAAGCACACGGAATGAACACCATTTTCAGCATATTTCCTGCGCTGCCAGACGCGCCAGATTCGGCCTGAGCTTGCCACTCGCGGTTCGGTCCAAATCCATGGCGAAGCTTGAAACAGTTCCGGGTCGCGAACATAAATCGTCTCAAGTTGCCTCGCGACAACAAACCGGGTTACTTTTACGATGTTGCTGACGCTCTTCTTAAACTCACCTTCATCGGACAACATGTCAGTTTCCATTCTCGAAGCATTCGCTTCTGATCCACACGTAGCAAGCGCCGCCCGGGCGCGGAATGATAATTCGAACCTTGAAGGATCACGACTCGAAATCGATAGCCCCCTGAATAGGCAAATGGTTGGACGTCTTCGAGGATTAGCAAGTGTCGCATAGCACCATTTCGTCGACCGAATTACCCAAGTGGAGTCCGGGCACGCCCCGCAAACTCCGTTCTCGGTGGCTCATCTGGACTTTGTTGGTTGCTCAAGCCTTCGTCTTTTGGCTGCTGCAATGGGGTGGCCATCTACTCGTCTCGGAAGATCCTCTGCCGGATCATGCAGATGGGGCTGTGGTGCTGCAAGGATCCTTCTTGGGGGAGCGGGCGCGGTTGGCCGGGGCAGTCCGCCTGCTGCAGCAAGGTGCTGTGGACCGAATCCTGCTGAGCGTGCCGAGAGAGTCTTACTGGGGGCAGACGATCTCACCCACGGTAGAAAGCTTTATCGTGAATAGCTACGGTCAAGAAGTCGCCAATCACGTTGATTTCTGTGAATCGGGCGCCGATGTTGATTCTACCGAGGGTGAGGCCAAGACACTGGCCGCCTGTGTCCATGCGCGCGATTTGCGTTCGGTTGTTCTTGTAACCTCCGATTTTCATACCCGCAGGGCGGGGATCATCTGGAGAGAAACAATCCGTCAACAGCACGTGGATGTCCAGCTGTCGGTTCAAGGTGTGACAGACCCGGAGTTTCATTCCGCAGGATGGTGGCGCGAACGGCGATCAGCAAAGACCTGGTTGATTGAAGTCACGAAACTGTGTTCGACGCTGGTCGAGACTAAAGACTGAGAAGGCGACCCCGTGTTTTGCGAAGAGCTGAACCGAAAATGAGCGGGAGAGGACCCGGACTCGGCTGAAATGAAAGGTTAACATGTCTGTCACACGGCTGTAACAACCCGTGGAGTATACGGTGGGTATTGTCGATGGTACTGCTTCGCGTGGAGGTCCCCAATGAAACTGCAATCATAGGTGCTGGCATCACATTTAGGATGGCCAGCTTGGAACTCAGAGTGACGGCACCCCTCGTTCAGACGTGCGGATCGTGAAGCTAGATTGACAAGGCGTGTGGGACGCTGCGTTATCCGTCGATACCGGGGGAATGCTCTTTTCTAGCTGTCTCGCCAAAAGGTCCGTGATTACCGACCAGTCGTACTGCCGGACTGTCGCCGCGGCCGCTTCCTCATACCGGCGGCGTAGAGTTTCGTCGTGCAAAAGGGTTACTACATGTTGGGCAAATCGTCGAGGCTCGTCGGCCAGCAAAATGTCATGCTCGTGCCGGACGTCCAAGCCCTCAGCTCCTAAACTGGTGGACACTGTGGCCTTGCCCATAGCCATGCCTTCGTAGATCTTGATCCGTGTCCCGCCCCCCATCCGCAACGGAACGACGAGCACTGCCGCTTCGCGCAAGTGGTCGATGATCGACCGCACCGTGCCCGTTACCTCTACTGACGCAGAAGCCAGGTTCCTCACCCGTGGATGCGGGTCACGCCCCACGATGCGGAAAACGGCCTCAGGGATTTCTGCCGCCACGTGGGGCCAAACGTCTTTGCAGAAGTATTCGACTCCGTCAATGTTTGGCTCCCAATCCATCGAACCCGTAAAGATCACCAGGGGGGCTGCC
>Ga0070697_100004461_pt1 | contig 10759 bp, 10 predicted proteins | sample KBSK1501metaG_FD_65475 | JGI IMG/M metagenome (GOLD analysis project Ga0070697, IMG submission 65475) | Corn, switchgrass and miscanthus rhizosphere microbial communities from Kellogg Biological Station, Michigan, USA - KBS K1-50-1 metaG | ecosystem: Host-associated > Plants > Roots >... | reverse complement strand
CCGTGCTTCTGGCCGTTCACGTGGGTGCCGTTGAGGCTGCCGAGGTCGCGCAGGCGCGCCCGGGGGGGATTCACCTCGAGCAGGAAATGGTGGCGGGAGGCGGTGGTGTCGTTGGCGGCGAGCTCGGCGTGGCAGTCCGGGGAGCGGCCGAAGAGGAACGTGTCGTGCCGGTCGTAGGAGAACACGCGCCCCGCGAGGGGACCAGCGGTGACCTTGAGCGTCACCCTCGCCGGCATTGCCGCTGCGAATTATAGAGGATGCGAGCAAACCCGCCCGAGCGGCGAGTGACGGCTCGCACAGCGACCCTCACCCCCGCCCTCTCCCTTCCACGGAGAGGGGGAGCTACTGCCCGGAACGTATCAGCTCGATGCCGGGGAAGAAGTAGCCGATCTCGAAGCGCGCGGTCTCGGGCGCGTCCGACCCGTGGATGCAGTTGGCCTCGATCGAGGAAGCCAGATCGCGCCGGATCGTGCCCGGGGCGGCCTGGGCGGGATCGGTGGCGCCCATGATCTCGCGCAGGCGGGCGATCGCGTTCTCACGCTCGAGCACCATCGTGATGCAGGGCCCGGAGCTCATGAAGTCGCACAGGCTCCGGAAGAACGGCCGCTCGCGGTGGACGTGGTAGAAGGCCTCGGCCTCGGCCGGGGTGAGCCGGCGCAGGCGCAGAGCGACCACGTCGAACCCGGCCTTCTCGAGCCGGGAGATGATCTCCCCCGCCTGCCGCGCCTCGATCGCGTCGGGCTTGATGATGGAAAACGTGCGCTCCGTCAAGTGTCGTTCCTCACCGCGTCGGCAGCACTTCGGCGACCGCGGCGCCGATGTCCGCCGGCGACTTGACCACGTGGATCCCGGCCGCCGCCATCGCCTTCATCTTCTCTTCCGCGGTGCCCTTGCCTCCGGCGATGATGGCCCCCGCGTGGCCCATCCGCCGCCCCGGCGGCGCCGTCTGGCCCGCGATGAAGCCGACGACGGGCTTGCGGACGCTCTGCTTCACGAAAGCGGCCGCTTCTTCCTCCGCGCTCCCGCCGATCTCGCCGATCATCACGATCGCCTGCGTCCCGGGGTCGTCGTTGAAGAGCCGCAGCGCGTCGGTGTGGTTGGTGCCGATGATGGGGTCGCCGCCGATGCCGATGCAGGTGGACTGGCCGATGCCGAGGGCCGTGAGCTGGTTCACGGCTTCGTAGGTGAGCGTCCCGCTGCGGCTCACCACTCCTACGGGCCCGCCCCGGTGGATGTGGCCGGGCATGATGCCGATCTTGCACTTCTCGCCCGGCGAGATGATGCCGGGGCAGTTGGGGCCGATGAGGCGCACGGGCCGGCCCTCCAGGAACGCCGCCGCCCGCACCATGTCCAGGGTGGGAACGCCCTCCGTGATGCACACGACCAGCGGGATCCCGGCGTCGGCCGCCTCCATGATCGCGTCGGCCGCGCCGGGCGGCGGAACGAAGACCATGGAGACGTCGGCCCCCGTCTTCCTCACCGCCTCTTCGACGGTGTTGAAGAGCGGGAAGCCCTCGACGGTCGTACCACCCTTGCCGGGGGTCACGCCGCCGACCACGTTCGTCCCGTACTCGCGGCAGCCGATGGCGTGGAAGGTGCCGTGTTTGCCCATGCCCTGGACGAGCACGCGGCTCTTCGCCCCGACGAGGACGCTCACGGGCCGCCCTTCGCCGCCCCGACCACGCGCTTCGCGGCCTCGGTCATGTCGTCGGCGGTCGTGAAGTTGAGGCCCGAGTCGCGGAGCATCGCCTTGCCCTTCTCCTCGTTGTTGCCCTTCATGCGGATCACGACCGGGACCTTGACCCCCAGCTCGCGCACCGCGGCGATCACGCCCTCGGCGAGCACGTCACAGCGCAGGATGCCGCCGAAGATGTTGATGAGGACCGCCTTCACGTCGGGGTCGGCGAGGAGGATGCGGAACGCGTTGCCGATCTGCTCCGCGTTCGCTCCCCCGCCCACGTCGAGGAAGTTCGCGGGGCGGCCGCCGGCGAGCATGATGATGTCCATCGTGGCCATGGCCAGGCCCGCGCCGTTGACCATGCAGCCGACCTCGCCGCCCTCGAGCTTGATGTAGTTGAGGCCGTGCTTCGAGGCCTCCACCTCGAGGGGATCCTCCTCGTCGAAGTCGCGCAGCTCCTTCAGCTCGGGGTGGCGGTAGAGCGCGTTGTCGTCGAGGTTGAGCTTCGCGTCGAGCGCCAGGAGGGCGCCGTCCTTCGTCATCAGGAGCGGGTTGATCTCGAGGAGCGACGCGTCAAGGGCCTCGAACGCACGGTGGATCGCCTGCATGAACGGCACCGCCTTGGCGAGCGTCGAGACGGGCAGGCCGAGGCCGAACGCGAGCTTGCGCGCCTGGAACGGCTGCCAGCCCGCGGCGGGGTGCACGGTCTCCACGAGGATGGCCTTCGGGTCCTTCGCCGCGACCTCTTCGATGTCCATGCCGCCCTGGGCCGAGGCCATGAACACCGGCGACTCGCGCGCGCGGTCCACGACCATCGCGAGGTACATCTCCCGCGAGCCCCCGAGGTCCATGCCCTGCTCGACGAGCAGGCGACGCACGATGCGGCCCTCGGGTCCGGTCTGGTGCGTGCGGAGCCGCATCCCGAGCATGGCCTTGGCGATCGACTCGACCTCCTCGGCCGACCGCGCGAGCTTGACGCCGCCGCCCTTGCCGCGTCCCCCCGCATGGATCTGGGCCTTCACCACCACCGGGAAGCCCAGCTCCTTGCCCACCTCGACCGCTTCGTCCGCCGTGTAGGCGACCTTGCCTCGCGGGACGGGGACCCCGAAGCTCGACAGCAGCGCCTTGGCCTGGTATTCGTGGACCTTCACTGCTCGGAGAGGCCTCCCGCGTGCCCTGGGGCCCGCGCGAAACCCAGGATGTTAGTGAGCACGCGCGAGGTAGTCAAACCGCGGCCCACCGGCCTCCCGGCGACGCAAGACACAAGTAGAATGCTGCGCCACCACGCGAACGTCCAGGGGGTCTTGAATGCCGAGCGCTCGCATCGAGCGGGCCACGTTGATCGTGCTCGTCGTGCTCTCGCTGATCCTGCTCGCGATGGTGATCTACCCCTTCGCGAGCGCCCTCTTCGTGGCCGCCGTGCTCGCGGCCGCCTTCATGCCGTGGACCGAGCGCCTGGCCGCGCGCCTGCGTGGCCGCCAGCTCGCGGCGGGCGTGGTGACCCTCGGCGCACTGCTCCTGCTCGTCGTGCCCATCGCGGCGGTGACGCTCTCGCTCGGCAAGGAGGCGGTGGCCGGGATCGGCTACGCCAAGGAGACGATGCGAAGCGAGGGCGTGATCGGCCTCATCAATGACCTCCCCGCTCCGCTGCGCTCGCTCGTCGAGAAGGCGCTGGAGCAGATCCCCGGCGGCGAGGAGCGGATCCAGGAGCTGACCGACACGCAGGGCGGCCGGGCCGCCGCGGCGTTGGGCGGGGTGCTGGGCGCGACCACCCAGGCGATCGTGCAGGTCGTGATGATGCTGATCGCCCTGTTCTTCCTGCTGATCGACGGGCGCGCGCTCGTCGAGTGGCTCGAGGACGTGGCGCCCCTCCCTCGTCGGCTATCTCGTCGCGGGCGTGCCCCACACGCTGTTCTTCACGTTCGTGACCTTCGTGATGGCGTTCGTGCCCGCGGTGGGGCCGGGGGGGGCGGGGCTGGCCGCCGCCGCCATCGTGTTCTTCCGCGGGCACACCTACCGCGCGCTGTTTCCTCGCCGCGTGGGCGCTTCTGGCCGTGGGTCCGATCGGCCTGCTCCTCGGGCCGCTGGTCGTGGCCTTCTTCCTGGCCGTCGTCCGGATCGTACGGCGCGAGTACCCCCGCGAGACGTAATCAGCAACAGGTGCGAGCGAAGCGGGATTCACTCCCGCGAAGCGATCATGCTTCGCGCCGCCACTCGTCGTCCGTCTTCAGGAAGCGGGTGGGCGCGAGCGGACGGAAGCGCTGGCCGTCCCAGGCGTGGACGGTGCAGGCCAGCCGGGGCGGATCGAGCAGGATCAGGTTGTAGCTGTTGGGCTCGCCGCGAAGCCGCGTCGACACCGCGGTGCCGGCCTGGAAGACGAGGATCGACCGCTTGATCGTGACGTGATGCGTGCGCACGTCGCCCGCGAAGCCGCGATGCAGGTGACCGGTCAGCACGATGTCGACGCCGGCCGCCTCCGCGGCCTGAAGGCCCCGCAGCCCCTGGCCCACCAGCGTGTGGGCAGGGCCCGAGGGCGCGGGCACGAACGGATGGTGGGTGACGAGGACCTTCGCGACGGCGGGGGGCAGGGGCGCGAACCGCTGGCGCAGGATCTCGATCTGCGGGAGCGAGATGCGCCCGTCGCCGGCGAGCGCGGTGCGGCGGGCGGTGTTCAGACCGAGCACCGCCACCTCCGCGTCGACGTAGAACGGGTTGTCGTCGGCGTGGATGTACCGGCGGTAACGGTCGAGGGGCCGGAGGAGGCGTCGGGCCACGTCGAAGAGCGGGAGGTCGTGGTTGCCCGGCACCGCCAGCACCGGCGCGCCCAGGCCCTGCAGGAAATCCCGCGCCGCCTCGAACTCGCGGCGGCGGGCCCGCTGGGTGAGGTCACCGCTCACCGCGACCAGGTCCGGCGCCGCTTGCTTCAAGTCCTCCCGCAGGGCCGCCACCAGCGCGGGATCCTCGCGCCCGAAGTGCAGGTCCGAGACGTGGGCGATGGTCCTCACGCCGTCTCCGGGGGCGCCAGCACGCGCAGCGCGCGCGGGCGCACGCGGTACCGCAGGGGCGTCGAGAGCCGGGTCACCTCACCGTCGAGGGCGACCTGGAGGCTCCGCCGCCAGGAGGTCGCCACCTCGACGCACGGCAGCCCGGCCGATACGAAGTCCTTCTCCGGGTCGAGCCGACCGGACAGCGCCCGCACGGCCAGGGCCAGGAAGCCGATCCGGCTGCGGTCGCGGGCCACGTACAGGAACAGCTCGCCCCCGTCGAGGTGCGAACGCTGGCCGATCCGCAACAGCTTCATCTCGTACCGATTGTTGCCGACGAAGATGAGCGGGCTCGTGACCCGAAGCCCGCGCTCGGGCAGGCGCAGCGTCACCGTCACCATCGGGTACCGCCGGAGCTGGTCGATGGCGGCCCGCGCCATGGCCGCCCACCTCGACCGGACGCTGCGATGCCGGATCTCCTCCCGTTCCCGGACGACTTCGGGATAGATGCCAATCGAAGAGTTGTTCAGGAAGACCCGGCCGTTGACCTCGCCCAGGTCTACGGTCCGTACGTGGCCGGCGACCACGGTGCCCACCGCTTCGTCCAGGTCCATGGGGATCCCGAGATCCTTGGCGAAGTGGTTGAGCGTGCCCAGGGGGAGGATCCCGAGGGGTTTGTCCCCGCCGGCGAGAACCGCGACCCCGCAGTTCACCGTCCCGTCGCCGCCTCCCATCACCACGACGTCGGCGTCGGAACGGGCGGCCTTCTCCACCGCGGCCGGGAGCCCCGGCGGTTCCGCCGCGCACACGGCGGCGTCGGCGCCCGCCGCGCGGAACGCAGCGAGGACGCGGGCCACCTGTTGCGCCGTCTCCTCCGAATCGACGGACCCGGCCGCCGCGTTCAGCAGGACGCTGACCTTCATCGCTCGAGGAGACGCAGAAGCGGAGGAACGGGGGACGTGCTGCAGCGCGTCCACCGTTCCTCCGCGTGGGATCGCGGCGCGAGACTAGATGGGGCTGCGCCCTTGGATCACGCGGATCAGCACCACCACGATCGCGATGATCAGAAGGATGTGGATGAACCCGCCGATGGTGTAGCCGCTCACCATCCCGAGCAGCCACATGATCAGCAGGATCACGAAGATCATCATGAGCATGCGCGTTCCTTTCCGGGCTCGCCTTAGGAGCCCGCGTCGACTCCCCGGGATCGGACTTCGGACGGACTATCAGCAATCGACGTGCCACGTCCGGAACGCGCACTTCGGCCAGTAATGCGGCGCCGTCCCTGTACAACTTACGCGCCGATGTAAACCCGACAATGGGATGCGGCCCGCTCGCGCCCGTCGCTGTCCGTCGGCCGGCGGGGCTCATAATGGAAGGGATGGCACGCGGGCGCCGAGAACGCGACAGGACGGCCGTGCGGGCCGGCGACCGGCCGCGCCGGCGCGACTGGTTCGCGCCCTTCATGTGGGGCGTCCTGGCCGCGGGCAGCGGAATGGTCATCGCCAACTCGCTCGCGACCCGCCGACGCCGCGCGTTCCCTCTCCGCTTCATCCGAGGTACCCGGGGCGACGTAGCCCCCGTCGTCGTGATCCCCGGGATCATGGGGAGCCGCCTCCTGCGACCCGACGGCACGCCGGTGTGGCTGAACCTGCGCAACGCCATCGGGCATTACGACCTCAGCCTCCCGCTCACGCTTCCGCTGACCGAGAGCCGCGACGACCTCGTCCCGGGTCCGCTGCTCGGAACGACGGCGGTCATGCCGCGGCTCTTCGGCTTCACCGAGTACTACGACCTGCTCGACATCCTCGCCGCCGCCGGCTTCAACTCGTCCCGGTCCCCGGATGGGCACGGGCCGACGCATCACGTCTTCAGCTACGACTGGCGCCGTGACCTGGTCGAGACGGCGCGGCGGCTGCACGACAGCCTGGAGGCGCTGGCGGAGGCCCGGGGCGACCCCGGCGCCCGCTTCAACGTCATCGGCCACAGCATGGGCGGCCTGGTGGCGCGCTATTACCTGCGCTACGGCACCGCCGAGCCGGACGCGGGCCCCGTGACGTGGGCGGGGGCGCGGCGCATCGCGAACCTGGTCCTGGTCGCGGTGCCCAATGCGGGCGGCATTCACGCCCTCGAGGCGATGCTCTACGGCAACCGTGTGGGCCTTTCCCACACGACTCTCGCCGCGCCCGTGATCGCCCGCATGCCTTCGGTCTACCAGCTCATGCCGCCGCGCGGGGCCGCGGCGCTGCTCGACGACGAGCTCGAGCCGCTCGACGTCGACCTGCACGACGCGGCCACGTGGGACCACTACGGCTGGGGGCCGTTTGCTCCCGCGCGCCGCAACCTCGACCTCGCGGACGACGGCGACCGGGACAAGAGCCGCGCCTTCCTCGAGGCGGCGCTGGCCCGCTCGGGCTCCTTCCACCGCGCCCTGGCCCGCGAGCCCGAGACGCAGTGCCCGGTGCGCGTGGTGATCCTGGGCGGCGACTGCCTGCCGACGATCGCGCGCGGCATCGTTCCCGAGAAGCGCGGGCTGCCTCCCCGCTTCGTGCCCTGGAGCCGGAAGGAGAACGACGCGATGTTCGAGGCGGGCGACGGGCGCGTGACGCGGGCGAGCGTGCTCGCCTCCCACCTCCCTCTGGCCGAGCAGAGCCACATCGGCTGCGGCCTGCCCGAAGTGGCCGACGCGGTCTTCGGCAGCGCCGACCACCACGGCATCTACCGCGAGCCCACCTTCCAGAGCATCCTCCTGCGCCTGCTCCTGCGCCCGGTGAAGCGCACGGTCCCCGTCGTTGCGGACCCGGCGGCTGCGGGATAGAATTCCGCACGCCTTGTCCGCCAACGCGATTCCCACCACCATCCGCGTAAGCCCGACGACCGGCCGCAGATCCGCCTTCCTCACCTCCTCCATCGGACGGAAGGTGGTCATGGCCCTCACGGGCCTCGTGCTCTTCGGCTACGTCGTCGTCCACATGCTCGGCAACCTCCAGATCTACCTCGGCCCGGCGGCGCTCAATGCCTACGCGGTGAAGCTGCGGGAGATGCCGGCGCTGTTGTGGGGCGTGCGCGGCCTCCTCGTCGTGTCGGTCGCGCTGCACGTCTGGGCCGCCGCGTCGTTGACCCGGACGAACATGGCCGCCCGGGGTGTCGGCTACCGCGAGCGGCGGACCCGCGAATCGACCTACGCCTCGCGGACGATGCGGTGGAGCGGCGTCATCCTCCTGCTGTTCATCGTTTACCACCTGCTCCACCTGACGCTCGGGACCGTGCACCCGAGCTTCGTGCCGGGCGACGTGTACCACAACGTGGTCAGCGGCTTCCGGGTGGGGATCGCGCCGTTCTTCTACGTCGTCGCCATGCTCGCGCTCGGCCTGCACATGTATCACGGGGTCTGGAGCCTGATGCAGACGGTCGGCCTCAGCCATCCGCGCTACGACCGCCTGCGCTACGCCTTTGCCGCGCTGATCACCGCGATGGTCGTCCTCGGCAACCTCTCGTTCCCCATCGCGGTGATGACCGGCCTGCTGAAGGAGCCGTCCTCGCGCATGGCAACCTCGGCCCGGCGCTGATGCAACTCCGGTCGAACGTCCCCGAGGGCCCGATCGAGAAGAAGTGGGAGAAGCACCGCTTCGAGATGAAGCTGGTGAACCCCGCCAACAAGCGCAAGCATACGATCATCGTGGTGGGCTCCGGCCTCGCCGGCGCCTCGACCGCCGCCTCCCTGGCCGAGCTCGGCTACAACGTGAAGTGCTTCTGCTACCAGGACAGCCCGCGGCGGGCGCACTCGATCGCGGCCCAGGGCGGGATCAACGCCGCCAAGAACTACCAGAACGACGGCGACAGCGTGTTCCGCCTCTTCTACGACACGGTCAAGGGCGGCGATTACCGCTCGCGGGAAGGGAACGTGTACCGGCTCGCGGAGCTGAGCCTCGCGATCATCGACCAGTGCGTGGCCCAGGGTGTGCCCTTCGCGCGCGAGTACGGCGGGCTGCTCGCCAACCGCTCCTTCGGCGGCGCCCAGGTCTCGCGCACGTTCTACGCGCGGGGCCAGACCGGCCAGCAGCTCCTGCTCGGCGCCTACCAGGCGCTCGAGCGCCAGATCGGGCTCGGCAAGGTCGCCATGTTTTCTCGCCACGAGATGCTCGACCTCGTTCTCGTCGACGGGAAGGCGCGCGGCATCGTGACCCGGGACATGGTCACGGGCGAGATCGAGTCCCACGTCGGCGATGCGGTGGTCCTGGGCACCGGCGGCTACGGCAACGTGTTCTACCTCGCCACCTACGCCAAGGGCGCCAACGCCACCGCCATCTGGCGGGCCCACAAGAAGGGCGCGGCCTTCGCCAACCCCTGCTTCACCCAGATCCATCCCACGTGCATCCCGGTCACCGGCGAGCACCAGAGCAAGCTCACCCTCATGAGCGAGTCGCTGCGCAACGACGGGCGGATCTGGGTGCCGAAGAGGCCGAAGGATCCGCGGCCGCCCAACCAGATCCCCGAGGAGGATCGCGACTACTACCTCGAGCGCCAGTACCCGAGCTTCGGGAACCTGGTGCCGCGGGACGTCGCCTCCCGCGCGGCCAAGCGCGTGGCCGACGAGGGCCGCGGCGTGGGCCCGGGAGGGTTCGGCGTCTACCTCGACTTCGCGGACGCCATCAAGCGGCTCGGCGCGCCGGTGATCGGAGAGAAGTACGGCAACCTCTTCGAGATGTACGAGCGGATCACCGCCGAGAACCCCTACCAGGTCCCGATGCGGATCTACCCGGCGATCCACTACACGATGGGGGGGCTGTGGGTCGACTACGACCTCATGTCGACCATCCCCGGCCTGCACGTCATCGGGGAGGCCAACTTCTCCGACCACGGGGCCAACCGCCTGGGCGCGAGCGCGCTCATGCAAGGGCTCGCCGACGGCTACTTCGTCATGCCCTACACCATGGGCCACTACCTGGGCAGCAACAAGGTCGACACGGTGGGTACCGACCACCCCGCCTTCAAGCAGGCGGAGGCCGGCGTGGCCGAGCGGGTCCGGAAGCTCCTCGGCATCGGCGGGCAGCGCAGCGTGGACTCGTTCCACCGCGAGCTCGGCAAGATCATGTGGGAGTACTGCGGGATGACGCGCAACGAGAACGGCCTGAAGACCGCGCTCGAGAAGATCCCCGCGCTGCGGGAGCGGTTCTGGCGCGAGGCGAAGGTGCCCGGCGAGAACGAGGAGCTGAACCAGTCCCTCGAGAAGGCCGGGCGCGTCGCCGACTTCCTGGAGCTGGGGGAGCTCATCTGCCTGGACGCCCTCGAGCGGCGCGAGTCGTGCGGCGGCCACTTCCGCGAGGAGTTCCAGACCCCCGACGGCGAGGCGAAGCGCGACGACGAGCACTTCTCCCACGTCGCGGCGTGGGAGTACGCGGGCGAAGGCCGGAGACCCATCCGCCACGTGGAGCCGCTGAGCTTCGAGTACGTCCACCCGAGCCAAAGGAGCTATAAGTGACGCAGCAGCGAGCGAGCGATTCACTCGCGAGCGAGCGACTTTGGGGGGGAGCGCGGCGCGCGGGGGGGTGCTCGGGCCCCCTCACCCCCCCGGTTTGCCGAATATGAATCTGACGTTGCACGTGTGGAGACAGAGGAACGCCACCGCCCAGGGAAGGTTCGTGACCTACGCGGCGGCCGACATCAGCCCCGACATCTCGTTCCTCGAGATGCTGGACGTCGTGAACGAAGCGCTCATCGCGAAGGGCGACGACCCCATCGCGTTCGACCACGACTGCCGCGAGGGGATCTGCGGCATGTGCGGCATGATGATCGACGGCCAGGCGCACGGCCCGCGGCGGGCCACCACCGCCTGCCAGCTCCACATGCGGACGTTCCGCGACGGGGACGAGATCATGATCGAGCCCTGGCGGGCGGACGCGTTCCCGGTCGTGAAGGACCTCGTGGTGGACCGCAGCGCGTTCGACCGCATCGTCGCCGCGGGCGGGTTCATCACGGCGCGCACGGGCAGCGCTCCGGACGGCAACGCGATCCCGGTGCCGAAGGCCGCGGCCGACCTCGCCATGGATGCCGCCGCCTGCATCGGCTGCGGGGCCTGCGTCGCCGCCTGCCCCAA
>Ga0070697_100004459_pt1 | contig 10761 bp, 7 predicted proteins | sample KBSK1501metaG_FD_65475 | JGI IMG/M metagenome (GOLD analysis project Ga0070697, IMG submission 65475) | Corn, switchgrass and miscanthus rhizosphere microbial communities from Kellogg Biological Station, Michigan, USA - KBS K1-50-1 metaG | ecosystem: Host-associated > Plants > Roots >... | reverse complement strand
GAGCGATTCGGGGTCAGCCGCATTACCGTTCGCCGGGCTATTCAGAATCTTGTGAGCCGCGGTCTTGTCGAAATTCGTCGCGGCAAAGGTACATTCGTTGCTGCGCCAAAGATCACGCAGGAGCTCAGAGAACTGAGCGGATTTGTGGAGGATATGCACGCTCTTGGCCGCAAGCCCACGGCCCGCGTGATTGGCAAAGAAATTGTGGCTGCCGATGCGACCGTGGCGACTAAACTCGCACTGACGAAGGGCGAGCGCGTCGTCAGAATTCGTCCGTCGTCATCGCACTGGTAATAGTTGCCCTGCACAGAGTCGCCAGAAGAGCCCTGCGCGGCCTTGTGCAATGTGCCGTTGCGGTTGCTACGTTTGCAGCGATGTTCTTCTTTGATGTCTCGCTGCTCGTGGTGATGTTTGGTGCCGTTGTTCTTGGGATCGTCCTGGGTATGTTGCGGCCTGGCCTTCTGCACCACACCGGGGAAGCAGCCGCTGGAGACGATGAAGAAAGTTACTGCATCCACTGCAGTTCGATGGCGCCGGAACCTATTCCTCTACTAAAGCGTGCTCTGAAGGTGGCTGCGAGCGCGCTCTTTCTCTGGCTTCTGCCGTTGCCATTCTTCTACATTTTTGTCGGTGACTTCCATTTTTGGCGAGGCCTCGCACTGTTCTTCACCAAGACCGCCTTCGTGACCATTGGCGGCTCGTATACTGTGATTCCTTACGTGGCGAAGGTTGCGGTAACGAAGCTGCACTGGCTGACCAGGCCCCAAATGACGGACGGTTTCGCACTGGCGGAGACGACTCCGGGGCCTCTGATTATGGTGGTTGCTTTTGTCGGCTTCATAGCTGCGTACAACCACTTCCACGGCTCATTGTGGATGGGCACTCTGGGTCTCGCGGCGACGAGCTTTTATACGTTTCTTCCATGCTTCCTCTTTGTGTTCGCCGGTGCGCCGCTGGTGGAACGAACCCAAGACAAGCCCATGCTCGGAGGCGTCCTGGAGTTGATCACCGCAGTCGTGGTCGGCGCGATCCTTGACCTGACGTTCTTTCTAGGGAAGGCGGTGATCTTCCCATCAGGAGTCGTCGGTCTCAAGCAACTCGATGTGACAGCAACTCGATGTGATCTCTCTGGTCTGGGCCTTGCTGTCGCTCTTCCTGCTCCAGCGATTCAAGTTGAAGATCATTCACCTGATCCTCCTCGGCATTGCGTTCGGTTGATTTGGAATTTCCTAGGCCGATGACGACGATTAGACACAATTCCCGGATGGTCGGCAAACAGATCCCGCCAACAAAGAGGCGCGCAGTCTCGCTGCGGATGCGTTCGAGCAGCTGGGATACCTTGCCGAATCGGCGACATGGCGAAACGCCTACCTGCTCGGGGCACAGGAATTGCGCAGCGGTGTCCGAGGTGGAAGAAGGTCCGTCCCTGGCGTCAGTCCAGAAGTATGCACGCGATGCCGATCGCCACAGCGTTCGATTATCTCGGTACGCGCGTAGATGGGCCTCGAGCCGGAACATCTTACACAGTGATCAACTGGCAATTCAGCGATACGAGCGAGTCGCCGAAAAGTACCCCGGGGTACAACCCACTCCCGAATTTGGCCAAACACGGTGGCGTTCGCTAAGTCCCCTAGAATCAATACGTCCCAATTCGCCGCCGCAAGTCCTTTATTCCTCATACTTACGCAAAAACAGGGGCAGAGGGCCGATTCATCAAACCAAGGTTCGTGCGCCCTATTCACTACTCACCACCCACTGCTCAACTCTGCCTACCGGCCGTCCCATTGCGTTCCCGCTCACACAGGTGCAACATTTAAGATGGCAAGCGTTCAAATCACGGAAACAACTCCGCTCCTCTCGGTGTCTAACGACATGAGTGGACAACGGGTTTCAGGGTTGGTAGTCGCAAACCCTGAGTTGAAAAGTCAGCCAGGGTTTGTACTTGCAAATCCTGACCTGAAAAGTCAGCCAGTCGTTCTGATCCCGGGTTTCAGGGATTTGTACTTACAAACCCTGACATCAAACGAACGCCTCGCCAGAAAGGCACCGCGTGTCTGATTGGGCCAGCGCCCTCTCCTGGGGCCGTGACGAATCCGAACTCGTCTCCGAGCTGCAGGCCGGTTCGGAAGCCGCCTTCGACGTCCTCGTCACGCACTATCACGCCCCGGTGTACAACCTGATTTTGGGCATGTTGGCCGATCCTTCTGACGCCGCCGACGGCACGCAGGAAGTTTTTCTCAAGGCCTTCAAAGGCATTCGCAGTTTTCGCCAGGGCAGTTCGCTCAAGACCTGGCTGTATCGCATCGCTATTCGTGAAGCCCTGAATCACCGCCGCTGGTTCAAGCGTCATCTGCAGAAAAATGTTTCGATTGACGCGGAACCGGAAGAAGGCCAGTCCAAGCTGGAAATTGAAGATATGCACGCCACTCCATTCGACCAACTCGCATCACGCGAAATTCAGTCGGTAGTGCAGACCGCGCTCAATGAAATTCCCGATGTATTTCGCAGTGCTGTGATTCTTCGCGATCTCGAAGGTCTCAGCTACGAGGAAGTCGCCGAAGTTCTGGAATGCAGCGTAGGCACAGTGAAGTCGCGCATTCTGCGCGGTCGCCGCGCCCTGAAAGATCTGCTGGACCCGCTTCTCGGTGAGCAACACGCGCATTTCTTGGCGCAACGAATCGCAGCGCAACCAGTCGAGGATCTATCATGAAGTGCACCACGGTTCGCTCCAAACTGGCCGGTTACCTCGACGATGTTGTCGAGAGCGCATCCCGTACCAGTGAACGCAGCCAAATGCGCGTACATCTGGAATCCTGCGCCTATTGCCGTGAAGAATTGCAGCGTTACCGCAAGCTGGCTGTTTTGCTTTCCCGCTCGCCGCGTGCCCTGCCGCCATACGATCTTGCCGTTCGTATCAAAGTAGCCGCAGCCCAGGCTCAACACACCCAGGATTGGCGCAGCCAGTGGCAACGTTTCCGCGATAGCGCCGAAATCTTGCTGGACAATGTTCTTCGTCCGATCACGCTGCCCGCCACCGGCGGCATCGTCTCCGCTATTCTCGTTTTTGCCCTGGTACTGCAGCTAATCGCGCCGGGCACTACCGTCCAGGCCATTCCCAATGACGTTCCGCTCAATATCATGCAGCCCGCGGAGCTCATCACGCTCTCTGATTCTCCTGGAGACTGGGCGCCTGAGAAAAACGATACCGAACTCGCGCTTCCTCATGGCCTGCTTCTTGACGTTACCGTGGACGCCCATGGCCAGATGATCGGCTACCAGATTCTTTCCGGCCCCAAGACCCACGAGATGGAGCACCAGCTTGACCAGATGCTGCTCTTCTCCCGCTTCCACCCCATGACCAGTTTCGGCCGCCCCACCTCCGGCGGTCACGTTATCCTTAGCTTCAGCGCTGTCCGCGTCCGCGGCTGATTCGACGGATCTCAACCTCAACACCAGCGCAAAACAAAAATTCGATCCCATTTCGCCTGTCCTTCCAGACAGTACGATAGTTTTTTCGTACCTGCTCCCGCGTTCCATTTTCACCAGCAAGTCGCTCCGATTAAATAAAGAACGTGAACGGCACCTTGCGCCAACACGTTCTTCGCATCCTCGTGAGCCTCGCGCTCGCAGCGATCCTCATGCTGTGCTTTGTCGCCACCTCTTTTGCGGCTTCTGCTTCTCCCGCCGCGCGCCCAGCCAACTCCGCCGAGCAAATCCTCTACGACGCCGTCAACCGCGAGCGTTCTTCGCTCGGTCTGCGCCAACTGCAGTGGGACAACGCTCTTGCAAACGCCGCTCGCCTGCATACCACTTTGCTAGCCGCGCACGATGCGCTCTCGCATCGCTTCGACGGCGAAGCCGACCTGCAGACACGCCTGCGCATGGCCGGCGCCAGCTTCAGCCTGGTCGCGGAAAACGTAGCCGAAGCCCCCGACGTTTCCACGCTGCACATTGCGTGGATGAACTCCGCGCCGCACCGCGCCAATATTCTCGACCCCCAAGTGGACTCTATCGGTATCGCCATCGAGCGCCGCGGCGAAGAGTATTACGCCACGCAGGATTTTGCCGCCGTCGTTTCTCCAATGACGCGCGAAGAGCAGGAACAGCAAATCGCGCGGCTGCTGCAGGCGAATGGACTTTCCATTGTGCCGGGCGCGGAGGATGCGCGCAGGAATTGCGATCAGAACCGCTTGGCATTTGGTGCGCAGCCGGTCGCCATCGCACGGTTCGAAACCTCCGATCTGAACCGCCTTCCGAACGACCTGGGGCGCCTGGTTGCCAGCGGGAAGTTTCGCCAGGCCTCCGTCGCCGCCTGCGAAGTGCCCACGGTTAGCCAGTTCGCGCGCTTCCGCCTGACAGTTCTCCTTTACCAGTAGAGTTCTCCAGCAACGCCCACATTCAACAAAGCGTTGATTTTGCGCGTGGTTGTGCGTACACTGCCTGCATGATTCAGACGCCTTATTTGTTTTGGTATCGATTTACGGACCACTCATACGTGTGGCGGGGGGCGTCTCTGTAAGCGCAATACGAATCAAAAGGATTCGGCCCACTCGCAAAGAGTGGGCCTTTTTTATTTTCGGCTGATACTTTTTTGCGAAAGATTCATGGGAGTTTCGGAGAGCTTTGTGAGTACGAGATATTTTTATTGGGCCGCGGCCCGCGAAAGGAAATGGCAATGATCATTTCGATGAAGAGGCACGCAACGCGCGAGGAGATTGATGCGGTGACTAAGCAGGTGAATCACTTCGGATACAAGGTGCATTCGATTGAAGGCGAAGAGCGCGTAGTGATCGGCGTGGTCGGCGTCGGCGACGTGACGGCTTGCCTGGAATCCATCGAAGCGATGCCGCAAGTCGAAAACGTGATGCGTATCAGCGCGCCGTACAAATTCGTAAGTAAGGAATTTCGCAAGGAAAAGACGCTGATCCGCGTGAACGGAACAGTGATTGGCGGCGACGAGTTTGTCGTGATCGCCGGTCCGTGCTCGGTGGAATCGGAAGAGCAGATTTTGCGCTCTGCGGGAGGGGTTGCGAAAGCGGGCGCGAAACTGCTGCGTGGCGGCGCCTTCAAGCCGCGAACTTCGCCGTACGATTTTCAAGGCATGGAAGAGGAAGGATTAAAGTTGCTGCAGAAAGCCAAAAGAGCGACGGGTTTGGGAATCGTGACCGAAGTGATGAGCGATCGCGATGTGGACCTGGTTGCCAACTATGCGGACGTACTGCAAATCGGCGCGCGCAACATGCAGAACTTCGTGCTGCTGAAAGCGCTAGGGAAGTGCGGACGGCCGATTCTATTGAAACGCGGGCTGAGCAGCACGGTAAAAGAGTTGTTGATGAGCGCGGAATATATCGTGGCGCACGGGAATCCGGAAGTGATGTTGTGCGAACGCGGGATTCGCACGTTCGAAACGGTTACGCGCAACACCTGCGACATCACTGCAATTCCGGCGTTGAACGAATTGACGCACCTGCCAGTAATTCTCGATCCTAGCCACGCAACAGGGAGGCGCAGCCTGGTGCCAGCTCTGGCGCGCGCCGGAGTGGCCATCGGCGCCGACGCGTTGATTGTCGAAGTGCATCCGGCTCCTGAAAAAGCGATCAGCGATGGCGCGCAGTCGCTCGACATGCCGCAGTTCGCAAAGATGATGGAAGAATTGAAGCCGTACATCGAGTTGTGGAAGGACTCTCGGAAAAGCTCGACCGTTGCAGCAGTAGCGGGCTAGTTTGCCTTCACAATTCGCCAGAATGAAGAACGGGTTTGAAGCCGGGACGACACAACCGGTTTGAGGCGGAGATCATCTTTCCTAACAGGATGATTCTGCACGGATTGAGATGCGTCAATCTCTCGATACCGACGATTGCGGTGTTTTGGTCTGTTTGCGCGAGCCTGACGTGCAGCGCCGTTAATTGTCGGGAGATTTTCGCTGCGGCATGGCCAACGGCGGCGGATCCTGCTGCGGCAGTGCTGACAATAGCCGGGCCTGCGACAGGACACGACGCGAAAGCTGTCCATCAGAATCTCAGTTCGAATCGAGGCCAAAGAGCGAAAAGCAGCGTGGAGCCTGCTAAGGCGCCGACGATTGTGGTCGGATTCGTGGGCGGATTCGTCAGGCGCGACAATGCCATCCATAGCCCGGTGCAAATCGCTGCGAGGCTTCGCGGCGCTTACCTCTCGGGTGTGCATGTGGAGGTTTTCGAAAATCACCACCGGCAGGATGCGTATCGAAAAATTTTGCAGCTCCTCGATATCGCGCATACGGGAAAACTTTCCGCGGCCGAGAAGCGCGATGCGCGCATCATCATTTACGGAATGAGCTGGGGTGGATCGGAGACGCTGGCACTAGCGCGCGAACTAGAGGCACAGGAAATCCCTGTGCTGCTTACCATTCAAGTGGATAGCATCGCCAAGCCAAGAGAGAACGACGAAGTAATTCCCGCCAACGTGGCCGAGGCAGCGAATTTTTATCAAGCCAACGGGCTGCTGCATGGGCGCCCGCAGATTCGAGCGGAAGACCAGGAGCACACGCGAATTCTGGGCAACTTTCGCTACGACTACAACGCAAATTCTCTGCGATGCGAAGGGTACCCCTGGTATGATCGCGTATTCACAAAATATCACACGGAAATTGAATGCGACCCGGCGGTCTGGAACCGTGTAGAGGGCCTGATTCGCGCGAAGCTGCCCCCCGTGCTGGACAAGAACGCTCTGTCAGGGAATGCGGAATAAGGCCACGCAAACCGTAGGAAAACCCAAAAACGATTCCTCGCTTCGCGGACCCCGCCCGGAACGAAGAGCTTGGCACTGCTTCGCAATGACGGCGAGGGGAGACGATTCATTGAGTACTGTGGACTGATGTGCCGTAGACGGATGGGGCGGAGCCTCGACCACTTTCTAGCGGAGCAAAATTATTGGCCAGTGTGACAGAGTTTCTTGCAGAGGCACGCCGCAAGTTTGCCCAGTCTTGTTTGAACTCAAGTATTGTTTCGCGACTATGTTTTGGACTCTTCAAGATATGGCTGGCACGGGTCAAGAGCAATTCGTAAGACAGCGCGGAGTCGGAACGCTGACTCAGAATGTTGCTGGCACTCAGACCAAGCCTTGCAGACTTTCCGTCGAATGAAATTTCCGTCCAAGCAGCGCCGCTTTCATCCAAGAAGATCGTTCCGTTACGGTCGATATCCTTGAAGAAACGATTCAGGTCATGACGCTCGTCGCCGGAGTCATATTCGGCAACCATGGATCTGAAGGACTTGCGGAGGTCTTTCCATTGTGCTGGCGTGCCAACGATTTGTGCTTGCGCGTCCGACGAAGAAGGAGGCGACTGCGACGGGAATTGAGCAGCAGCGTGCCGTTCGAATTCGGTTTCCGGCCGGAATCGCCCGGTCAGAATATAGGAGGTCGTTACCGCGGGTACCGTGTAGTAGGAAATAAGGACCATAGGGACGAGAAGTTTTCCGGAGTGGAATAACTGTTCGGTCCCTTCGCGAACTTCGCGGCTTCGCTTTGTGGTTCCGGGAACCTGAGCAAAATGCATCACACGAAACTGCGATTCGGGATGATGGAGAGCGTAGTGCGTAAAGGTGCGGGCGACCGCCTTCGGGCTGGTCATACCAAAGTCGTTCAGGTAATCGGTTCTCGCGGCGTGCGCGAAATAGGTATTGATCACGTGTTTGGTGAAATCGGCGCAATTACGTGTGACTCCATTGAAATGGTTTTTGTTCACTGAGTCATTGAATTCCGCGATGAGTTGCTGGTCCTGCTCCAGGGTGGTGGTCACGGCAAAAATGTAAACGCCGCGGATCAAAGTAGCCGCTACCATTTCTCGCCATTCGGCTTTTTTGCTGGTCATGCAAGCGACACTCGCGCAGTATCGCTTCAGATATTTTTCCCGGTAACGTTCTTCCTGCAGATGCTTGATTTTGTACGAAGCGAAGAGAGGACGATTGCGGGGGTCTTCCACCCCATAGAGGTAAATATTGAGCGGCACGATGTTCCATTCGAACGGCTGATCCTCGCCGATGTTCAGGTAGTTGCTCATAACGGAACCATGCTCGCCTGGCCCGCAGAGGCGCAATTTGACCGGCGATTCCGGGCAGATGCGGGAGAAGTAGATCGCGCTGTGACCTGTACTGCTTATTCTGTCCACGTCCTCATCCAGCGATTCATTCAGCACGACGCCCACATCGGCGGAAGCGGCAGGGCAGACCAAGCTCACCAGCCAAAAAGCGAGTTGAATTTTCGCCGCGCAAAGTGCCCATCGAAGCCACAGGTGCCGCGGCGCACGGTCGCACGGAACGGAGCGCAAACGAAGCAATGTCGATCCCTCACGTGTCACGTAAATTAGAAACTGGCTGGGCGAAAGAGGAAAAGAAATCCCCTCTTTTAGTCGGGGCTGAGTGGACGCAATGCGCGGGCCAATCCCGCCAAAAGCCATGGAAGATTCAACCCTAGTTTAACCCGGCGGTCCCGCAAAAGTTGCAGTGCTTAGCGAAGCCAGCGGCTTGACCGGGTGAAGAAGGACGATTAGTATTTGCGGGCGATGAGTGAAGCGAATTCCCCAGTAGGCCAGACGTTTTCCCAGTACAGAGTGCTGCGCAAAATTGGAAGCGGCGGCATGGGTGTGGTGTATGAGGCGGAGGATACGCGGCTGGGGCGCAAAGTTGCCGTGAAGTTTTTGCCTGCGGAGATGGCCAGCGATACGCAATTGCTGGAGCGGTTTCAGAGGGAAGCGCGCGCGGCGTCTGCGTTGAATCATCCGAACATTTGCACGATTCACGCGATCGAGCAGCACGAGCGGCAGCATTTTATCGTGATGGAGCTGCTGGAGGGCCAGACGCTTTCGCAGCGCATGGGAGCGCAGTCCTTCGATCTGGAAAAATTGCTGCCGCTGGCGATTCAAATCGCGGACGCGCTGGAATCGGCGCACGCCAAGGGAATCGTACATCGCGACATCAAGCCCGCGAATATTTTTCTGACCGAGCGCGGGCAAGTGAAGATTCTGGATTTTGGCTTGGCGAAAGTCGAGAAGCTGAGCAACATCGCGGACAGCACATCGTTTGCGTCTGACGACACCAGAGCGGAGACCAATGCGTTGACTTCGCCGGGATCGGCGATCGGAACGATTATGTATATGTCGCCGGAACAGGCGCGCGGCGGCTTGGTGGATGCGCGGACCGATTTATTTTCACTGGGAACGGTGTTGTATCAGATGGCGACAGGGAGTTTGCCATTTAAGGGCGACACCTCGGCGGTAATTTTCGATGCGATTCTAAACCGTGAGCCATTGCCCGTGGATGTGGTGAACTCCGGATTGCCGCGTGAATTCGGACGACTGATCGAAAAGACTTTGGAGAAGGACCGCAATCTGCGCTGCCAGTCGGCGACGGAACTGAAGACAGACTTGGTCCGGCTGAAAAGGGATCTGGAGTCGGGGAAAAAGGCTGTGGCGGCAGCGACTTCGACGGATTCGAAGGCGGGAACGGCCAAGAGCGGGGCAAAATCGTTGGCGGTTTTGTATTTCGAAAACTTGAGCGGCGTAAAAGAGGACGAATATCTGCGTGACGGAATTACCGAAGACATCATCACCGAGCTATCGAAAATCCGTGGGCTGAATACATTTTCGCGACCCACGGTGCTGGCGTTTCGCGACAAATCGGTAACGCCGGTGCAGATTGGGCAGCAGTTGAAAGCGGCGTTCGTGCTCACTGGAAGTCTGAGGCGGTCTGGCAACCGGCTGCGAATCAATACTCAACTGGTGGACACGCAGACGGATTTTCCGCTGTGGTCGGAACGGTATGACCGCGAGATGAAGGACGTCTTTGAAGTACAGGACGAGATTGCGCGGAAAATCGCCGAGGCCTTGCGTGTGACGCTTTCGCCGCAGGAACTGGAAGCCCTGGCGATCAAGCCAACCGAAAACCTGCAGGCATACGACTTGTATTTACGAGGAAAGCGCTATGCGCGGCGGCAGACGCGGCAAGATCTAGAGTTCGCGCTGCAAATGTTCGAAAACGCGGTAACGCTCGATCCGAGTTTTGCGCTGGCGTATGCGGCGTGTGCGAACGCCTGCGCGATGTTTTATTGCAATTACAGCCGCGATGAAATCTGGGTGGAGCGCGCGAGGAACGCATCGGGGCACGCCGTGAACCTGCGATGGGATTTGCCAGAAGTACAAGTGAGCCAAGCGTGGGTTCTGTACGCGACGGAATTGCACGACGAAGCCGTTCGGATGGTGCAGAAGGCGATCGAACGCAGAAAAGACTGCGAGGGTGCGTACTATCTGTTGTGCCGAGCATTATTTTCAGCGGGACGTTATCAGGAAGTAGCGGAAGTGGTGGAAACAGCGCTGGAGGCAAGCGGCGAGGACTACAACGTGTATGTGCCGATCATGAACTCGCTTGGCGCGATTGGGAAAGAAGAGGTTCGGCGTAACATACAGCAAAGACGGATGGCCGCGCTGGAAAATCATTTGAAACAGGTGCCGGAGGATGCAAGGGCAAGAATCCTGCTTGCGGGCGACTATGCGGAACTAAACCGCGTGGAAGATTCGATGCGCGAAACGAATCTGGCGATGACGTTGCGAGCAAATGAAGCATCGATTCTTTACAATGCGGCCTGCAACTACTGTTTGCTGAAGAGGAAACCGGAAGCGCTCGAAGCGCTGACGAAAGCGTGGCAGGCGGGCTTCAAGGATGCGGTTTGGGCGAGACGTGACCCGGACCTGGCGTTTATCCACGACGACCCAGAATTTGACAAATTGTA
>Ga0070697_100004457_pt1 | contig 10763 bp, 15 predicted proteins | sample KBSK1501metaG_FD_65475 | JGI IMG/M metagenome (GOLD analysis project Ga0070697, IMG submission 65475) | Corn, switchgrass and miscanthus rhizosphere microbial communities from Kellogg Biological Station, Michigan, USA - KBS K1-50-1 metaG | ecosystem: Host-associated > Plants > Roots >... | reverse complement strand
TCACCGCGAGATCCGCCTGCTTCTTCACCTTCGTCGTCGCGGTCGCGGTGTTGTTCCCAGGGTTGAGGTCGGTCGTCGCCGACCCCACGGTCGCTGTGTTGGTGATCGTCGCGCCATCGCCGGCGGTGACGTCGACGACGAGCGTGAAGCTCGCGGTCGCGCCAATACCCAACGTCGAGATCGTGCAGCTGACGGCGCCGCTCCCCCCGACGATCGGCTTCAGGCACGTCCAGTCCGCGGGCCAGGCGAGCGAGACGAAGCTCGTATCGAGGGGGATCACGTCGGTGACCGTGACGGCCGTCGCCGCATCCGGACCGGCGTTCACGACGCGGATGAGGTACGCGAGGTTCGTGCCGGGGGCGACCGGGTCGGGAGAGTCGGTCTTCGTGATCGACAGGTCCGCTTGTGGCGGGATCCATGCCCCCGCGGGCTGTCCGCCTCCGACCGTCATTGCGACCGCAAGAAAGCTCGTCGCAAGCGCCCGCGCCAGGCCGCCGAACATCGAAGTGCGTCCCCCTTTTGGTCGTACCCCGGGTCGATGACCGCTCGCCGGTGCGCTTTACATCCAAAGTGCCATCCGTTGAGAAGTACTGGGGACCCGGATGAAGCCAGACACGAGCGTGGGTGCGCTTGTCCGGCAAAGAACCAGGCGCCTCAACTTCTGTTCAATTCGCGCTCATGGCATCGCCGACGGGGGAATCGCTACCCGGGGGGCTCGCGCGGGCCCGCGCTACGGCACCACGAGGTGGACCGGGTTGCCGCGAATGCTCACTTCCCAGGTCGTCACGTCTTGGCCTGAGGTTCCGACCGTGTACTCGATCTTCCACCAACCTGGTTGCGTCTCTCCCGGCGGGGTGGGCGCGTTGTAGCTCGCGGGGAGTGCGACGCTGATCGTGACCCACTGGTTGTTGTAGAAGTTCGTCGTGCCGCTCGATGTCTGGAGCGAGGTCTGTGGCCCGCCGATCGTTGGCGCGCCGCCGGTACTGCCCGTCGCAGTGAACCTGAAGCTAGCGTCCACGTAACCGCTCTCCATCGGCTGTTTGATCCGGAGGGTCGTGCTCGTGATGTCCCCTGGGTCGAAGAGCTTGATCTCGAGGGTCTTCCCAGCATGGGCGGCGTCCACCTGCGCCAGATAGAGCAGCGCGGTCGATGACCCCACGTTCACGTACGCGCACATACGGGTCTGTCCGTAGATCCGCGCGCCGGTCCCTACGGTCGTGGTGACCTGGACCCCGAAGTTGTTCGCAGCCTGCTGGCCCGTGGAACCGCTGCTCGTTACCACCTGAAGGCGGTACTCGCCCTCCCCAAGGCCGGATGCGAGCCGCCACCACGCATTGTGGTAGGGATTCGTCGCGCAGTCGGTCGAGCTCGAGCCGTTGTACCCGAAGATGTAGTTGTGGTCGCCACCGTAGTCAGGCCCCTTGTCCGCATAGTCCATGTTCGTGAAGAGCCCAGCATCGCTCGCGATGAGTACGTCATCCGTGGTCGCGTACGGTGTGCCGCTCATGCTCCAAAGCTTGAACTCGGTTGTGACGCTGCGTGTCGCAGCGATGCTGTACCAGACATCCGCCATCCCGAGCCGTTGGAACGGGGACGTAGTCCTGCGGCCGGTCGCGCAGAAGATCGGGTCGTAGATCCAGACCGCGCCCCCGGATGTTCCAGGCGGGAGTTCCACGATGTACGAATACCCATTTGGGTCGAAGCCGGTGTTGAGCGCGGGGGAGCCGTTGTAGTAGGTCGAGTACGCATCCCCGTTTCCGCGGTTCGAGCCCTTGGTGAGGACACTTCCCCAGAAGCCCTGTGGCACGAGCGTGCCGATCCCGGTTGCCGAACTGACCTCGGGGCACGAGGTAGGTAGGTCGCTATTGCGGCACATGTTCGCGATGCCGTAGTACGCCTGCGGGCTGCCCATCGGCACGGGGAGGACGAACTCGGCGAGCGCTTTGCGGGAGCCTCGGATGGTCGGGGTGCCCAGCAGTCTCGCGAAGAAGGTTTGCACGGTCGCCTGGATGGTCACACCCAGCATCTTGTTGTTGATCGCGTCCTGCTGCGGGACGACGGTGACGCCACCGGCGCCGCTCGTGTACCCGTTCTTTGTCGCTTCCGCGATCGCGGCGTTGTTGGCAGCGGTGGGATTCCCTGGGAGAAAGACGACGCCCGCGAGCGCTGCGGCGTCCGCGGCGCGCTGCATGCGGATGAGATTCAGCTCGTACCAGCCAATGTCGATCGCGAGGCCGACGAACCCGAGCAGCATGGTCATCAGCAGCGCCACGACGACGAGCGTCTGGCCGCGGTCGTCGCTATTTAGACGCATTGAGCGGCATGACCGTGGTGTCGGTCATGTTCAGCGATGCGAGCCCCGGAATGACGTAGCGCAGGGGCGTCCGCCCGATGTACGTGTAGCGCACCGTGATGCCGGCGGAGTCTGCCGGGGTCACGTTGTTCCGACCGCACGCGGGCCAGTCGTTGGTCTGCTCGACAAAATCGAGACGCTCTCCCGCGATCACCGGGCCGCCGTCCGACAAGTAGGTCCACTGGTTCACTGAGCCCGATGTCTCCGCCCCGGACACCGTCGCCTTGTAGATCCGGATGGCGCTCACGTTGGCGAGAGTGATCTGGGCGCCCGAGCCCGTGAGGACGCGCTCGACTGCCGCGACCACGACGGGATCGACCGTCGCCGCGTTGGGAGACTGTCCTGAACCGCATCCGAGCGTGCCGCCGCCATTCACGAGCGCGCCCGCGGTGCGCGCGCCCTCCCGCGTCGCCGCCGCGATCGTCATCGCCGCGTTGATCGCCGTGGCCATCTCAACGACGCCAAGGACGAGTACCAGCACGAGCGGCAGGATCAGCGCGAGTTCGGTGACCGCCTGTCCGCGATCGTCGCCGAGTCTCATAGCGTGGGTTCCATGCGTACGGCTGTGCTGCGTTGAAAAGTGATCGATCCGGCGATGGTTCTCCCGACATAGGTCACCCACTGATGCGTGTAGGTGATGCGCACCCCGACGTCGTCCACGGTCGTGTGCAAGCCGCCGCAACCGGCGAGGACGTCGCACCGCTCCGTCTCCGGATACTGCTCTGTCCCGAGCACATACGGGACCGTGATCGAGCCGCTCGCATAGGTGCATGTCAGTGAGCCGCTGCGTATGTAGACGTTGACGTTCGTCGCGAGCTGATCGCCGTTCGCGTCGGACCAATAAATCTCGACGCGTGAGATCCGTGTCGGGCTCGCCGGCGCGGTCATGTCCTGCTCGATCGCACGGAGCACCATGCAGTCGGTCCCCTCAGTCCTCCCGCCCTCGGCTGCGAGCAGGGCGGCAGTGCGGCTGACGAAGTTCACCTCGACCGCGGCGTTGAAGGCCAATCCGAACTCGACGATGCCGAATAGCAGCAGCAGGAGAACGGGAAGCACAAGCGCGAATTCAACGAGCGCCTGCCCGCGCTCCGACGAGGTGGTGGGCCCCCGCCGCCTGAACATGACAAGCAGACAATGGCTGACCGCATGGCGCGCGATACCGGTACTTCGGGCTAGTCGATGGTCAGCGTCGCTATACGGTCCCGATACCCACTGGGTCCCAGCGAGTCCTAGGACTCGGCGTCATCCGGCCGGCCCCCGGCATGACTGCACACCGGTCGGTCCAACTAGCGCTCGTCGCTAGCTGGGCGCGTGGCATACCGGCTGCACGCTGACCGCACAAGCACCCTGGCGCGGCTCCCATCGAGCCTCCCCGGGCGCCGAAGATGGCGGGAGGACGGCGACATGAGACGCGCGATCATCGCGATCGTTACAGCAGCGACCCTCACCATGAGCGGGCTGACGTTTGGGCCGGCGCTTCGGGCGAGTGCGCTCGGGGAAACGTCGGTGACACTCAGCTGCAACGACGGCACCAGCCTCACTCTCCTCGTCGACGCCAACATGCTCGCGGGACTGACAGCAGCGGTCCAAGGGATGATCGATTACCCGGCCGGCCTTGGATGCACGCTCATCCAGAATCCGCTTCCCCTGACAAACCCCTTTAGCAATGTCGCTTTCGCCGCAACGACGAACAGCTTCATCGTCGATGGCGGCCGCTGGCTCGTCGGCTGCTCGGTGATCCTCGGCGGGGGGAACCCGACGATGGTGCCGAGCGGGGTCGTCGCGCGCGCGGGGGCGCGCCATGGGCTCGCGTCCCGCATCAGCCCGGCGCCGCTCGGATCAACGCCGTGCCCCCAGGACCCGGCGGGCTGCATCTGGGTGAACATCGGCGTCAATCTTCACTTCACCGGAAACGGGAAGCTTGAAGGGACGCTGAACGAGACGATCCCTGAGAACCAGTCCTGCATCGACGGGAACGGGGACGCTTTAGCCGTCGGCCCGAGCCACTTCACCTCTAAGCCGACGCCCGAGGGCTGCCTCCATGTGAACCCGGCGACGAATCAGGCGTCTGTGATCACCTTCGTCACCCAGATCTCAGGACTCGAGGCCTCCCCCGGAGTGGCCCAGGGGTTCTTTGTCGGAGTCGGCAGCCAGGTTCGCGCCTCGTTCTTCGACAGTCAGAACAGCCCAAGCCAGCAGACACCACCTGCGGATCGCGACATGCTGAACGCTCCCCCGTCGGCCGACACCTCCGATTGCACGTTGGGGGACGACGGCGTGCAGTTCAATGTGCAGCAGAACGGAAACATCAACGTGCACCCGTGAGCTGAAGGCTTCACGTGCACAGAAAAGAGCGGCCGTTACCGGCCGCTCTTTTTTCTACAGGGACTTCCGGCTGCTCAGTCCGAGTCGATGCGCTGCGAGGCGAGCGCGCGGCCGAAGGAGCGGATCGTCACGACAAGAAGCGCCATGGTCGTCGCGGTGAGGACGATCGCGAGATCAAGCATTTGAACTCCTACCTCCTTCAGGGACCGTTGCGTGCTTGTCTAACCGGATCTCGCGGTCGCGACGTCGCCCGAACGGAGGAGGAGAGGGGTCGGAATCGTCTCCGATCTCTCGACGCATCACCCTGCAGAGGGAGTGGGACTATCTCTTCGCGGCGGCCGCTTCCTGCATAGCCTCGATCGCCGCAGCGTCCATCGGGCTCATCAGCTGGAAGTAGTTGTCGTCAGGATCGGCGAACGTTCCGATGAGCATCCCGCTGCTCTCGGCCGGGTCGTATGGCTCCTTCACCACCGTCGCACCCGCCGCTTTGAGCTTTGCGAACTCTGCCTCGACGTCGGGCGTCTCGATGTTCCAGATGATCCTGCCCGGCTCACGGTTCTTCCCGTGGACCTGGTCGTGTGGACCGACCGTTAGGAAGCCGCCGCCGAGCTGCCATCCGAAATAGGCGCCGTCGTCCATGGTCGGCTTGCCGAAGAGCTTTGTGTAGTAGTCCTTGAGACGCTTGGGATCCTCTGAGCCGATCAGAATGCTGTTGAAGTTCATACCGTCCCCCTTTTTGGTCGAGCCAGAAGTCGAGTCGAGCCTACGCCTTCGGGACAGCTACCGCCCTCAGCGCAAAGCGACACGCGCGAAGTGAACGTCTCCGCCATCGCTGACCCATGCTGGCACGATGGTCCCCATCGATACGACTCGGGTGGACGTCTGGCTCTGGGCCGTGCGGCTGTACAAGTCCCGTTCGGCGGCGACGGCCGCCTGTCGCGGCGGCCACGTGCGTGTGAACCGCGCTCCCGCGAAGGCGTCGACGCAGGTGAAGGTCGGTGACCGCGTCGAGGCGTTCATCGAACGCCCGCGGGTCCTCGAGGTCGCGGGCATCATCGACAAGCGCGTCGGCGCAGCAGTGGCTGCGAGGAACTTGATCGACCACAGCCCGCCTGCTCCGGTCGTGAAGCGGCAGCCGCGGATGCCCAAGCGTGAGCCCGGCGCAGGACGCCCGACAAAGCGCGAGCGCCGCCAGCTCGACCGCTTCAGAGGACCGTGATTCGCGCGATGAAGACGCCGTTCCTCTGGCGTTTGCAGGATGCCTGCGACCTCGTGGGCGCGAAGCTGGAGGTCATACCCGGCGCGGACAACTCGGGCCGGATCATTCTTGCGTCAGGTCGTGTGCGCTATTTCCACCGGCTGCACTGGGACCTGAACACATTGGGTGCGGCGGCGATCGCTCTTGATAAGGACGCCACCGGGCGCGTACTGAAGCGCTTGGGCTACACGGTCCCGACCGGACGCACGTTCGCTTATGGCGGGCGCCTGCACACGACGCGCGATATCGGGCGCGCGTACGCCTACGCACAGAAGCTCGGGTTACCGGTGATCCTCAAACCGAACGACAGCTCCAGCGACCAGCACGTGAATGTGGTCTACACGCGAGCGCAGTTCAGCGCCGCGGCCCACGAGGTCTTCGCCGCTGCCAAGAAGCTGCTGGTGCAGCGCATCGCGCGCGGCAGCGACTGCTCGATCGTCGTCCTCGACGGCGAGGTCCTCATGGCGAGCGAGAAGACACGGCCATACGTGCTCGGCGACGGCCACTCCAGCATTCGCACGCTGATCACCACCAGCCGGCGACGCGGCCGAGCAGCAGGGCACCCGACCGAGCTGCGCGCGGACGATGTCCGCATCAAGAGACACCTCGCCCACAACGGCACGACGCTCGGTACGGTGCCCAACGCGGGTCAACGCGTCGAGCTCCTTCCGTGCGGGAACCTCGGCGTGGGTGGTGACGTTCGGGTGGTGACCGATGTCCTGCACTCGAAGCTCCGAACGCTCGCGATCGGAGTCGTTCGCGACCTGGGCCTCCGCCTCGCGAGCGTCGACCTCGTCCTGAGCCGCCCGTCCGATGAACCGCCGAAGCGATGCACGGTCTTAGAGGTGAACTCCGCACCCGGACTCGACACACACGAGCGCGAGCCCGGCTGGTCGAGCCGCCGCGTCGAACGCGTGCGCCGGATCTTGGTCGCCCTCGATCGCGATCTCTAGTGCCATTGCTACAGTGCGGACATGGCGGAAGTCCTCGCGGACAAGCTCCTCATCAAGCCCGGAGCACGCGTGCTGCTTCTGAATGCGCCGATCGGCTACGCCAAGAAGCTTCAGCCTCTCCCGGAAGGCGCGACCGTCACCGATCGCCGTAGCCAGACCGCCTCCGAGGTCGCGATCGTGTTCGTGCGAGACAAGGGCGAGCTCAAGCGATTGCAGAGCGGATTCGCAACTCTCGAGGATGACGCAGCCTTGTGGGTCTGCTACCCGGCAGCCGGTCGGTCCCGCACGGATCTGGATCGCGACGTGATCGAGGCCGCGCTGGAGAGCGACGAGCTGATCGGAGTGACGAACGTTCCGTTCGACGAGTCGTGGACGTGCACTCAGTTCCGCACGCGCGAGGATGCGAATGGCGACTAAGCCCGCGAAGAAGACGGCGACTAAGAACGTCGCGCCCAAGACGGTCGACGGCTATATCGCAGCGGCGCCGAAGGAGCAGCGCGTCGCGCTCGAGAAGCTTCGAAAGACGATCAAAGCTGCCGCGCCGAAAGCGACCGATGCGCTCAGCTACGGCATCGTGGGCTTCAAACAAGACGGAAAGTACGTCGCGTACTTCGGCTCGTGGAAGGCGCACATCGCCCTGTATGGCTTTGGCGGAAGCGTCATCGATGCGCACCAAGTTGAGCTTAGGCCGTACGTGCAGAGCAAGGGCACGATCCAGTTCCCCACTGACAAACCGATCCCCTACGGGCTCGTGACGAAGCTCGTGAGAGCGCGCATCGCCGAGATCGAGAAGGCCGGCTGAGCTTTGGCACGCTCGATACGGATGCCCGCGATCAGGAGCCGCGATCCATTCGTCATGGCGCCGGGCGGTAAAGGCATCCCCTGGCCACCAGAAGACGACCAGTACACGGGTGGGGCAAAGCGCGCGCTCAGCTTCGCGCAGGACGAGGCTGCTCTTCTAGACCACAACCACGTCGGACCGGTCCACTTGCTCGTCGGTGCGGTCCGCGAGGAGCAGGGTCTGCCGGCGCGGATATTCGCCGACATGGGCGTGAATTTCGATCAGGTGCGCAAGGCGCTGCTCTCGACGATGGGCCGCGGCGCGAGCCCCATCGACGCGAGCGACATCACACTCGAGCCACACGCGCAGCGAGTGATCCAGGTCGCTGTCTACGAGTCACGCCGGCTCGTGCAGCGGGCGACGGACACGGAACATCTGCTGCTCGCCGTCGTTCTGGAGGGCGAGACCTTCTCGTCGCGCCTGCTCGCCTCCCTTGGTCTCGACCGCGAGCAGCTGCTGCAAACGATCATTGCGCAGCTGGACGTACCCGCCTCCTACCGGGCCGCCGAACACGCGACCCCGCTGCACGGTCCGTACGACCAGTTCGATGCTGCGGCGAAGCAGACGTTGGCCTTCGCGCAGGACGAGGCGGCGAAGATGGGGCACCACTGGGTCGGCGCTGAACATCTCGTGCTCGGGTTGGCCCGAGCGGCCGATGTCGCCGCTCCGGATAGCGCCATACGTCGTGCGTTCACGGACCTCGACCTGACGCTCGAACGACTGAGAGCAGAGGTCGTGAAGATCCAGCCGCCAAGAAGCGCGCGGGTCGTGACGGACGACATGAAGTTCAACGGGTCGGCCAAGCTGATCATCGAGCTCGCGATCGACGAGGCCGGCTCGGGAAGCACGGTCCTCCCCGAGCATCTCCTTCTCGCGATCGGGTGGTCACGAGATGCGCTGGGCGGCTATGCCCTGTCGCAGCTCGGCGCCACGCGGGAGCGTGTGCTCATTGCCGTCCGTCGCGGGCGCGCTCCAGAGCCTTGATGTCGATCTTCTTCATCTTGAGCATCGCATCCACGGCTCGCTTCGACTTCGCGGGGTCCTTGTCGCCGATCATCTCGCCGAGCTGCTTTGGGATGATCTGCCATGACACGCCGAACTTGTCTTTTAGCCAGCCGCACTGGCTCTCCTGGCCGCCGTCCGCGATCAGCTTCGCCCAGAGCTCGTCGACCTCCTGCTGGTTCTCGCAGTTGACGAGCAGCGAGATGGCTTCCGTGAACGGGAACTGCGGACCGCCGTTCAGCGCCATGAACTCCTGGCCATCGAGCTGGAACGAGCCGGTCATCAGCGTTCCGGGCTTACCGGGACTTCCCTCGGGGTAGCGGCTCGTGCTCAGGATCTTCGAGTTCTTGAAGAGCGATGTGTAGAACTTCATCGCCTCTTCGGCATCGTCATCGAACCAAAGGTACGTCGTGATCTTCTGCATCTGGATATTCCCCTTCTTTCGCGTTCTTGAACTAAGCGAGTGACGGCAACAGTTCCGCCAGCTTGTCGTAGCCCTCGGCCACACCGCTCGCCATACCGGACTTGATGACCGCGTCGCGTACTTCACGCGACACATAGCGCACCGTGGTGGTGACGGTGGTCTTGCCGTCCCGCTCGACCAGGACCATCGTGTCCACCGCCTCGCCTTCGTACCAGGCTTCGTCGAACTTCTCGGTGCTCACGAGACGTGTCGGTGGCACGACCTCGCGATACAGGCCGCCCATGCCCATCGTCATGTCCGGGCCACGCCACACGAAGCGGTAGGCGCCGCCGACCCTGAGATCGACCTCGCAGACCGCCATCGTCCAACCCGCGCGCACCCCGAGCCAACGCTTGATGAGCTCGGGCCTGGTCCACGCGTCGAAGACCAACCTTGCCGGAGCATTGAAGACGCGCGTCATCGCGATCTCTCGATCCGACGGCGTCGTGATCTCCAGCAGTCCGATATTCGTCACTTCTTGCCTCCCTTTCGCTTCGTGACTCCGCGTTTCGCCTCGCCTCGTGCCTCGTTCGCCTTGAGCTCTTCGAGCAGCGTGTCGAGGCGCTTGAAGTTGCCCTCCCACACTTCGCGGTAGCGCTCCAGCCAGCCCGTTGCGACTGCCAGTGCCTCGCCCTCGATCCGCCGCGGCCGTCGCTGCGCCTCACGGCCGCCTGAGATCAGGCCCGCGCGCTCCAGGACCTTGAGGTGCTTTGAGATCGCCGGCTGACTCATCGCGAACGGCTTCGCCAGCTCTGTGACCGACGCCTCGCCGGAAGCCAGACGCGCGAGGATCGCGCGCCGCGTCGGGTCGGCCAGCGCCGCGAATGTGGCGTCCAGCGGATCGGCTCTCATCTGTCTGTTGTTGCCTCTTCCATAACCTACTAGTTATATACAACTGCACGCCTCCGCCGTCAAGTGCCGCGGAGGATCCGCCCGGTTAACGGGTGTTGGTCGTGAGCTCCACGAGGGTCAGGGAGCCGTCGGTTCGAGGGCGAAGGTCCAAGACCACGGTCACCGACATACCAGAGCCGATCCGCTGAGCGCCGAGCGAGCCATATGCCACCGACCCGCGCACACCGGCCGACAGATTGAAGCGCGTGAACCGATTCGCGTGAGCGAGGACGACACCCCGCGGTTCGCTCCCCTTCGCTGGACCCAGATCGATCCAGAAGGTCTGCCCGTCGACCTGCTCGACGACCCTCGCACCATACGTGCCACCACCCCGCGGCGTGCTGAACGCGGCAGCCGTGTCCGGGCCGCCGGCCACGATAACGACTGCAATGCCGAGCGCGATCAGGTGACCGAGTTTGCTCCGCATCAATCGAGCATAGATGTGTGACTAGACTCGACGCGTCGATGCGGCTGCGTGAGCGAGTCTTGATCACGATCGCGCTCGCGGCCCTCTCCGCCGGCGCGCTGTGGGTCGATCGCAGCATTCAGTTCTTCATCGGCCGCGACTCGAGCCTGTTCCTCTACGTCGCTCAGCGCATCCAAGAGGGCGGCCTTCCGTACCGCGACGTCTGGGACCACAAGCCGCCGCTCATCTATTACTTCGGCGTGATCGGACT
>Ga0070697_100004456_pt1 | contig 10763 bp, 14 predicted proteins | sample KBSK1501metaG_FD_65475 | JGI IMG/M metagenome (GOLD analysis project Ga0070697, IMG submission 65475) | Corn, switchgrass and miscanthus rhizosphere microbial communities from Kellogg Biological Station, Michigan, USA - KBS K1-50-1 metaG | ecosystem: Host-associated > Plants > Roots >... | reverse complement strand
TCGCCGGACAGAGATCCTGCGCTGCGCTCAGGATGACACTCCTGAATCGGCTTCGTTTGACGCGCACATCGTCTTATTTGAAATGTATTGGGGTAAGCTCCCGCCCTGTGAGCCGATGCACGTTGAATCTTCTCCCATGCTTAACTTGACGCCTATGGAGCGATCCCTTGCAGTCGCCCTGGAGTGGGGGCTACATCTGCGCAGGCGGAGGTGGCTGGATGCGGCGGCCACTCCTGCGGCGAACAACTTCAGCTACCCGCAGACGTGCCACGGCGCGTTCAAGAGCGCCCTCCAGCTCTGCGCGTTCGACATCCGATTGCGCTTGCTGTAAACGCTCCTGCGCGCTGCGGCGAGCAGCTTCAGCGCGAGCCTCGTCTATCTCTTCTGCGCGTTCCGCGGTTTCCGCCAGCACCGTCACCACGTTGTCAGATACCTCGAGGAAACCACCGGAGACAAAGAACGGTTCCTCGGCTGCGCCGAGCCTGACCCGCATCTCTCCAACTTTCAGTGTCGTCAAGAGTGCCGCGTGCCTTGGTAGAATGCCAAGTTCCCCCTCTGACCCAGGCGCGATCACCATATCGGCCTCGCCGCTGTAGAGTTCGCGCTCGGCAGTTACTACCTCGACATGCATGGTAGTGTGTGCTGCCATCGTCTATCCCTTCTGCCTCTCTTGCTCGTAGCTCTCCACAACGTCGTCAATTGAACCTTTCAAATAGAAAAAGTCCTCGCGAATATGGTCATATTTGCCTTCGAGAATCTCCTTGAAGCCGCGCACCGTCTCCGTGACGGGGACGTACTTGCCTTCGATCCCTGTGAAGACCTCCGCTACTGTAAAGGGCTGCGAGCAGAAGCGCTGCAACTTACGGGCGCGCGCCACCGTCAGCTTGTCCTCGTCCGATAGTTCATCGATACCCAGGATGGCGATGATATCCTGCAGGTCTTTGTAGCGCTGCAGCACACTCTGCACGCCGCGTGCTACGTCGTAGTGTTCCTGGCCCACCACTTTCGGGTCAAGAATGCGGCTTGTGGACGCCAGCGGATCAACCGCGGGGTAGATACCCTGCTCAAAGATCGAACGCTCCAGCACAATCGTCGAGTCCAGGTGCGCGAATGTCGTCGCGGGGGCCGGGTCGGTGTAGTCGTCGGCAGGCACATACACCGCTTGCATCGATGTAATCGACCCCTTCTTCGTCGAGGTAATGCGCTCTTGCAGTTCGCCCATCTCCTCCGCCAGGGTCGGCTGGTATCCTACCGCTGAAGGCATGCGGCCCAACAGCGCCGACACCTCGGCTCCTGCCTGCGTGAAGCGGAAGATATTATCGATGAAGAGTAATACATCTTTGCCTTCTTCATCGCGGAAGTATTCCGCAATTGCCAGGCCGCTCAGCGCTACGCGCATGCGCGCGCCAGGCGGCTCATTCATCTGCCCAAAGACCATCGCCAGGCGGTCGATGACCTTCGCTTCCTGCATTTCATGGTACAGGTCATTGCCTTCGCGCGTGCGCTCACCCACGCCCGCGAAAACGCTATAGCCACCATGACCCTTAGCAATATTGTTGATCAGTTCCTGGATGATAACCGTCTTGCCCACGCCGGCACCACCGAACGCCCCAACTTTTCCTCCCCGCATGAAAGGGGCAATCAGGTCCATGACTTTAATGCCTGTCTCAAAGACCTCAATCGTCGCTGACTGCTCTTCCAGGTCCGGGGCTGGCCGGTGGATCGGCAGGCGTGGAGCATCTGTCACCTCCGGCTTGTTATCAACCGCCTGTCCCAGCACATTAAAGATGCGCCCCAACGTCTTTTCCCCTACGGGAACCGTGATTGGCCCTCCCGTGTCGATCACGTCTATCCCACGCTGCAGACCATCGGTCGGACCCATAGCCACGCAGCGCACCCAGTTATTCCCCAGTTGCTGCTCGACCTCGAGCGCAAGGTCCTTATCCGCTCCCACTGCGCGTGTGCGCAACTCGTTGTAGATTGCTGGTAGCTGGTCTGTCGGGAACTCGACGTCCACCACAGCCCCCAGTATCTCGACAATTTTTCCTTTTGTGGTTACTTGTGTTTGTGCCATATATTTCTCCTACGCGCCTACAAACCCTCAGCGCCGCCGACAACCTCCAGAATCTCAGTTGTGATACTTGCCTGGCGCGCCTTATTATAGGTAAGGGTCAAATCATTAACCAGATCGTTTGCATTATCTGTAGCATTCTTCATGGCTACCATGCGCGCTGACTGTTCGCTTGCAACTGCCTCCAGCATCGCCTGGTAGACGAGCACATCTACATAGCGCGGCAACAAAGCCTCGTAAATGGTCGCGGCATCTGGCTCGTAGATGTACTCGAGGGCATTGCTCTCCCCAGCTTGCTCGGGGGGTGGTTGGACCGGTAGCAATTGGATGGCTGTTGGCTGCTGGGTCACGGTATTAACAAACTTGGCATATACCAGGTAGACGACATCCAACTCCTCTTTCAGGAAGGCGTCCATAGCGACCTGTGCAATGGCCGTCGCGTCTGCTAACGATGGTCTATCGCCATAGTTGGTAAACTCAGCAATCAAATGCAACTGGTTGCGCAGCACGAAATCGCGTCCCTTGCGGCCAACTGCCACGTAATCCACTGCTGGTCGCTCCCCCTGCTGGGCGAAGCGGTTCTGCTCCTCGATGGCGGTCGCTGCAGCCCTGCGATTGATGTTGCTCGGCAAGGCCCCGGATAGGCCACGATCAGGGGTAATCACTACAAACCCGATCCTGCGCACCGGGCGCTGTTTGAGCAGCGCAATCTCTCCACCCACATCCTCGCCCGTGACCCTGGCAAGACGCGAGACGAGGGACCGCAGTTGTTCAGAGTACGGACGTGACTGTTGTACGCGCTCCTGTGCCCTGCGCATCTTGCTGCTTGCTACCATCTGCATCGTCCTGGTGACCTGGGCTATATTTTTCACCGACCTGATGCGCCGCCTGATTTCTCTAGTTGATGGCATACATCAATCTCCTAGCGCGGCTCCGCTGTCGTCTTGAACTCTTCAATAGCGCTGTTCAAGCGTTGCAACAGTTCTTTTGACATGGGATTGCGTTCCTTGACCGATTTCGCGACAATCTCCTCTTCGATGTCCGGGTGATAGGAGTCCATAAAGAGGTAGAACGCATTCTCCCATGCAGATGCCTTATCTATGGGAACATCATCCAGGTAGCCGTGGGTTGCAGCGTAGATAATCATTACCTCCTTCTCCACAGGCACCGGCGAGTACTGCGGCTGCTTAAGTACCTCGGTCAGGCGGCGGCCGCGATTAATACGGCTTTGTGTCTCCTTGTCCAGGTCTGATGAGAATTGCGCAAACGCTGCGAGTTCGCGGAACTGCGCAAGGTCGATACGCAGTGATCCAGCTACCTGGCGCATAGCGCGACTCTGAGCGCTGCTGCCAACACGCGAGACCGAAACGCCTACGTTCAGGGCCGGCCGCTGGCCCGCGTTAAACAGGTCTGTTTCAAGGAAAATCTGCCCATCAGTGATGGAGATCACATTGGTTGGAATGTATGCTGAAATGTCGTTCGCCTTGGTTTCGATGATCGGCAGCGCGGTCAACGAGCCTCCACCATACTCGTCGTTCAAACGGGCAGCGCGCTCCAACAGGCGCGAATGCAGGTAGAAGACGTCACCCGGGTATGCCTCACGTCCTGGTGGTCGGCGAATGATCAGCGAGATGTTGCGGTATGCTTCGGCGTGTTTCGTCAGGTCATCATAGATGATCAGCGCGTCTCGCCCCGACTCCATGAACTCCTCACCCATGGCACAGCCTGCGTAAGGAGCGAGGTATTTCAAAGGAGCCGGCTCAGAGGCTCCCGCCACCACAATGATGGTATGCTCCATCGCGCCATACTGCTCCAGGATAGCCTGGGTGCGTGCTACCGAAGAGTTCTTCTGACCGATTGCCACGTAGATACAGAGCAGATCCTTGCCCTTCTGGTTGATGATTGTATCGATAGCGATAGCCGTCTTGCCGGTCTGGCGGTCACCAATGATCAGCTCGCGCTGACCGCGCCCGATGGGGATCATGCTGTCGATCGCTTTGATGCCCGTTTGTACGGGCGTATTCACCGGCTGGCGCGTAATCACACCTGGAGCGACACGCTCCACGGGCCGGTACTTGCCGGTAATAATAGGCCCTTTATCGTCGATTGGCCCGCCCAGCGGGTTTACTACGCGACCGATCAGTGCATCACCAACAGGTACCTGGATAATTCTGCCAGTGGTGCGCACCTCGTCGTCTTCACGAATTTGTGAGAAATCGCCCAGGATAGGGCAACTGACCGTCTCCTCTTCGAGGTTAAAAGCCATACCCATAATCCCGGTGCGTGGGAATTCTACCAATTCTAGATATTTCACATCTTGCAGGCCATAGACACGGGCAATACCGTCCTGCACTGCGATCACAGTGCCGACGCTGGCCTCCGCGACCTCGCTTGCCTCAAAACCTGCGATGTTTTTTTCTATGATGGCACTGATTTCATCAGCCCAAGATGCCATCGTCGTTCCTGCCTTCCTTCTACATAGTACCCTCGCGGTACTTTCGGATGCATGAAAAACTGTATAGAGACTGAATACAAAAACTACAAACTTCTATTGCCGGGTTCGATCTTATGCCTGCGGCTGGAAGGTAGGTCGAGAGCCATCGCCTGAAAGCTGTGCTGGTTCACTACCCACTTCAGCGAAAAAATCAATGCTAGCAGCGGCGGAGGCGACGTCTGTTAGTAACTCCTGTTGCAGCATTTTCAGGCGGCGTTCTACGCTGCCATCGATCACTTTATCGCCAACGCGGGCTACTATGCCCCCCAGGATTGCCGGTTGCACCCTGGTCTCCATGATTATAGTTCTGCCCGTCATGCGCTCCAACGCTTGCTTGACGCGGTCCTTCAGCTTTGCATCCAACGGCGTTGCCGTGGTAACTTGTGCAATTGCCTCGTTCTTATAGTCAAGTACGAGCTGGTTCAATTCACGGGCAATGTTTGGCATGATATCCACCAACCCGCGCTGGATGACCAACAATGCAAGGTTGAGCGATGTAGGCAACACCCTGGACTCCAGCGCCTGGCGTAGAGCTGCCTCTTTGCGCTTCCAGGGGATGTTCGGCTCTCGCAGGAGATAAGCCAGCTTGCGGATAGCAAATAGTTTGGCTATCTCTTGCACGTCGTCAAGGGTACGGTCAAGCGTGTTTTGCTTGACCGCGATGTCGAAGATGGCCTCGGCATAGCGACGTGCTATCGCTCCACTAAGCATCATTCTGTTCCCTTGTCTCGCTGGCAACAACGAACTCTTCCACCAGGCGGCGGTTATCTTTATTATCTACCGATTTACTGATGATCTTGCTTGCCGCGCTAATGGTAAGATTGACGACCAGGCGACTGATATCAGCACGTGCGCGTGCCGCCTCCTGCTGGATGCGAACTATCTGCTGCTGCTCAATCTCCTCGGCCCGGACATAGGCCTCGTCCTGGATGCGTTTGGCCTCTTTCTCGGCAATCTTCGCAGCCTGCGCAACGATCTCCTGCGACTGCACACGTGCCTGTTGTATTACCTGCTCAGCTTTCGCAGTTGCCTCTTCAAGGTCGCGCCTGGCTTTTTCCGCATTCTCAATGCCCTCGCGAATCACGGCTTGCCGCCGTTCGAGTGTCCTCCTGATAAGAGGAAAAGCCCAGCGCCAGAGAAGCAGAAAGACGATAGTAAAACTGACAAGTTGCGAGATAAAAGCCCACAAATTAATGCCAAACCCACCTAATAGATCAGCAAGAAAAATTGCATGCATTTTGTGAGTGTGCCTCCTTTCGTCAGAGGTGATACCACCGAGTATAGAGGAGACTACGGCCTGCTGGTGAGCACGAAGGCAATAACCAGCGCGTAAATGGCGATAGCTTCAGCGAATGCCAGGCCGATGAACATGTTGATACGGATCAATGGCTCGGCTTCCGGGTTGCGGCCAATTGCGTTGAAGGCACTGCCAGCAGCGATACCAATGCCAAGACCTGGGCCGATAGCTCCCAAACCAATTGCCAGTGCTATAGCGATTGAAGTCACGATGAAAACCTCCTTAAGGAAAATCCTTTATTTTTTGTATGATCGTAATTTATGCAATCGCAGGAAAAATATCTGCGAGTAGCAATTGACGAAATGAACGGACAACGTTACGCTTTACCTTGCTGCCACCGCTTCTTTTTCTTTTTCCGCCTCGCTTCGCTCATATTCCCTTCGTGCTTCGGGCTCAGTCTCTCGTTCGCGAGTGGTAGCAATTTCCATGAAAACGAGCGTCAGCAGAGCGAAGATAAGCGCCTGCACAAAGGCAAAGAATAGTTCCAGCGGAATGAAGATAACATTGGCAAAGGCCGGCAGAATGAAAGCAAAGACGGCCAGTACTGCGCTTCCGGCGAAGATATTGCCAAAGAGACGGAAAGAGAACGAGAGAATACGCGATAGCTCTGAAATGATCTCTATCAGTCCCACGAAGAACTCGATCGGTCCCTGGAAGCCATGTGTAAACAGGGCTTTGAAATTGAAGTACTTGCTCAGGTTCGCCTTCCATCCCAATGCCTGGAAGGCGAAGACCTGCGTGGTAATGACAGAAATAAGCGCCATAGCCAATGTCAGATTGAGATCGCTTGTTCCTGGACGCACCCAGGGAGCAACCTTATTAGAGTAAGCCCCGAATAAGAGTGGGCTTGTTGGTGGAGCGAGATGTGCCGCCTGGACCGCGGTCAGATTGACCTGCCCAATGGTCTCTACACCGGGGAAGACATCCAGCACGTTACAAAACAGGATGAAGATGAAAAAGGTAGCGACGAGCGGAAAAAACTTTCTCGCCTTCTCCTTACCGACTACGCTCTCGACCAGGTTTAGTAAGCTTTCTACGGCCCATTCAGCGACGTTTTGTACGCCCGAAGGAATCATGTCCTGCCGGCGCGTACCAACAAGGAAGAATATAACTAAAGCAATGATTGATATCCAGGTACCTATCAGTGTATTAGTGACAGGTATCGGACCTATCGTGAAGATCGTCTCTGGTGGTATTAGAATCGGTTGAAGTTGCCAGAGCGGGTACACGCGGTATCCTCCCTCCTATTCGGGGTGCTCTGCGAGGGCCGTTTCGTTATAGATGGCTCCGTCTATCCTATCTAGTTTAGAAAAAGCGTGCAAATAAACGGTACGCTCCATATATTCCAACGATCAGGCCGAGCAGCAGCCCAAGTAGCAAAAATAAAATCTTCTGATGTGTAATACTATCAAGGTAATTACCTAAGAGAGTACCTAAAAGCAAGGGAATTACTATGGTGAAGCCTAGCTGCCCCATTAACGCCAAGGATCCCCAAACAGAGGGTGGGGGTTTCGGTTTCTTCTTCATCCTCGTAGTCCCCCTCTGGTGTCTCTAATTAATCTACCATGCGGATTATAGCACATGACACATAAAGCTTGCAACAGTTGATACAAATGCTGTCAAGCTTTCTGTCTAGCAGTTCATCTATAGATGATCCCACTAGATCACATTGATTTGTGAATGAGCGTATAGCCCTGATCTCTGACATTGACAATATCAAGTTCAAAGGGCCAGAGCTTCTCCCGCATGTAATTCATGCGCCTGGAAAGTAGACGGCGAAGATTATCCGGGGGTTGTCGAAAACACTGTCTCAAGTCAGCAAATAGAACGAAAGGCTTGGATTGTTCAACATGTTGCAGCAGCAGGATCATCAACTGGTACTCTGTTCGTGAGAAATTGACAAAACGCCCATCAATCGTGATAGTGTGCTTATACGCACGTCCTCGAGACCTATGTCGCCACGCCGCCGTCTCTGCGCTTCTGGTCGATCTGCCCGCTCATCTTACAACACATCCTTGACCACCTGGACCCTGAGCAACGCGGCATGGAACTCCTCGTGGTGCGCTGCATGCCTCCTTCTGGTCAGGACCAGAAGATTCACAGCCTGCGTGAGTATGTCGCGCTGGGGACATCTCCCTGGCAGACCGACCTGGAAGAGAGGAATTTGTTTCTGGGAGCCGAATCCCTGGCAGGCTATGCCGTCTCCTCCTGTCATACCGCTGTCATCCAGAATCTGCACCAGGATCACAGCTTCTTACCGGCTCAAAAGGAAGAGAACGAGAGAAGCGCTGCTGCCTTCCCACTGATGCTCGCCTCCCATATTGCAGGTTGCCTGCTCGTTTCCAGCACGCAGCCCCAGTATTTTCACCGGCCTCGACTCGCGGTCCTCAAGCAGTACACAAACCTGCTGGTGCTGGCCTTTCAGACAGAAGAGTTCTATGATCCAGCAACGATCGAGTTGCATATGATGCCCACCCAGCGCATGCAGCAGCCGTACTTTGCCACCTTCCGCCAGCGCGTGGCTGACGTGCTAGCGCAAGCGAAAGCCAGGCAGCAGTCGTTGACGAGCCAGCAGGCAGAGCACTTGGCCCGGCAGCAATTAGAGGCGGAACTCTTACAGATTTCTCTTTGACCCGGGTCTCTTGCTATCAAGGTACATATTCCAGAATTCCGTACTCTAGCAGGACCTGAAAAGCCACAAATCGTTTATTGACACGTTTGCCTGAAAGTAACGTTAAAAACTGATAGACCTCTTGCGAAAGATCATGTCTCACCAGCTGAGATGGGCGATTCATCCCTACTGCAAGTTCGTCGGTCTCACGATCAAAATGGCGAAACAAGTACACTTCTTTTTCCGTCAGTTTCCAGCCGATGGTCCTGGCATAGGCATCCAGCCGTTCAGGGCGAAAGACTAATTGGCGTGAAACCGCCGGATTGGCATACTCATTCCTGGCAGAATAGTGCTCAGGAAGCGCCGGGAAATAGGTCGCTTCTTTGTTGCCTGCAAGCAGCCTGATAGCCCCGGCGAACTGGGAGAAAGAGGAGGTGGCAAAAATATAACCGCGAGCCCCAGCTCGCTTGATGTGTTCGACCTCTTCAGGGAAGACAGTTGCCAGCATGACCAGGCAAGCCTGTTGGTATCGACTAAGCTGCAACAAGGTGTGAAGACACACATCATGATATGCATCGTTCCCATTCCAATCCAGCACAACAACATCCACCGGACGATGAAGGTCTCTCATTGTCACGATAAAATCGATGACCTGCCGTAAATCGGGCAAAGGCGTCAGCGTTTCCATCTCTGTCTGTGAACTCAGCAGACTATTGAGCCCATCGGCGATTAACTCTGGCCCGGCAATCGCTACCCGGAATCTGCCTGATCGTGACGGTTTTCGAGCAGAAGCTTTCCGCGAAGCATTTTATCTTATTTTCGTCTCAGAACTGTCTTGACGGATGGGACCATCATACTTTCGCGAGGCTGCGAAGCGGGGCATGGTGATCAAAAGCGTGCAAGTGGATGTGCAAGCGGACTGGGGAGGTGAGCCAGTTCGTGCACAACATGTCACCTACTCTACTCGGATTGAAGCAGAGGCTAGCGAAGCCGATATTCTGGCATTGATTGAGCAGACAGATCGAGTCGCCGAGATTCCCAATTCGCTGAGGTTGGGGACACCAGTGATGCTCGCAGAGGCCCAGGCCATCTCGGTTGAAAAGTGAAAAGAGGAAAGCAGCTCTGATTTTCGTCGGTTTTTCTGTCTTGACAACGTGTGCCACCTTCTTTTTTTTCGCCATAGGCGAGTGCCACTATGTTATGTGTCCTTCAGGTCGCGAGTAAGTGCATTCTTCAGTCATTCCCGTGGAACGCTCGAAGTCGCAGAAGTTTGGCGTGAAATTTGGCTCTGACACAGCTTCGGCGATAAGCTCACCTAAATATTAGGAGCACCGCGTTTTCGGGCTATGCATGATCAGGAGATAGTGACACACGAGCCCAAACAGGAGATCTCTGAAGCTGGTTGTGTTTTGCGAGGCATAGCGATTCGCCCCTTGCCACGCTCGATGCCTCGTAAAACACAACCATTATCTCGGCGTACCTCTCAGGTTCTTGCAACAAGACAAGCATTCAGGTATACTCCGCCTCAGAGAGGTATGGAACACGATTTTTGCACTCGTTTGGTAATCTGGAATCAAGGAATGGGAAGCATTCTTTGGCCATCTTGGCCTGAGGAGAAAAAATGGCAACGGACGACACCCCAACGCCTCTTCGCAACCTGACGCCTCAAGAAATAGCGCCCTTACTGGATCTGGCTATTCCAGCGCATCTGGCAACGCTTGATCCTGCTGGGTTCCCTCGCATTACTCCCATCTGGTTCCTCTGGGAAGACGGGATCTTTTATATGTCCAGCGGGGAGGAAAGACGTCATGTGCATGACCTCGTTCGTGATCCACGTGCGGGGCTCTGTATCGATATTGAAGAAAGTCAGACCCAAGGAGGTAGCCGTCCGTATCGCCAGATCATTGTGCGTGGCTATGCACACGTGCAACCTGATGCAGATGAAAGATGGGCGCGCAAGCTTATCCTGAAGTATATCACCGGTCAAGCAGGAGCGTTACGGGCTCAGCAGAGCGCGGGGAAGCCTCTTACTGTCATCGCGTTGCGTCCAGAACGCTTTTTGACCACCGGGTACTTCCCTGCAAAATAATCATAAGCCATCTCGGTCTCTATTCAGGCGCCGAGGTTAAGCTCCTTTACCGTGTAAAATTCTTCGTGGTCTCTATAAACCAAAGCTCTATGAAACACGAAATGCACATGCTATAATGAAAACATGTCTATCATGCCAATTATTCAGCCCAATACTAATACTAGTATAAAGAAGACCGATCTACTCAGCCTCACCCTGCCA
>Ga0070697_100004455_pt1 | contig 10763 bp, 11 predicted proteins | sample KBSK1501metaG_FD_65475 | JGI IMG/M metagenome (GOLD analysis project Ga0070697, IMG submission 65475) | Corn, switchgrass and miscanthus rhizosphere microbial communities from Kellogg Biological Station, Michigan, USA - KBS K1-50-1 metaG | ecosystem: Host-associated > Plants > Roots >... | reverse complement strand
CCATGCGCCAGCTCGCATCGGCGCCGAGCGTGTGGCGGGTCTCATGGAACGCGGGCGAGCCGTTCGGGTTGGACACGGCGCCGAACGCCGCTGCCCCGCCCGTGGTCCCGCCTGAGATGTGAACGTCGGCCGCACTACGCCGGGCCGCACTGCTCGTCGCACCCTCGGCGTAGAAGAACGAGTAGAGCGGCTTGATGTCGAGCCCTTTGAAGACCGTGTACTCCGGGCTGACGATGATCGCGAAATCGTTGCCGCGGGTATTCTTTGCACCCGTTGCACCGCGGTCAGCGCCGGCGATCTCGTCCTCGACCATGACATAGGCGAGGTTGGTCTTGAGGTTCGGCGCAAACGTCGTGACCGCCGACACCCCCGCGAAGTCGCCGTTCGCGTAGGCGACCTTGTAGTTCGCAAGGCCGGCGAAGGGCTGGAGGCCCGCCCGGGCGACGGTCGGCACCGGGATCATCGGCAGCAGGCTGTCCTTGCCCGTCAGGTCGAACTCCGTGTACATCCACTTGATCTCGACGATGCCGGTGACGTCCGTGTTCAGACCGGCGTCGGCAGTGACGCCGGCGTGCTGGTTCGGGTAGATCGAGTTAGTACCAGCAAGGGGGGTGCACGAGGCAGAGGTCGCCACTTTGCCGGGACCGCCCGAACACCCGGAGGTCTGGCCGTAGCTCAGGTCGAACTCGAGTCCCATCACGGCCTTGGTCCGCCCGACCTCGAAGACGAAGTCCGGACGGAACCGGGTCGTCGCATACCACTCTTTGTCACTGGTGCGGCCGAAACTACCGTCCTGGACGTTCGAGCTCGCTGACGTGACCTGGTCGAACAGACCGGTGATCGTCACCTTCGGCGATGGCGCCTGCGCCAGGACAGGCGGAGCCAGCATCGCGACGGTGACGAAGGTGAAGACTGCAGTGACGAGGAATTTCCTCATTACCGCCTCCTCAAATGTGGTGAGCAGCCGTTTCGAACTGTTGCTGTCCATGCCACCACCGACATCACCAACAGCTACAAGCGCACTACGGGCAGCGGGGAGTTTGTACCCCAGCACACGATCTAACGTCAAGTAAAAACTGAGTTCCTCGGGCTTCTAGCCACCCTCCCCGAGGTCCCTCAGGTGCGCCGCCGCCGCCTGGCCGAAGGGAGAATCCGGCCCGAGCTTCTTCGCCTCGCGGAAGACTGCTTTCGCCTCCTCCTTCCTGTCCTCGCCGATCAGCACGAGGCCGAGGTGATAGTACGCGGCCTGGAGTTCGGGATTGAGGCTGATCGCGTACCGGAGCGCCGTCTCGGCTTCCCGGTAGCGCTTGAGGTTATAGAGAGCCATGCCGAGGCTGTTGTGCGCCAGGTCGGGCACGGTCAGCGTGGGCAGCGCGATCGCCGTCTGGTAGCTCTTGATGGCGTCCTCCCAGCGCCGGCTCTCGGCCAGCGCCACGCCGAGGTGGAAGTGTCCGACGGCGAATCGCGGATCGAGCTCGAGCGCTTTTCTCAGCTCGGCCAGAGCCGGCTCGATCTGCCCGAGATCCAGGAGCAGGAGCGCGAGGCTGTCGCGATAGAGCGGCTCGGTGGGATTGATCGTGACGGCCTCCCTGAGCGCAACGAGCGCAGACGCCGGCTGCTTCTCGTTGAGGTAGGCGAGCCCGCGCTCGTGGGCGGCCTGCGCCCGGATCTTCTCCACCTGGGCAGTGGACGTCGCGCAGCCGGACGTCATCACGATTGCGACGATCAGATGGAGCCACCACCCGCGTCTTCTTGACACCTTCGTCCCTCCGCCTGTAGCCTTCATGATGTGCCGACGTACGAATACGAGTGCACCAAATGTCGTCGGGTCTTCGAGATCCGCCAGCGCATCTCAGCTCCGCCGCTGACGACGTGCGAGGCGTGCGGGGGCGAGGTCCATCGCCTGCTCTCTCCGGCGCCGTTCATCCTCAAGGGCGGCGGCTGGTACGTCACCGACTATCCCTCCGAGGCGAGGAAGAAGGCCGTCGCGACGGAGAAATCGTCGGCGGGCGCTGGCGAGAAGAAGACCGACGCGACCCCGAGCGACACTACGACCGCCTCCGCGCCCGCGTCGTCGTCCGGCTCGACGAAATCCGACTCGACGAAATCCGGCTCGACGAAGTCTGGCTCGGCGAAGTCCGACTCGAGGAAGTCCGGCTCGACGAAGTCCGACTCGAAGAAGTCCGACTGACGATCACCCGCGTCCCGCGACGCGCCCGGAGCACCGCCGCCGCGCTCCCCTCACGGACTGCGACCTCCAGACGTCCGCTCGAGCCCGCGAGTGCGCCCAGGCCGCCCCGCGGCAGATCACCGTACGTACCGACCACCGGGATCGTGCGGCCCGCGACGCGGACCACGGAGCCCGGACGAAGGGCGTCAGCGAAGAGTGACGTGACGAGGTTGCCGAAGCGGTCGACGTGGATGACGGCGCCCGCGCTCGTCCCCGCACGCTCGCGGCCCCGGTCCCACGCGAGGCGCACGGGATCGGTCAGCGCGGGGCCGAGCCGCGCGACGTCGACGCCGACCGCGACATGGGCCGCGGCCGGCGCAAACAGGTCGCGGCCGTGGAACGTGCGGCTGACGGCTGGCAGCCGGTACGCGGAGACGGCGAGCTCGAACGCTCGCCAGTCCCTCCCGGACAGGAACGGCGTGAACACGCCGTTGTCGGGACCGATGAAGACCTGATCGCGCGCAGCGACGGCGATCCCGCGACGCGCGGTCCCGACGCCAGGGTCGATCACGGCGACGTGGACCGTGCCCCGGGGGAAGAACGGTGCCGCCGCTTCGAGCGCGAGCGCGCCCTCGACGACGTCGTGGCGCGCAACCTCGTGGGTCACGTCGACGAGCTGCACCGTCGCGCCCGCCGCGCGCGCGATTCCGAGGATCGCCCCTTTCATCTCCGCGACGTACGGGTCGCGGACGCCGAAATCGGTCGTCAGCGTGATGATGGTGTCCAATCCGCCCGGTCGCCGTCCATCAGCGGTCCCGATCCACGACGAAGTCCGCCACGAGCGCGAGCGTCTCGCGCTCCTCTGACGGCGGGAAGACCTCGAGGTCGGCCTTCGCGGCCTGCGCGTAGGCATGGGCCTGCGCCCGGGCGTACTCGACGCCGTCGTGCTCGAGGACCAGCCGGCGGATCTCCTCGAGCTCCGCCGGTACCAGGCTCGGACGCCGGAGGAGCGCCCGGACACGCTCCGCCTCGGGCGGCGAGAGCTGGTCGAGCATCGCGATCAGCGGGAGCGTCCGCTTTCCCTCGCGCAGGTCCGCGCCAATCGCCTTGCCGAGACGCTCTGGGTTCGCGACGAAATCGAGCGAGTCGTCCGAGATCTGGAACGCGACCCCGATGTCGAGGCCGTAGTGGGCGAGCGCCTCGACCTGTTCGGGCGGGAGGCCACCCAGCAGCCCGCCGATCCGGCAGCACGCGGACATGAACGAGGCAGTCTTCAACGTGATGATACGGAGGTAGTCGGCCTCCGACGTGAAGCCACTCCGCTTCAACTCGAGCTGAAGGACCTCGGCCTCCGTCATCGACACCGTCGACCGCGCGAGCGTCTCCATCACCGCACGGTCGTTGTCGCGCACGAGCATCGCGAACGACTTCGAGTAGAGGTGGTCGCCGACTAGGACCGAGGCGTCGTCGCCCCACTGCGCGTTCGCCGACGGCCTCCCGCGCCGGAGGGGCGCCTGGTCCACGACGTCGTCGTGGATGAGGGTCGCCGTGTGGAGCAGCTCGACCACACACGCGAGCCGCACGCCCCGCGGACCGCGATAGCCGGCCACGCGCGCGGCGAGTAGCAGGAGGATCGGGCGCAGCCGCTTGCCGCCGGCGCTCGCGATGTACCCGCCCATCTCCTGGATGAGCGCGACTGGCGAGTACAGCTCCCGATGGATCTCCGCCTCGACCGCTTCGAGGTCGTCGCCGACCAGGCCGGCGACACGTTCTCTCAGGACCTGCTCGAGCGTCGGGGTGGGCACGCGGCGGCGCTACTTCGGGACAACGCGATCCTTGATCTGGATCTGCTCGCCCGACGCAACCACCTCGAGATCAGCGACGGAGAATCTCTCGCGGGTCTCGGTGACGCGGGCGGTGCCGATCTCCTCGTCGAGCTCGCCGAGCACCTCGCCCGTCAGCGGGTGGACGATCGGGACCTTGTCGCGCCGCAGGCTCACGATGGTCCCCGGCCGGAGGCCGTCGGCGGCGGTGAGGTCGATCACGATCCGGTTGGTGTCCACGTAGACCACCATGCCGCGCCGGGGCATCTCGGGCACGGCAGCAGCGCCGTCCCGCCCGCCCGCGGCAGGCGGCGCCGCGCGGGCTGGTGCGGGCGCCGTGCTCGCGGCGCGTGGCGACTCCGGCGACGGCGCCGAGGTCTGTGTCGGCACGCCCTGACGCGGGCTGATCTTGCCGCCGCCCGGCGGCAGGCCGTACTTGGCGACGATCTCTGGAGGGGCGACGAGCGCGTTCTTGTTGATGAGTCCCGTGAACGTGAAGGGGACCTTGTCCTCCTCCACCCAGATGTACTCCGGCTCGCTCGGCACGTCGCCGAAGCGCGGGTTCTTGATCAAGAGCCAGCGGGTCTCGGCGGCTTTGATCGCGACGGACGGATCGCCGGGCGACGGGACGCCGAGCGCCTGGCGCACGGTGGCACAGCCGGAGAGCGCCAGGACCAGCGCGAGCCACAGCGTGAGGCGGTGCTTCTTGCCCCGGCCCATAACGGCCCATAAGATAGCACACACCTCGCGTCAGTCCTCGACGGGCGGCTCCCACGGGAAGCGCTGCTCCTCGGCCGCCGCCGGGGCCACCAGAGGCTGGCGGCGCGAGAAGAGGGCAGTCCCGGTGACCGCGGAGATCCACGTCGTGTCGAGGTAGGTGACGCCGCGGCGCTCGAGCACGACGGGCACGAGCCAGCCGGTGACCTCGAGCGTCTTCGCCAGCCGCGTCGCCCGGTTCGGCAGGCCGAGCACTTCCTCGACGCGCGCCCCCCCGGGCGCGAAGATCTCGGCGACGGCGAGCTGGTCCGCCACCTGGAACCGCTTCGAACGCTCGAGCACGGTCGCGAGCAGGTAGGGCACGCGACGCAAGTCCGCTTTTGACTGGGTGAGGTCGAGGACGGGCGCGATCGCGATCTTGATGCGCCCCCGCGTGATGCGCACGCCGTCGTCCGCCAGCGGGCGCGGTTTGCCGTCGACAGGCACGTACAGGGCCTCGGCGAACCGCGGCTGGACGCGCCGGATCTGAGCCCAGCCCAGCGTCTCCTCGTAGCGCCCGAGCGGCTTACCAGTGAGCTGGTGGTAGAACTCCGCCCCCTTGCGGAAGATCATCAGCTCCTGGCCCGTCTGCGCGCCGCGGCTCTCCCCGAGGTCGAGGTAGAGCGCGTCGCCCTCCACACCCACGATGAGCCCCTCGAGCGGCTGGAACGCGCGCACGAACTCCTCGGCCATCAGCACGAAGGTCGCGCCCACGCGGTCGGCGAGCCCGGCGCGCGCCGGCGCGGCGCTCAGGAGGAGCCCGAGCGCCACGAGCGCGCCGAGGGCCCGAGCGGGACCGCGAATCAAAACGTCACCGACGGCTGGTGGACGCCGAACACCCCGCGGAGCCGGTCGCAGATCTCGCCGAGCGTGACGTGCGCCTCGACCGCCTGCACGATGCGGGCGACGAGGTTCTCGTGCCCGCGCGCGGCGGCCTCGAGCGCGTCGAGCGCGCGCAGAGCCCCACCGCGATCGCGTTTCGCCCGAAGGCGCGTGAGCTTCTCGGCGAGCGCGTCCCCCACGGCGGGGTCGACCTGGAAGAGGTTGGTGGGCGGCGGCTCGTCCGTGAGGTACTCGTTGACGCCCACGACGATGCGGGCCCGCTCCTCCACCTCGCGCTGGTACCGGTACGCAGCGTCCTGGATCTCGCGCTGCATGAACGGGATCGCGGCGATCGCGCCCCCGACCTCGTCGATCTTCCGAATGTAGACGCGCGCCGCCTCCTCGATCTCGTCCGTCAGCCGCTCGAGAGCGAACGCTCCGCCGAGAGGATCGACGACGTCCGCCACGCCCGACTCGTGGGCGAGGATCTGCTGGGTCCGGAGTGCGATGCGCACGGCGCGCTCGGTCGGGAGCGCGAGCGCCTCGTCCATCGAGTTGGTGTGGAGCGACTGGCAGCCGCCCAGCACCGCCGCGAGCGCCTGCACGGCCACCCGGACGATGTTGTTCTCGGGCTGCTGCGCCGTGAGCATGCTGCCCGCGGTCTGAGCGTGGAAGCGCAGGGCCTGCGATCGCGGATCGCGCGCGCCGAACTCGTCCCGCATGATCCGGGCCCAGAGCCGCCGCGCCGCCCGGAACTTCGCGACTTCCTCGATGAGGTTGTTGTGGGCGTTGAAGAAGAACGAGAGCTGCGGCGCGAACTCGTCGACCGCGAGGCCCGCGCCGAGCGCCGCGCGCACATAGGCCATGCCGTTGGCGAGCGTGAACGCGACCTCCTGGACGGCGGTGCACCCCGCCTCGCGCATGTGGTAGCCCGAGATCGAGATCGTGTTCCAGCGCGGCACGTGGTCCTTGCAGTAGGCGAAGGTGTCGGTGACCAGTCGCATCGAGGGGCCCGGCGGGAAGATGTAGGTGCCCCGCGCGATGTATTCCTTGAGGATGTCGTTCTGCACGGTTCCGGCGAGCGCCGTGGCGGCGATCCCGCGCCGCTTCGCCGTGGCCACGTAGAGGGCGAGCAGGATCGAGGCCGTGGCGTTGATCGTCATCGACGTCGACACGCGGTCGAGCGGGATTCCCTCGAAGAGATCCTCCATGTCCTCGATCGACGCGATCGAGACGCCGACCTTCCCCACTTCGCCGCGTGCCATCGGTGCGTCCGGATCGTAGCCCATCTGCGTCGGCAGGTCGAAGGCGACCGACAGCCCCGTCTGGCCTTGCTCGAGCAGGAAGCGGTAGCGCTTGTTCGTCTCGGCGGCCGCGCCGAAGCCGGCGTACTGCCGCATGGTCCACAGTCGCGCCCGATACATTTCGGGGTGGACCCCGCGGGTGAACGGAAACCCACCGGGCTCACCGAGGTCCGCCCGCCACTGCTCGAGCCGGACGTCGTCCGGACCGTAGACGGGCTTGCGCGGCGTGGAGCGGGACGTCTCGGGGTCCTTCTCCGGCGTCATAGCGGGATGTTCCCGTGCTTCCGGGGCGGGTTCGAGTCGCGCTTCGTCCGGAGAATCTCCAGGGCCGCGCAGAGGCGCGCGCGCGTGTCCTTGGGCTCGATGACCTCGTCGATGTAGCCACGCTCGGCGGCCACGTACGGGTTCGCGAACTTCTCGCGGTACTCCCGCGTTTTCTCCTCCTTGAACGCCGTGGCGTCCGTGGCCTGCTCCGTCTCGCGCCGGTAGAGGATGTTCACCGCGCCGTCGGGTCCCATCACCGCGATCTCGGCCGTCGGGTAAGCGAAGTTGGCGTCGCCGCGGATGTGCTTCGAGGACATGACGCAGTAGGCGCCCCCGTACGCCTTCCGCGTGATCACGGTCAGCTTGGGCACCGTCGCCTCGCAGAAGGCATAGAGGAGCTTCGCGCCGTGCTTGATGATGCCGCCGAACTCCTGCGCGGTCCCCGGGAGGAACCCCGGCACGTCCTCGAACGTCACGAGCGGGATGTTGAAGCAGTCGCAGAACCGCACGAAGCGCGCCGCCTTCAACGACGCGTTGATGTCGAGGCACCCGGCGAGGTGGGCGGGCTGGTTCGCCACGATCCCGACGGGCCGGCCGCCGAGCCGCCCGAACCCGACGATGATGTTCGGCGCGAACGCCGCTTGGACCTCGAAGAAATAGCGATCATCCAGCACTGTCCGGATGATCGCGTGCATGTCGTAGGGCTTGTTCGGCTGGTCCGGAACGATCGCCTGCAGCGACTCGTCGCGACGATCGACGGGATCCTGCGTGGGCCGGAAGGGCGGGTCCTCGAGGTTGTTCTGCGGCAGGAAGGTCGTGAGCTCCCGGATCAGCGCGAGGCACTCCTCCTCGCTGTCGGCGGCAAAATGGGCGACGCCCGACGTGGTGGAGTGCGTGGTGGCGCCGCCGAGCTCCTCGGCGGACACGGCCTCGTGCGTCACCCCCCGGATCACGTCGGGGCCGGTGACGAACATGTAGGACGTGTTCCTCACCATGAAGACGAAGTCCGTGATCGCGGGCGAGTACACGGCGCCGCCCGCGCACGGTCCCATGACCGCGGAGATTTGCGGCACGACGCCGGAGGCGAGGGTGTTGCGGAGGAAGATGTCCGCGTACCCCGCGAGCGAGACCACGCCCTCCTGGATCCGGGCCCCCCCGGAGTCGTTGAGCCCGATGATCGGCACGCCCGTCTTCATCGCGAGGTCCATCACCTTGCAGATCTTGCGCGCGTAGGCCTCCGAGAGGGAGCCGCCGAAGACGGTGAAGTCCTGAGCGTAAACGAAGGCCGCCCGGCCGTGGATGCGGCCGGAGCCGGTGAGGACGCCGTCACCGAGGACTCGCTGCTCGGCCATGCCGAAGTCGTGGCTTTGGTGCACCACGAACTTGTCGATCTCGGTGAAGGAGCCCGGGTCGAGCAGGAGCTCGAGCCGCTCGCGAGCGGTCTTCTTCCCGGCCTTGTGCTGGCGACGGACGCGCTCCTCGCCGCCGGCGAGCTCGGCCTGAGCCTGGCGCCGACGAAGCTCGTCGAACCGTTCCTCGAGCGACATCAAGCCTCTAGTTTCATTGACTTTCGCCCCGTTTTCCACCAATAATTCAAGACCCCATGCCCTTCTGGGCCCAGACGCTCCTGATCCTCGCCGCCGTCGCGCTGATGCTGGCGCTCGTGGCGGCCGTGGCGGTCGCCCTCGCCCTCCGGCGGGTCGCGCAGCGCGCCGAGAGCGTGCTGACGATCGTCGCACAGGAGCTCCGACCGCTCGTGGGCCAGGCCCACGCGCTGACCGAGGATGTCCGCGGGCTCATCCGCGAGACGAGCCGCGAGCTCGAGCGCATCGGCGCGGTGACCGACAAGGTCGAGAGTGTGGCCGATGGGCTCGCACGGTTCGTGGGGGTGCTGGGCGGCCTGACGCGCGCCGGGCAGCTCGTCGGCATGGCGGTGGGGCTCAAGAAAGGCCTGGGGGTGTTCGTTCAGCGCTTCCGAAAGGAACAAGGAGATGACCATGAGTGACCACAGTGGCGACGGCGGGGCATACATGGGCTGGTTTTTCTTCGGGGCAGCGCTCGGCGCCGCGGCGGCCCTCTTGCTGGCGCCCAAGACCGGCGAGGAGACGCGCGAGCTCCTCACCCAGCGGGGCGGCGAGGTGGCGAAGAAGGCGCAGGGGCTCGCCGCCGACGCGCAGGGGCGCGCCGGCGAGTGGCTCGACAAGAGCCGCGAGCTCTTCGAGGAGCAGACGCAGCGCCTCCTGACCGCCTTCGAGGCCGGCAAGGACGCGATGCGCGAGGAAATCCGCAAGGGCTCGACGCCGCCGCGTGCCTGAGCTCGAGCTGCCGAATCCCGAGGAGCTCAAGGAGCGGCGCGAGAAGCATTTCAGCCGTCGCGTCGCCCTCACGACGGCGATCTACGCCGTGGTCCTGGCGTTCGCGTCGCTCGGGGGCAGCAACGCGATGAAGGAGATGCTCCTCGCGCAGCAGCAGTCCTCCGACCAGTGGGCCTTCTACCAGGCGAAGGTGATCCGCGAGCACCAGTACCGTGGCCTGAAGCTCCAGCTCGAGGCCCAGCTCGCCGAGCCCTCGAGCCTCAAGGGCGCCGAGCGCGCCAAGCTCGAGGCGCTCGCGACGCGGTTCGCCGAGGAGGAGAAGCGCTACAACGCAGAGAAGAAGGACATCGAGCAGGACGCGAAGAAGCTCGAGCACCTGCGGGATCGCCACCGGAACCGCGACCCGTACTTCGACTTCGCCGAGGTCTTCCTCCAGATCGCTATCGTGACCTCGTCCGTGGCCATCCTGTCGACGTCGCGGCCGATGTTCTGGTTCTCGCTCGTCCTGGCCGTGGTGGGCGCGATCCTCACCGCGAACGGCTTCACCCAGCTCTTCGCGCTGCCCTTCCTGCACCACGCCGCGGGGCACTAGCGCACCCGAGCTGAGACGTTGAGCGCTGGTCGCGATGACCGTATCGTCGCCACAGCCATGAAGGCGCCGCCTCTCCCGCTGTGGCGAATGCCGCGGGCGCGATATGACCGCCTCGTCGAGGCCGGCGTCTTCGGCGGGAGTCACCGACTACTGGGTTGTCAACCTGCTCGACGAGGTGCGCCAAGGGCCCGCATCCGCGTCGCCTCTCTCTTGCCCTGAGGTCAGGGCCGAGAGACCATGCTCCCGATCAGGCCGGCCCGCCGGCCTGGCGCGGGATCACGCTGATCCCGCCGTTCTCCTCGAGCACGGCCGCGCGCACGTGCTCGGCGTCCGCGATCCCGCTCCGGCGGAGCGCGGCGTGGAGGTCCTCGAGCGTGATCCGCTCCTTCTCGAGGTTCTGGTAGAGGATGTGGCCGTTGTGGATCAGCAGCGTCGGCGTCGCCTCGACGAGTCGGCGCAGCGGCTTCGAGCGGAATGTCAGCTCGACGACCAGGTAGTTCAGGCCGAGGATCACCGCCGCGCCGAGGAGCCCGCCCCCGAGCGAGTTGTCGGGCCCGATGACCGCGTTCTGGACCACGTTCGAGATGACCAGGAGCACGACGAGGTCGAAGGGCGTGAGCTGGCCGACCTGGCGCTTGCCCGTGAACCGGAACGCGAGGAGCATGAAGAGGTAGACGACGACCGACCGCAGCACCTTCTCCAAGACCGCGATCTCGG
>Ga0070697_100004454_pt1 | contig 10765 bp, 8 predicted proteins | sample KBSK1501metaG_FD_65475 | JGI IMG/M metagenome (GOLD analysis project Ga0070697, IMG submission 65475) | Corn, switchgrass and miscanthus rhizosphere microbial communities from Kellogg Biological Station, Michigan, USA - KBS K1-50-1 metaG | ecosystem: Host-associated > Plants > Roots >... | reverse complement strand
ATCGCCTCGTCTGCGTCCGCGCTGAAGAATGGGGGCTGTAGGATGCCGGCCGGAAACACGATCTCGTTATTGCTCGGGTTGTAGTAGGCGTTCACCGTGGGCGGCGACATCCCCCACTCGCCCCGGTCCACCGGCCTGCCGATTTTCGCGAGCTGGCGCTGCGTCTCGAACTCCGCCGCCCGCCGGACGTTGGTGATGAACCTGCCGGGCTCGACCGCGAGCGCCGAGTAATCACGCCACCGATCCGGGTAGCCGATCTTGTTCACGTAGGTGGCGAGCTTCGCGAGCGCCTCCCGTCGCGTCGCCTCGCTCATCCACGCGAGGCCGTGGAGACGGTCCTGCATCACAGTCTCGAGGTTGTGCACCATCGCGAGCGCCCGGCGCTTCGCCTGCGGGCTGAACGCCCGCTCTACGTAGGCCTGACCGAGCGCTTCGCCCAGGAAGTTGTCCGTGGCCTCGACGCAGCGCCGCCAGCGCGGCTGCTGCTCCTTCACGCCCGTCAGGCGCTGCTGGAAGCGGAAGGCCTCGTCCGCGAACGGCCGGCTCAGCCAGGGAGTCGCCGCGTCCACCAAGTGCCACTGCAGGTACCAGCGCCAGTCGGCGACGGGCGTTGCGCCCAGCAGGCGGTTCACAGCCTTGAAGAACTCGGGCTGCTGCACGTTCAAGTCCGGCTGTGCCGGCGCCCCGATCTGCCCGAAGTAGTCCTCCCAGACGAAGGCGGGCGCGAGCCCGCTCAGTTCCGCGACGGTGAGCTTGTGGTAGGTCGCGTTCGGATCGCGCAGCTCGACCCGGGTCATCGACGCCGTGGCGAGCGCGGATTCGATCGTCATGACCCGCTGCGCTGCGCGCTCCGCCTCGTCGGGCGGCGTCCCCAAGAGCGCGAGCGTCCGGGCCACATGGGCGACGTACTCCTGCTTGAGCCGCTCGGACGCGCTGTCGGTCTTGGTGTAATAGTCGCGGTCTGGCAGGCCCAAGCCCCCTTGGCTCGCTTCGGCGATCATCTGACTCGAGTGCTTCGCGTCCTGATCGGACGTGAAGCTGAACAGGGCGGTCACGCCGGCGCGCTGCAGCCGGGCCACTTCGGCCTGCACGTCCGCTACCGAGCCGATCCGGGCGATGCGATCGAGCTCCGCCCGGAGCGGCTCCACGCCCGCCGCCTGCGCGCCGGCGGAATCCATGCAGGTTCCATAGAACAGGCCGAGCTTACGCCGGTTGCTCGACCAGTGGGCGGCGCTGTCCGCTGCCGCGGCCTCGAGCACCTCGCGCAGCACTTCGAGGTTCTTCAGGTACAGCACGCGGAAGCTTCCCCAGCTCGAGAACTCCGCCGGAATCTCCGTACGCGTCAGCCAGCCGCCGTTCGCGAACTGGAAGAAATCGCGGCACGGCGCGCAGCCGGTGTCCAGGCTGGTGCGGTCGAACGCCGGCGACGCCGGCGCGAGCTGCCGCGCCGGTAATGCCGCGCGGCTGCAAGCGATCAAGGCCATGCCGGCCGCCATGGCCCACCCCTTCGGACTACGCATGGCTGGAATCTCCTTCATCTCATGTTCCCTGTGTGGCCCAGCGAGTAGCGTCCCGGCTGCGGCCAGACGCACAGCCCGTGCGGCTCGCGGCCCACGCCGATCCGGTGCGTCAGCCGCCCCGTCGCGGTGTCGAACACGTAGACTTCCTCGTCGTACCGGCCCGAAAGCCAGAGCTCGGTGCCGTCTGCGGTGACGTTGCCCATGTCGGGACTGCCGCCCCCCGGCACCGGCCACGTCGCGACGATCGCCCGCGTCGCCGGGTCAAGCACGGTGACGCTTCCCGGGCCACGCCGCCCGCCCCCGACCGTGTTCCAGCCGCGATTCGAGACGTACAGCAGCCGCCCGTCGCGACTCGGATAGATCCCGTGCGTCCCCTTCCCCGTCGCGACGAAGCCCACGCGCCGGAACGCCGCAGGGTCCACCAGGAACACGCCGTTCGCCATCATGTCCGCCACGTAAAACACGCGCCCGTCCGGAGCGGAGCGGATGTCCTGCGGCATGGCCCGCGGGCCGAGCCCGTCCGGATCGAGCAGCAGGTACCCGACGATTTGCCGAGTGGCGAGGTCGAGCTTGAGGAGCTGCCCCGAGAACTCACAGGTGGCGAGGGCGTAGCGGCCGTCCGCGGTGAACTCCATGTGGTCCACGCCCCGGCACTGGACCGGCACCGACGCCACGAGCGCCAGCGTGTGCGCGTCGCGGAAGTCGAGCCGCTGGCGTCGCTCGGCGATCACCACGGCGAAGCGGCCGTCGGGCGTGAAGTAGAGGTTGTAGGGATCGCTCACGGGCACGATCGGGCCGTCGCGGCCCGTGACGGGGTCGATGGGCGTGAGGCTGTTGCCCAGATTGTTGGCCACCCACAGAGTCGCGAGATCGTACCCCGGCACCACATGCTGCGGCAGGGCGCCGGTGGCGATGGTGCGCACGACGCGATACGTGCGGGGGTCGATCACCGAGACCGTGCCGTCCTTGCTGTTCGGCACGTACACGAGCGCCTTGGCGCGTCGCGCGGCGGGGCTCAGCATCCCGGCGCCCGCAGCGGCGTAGATGTTCAGGGGGCGCGGCGCGGTGTCGGCGGGCGCTACCGCCCGGATGGCGGGCGCGCGCTCCGTCGCTCTGTCGCGGGTCGGACCCCGGCACGCGACACCCAGCGCGACGAGCGCGCACAATGCCAGCCTGACTGCGATCACGACGACAGCCCCCGCTCCCCCGTGGACGAGGCAACAACGGTCTCCCATCGCGGGAGCTAATTCAAGGCCCCGAACCCCGCGGCGCCGCCTCTGGCCGGGGCCCGCGCGGCGCGGTAGCGTTTCCCGCTGATGGAGAGCCTCGAGCCCTCATCCGGGAGGAGTACCCGATGCCAGCGGTTTCGATCGAGCGGTTCCTGAAGGAGCTGGAGAAGCTGAAGGGTGAGATGGACGCAGGGAAGCTCAAGTCGGGCGCATACGATCAGCGGCTCGCCCGCGTCATTCAGGAGCTGCGGGAGCGCGGCGTGGATGCCGATCGCGCGCAGATTACCGCCGCGCTGGTCGACGCACGCCAGCGGGGCGTCATCACCGACTCCGTGAAGGCGCACCTCGAGAAGCGCCTGGGACTCGTCTGACCCGCCGGGCCGCCACCCTGGCAGGGGGGCGACGGGCCTCCGGCATCCCCTGGGGGACTTGCCTGGCGGGGCCGTGCTTTATATTGGAGCCGACCCGCCACGACGGAGGATCCATGGCGAGGACCTTGCTGAGTGCAGTTGCGGTGATTGCGCTCTTGGCCTGCGGCGGCGGCGCCAAGAAGCCTGCCTCGCACTCGCGGACCCATGCGGCTGGGCCGGCGGCGACCAGGGCCTCGGCGACCGCGCCCAAGACCTCCTCCCGGACCAAATCCTCGGCGCGCAGGACGACCGGGCGGGACACGACCCAGAAGAATCCGCTGACGAATAGGCCCTAGCTGCGAGCGGGCGGCCCGGCCGCCGGCGAAGCGCCGAGCCCCGCGATCCGCGCGGGGCTCTGTCGTTTCTCAACTTGGGGCCGTACTTTCAACGCCCGATGCTCACCCGTCCCACGCGCCTGCTCTTGGTGCTCGGCACCTTCGCTGCGACCTCCGGGCTCGCCCGAGCGCAGGCTCCGGGCACGCCGGCCGTCACCGACACGGCCGCCCCGCCGACACCCCCGATCGCGAAGACGATCCCGAAGATCGACACGACGCTCGGGGACATCCGCGTCGACAACTACTTCTGGCTCCGGGACGACAGCCGCAAGAGCCCGGACGTGATCGCCTACCTCGAGGCGGAGAACCGGTACGTCGCGGCGTGGCTGCAGCACACGGACGCGCTGCAAACGCAGCTCTTCAACGAGATGAAGGCGCGCATCAAGGAGACGGACCTCTCGGTCCCGCAGCGTGAGGGCCAGTACTACTATTACTCCCGGACGGTCGCCGGGCAGCAATACCCCATCCTCTGCCGCAAGCGCGGCTCGCTCACCGCCCCGGAAGAGGTGATGCTCGATGAGAACGCTGCCGGCGCAGGGGCGGGGCGGGCCTATTTCCGAGTCGGCGTGAGTCGCGTCAGCCCGGACGAGCGCATGCTGGCGTTTACCATCGACACGACCGGAGCCGAGCGCTTCCTGCTCGTCGTGAAGGATCTGGTGAGCGGTGCGCTACTCAGCGACAGCATCGCGCAGGTCAATTACTCGCTGGAGTGGGCCGGCGACAACCGCACGCTGTTTTACGGTCGCGGCGACGCGGCGAACCGCTCGTACCAGGTCGTGCGCCACACGCTGGGGAGTGCCCCCTCCACCGACTCGGTCGTCTTCCAGGAGCCCGACGTCCTGTACAACGTGGACATCGGGAAGACTAAGGACCACCGGTTCCTGTTGATCAGCGACCAGAGCTTCGATCAGTCGGAGATCCGTTACCTTCCGGCCGACCGTCCGACCGAGGCCTGGCGCACGCTGGTGCCGCGGACGCCCGGCGTTCTCTATCCGGTCGCCGAGCACCGCGGGGATGCCTTCCTGGTGCTCAGCAACGAGCACGCTCTCAACTTCAAGCTGCTGCGCTTGAGTGATCGCGACCCGACGCAAGCCTCGGAGCTTGTGCCGGCAAGTGACTCGATCCTGCTCGACGGCGTGGACGTGTTCCGCGACTACGTCGTGTTGTACGAGCGTGGCAACGCGACGCAGCGCATCCGCGTCCTCAGCCCCGAGCGGCATTCGGTGTACGCCATCGACTTCCCGGAGAAGATCTACAGTTACCGCACGGCCGAGAACCCCGAGTTCGACACCGACCAGCTGCGCTTCACCTACGCCTCGTTCGTCACGCCGCCCTCCGTCTACGACTACGACCTGCGGCGCCACACACGGCAACTGCGCAAGCGCACTGAGGTGCTGGGAGGGTACGACCCCTCGCACTACGGGATGGCGCGGGCGTGGGCCACGGCCAAGGACGGCGCGCGCATCCCGATTTCACTCGTCTATCGCAACCCTCTCGTGAAGGACGGCACGCGGCCGTTGCTGCTGTACGCGTACGGCTCCTACGGGATCAGCACCGACCCGACGTTCAGCTCGAACCTGGTAAGCCTGCTCGACCGCGGCGTCGTTTACGCGGTCGCCCACATCCGCGGCGGCCAGGAAATGGGGCGTCAGTGGTACGAGCAGGGGCGGCTGCTCAACAAGAAGAACACCTTCACCGACTTCATCGCCGCGGCCGAGCACTTGGTGGCGGAGCGCTACACGAGCAGCGACCGGCTGGCGATCCGCGGAGGGAGCGCCGGCGGGCTGCTCATGGGCGCGGTCCTCAACCTGCGCCCCGACCTCTTCAAGGCGGCCGTGGCCGACGTCCCCTTCGTGGACGTGATCAACACGATGTCGGACTCGACGATCCCGCTCACCACCGAGGAGTGGCTGCAGTGGGGCGACCCACGCAAGGCACCGTGGTACAGCTACATGAAGTCCTACTCCCCCTACGACAACGTCGCCCGCCAGGCGTACCCGGCGATGCTCGTCACCGCCGGGTTGAACGATCCCCGTGTCGGCTACTGGGAGCCGGCCAAGTGGGTCGCCAAGCTGCGCGCCACCAAGACCGACGACCACGTGCTGCTGCTCCGCACCAACCTGGGAGCCGGCCACGGAGGAGCGTCCGGTCGCTACGACGCGCTCCACGAGTGGGCGATCCGCTACGCCTTCATCCTCGATCAGATCCTCCCGCAGGGCACCAGGGCCGCGCTACCCTGAGCTACGGGCCCGCCTATGGACCCGAAACCCGGTCTCGATCGATCAGCCGGTCGGCAGGAATCCGCCAGGTGCGGACGAGGGCCCACCACGAGTCGGGGCGAATGCGCACGTCGGCAACGCGCGAGTGCACGGCGGCCACATTGTCGGGAGAGTACAGGAACACGGCGGGGGCGTCCCCGTTGAGGGTTTCGATCGCGGCACGCCACGCGGCGCGGGCCGCGTCGCGGCGTCCGGCAGTGCTCGCCCGCTCCACCTGCCGCTCGAACTCGGGGTTCGCGTAGCGCAGCCAGTTGGACCCGCCGAACCCCGCGCGCGTCCAGGTCGACGCGATGCTGGCCGCCGGGCTCAAGTCGGGGTTCCAAGCTCCGAGGACGGCGTCGAATTTCGCGCCACGCGCCCGGTCGATGAGCACGCTGTTCTCGACCTCGTCGATGTCGACCTCCACCCCGACCGCGCGGAGCTGCTCCTGAATCAGCCGGGCGTACTGCCGGCGTGGGGAGCTGGTCGTGGGGACGAGCAGTCGGAATGCGAGCTTCTCGCCGTGTCGGTCGCGGATCCCGTCACCGTCCGAATCGCGCCAGCCCCGCGCCGCGAGCAGACGGGCGGCCTGCGCGGTGTCGTAGGGAAGCTGACGCGTCGCGGGATCCCAGATCCATGAGAGCTGGGGCATCGGGCCGGGGGGGACCTTCCCGAGGTCGCCGAACACGCTCTGTAACAGGTGGGCGCGGTCCAGGGACATCGCCAAGGCACGCCGCACGTCGCGGTCGCCGAAGATCTGGTGCGGCCGTGCGGTGTCGCCGTTCGCGACCAGGTTGAAGCCGAGGAAGGCGTAGTTTGAGCCCCTGTACGGATAGAGGGTGAGCTGCGGCGCCGCCCGCACGCGCCGCACGTTGTCCGGGGGTCCGAGGAATTCGAACGCGTCCGCCTGGTTGGCGATGAGCTGGCTGATCGCGACCTGGAGGTCCGGCGCCGAGCGCCAGATCAGCCGCCGGATGTGCGGCCGGCCGAGGAAGAACGTCGAGTCGGCCGCGAGCTCGATGGTCGCGCCCGCCTTCCAGGCCACCAATCGGTACGGCCCGCTCCCGACCGGCGCGCGTCCGAACGGCGCGGTCCTCCACGCCTCGCGCGGCAGCGAGCGCAGCAGGTGTGCCGGCAGGATGCGCATGCGGCCCGCAGCGTCGTAGAACATCTCCGGGTAGCGCCGCCGGAACTGGAACACGGCGGTGAGGGAGTCGCGGGCCGTCACCGCGCTGATCCAGCGCAGATCATGCGCGGAGGGCGAGGCGACCTTCGGGTCGGTGTAGGCGTCGAAGGTGAAGGCGACGTCTGCTGCGGTCACGGGCTGGCCGTCCTGCCAGTGGGCCCGCGGATTGAGATGGAATACGAGGGTCTGCGGGCCGTTCCACTCCCACCGCTGGGCGAGCAGCGGCTCGAAGTCCTCGTCGCCCACCGTGTTCGTGGACATCCCGAGATCGGCCAGTTTGAGGAAGATCTGATCGTGGATGTCCCGCCCCACGCTCGTCTGCGTCAACGGCGGGAGCAGAATGTCCGGCTCGGACCCGGTAACGAAAATCAGCGTGCCGCAGTAGTCGCCCGCGCAGCCGCCGCGGCGAGCGCAGCCCGACGGGCCGAGGACCAAGAGCGCGACGAAGAGAGCGAAACGGCGGAACGGGGAAACGGCGGTCGGCATGACGCTTAAGATTCCACCGCCCGACCAGCGGCGCCAGGTCCCGCGCGCCGCCAGCCCTTAGGCGGTTAGACGCGAGAGGACCGGGCGCGCCGCGTTGGCGACGACCCCCGCTTGCGCGGCGCTTGGCTGGGCCACCGACGCGAGGAAGGCGGCGTAGACCGCCCCCGACCACGGCGCGCGGCAGCCCGCGATCGTTGCGAGCGCCGCCCCGCGCGAGAACGCAGGCCGGTAGGGCCGCGCAGTGGTGAGCGCGTCGTACACGTCCGCGATCCCCACGACTTGCGCCGACAGCGGAATCTCGTCCCCCCGCAGGCGATCCGGGTAGCCCGTCCCGTCGTAGCGCTCGTGGTGCCAGCGGATGATGGGCTTGATGTCCCAGGGGAACTCGACGCCGGCGAGGAGCTCGATGCCCCAGATCGGGTGCATCTGCACCACCTCGAACTCGTCGCGCGTCAGCGGGCCGGGCTTGCTCAGGATCTCATGTGGCACGCGCACTTTCCCGAGGTCGTGGAGGTAGGCACCCAGCCGCACCGTCGTCTGGGCGTGCTCGTCCAGTCCGAGCGCGCGCGCCACGGCCACGCCGTGCCGTCCCACGCGCTCGCAGTGCCCGAAGGTGTAGGGGTCGCTGGACTCGATCGACTGTCCCCACTCGCGCACCACCGCGAGATAGGTGGCCTCGAGCTCCGCCAGCTTGCCGTCGACGTGGACCAGGTCGACGCGCGCGTTGAGGCGGCTGAACAGCCGGTGGGCGTCGTTCAGGAGGGTGAGCGCCTCCTGGTTCCGGCCCATCGACTGATACAGGAGCGCCAGCTCGCGCGAGGCCTCCGCCCCGTTCAGGACCGCGCCCGCACTCACCGCCAGCTCGATCGCCGACCGGAGCCGCGCCTCGGCGAGCGCGGGTCGGCCGGTCTCGCGGTACACCATGCCGAGGACGCGATACGCGTCGGCCTTGTCGCTGCGCGCGTCGAGCTGATCGAACACGGCGAGCGCGGCCTCGGCGTTGCGCCGCGCGTCCTCATAGCGCTCCCGGAGGACGTGCACGTCGGCGTGGTTGACCAGGCACAGCCCCTGGAGGTGCAGGTCGCCTGCGCGCTCGGCGATCTCGTAGCTCTGCCGGAAGTAGCGCTCCGCTTCGTCGAACTGCTGGCGGTCCGCGCTGGCCATGCCGAGGTTGTGGTAGGCGATCGCGCAGCCGTGCTCGTTGTTCGACGCGCGGTAGGCCTCCAGCGACCGCCCATAGCGCGCCAGCGCTTCGTCGAAGTCGCCCTGGATGTTCGCGAGGATGCCGAGATTCTGCTCGACCCGCGCGCGCAGCTCGCGGCTGTGTCCGCCCAGCTCAAGGGCGCGGAGGAAGGTCTGGCGGGTATCGGCGACGGCGTCCGTCGCCAGGTCGATCCCGCCGAGCGTGTTGAGGGCCTCGCCCGCCAGCACGGCGTTGCCGGCGCGGCATGCCACCGCGTGGCTCCGGCGGCACAGCTCCCGCGCGTCGTCCGACTCGCCCCGGCGGTGGCGCAGGACGGCGAGGCGCCGGAGCGCCTCGGCCAACGCCGCCTGTTCGCCGGCGGGCTCTGCCGCGGCGATCGCCGCCTCGTACAACGCCGCCGCCTCGGGGATACGAGCCGCCTGCTCCCGGGCGCGAGCTTCGTGGAGCAGGTCCGCCGCGGGGCGCACCGTCGCGGGCGGACCTGTTTGGCTGGAAGCGGTAACCCGCGTGGCAGTCAAGGCGACATCACCACGCAATGGCGTAGTTGGAGAAGTGCTTCAGCTGCCCGGTGACCTTCTTCGCGAAGAGGTTGTCCAGCGAAACCACATAGCTGAGGATATTCAGCGCGTCGTCGGTGTACGCGATCCGTTTCAGCAGGAGCTTCCCGAGCAGGTTGCAGTTTGCGTAGCTCATCGTGAGGGCTGCCGACCGCTGGAACACGAGGCCCTGAGGCTGGAACTGGATTCGGTTCACATCGTCCGACGGGGCGGTCGCCGTGATGGTGACCGGCGCGCCGAGCGCGCCCGGCGGGATCGACAGGGTGTGCGGGCCTATCGTGATCACCCCGCCCGCCGAGCCGACCGTTTGAGTGGCCGTCGCCGTCGGCATCGGGGTGCACCGGAGCAGCCCGGTAGCCTGCAGCAGCGACCCGATGAGGCTGGCTTGCGGCTGCGGGACGGGGCTGGCCGTGGGCTCACCGCAGCTCAGCAGCGCGGCTGCGCTCACCACCAGCGCGGCTCCCGTAAGACGTGGTACGCTCATACGTGTGCTCTCCTGGATGAAGCAACGCGGACCGGCGTCACGGTCCCCGCCGCTTCACCAGGCGACGGCGTAGTTCGAGCGCCTGTCATACGAGGGCGCCCGGACTTCGGGCGGCGCGTCGACGCAGCGCGGCCCGATGCTGATGGCCCCGCCCGCCAAGCCGATCAACGGTGTCACCGACTTGTCGGGCAGCGCCGAGCAGGAGAGGAGCCCGGTCGGCGAGCTCGAAGAACTGACGAGCGGCGAGTTCGGTGCAGGGGGCTCCGGCAGGCCGGTCGGCGAGCGATCGCACGCCGATCCGACCGTCAGGGCGACCAGCGCGATCACAAAGGGACGGACGGCTGTCAACAACCTACCCCCTCTTTTCGGGCCAAGGGCCCCGGGGCCGCATCCCGGCGTCCCCGTGCAGAGAGGGTGGGGGGTCTCCCGCCTGCGAGCGACCCAGCTCGGTCGCCCCGGAGGTCGGGATCGCGAGCAACACTTCCAGTTTTTCGATCTCCACCCTCGCCCCCAGCCGCTCGAACGTCGCGCGGGCCGCCTGCGCCAGCTGCTTCGCTGCAGCGACTTCGCCCTCGAGGGCCAGGATATGCGCGAGATCGCGCTGGGTGATGGCGACGAGCAGCGGGCGCTTGTGCTCCGTCGCGCGGTCGATGACCTCGCGTAGCATGTCTTTGGCGTCTTGCGTCTTCCCCGCGATGCTCAGCGCCACGGCGAGAATCCGCCGGTCCTCGGTCTCGAGGACAGCGTCGTTGAGCTCGCGGTGCATCGCCAGCGCGCGCTCCGCTTCCCGGATGGCGAGCTCGGGCTCCGCGCAGGCGACGCGGATCTCCGCCCGTCCCGCGATGGCCTGGGCCTGGAGCCGCCGGTCCCCCAGCCGCCCAGCCTCACGCACCGCCGTGTCGGCGGCCTGCATCGCGCGATCCAGCTGCCCCTGCTCGCGGTAGCTGATCCCGAGATTGTGCTGCGCCTCGACGATGCCGCGTTCGTATTGGGCCTTCTGGTACGCGGCGATCGCGCGGCTGTACGCGCCGACCGCCCGGCCGTAGTCGCCCTGCATATTCGCGATGATGCCGAGGTTGTTGGCGCACCGGCCGAC
>Ga0070697_100004451_pt1 | contig 10767 bp, 12 predicted proteins | sample KBSK1501metaG_FD_65475 | JGI IMG/M metagenome (GOLD analysis project Ga0070697, IMG submission 65475) | Corn, switchgrass and miscanthus rhizosphere microbial communities from Kellogg Biological Station, Michigan, USA - KBS K1-50-1 metaG | ecosystem: Host-associated > Plants > Roots >... | reverse complement strand
TAGCTGATAGCTGATAGCTGATAGCTGTTAGCTGCCAGCTTACTTGCTTCTCATCTCCGCATTCAGCCTTCGAATCATGGCACGAAGACTGTCGGGGGGCAGGGAACCGGTAATCGCCAGCATCCGGTCGCCCACCTGCATGGCCATGGCTTGGCTCACGACCTCAGGTCGAGGTGTGCTTGAATCGGTGCGCAGGACGACGGAGTCTGGGTCGCTCACGCGGCGCGCCAGAAGCTGGGACACGTCGGTCGCGGGCCCCTCGATCGTCCGGATCACCTGACCTGAGGAAAGCTGCTGAGCCACAACCATGAGCGGGCGCCGTCCCTGCTCGACGGCCTGCACCTGCACCTGCACCACTGGGAGCCCGTCGATGTGCGGCAGCGGCTGGCCCGCTTCGGCCTCAGCGCCGTCCCAGGACATGGTGCGCCACATGCCGCCGAACTCACTCCCTTCCGAGCGGGCAGTGTCCAGCACCGAAAGCTCCGACGCCGGAGAAGGATTGAGCACCGCAAGCACGGCAGCAGTGGCCGAGTCCGAGCGGACCTCACGGGCGCCTCTCTTGACCTCTGCGGGACGGGACTTTACCCGGCGCGGCATAGAATCGCGCAATGCAGGCGCTGGACGAGCGGCCGCCGGCTGATTCACTGCTATCGATGTCTTGGGGGGGGCCTTGGCGCTTGGCTGTGGTTCGGCCGCGGGGCTTGCTGCATTGGCCACGCGCGCCGGCGACCGCCGCGCCGAGGCGGGCCCCAGAAAGTAGCTGCCGGCCCATCCGAGACCGACCGCAACCGCGAGACTCGCAACCCAGAGGGCGTTTTGCAGCCGTCGCCGCCGCTCCGACGCCTGCTCCGCTGCCCGCCGACGAAGCGTGTCGAAGGGGGGCGGCAGTGAGCGAGCAGGCGCCAGCCGGGCCAGGAGAGCGGTGGTCCGATCCCGGAGCGCGGCAATGCGATCCCGGGTGGCCTGACAGGCCGGGCAATCGGCGAGATGACTCTCAATCTCGACGCACTGCGACCGGCTCAGCCCCTGGTCCAGGTAGGCGTGCAGCTCGTCCTCAGGAATGTGCCGCATCGGTCCCCGTGTTCGACTGTTGACGATCGTGGGCTTCGACCAGACGTCGCCGTGCTCTCGCAAGGGTGGTGCCCACCGCTCCAACCGCGAGCCCGGTCTGAGCCGCAATCTCGGGATAGCTGAGGCCGGCATCCCACAACAGCAGAATTTCCCGGTCCCTGGGCGTCAGCGTGTTCAGCGCCTCCTGCACCGATGCGACCTGCTCATCGTGCTCTACGGAGTCGTCCGCCGCGGGAGCCATCGCAGGCTGGGCGATCGGATCGCCCTTGAGCAGCGTCAGGTGCCGCTTACGCCGCACCGCTGCCCGGGCCTCATCCCGCGCCAGGTTGGCAGCCACCGCGAAGACCCAGGCGCGCGGCTTCTCCGGCCGGTGTGCCAGCGCCCTCACGAAGACTTCCTGGGCCAGATCTTCGGCCCGTTCCGCGTCCCAGACCTTCCGATAAAGGAAGCGCACCACCGCGGTATAGGTGCTCTGATAGAGCTGTTCCAGCTCGTCGGTCACCGTACCTCCGGACAATCTTGCCGGAAGGTTTCAACAAGCGGCGGGATTCGCCGCGGGGAGCTGGCTGGCCTCGTTTCGGGGCAGCCGGGGTCGACCTTGAGACGGCCAACTGCTCTCGCCTTGCACACTTGGCGCGCTACGCCCGCTTGGACATGTGTCGCTTTGCGCCGGGGGCGAACACACAACCGGGATGCAAGTCCTGATCCTTCGGGGGCCACTCACTGCACAGGTCCGGTTTGGCTGGACGCCCGTCGCGTCGCTTCCGTCCATGCAGGGTACAACCCACACCGTCCTGGTCCAGGTAGCCGCAGGCGGAAATTATCTCCGCTTCGATCGAGAAGTCGCCCTCCCGCTCCACCTTACAGAGATAGGGTGAGCGCCGTGACCGGACCAGCGCTTCCAGCCGGCGCTGGTTTCGGGTGCACATGATCTCGATCTGGAGGTCGCGACAACAGGCCGATCCTCGCCGATTGTCCGAGGTACGGCAGGGAGCCGTCGCGCACGGATTGTCCAGCACGGGTAGAGACCGGGGGGTATCAGGGAAGGGAAGCGCCCGAATAGTACTGCGGCAATCGTCGACCACTACGAACCGATCGTTGCCCAACTGGAGAGGCTGCTCCACCCGTCGGGGCCCTCGCGGCGTGGGGCCTCGGAACCCATGGGCCTGACAGTACGACCTGCCGTTCTCCTGGTGGAGGTAGCGACAGGGCACGTGCAGAACGGCCTCGACGTAGAGATCTCCTTCATCCTCCCACAGTTCGGCGAAGCTGATTCGCTCGGTATGCCCCAGGAGCCAGGTCGCTTCATGGTCCAGTGAGGTTGGCCCTTCCTCGAGCGCCCCGATGCGGAGAGTCACGCGGAGGCCCAGACAATGGGCGCCCATGCCGCCGCACCGCGGCGCCGCCGAGGCATTAGAGCCGGATGCTGAGACAGAAGATGCCATAGATGTCTAAGGTAATGGTGGGCGTGTCCTGGCAGGCCCGTGACTCAGGACACTTCCTTTCAACTGAATCGGCACTATACTTCCGCACTTGTGAAAGGGTTCACAAAGGTGGAAAACATTCCAGTACTCGGAGGCAGAGCGGCGATGCGTGTGATTCCCTTGATGGCGGCGTTGGCCACCGTCCTTGCTGCCTGCGGCGGCGGCGAGAAGAAGACCAGTGAGCAGACGACGACCACGACTCCCGAGCAGCAGGGGGCTCCTGCCGCCGCGCCAGCCGCGACTGGCGCGACGCACGATGTCAACATGGTTCTGGATGGGGGGAAGTACAAGTACGATCCGTCGGAACTGACCATCAAGTCGGGCGACGTGGTGCAGTTCCACAACAAGAGCGGAGGGCCGCACAACGTTTCATTCTGGCCCGACAGCATTCCCTCCGGGGCCGCCGATGTTCTGAAGGCAGGGATGCCCGACCAGATGGCCCCGCTCGAGTCCAACCTTCTCACCGAGCAGGACGCCGTCTACAAGGTGAGCTTCGCCAATGCACCCAAGGGTGACTACAAGTTCTACTGTCTCCCCCACCTTGCTCTGGGCATGCATGGGAAGATCGCGGTGCAGTAAAGCGGTGAACGGTGAACAGTGAACGGTGAACAGGGAACGGGGGCCCGTTGATTGGAGCCCCCGTTTCCCGTTCTACCGTTTCCTGTTTCCCGCTCTTCCTGTCGCGCACCCCACCAGCACCCCCAGCCCAAGTCCCGCCAGCGCGTCCACTCCATAGTGCATCTGGCAGTACACCACACCGATGCCCAAGAGCACAGTCGGGAGGACCAGCGCAGCACCCAGCGTCCGGGACCCCCGCCACGCCGAGATCGTCGCCGCGGCGCTGGCCGCCACGTGGGAGCTCGGAAACGCGGCGCCATATGAGCTGCCAGTCGCAAGAATGGCATATACCAGGCGCGCCGGTCCATTGTCGGTGAACCACCCGGACGGATGGGGGAAGACATAGTACGGCCCGGCCACGGGATAGAACACGAATGCCAGATAGCAGATCACGAAGGTGATCATCACGGTGAGAACAAACTCGCGCAGGTTCCCTAGCCGTTCTCTCCAGGCGAAGTAGAACGCCGGGATCGAGACGATCAGATAGTAGGAGAAGTACGCCCCGTGAAGTATCGTCGACCAGAATCGGCTCGGCAGCTCTTGCCACCATACCCGACTCACCTGCATGCCGAATAGCGCGAGCTCCCAGCGCTGAATCGTGGAATCGTGGACTGCAGGCCCGTTGATTCCGCTCAGCACGTCCAGCTCACCGTAGAGCCCGAGGAGCAGCAGGAGCGGATACAGTTCCCGCAACATCCGGCCCACCTTCCCCAAACCCGGGCGCGTCACCAGCAGCAGCAGGATCCCGAAAAGCAGATGAGCGCCAAGGAGCCACCAGCACCCCGGATTCCGCGGCGCTCGCTCGAGGGCTACCAGCGAGATCACTCCAAGGTAGCCCAGCAGAAGTAGGTCAACTGCCTGAAGGCGGCTGCGCCTGACCGGAGCCGCCGCAGCTGCTGAGCCTGTCACTGCTACAGCCACCCCGCGCTCCGGTACCATGCGTAGGTCTGGGCCAGGCCCTGTGTCAGGTCGAAGGTCGGGTTCCATCCGGTGTCTCGGGCGAGCGGGGCCGGGTCGCCGGTCCAGGCGGCCTCAAAGAATTCGTTGGCCTTGTCCGTCGTGAGAATAGTGGCCTTCCGGGCAAGCCGGGCGGAGAGCTCGGTGATCCGAAGTGCCACCTTCCCCATGCCGAGGGGGACCCGGATGAGCCGAACGCTGCGCCCCATCGACGCGGCCACTGCAAGGACGAACTCGGCACTGGTGAAAATCCGGGGATGGCAGGCGTAGTAGGTTCGGCTGACAGCGCCGGGGCAAGTTCCCACCGCCATCAGCGCCTCTGCGAGGTCGGCACCGTGAACGGCGGAGAGCTCCTGGGTGCCATCACCAAAGACCGGTGCCAGGCCCAGGCGGGCGAGACGAAAGACCTTGAGCACTTCCAGATCGCGGGGTCCATAGACCATCGGCGGGCGAACGATCGACCAGGGCAGACGGCTTCCGGTGATCACCTGCTCCGCCGCAAGCTTGCTGCGGCCATAAGCCGTGACGGGCCGAGCCGGTTCGGTGCCAACCAGCGGACAACCCCGGCGAGATGGACCCGCGGCTGCCATGGACGAGACCAGGACGAACCGCGGCCGTCCGCCGCCTTCGGCCGCCTTGGCCAGTTGAGCTGTTCCATCGCGATTGGACCGGAAGAAATCGGCTTCGCTACGCGCGGCGATCACACCCGCCACGTGGTAGATCACGTCCTGTCCCTCGACCGCCCGCGAGAGCGCCTCCGCGTCGTGCAGGTCTCCGGGAACCACCCGGAGCTCGAGGGGCGACAGCTTGCTGGCCTTGGCCGCCGACCGGGCGAGCACGGTTACCTCGTCTCCCCGCCGGCGCAATGCCTCGGTGAGATGACTGCCGACGAAGCCCGTGGCGCCGGTAACCAGCGCCTTCATAGGGAGCGATCATACAACCGGTAGGTCTTGTAGTGCCTCCACCCGAGCTTTACCATGCCGGCGTTCATGGCTGCATTGTCGTCCAGAATCCAGCCGGCTTCTCCCCAATAGATCCCATTCTCAATCGCCTTCTTCCAGATCCAATGGTACAGCGCGGCGTCCAGGCCCTTGCCGCGATACTCCGGAATCACTCCGAGGAGCAGCACCCGGAGGCGGGAGATCCGCTTGGTCTTGAGCATAAAGAGGGCGGTAAGCACGCCTCTCAGGAATCCACCGGAGCGGTTCTTTCGGAAGGCAACGTTCAGGTCGGGCAGGGCAATGGAGAATCCGATGGTCTGACCATCCTTCTCCGCAAAGGCTACCAGGTCCGGCAGTACCACGGGCTTGAATTGTTCAGCCAGATGATCCAGCTCCCGTTCCGTCATCGGGACGAAGCCCCAGTTCTTCTCCCAAGCGTTGTTGTACAGCTGCTTGATCCGTTCGACCTCCCGGTCGAAGTTGGCCATGTCGAGCCGGCGAAGGGTGATGCCGTATCGCCGCCGCATCAGCTCTGCTGCGCGGCTCACCCGATCGGCCGCCTCGCCGGTGGGCTTTTGGCCCTCATAACAGAGGAGATCCTTGGCCTTGGTGAAGCGGGCTCCTTCCAGCAGGCTGACGTAGTAAGGCGGGTTGTGCGGCATCATGAGAACCGGCGGGGTATCGAACCCTTCCACCAGCAGCCCGCACTCGTCGTTGACGGAGAAGGAGGCCGGACCCCGGACAACATCGTGCCCGTGTTGCCCGCACCATTGGCCCGCAGCCGCGAAGAGAGCGTCGGCGACAACCTGATTGTCGATGCACTCGAAGAAGCCGAAGAAGCCTACCCGGTCGTTATGGGTTTCATTGTGCAGCCGATTGCTAATCGCGGCGATTCGGCCGACCACCTCGTCACCTCGCTCGGCAACGAAGTACTCCGCTTCAGCATGCTCGAAGAATGGATTCTTGCTGCGGGAGAGCAGAGCTTCCACGTCCCGACGCAACGGCGGGACCCAGAGCGGGTCCCGCGCGTGAAGTCGGTAGGGCAGATCGATGAATCGTCTGAGGTCCCGCCGGTCGCGCGCCGTTCGGACGCGCACGGGTTGGTTCAGATTACCCCCAGGTCCCGGCCGATCCGCGAGAACTGTTCCAGTGCAAAATCGATCTGCTCGAACGTATGGGTTGCCATGAGGCTGGTGCGGAGCCGGCACTGGGTTGGCGGCACCGCGGGCGGAGCCACCGGATTGGTGAACACCCCGGCATCGAACAGCCGGCGCCACATCAGGAAGGTCTTTTCCAGCGGGCCGATGAGCACCGGAACGATCGGAGTCTCGGTTGGGCCGATATCGAATCCGAGGCTGCGGAACCCGTCATGCAGCCGCCGGGTATTGGCCCAAAGGCGGTCGCGCCTATCCGGCTCGTCCTGAAGCACCTGGAGTGCCGCCAGCACACCAGCCGTGTTCGCTGGGGGCAGCGAGGCGGTAAAGATGAGTGGACGGCTGTGATGACGGAGGTAGTGCACCACGCTATCCGACGCTGCCACGAAACCGCCGATCGACGCAAGCGACTTCGAGAAGGTGCCGGCGATAATGTCCACGTCGTCGGTCATGCCGAAGTGGGCAGCCGTGCCGTCGCCATTCGGGCCCAGTACCCCCAGCGCATGGGCGTCGTCCAGAGCCAGGGCGGCGCCGTACTTCCGGGCCAACCGGCTCAGGTTGGGCACGTCCGCGATGTTGCCTTCCATCGAGTACACGCCGTCCACCACGATCATGGCGCCACGGCCCGAGCCGTTGCGCTCCAGTCGACGCTCCAGGTTAGCCAGATCGCCGTGGTTGAAACGCTCGGTCTCGGCATAGGACAACTTGGCGCCGTCGACGATCGAGGCGTGGTCCAGTTTGTCCAGATAGACCACCTCACCCCGGCTCACCAGACCCGAGATGAGGCCCAGGTTGGCCGAGTACCCGGTCGAGAAGACTAGGCAGGCCTCCTTGCCGACAAATTCAGCCAGGGCGGCTTCGAGCTTTTCGTGGAGGTCGAGGGTCCCATTAAGGAACCGGCTCCCGGTGCATCCCGACCCGTAGCGGGTCAAGGCCCGCGCCGCGGCCTCCAGCACCTTCGGATGGTGGGTCAGCCCCAGATAGTTGTTCGACCCGAGCATGATCCGCTTCTGACCGTCGATGACCACGACGGTATCCTCGGATTCCGAGATCGGGTTGAAATACGGGTAGAGGCCGGCCGCTTTTAGCTCGCGCGCCTTCGTGAACTGACGGCATTTATCGAAGAGCGCGACCTGTTGAAGTTCCTGTGTATCCACGATGCCTCGGCTAGGGGAGAGGAGTGAGGAACGCTCCCACATCGCTTTGTGGCTGAACGGCTTAAAGTAGCAGGTGCCGGGGGGGTGACACAAGTTGCAGATCTGCATCCCCGAGCGGCGGATCCCGCCGCAAGCCGCGCGCCGGATCCCTGGGGGAGGGCGCTCGTCCGGTGGCTGGGGGTATGGTCTTGAGAGGACGCCACTTCCACAGATTGTCCCCAGGCGTGCCGGGGGGAGCGAGTCCGAGGCGGTGCCCTCAATTGGAGACTACGACACACTCCGCCATTCCCCCACTTGGACTCAGGTCTGGTGGCCGAGCGTCAGCTTGACTTGGCCAATGTCGGCGCTGAGCTTTGGGTGATATGCTCGCTCGTCGGTCATTTCTGCAGAGCTGCGGGCTCTCGGTCGCGGCGCTCCTCGGTTCCGGGGCGATTTTCCGGAGCGAGCGTTTGCTCGCCTGGGCGGGTGTGGCTGGAGGTCCAGAAGATCCGGAGGTACCCAACGAGGAGGTGGCACGGATCCTCAAGAACCTGTTCGGCAATCGCCCCATTCGGAAGGGTCACGTGTCTCTGGACATGCCCGCCGTCGCAGAGGACGGTCGGGTAGTACCCGTGATCATAGAGAGCGATCTGCCAATGAGGCCAGATCAGCACGTCAAGGGCGTGCATCTCATTGTTGATCACAATCCCGACCCCCACCTCGCCGCGTTCCATTTGACCCCAGCGCTCGGGAGTGTCTCCATCTCTACCCGCATCAAGATGAAGCGGACGACGTGGGTGCGCGCGATCGTCGAAACCAGCACCGGCGAAGTCTGGGCGGACTACGCTCGCGTGCTGGTGACGCTCAATGGGTGTGGCTGATGAGCGCCGGGATCGGGGAAGCCAGAATTCGAGTACCGGACCGGATAAGTCGCGGCGACGTGATCCTGGTCAACGCGATCATCTCCCATCCCATGGACACGGGCTTCTTCCGCACGGCTGAAGGCAACCCGATTCCCGCATACTTTATCTCTACCGTTGTCGTGACCTACGGCGCGGAGGAGATCGCTCGGTTCGATTGGACCTCGGGCATCAGCCGCGACCCGGTGGTGAGCTTTACGCTTCGGGCCGACAAGGAAGGGCCCCTGACAATGGTCTGGACCGACAACAAGGGTGGCACCTTCAAGCAGTCGGTCAACATCGCTTTCACCGCGGCCTGACCGCGAGCTGCTCCAGCGGTTTCCCTCCGGGACGACTCGAATCGCGTGTCCCTCCATCTTTCCCTCATGGTGGCTGCCCTTCCGCTGAGCAGCCCTGCCGTGACGCCGGTGGACACAATACTGCCGCCGACGCTGCCAATCCGGACCCTCGCAAACGGGGTCTACGCAGTCCTGGGTGACACCAACCGGGGCTCGGAAGGTCGGGCCAACGCGGGGTTCATCGTGACCTCCGAGGGTGTTGTGGTGATCGATGCGCTGGGGAGTCCGAGAGACGGCAAGCGTCTCCTCCGAACCATACAGGCCACCACGTCGCAGCCGATCAGATGGCTGATCTTGACCCACCATCATCCGGATCATCACTTCGGGGCGATCGTCTTTCGCCGCGCGGGCGCGCGCGTCATCGCCCACCCGGACCGTAGGGTCCTTGCAGCCGAGGGTGGGCCCGACGAATTGGTTACCGATTGGACTCGAGTGGTCGGTCGGAGGGCGATGCAAGGGTTCGAGTACGCCGACACGCCGGACCAACCGGTCACTACGAGCGACACGTTGCGGTTAGGTGGGCGTACCGTGGTGATCTTCCACCCTGGAGCGGCCCACACCGCGGGCGATCTCATGGTTTGGCTCCCCGCCGAGCGGGTGCTTTTCGCCGGGGACATCCTGATCGAGGACGGCATGACGATGGTGGTCGACGGGAGCTCGACGGCATTGCTTCACGCCTTGGGCGTTATCGACCAACTGAATCCGGCTACGGCGGTTCCCGGTCATGGCGCGATTCCAATCCGCCCGGCCGATCTAGTAGCGCGAACCCGAGCCGAGATCGATAGTCTCCGAACGGAGATGCGTGGTGCGGTCGAACACGGCGTCCCCATGCAGCGCGCATTGGCGGCTCTTCCCCCCGCGGATGCGACTCGGCCTGTCTCGCTCAATTCTCGCCGGCGGCGGAACGCTGTGCGGATTTACCTGGAAGAGGAGCGGAGCTACATGGGGCTGGACTCGACGCAATGAGATCAGCGGTACCCAAGGTCTCGTTGGCTTTGATGCTGGCACTCTGGGGTTGTACGCCTCAGCCGCCGTCGATGGGCGCTGTCCCTGGCGGAGGGCACCCGGGAATCATTTCGACTGAAGAGCTGGCTCGCTGGCAGCAGGAGCGGTCGGTCGTCGTAATCGACGTTCGCACCGACGTGTTCACCTACCTCAAAGGTCATTTGCCTGGCGCCGAATACCTCAATACCGAGACGATCAGGGCCAGCGAAGGCGGGATTCCCACTCGCCTGCTCTCCCCCCAAGCCTACAGCGTGCTGTTCTCTCGTCTCGGTCTCAGCTACGATCGACCAGTGGTCATTTACAGCGCGGGGGAGACTCACAACATCGACGCCACCTTCCTGGCGTTCCTTCTGGCTGGGTTCGGTCACCCACAGGTCTACGTGTTGGACGGCGGCTACTTCAAATGGGAGCTGGAGCAGCGCCCTATTGCCAAGCACTATCCCCGACTTCCAGTGACCAGGTTTCCTTCGGCCCCCTTCAGCCCGGATACCGCGACTCTGGAGGACGTGAAGCGCGCACTGCGCGACCACGACGCTCTGCTGGTGGATGCGAGGCCGCCGGACCAGTACGCCGGGGAGGCAGGGGCTCAAATGCGGCGGGGCCACATTCCGGGGGCCATCAACCACTATTGGCAGGATGACTTGACCCAAGAAGGCTTCGGTCACGTCTGGAAGAGCCTCCAGCAGCTGCGCGCGGCTTACGCCTCACAGGGGATCACCCCCGACAAAAACATTATCGCCTACTGTAATAGTGCGACCGAGGCGAGCCATGTTCACTTCACCCTGCGATACCTGCTGGGCTACCCCAGGGTTCGGGTGTACGTGGGGTCCTGGACCGAGTGGGCGGAGCTGGAGGATTTGCCAGTGGCGGTGGGGCGGTGAGCTACCTCATCGCGATCCCACTGCGCAACTGACCCGGCCGCCACAGGTGTCCGCCCAGCATGACCCACTCGACCGATTCGAGATTTGCGATGTCTTGCAGCGGGTTCTTGCTGAGCAGAACCAGATCGGCGTAGTGGCCCGCTTCGATGGTGCCGAGCTGCCGGCCGGGCTCGCCGCCGATGGCGCGTGCGGCATCGCGAGTGGCGGCCAGAAGGGCCGCTGTGGGCGAGAGGCCTATGGAATCGACCAGGAGCTGCATTTC
>Ga0070697_100004450_pt1 | contig 10767 bp, 9 predicted proteins | sample KBSK1501metaG_FD_65475 | JGI IMG/M metagenome (GOLD analysis project Ga0070697, IMG submission 65475) | Corn, switchgrass and miscanthus rhizosphere microbial communities from Kellogg Biological Station, Michigan, USA - KBS K1-50-1 metaG | ecosystem: Host-associated > Plants > Roots >... | reverse complement strand
ACCAGGGACAAGAACGTCTACTCTATCCATTACCGGCTTATCCCCTACATGAGGAAAAAGGTGCTGCTTGAATACGGCCTTGTGACCAGGGAAGTCAACACAAAACGTTAGAGTCAAATACCATGGCAGATCTTGCCGGTTATTTGCTGCCGAGCTAATGGTTTCCGTGCCGATAGCGGATCTAAAAGTGAGCTCAGATGATATCCACAAGATTAATGAGCTTTAATGAGTCGGGCCCAGAGGGACTGCATCATGAGAAAAATGGGGTTCTATTGCCTTATCGATTTTGATTTTGAGCCTTTGGCTAGTTGCTCAACCGCTGTAGTTCTCTTGCTATTTCGTTCTCTAAATCTTCAATCTTTATTGGCTTGTCTATGCCTGTCCTATAATCAGCCTTGACATAGCCATTTTCGTCGATGTCAAGCTTTACTGTACTCTCGGAATCAAGCCCTTCTGCTTTGTATTCTCCCCCGTGCCACCTATGAATTTCTATCAAGGATCTGTCACCGACGTTGTATTTTGCACTCTTGTCTGGGTCGGACGCTGGGTCAGAAGCAAATGACGCTGGCAGTGGCACTAACTCTCCGGTATCGTTGTCAACACAGGCATTTGCAGATGTTCTGAAAGTTATCACCTTTGAATAGTTGCCTGTTTCATCTATCAGGTATTTTTCGACTTCAAAGGTAACGGCTTTCCATGGGATTTTGCTTCCTGTTGGTTCAAGCTCCACAATTTCCTTGGAAGAGTTGGTTGGATCTGGTGTCGGGATAGCCGAGTACGAGTCAACTATTCTCATATCAACATTTTTTATAGTTCCAACAGCAATTACTAGATCAGAATCCTTCTGCATAGACTCAGCAAGTCCAGCCTTGCTGTACGGCCAAAACCCGGAAATTGTAGAACATGACAAGTTACCTTCATCCGCTACCGGTCTTACATAATTGGCCCACTGCTGCAAATCTTCCACATAACCTCCATAGATTATCGACGTTACAAACAGGATTCCTAATGCCACGGCAATTCCAGCAAATACTGGTGCCAACTTTGTATGTTCAGCCTTACTCCTAAACCTCAGAAATATCCAGGCCGCGGCTGCTGAGCCTGCTCCCAGCAGCGCTGGCACTATGAAATCTTCAATCGTGAGCACCCTACCAAAATTTGTGGCAGGTACCTCAGTTGCTCTCCGCATAAGCGTTGGATCTGTGCCTGGACCAAGGACTTTCATATCCTCCTTCGCCTGATCAAAAGGTTTCGTTCCATTACATAGGTCAACCCTCAAAATATTGGTCGATTCATCCCGCTGAGTGTATACTAGGTACTCTTGGCCCACTTCAAATGGATAGCCACAGTCACCTGAGCCTAAGCTGCTTGTCCATACCGTGAGTTTGCCGTAGCTAGGATTGTCATTGACCCATGTTCCCCAGACTCTTGAGACATCGGAAAATTTCACATCATAACCGCCAGTTTGGATATTTGGCTGTATGTCTTCCACTATGCCGACGAATATCGAGGATGATCTTTCAACATGTTCGCTGATTGGTACTTGTCCTGCGCAGGAGCATGCATAAGCAAGGTTAACTCCGAAACTCGAGGCATGCACAAGCACAAGTATGACGAAGAACAACCATAGTGAGGTGGCCCCTGTTAACACAGCTGCAAAGATGCCAGCAAGCAGAAATTTCCTTTTCAAAATCACCTTTTATGCCCAACACCATTTCCGTTTGCGAGGATTTATCGTTTTGTCCAAACAAATTTCTTTTGAGCCTTTGGCTACATTCATTTCAAATTAGTTCACAGAACAAGGACCATTGTTCTGCTTCACCTGGCAATCATTTTACTGGCAGAGCATGTAGGACTATCACACTTCCTCTCTCGGATGGCCTCCCATGATAGCCAATTTCGCCAAGACCTGTAAAGGTGTATTCATAGCTATGATGTGGTAGAATCATGATGAAATCATTTGTTGCGTTGTAAAAAGCTGGATCATTTCGGTCATTATCTGCGGCTATCAATGCAACCATATTGCTATCATTTATCCACCTGACGGTGTTATTGACGCCGCTAAGGACTATTGTGACCTGTGGTTGAAAGGTAAGAGTGCCATCATCATTTTCTCTTACTCTGACAATGGCGATGTTGTGTGCAGGTTCGAAAATGATGCTAAAGACTATAATTATGGCAATTCCGACAGCTAAGCCAGCCAACACAGGAACTATTGCTGATCTGTCTGATCGCAACTCTGATTACGATTATCCCTCACTGCTTTTGAGCCTTTTGTTGTTCGACGATGCTCCGCATCTTACTAGTTTCATTCTCCATTCTTCTTCAATTCAAATGATATTCTAATGATTGGACAAAACCTTATTAGAAGACCGAGACATAGAACTATACAAAGGCTTCTAGATTGTTTTCTGTCAAAGGAATTCCAGGTGGAGCGAAAACTAGTACCTCCATAGTGATTGTCCTTATTCTATTTGCTCCTGTCACACTATCGTTCGTGAATAGTTCTGCTGATGCGAATACTAGCGACGGTACCACGCCACTATCATTTGAACCAAAGGGCGGGAGCGACGCTACCTCCTTGGAGCAGACAATTATACAGGGTGGTGAATCAGCTCAGGTACCCCTACAATCCAAGCTATCAGAAAATTATGCACTCACGTCAATGGATTTATCGCTTGAGGACGTGCCAAATGACATCAACGCGTGGATAGTGCCAAATGTAGTTCCCCAAACTGTAAATAGCAGACACCTTTCTGCAGACGCGGAACTGCAAATTTATGCTGACTCCAACGCTCCCCCTGGGAACTACACTATAAAAATTGTTGGAACTGGTCTGGTGAGGAATCAAGCCACAGGAGAAGATGTGCAACTAACAAACGAAACACTAGGGCTTCTTCACCTGACAATAATGCCTGCTACCTTTTATCAATCAATCACGATGGACATTGGCGAGCCTAAATATGAGAATAAAGAGTTATGCGTTGACGATGATTCTTCTCCCGGTGATGGAAAAATGTGCCTTGGTTTTGCAGCGCAAGAAGAGTTTCCAATCTCTGTTTCTTATTCTTCCGCCGCTGCTCTGGGGAGTAACGAGGTTGTCAGCTTGACAGCTTTAGGTGTTCCGGAAGGAGCATGGGCAAAATTCGTGCTGGCAAACTTTAGTCTGAATAGTGTTCAAGGCGCTACCGGTAATTCACTTGCATCTGGAAAGCTGTTATTGGCGGGTGCTGTTAAACCCTTTGGCGGTTTTCCCCCAGATACACAACCCATAGTCATACGAGCTTCTCTGCAGAAAACCGAGAACGAACAAGGCTCCCCCGTTGCAGTTGATTATCTGCCTATTGTAAGAACCGGGAACTTGACAATACTTCATGATTCTACAGAGGGCATATCGTTCACAACGCAGATTATCAACAATGTCAACGGGACAAACTTTGCTTATTATGGTGCTGTCTACGATCCAATCGAGGACCATTATGATGGTGAGAAGTATTACGCTGATTCCAGATCTGGCAAGTCTCTCCAAGTGACATTGTCGGTGGCAGGGATCGCGAAAAAAGGTAGCGAGGAAAGAAAAGAGGTCTCTCCTATGCCATCTTGGCTGAGAGCTGACATACCAACTTCATCCTTTGTTCTAAATGCATCACAGCCCTATTATTTTGTGATAAAGACTACTACGTCTACTGCCCCAGTCGGAGATTACCTGATTGTAATAGATGAGACGATTAGAGACGGACAAGATGGGCAACAGGCAGAGAGACAATTCAGAGGATATGTACCATTAACTATATGGCCACCAATGTATGTTGGTCCTGCTTCCGCTCCTGCTGATAGTCACACGGGTAATAATGATGAAGTTGCTGGAAATAGTTCAACTAATGCTAATAGCAAGCCATCTTCCTCAATGACATCTTCCACTACCTATAAGTTATCGTGGAGTAGAGAAGTCAAAGGGACATTCACATCAGTCGATATTTCTGACGACAAGTCTTATCTTGCAGTAGGTAGTGGGTCTGGAGACAAAGAGGGGGCGGTATACTTGTACAACATTAGGAACGGCGATCTGTTGTGGAACTATGACGCGGATCGAAGGATATCTTCAGCCCTCATCTCTTCTGACAGCTCACATCTAGCAGCTGCAGGCTTTCAATTCAGCGGAGGTCCTGGCAATGCCTACATGAACGGAGCTATCTACTATTTTGATGTAAAGACTGGCCAGTTACTCTGGAATAGAACCACTGGTAGCGAGCCCGTGATGTCGTTCTCGATTTCTTCAGATGGTTCCCACCTTGCAGTTGGAACCAATCAGAATGTTCTCTATTATGACAGTGAAGGGCGTTTACTATGGAATCAGACGACAGATGGTAGCCTAGATGGTATAACCATGTCTCCCGATGGATCATTTCTCTTTGTAGCCGCTTCATCAGTTGGTCAACCAAAGAATCCCAATGATGAATGGGGCGGATATCTCATTGATGGAAAGACCGGAGCGATATTGTGGAACTACACTGGCACAGAAGCACCCTCCGCAGAAATGCCAGCCATATCTTCTGATGGAAAATACGTTACAGTTGGAGCGGCTCTGAGTGGATACAACGGATTTGTTTATTTATTTGATCGCGAGAGCGGAGATCTCCTATGGAAGCATCAGATAAACAGTCCGGCTCTTTCAGCCTCCATCTCGCAGGATGGTTCCGCTCTCGCAGTATCTACGAACTGGGCCCTTCTGTTTTTTGATGGAAAGACGGGCAATTTGCTCTGGAATCATACCGGTGATGCTTCTTCACCCAGCGTTTCCCAAATGAAGATGACTCCAGATGCAAGGTACATTGTTGGAGGAGTCTGGGGAGGAGGTACAGGAAAGGATATTCAATTACTTGCCGCAAATGCTGATTTACTGTGGAGCTACCCGGCGGGAACCGTTTATTCCGTGGATATATCGGATGACGGCTCAATAATTGGCGCAAGCGCCTCGTCTACCTTTCTAGGCGAATGGCAAAACAGTCCAAGCACCATTTACTTGTTTGAGAGGCGCGAAAGTACTGGCGCAATTGATACTGCTAGCGATTATCTGAGCCATTTAGGAATTGACATGATTGTAGCAAGTGGAGGTCCAATTTCTTTCATTGGATTGGTCGGATTGGCAGCGGCAGGATCTGTAGCTGCAGTGTTTGTTTTGCGGAGAATCAAGAGATCATAATCCCAAATTTCTGCTTTTGAGCCTTTGGCTACTTTTTGGGGCGTGGGGGAGTAATGAACTAGTGAGCCACAAAGTTCAAAAACAATTCTAATTTATCACTATTGTAATACCCTTGAATAGACGAACTCCTTGGCTAGTACTGTTTGCTCCAGTTTTAGTAGTTGGTCTCTTGTATCTCTATCCTGTCACTTATGCTGCTCGCGCGAGTGACGGAGCAATCGGGCAATTATCAAGAGCTGAAACAGCACAAACAGCCGACGGAATAATTCAGCATGTAATTATGGCAAAGAGGGAACTACCTGAAAGTGGCTATGTTACATGGTGGTCAAAAACTGACTTTGCATCGATACAGGACGAACTTGATGTCATAATCTTCCGCGCTGGAAATATCACTGTACTAGCGCCCGAAGATAAGCAATGGATATCTGAAATGCATGGAATACACGCCGACCTTGAAGCAATTCAAGAAAAGCTAATCAAAGCCTATTCTACGCTCTGGTAGAGCAGGTACCTCAGCTGCTTTCCAAGTATTTGAACAGATATTATTTGGATCCTTTGGTCACTATTGCGTAATATCATTTGGGACAATGCGGAGCAGTCTGAAGGAAAATCTTAACATCGATTTGTACTCCTGTCAGAACGTCTACATCTTTACCAGAGTCACAGTAGATCGTAAATGAAAGCGGCTGCCCATTTTCATTCATCGTTACCTCTAGATATGCAGTTATCATGTCATTATTTTCATGCTCGCATGGTATCGGTGGAGCGGTGTAGCATATTGTCATTCCGCGAGAATCTGAAGATGAGTAGCCCGTCGCGCCAACCTGTGGGAATTTTTCACGAAAAGCCCTTACTTCGTCTAAGCGGTAGGCAGTCTGGGCTAGCCAATCGTCATGTTGCTGCCGTGCGGAGATTGCATCAATAGAGGTTAATGGAACTGCTTGCATAGCGCCCAATGTGAAAATAAATCCAATGCCAACAGCTAGTCCAGCTATTACAGGAAGAATGTCCTTCATTTCGGGATCCTATACCCTCTCTGTCTTGCCATTAGTGTGTGCCGCTGTCGCCATATGTCATGGAAACTATGCACAATTAAGACAAGACCAGCGAGCCACACTATGAGAGGGAGCCAAAGATAGATTGATGCGTAGTCAAATTTCGCCAAATCTGAATAGCATAATGGTTCGTAATACGGTGATTTCGACGGAGGGCAAACATATAGACTATAGGTCCCGGCTGCGAATTTTTCGAATGTAAAATTCCCCAATTTAAAGAAATCCTGCGTGCAAGAAATTATGCAAAGGCCCAGAATCCAGCTAACGTACATGTAACTTCCTATTAGAAATACGACAATTCCAGTTCCAAGAATCCAATAAGAGCTGTGCTTCATGCCGTCTAGTCTAACAATATGCTGTTCCGGCTCAAAAGCCTAATGATAGAACATCATCATGTTTATCATTGGAGCGCACCGAGTATATTGCACGAAGAGAAAATTAATCATCGGAATGGGCTTCCTTACTCTCGCAACATTCTTGCTAGGATTAAGCCTGTTATTCTACTTGGACTATTCAGGGATGGCAGAAAAGATCAGCCGAGGAGAGCTTTCTGGCTGCGACTACTGTCCCTTGGCTATGGAATATTGGCTTAATAATTCAAGAATTTATGGAATTGTAGGCGGCATGCTCGGTGGGATTGGTGCTTGGCTCATGATGACAGGTCTGAAATCTGAAAGCATTGAAGCGCTCAAACGATAAGTTTTATGTTGCTTTTGAGCCTTTGGCTACTACTTTCTGATCCCTAGCTCCTTTGATACGATGAAAATGGACACCAATATTCCGATAGCCACTGCCCCGATAGATGCAGAACCGAATTCAGGGACAACTTTCGCTCCTAATATCTCGATCTGCCTTGTTCCTGCGTTGCCGTCAAACTGTACTTCCACATTAACTAACGAGTTTTCAGCAATATCTTTGTACATATAGGTGCTAGAATACTGAGCGGGTTTTCCGTCCAGTAATACCTGATAATGGTTTATGACATCGCCATTACTGCTACTGTTTGTTCGATCATCAAGAGGCCAGAGGACACTTGGAGAAATTGTAAGGTCTAGCTCGCCATGCTGAGCCAGTTTTTCAGTGATCTCAAAGGTTACTACGAGCGAATTTCGGTCTGTATTGGGAGCGATATCTATGAGCTTCATTCTTCCGCTGATCGCGTCAGGTTCTGTTAGCCTATAGCTAACGGTATAAGTCTCATTTCCTATTTCGATAGGATATTTGCATGGAAAGCTTGTGCAAAATTCGAGGCCAAAGTCCCTTGGATCACCTGAGACCCACGTACCCACAATTTCAATCTGTGTTGTATTTCTAGGAAAGGGGATTTCAAGTAACCGATAGAACATAGGGTTATCTAGACCAAAAAAATTGCCAGGGTTGTAATCTTCAGCTTTTAGCTCTCTGACCGCGTCACTCTGTTTACCTTCTATTCTAACAATAAAATCAGTTTCATTCTCCTTTGTCACAAGAGGGAAGCCATAGTCCTGCAGTTTGGCTGACTGGGCATCTCCTTCGAATGATTGTATCATATCATTAGCCAGAGCCACAACGAGCGTTCCGTTCTGTTGGGTGCTTAGATCGATAAGTAGGGCCTCCTTGTTGATATCAAGGGCCATTTTGTCTATCTTGATAGTATTGGGATTGCCAAACCGCTCGCCTATGAGGCCGTACTGAACGTGGTGGAATTTGTTGGGATAGTATTCCTCCTGAACAAGAAAATTGCACATGAAACCACTCCCGTCATAGTAACAAGGGAAGTGATAGAACGGATTTGGAGTGGTGGCGCTAGCAGATTGGATGGATAAGGGATATTGTGGCGCTATCAATGGTGCTAGAAGTGTCATTAGCAACATGGCAACTACTCCGATTGTAATGCGGCCTGCCAAAGGAGATACAAATCGTGAAAGTTTATCCTTGCTTTTGAGCCTTTAGCTTTCCCGCGTTGAAATAGTCTCAATTAGCCCCTTTTGGTCGCTTAATACGGGTATATTCAAATACCATGGCAGATCTTGCCGGTTATTACAGTTTGAGTCAGGGATAACTTGAAGGGAGATAATGCAATTTTCCTTCATGATCTCTTGTCACGCATGTTATTGGCAAGTCAACTTACGAAGGTCACCCCATTGACCCCAATAATAATACTGCCTCTCGGGAGGATTCCTATCTTTATCTACACGTATACATGGGCTCAAAGTCACTCAGGATTCAACAAGTTGACATTGTGTGCGAAGGGGGCCCTGTGATGTATGAGCAAAATGGGACGGGTTGGACACGTGGCACCCACTTTCAAATCATCGGTGGTATTGAATCATACTTACAAGAAGGGAAGGAAGGAAGATGTTTCAATTAGTATTCTTTTTCTGCTTTTGGGCTCCCCCATGTAGATGCAGTGTGGTTAGGTAAATATTTCTGAGTTAGTTCGCATTTTGCTCTACCCTATAACAGTAACTCTGAATGCCTGACCCGCTCCCATCCCGTCACCGCCATCGCCTTCAGAGCTGGCTTCCAGACCGTATTCATAAGTTCCAGCTTTGGCAGTAGATGATGCAGAAACAATCAGAAATCCCGCATCTCTCAACAGCCTTCCAAAGCCATTATCCCGTGCTTTTCCTTGCGTGATATCATCCTTGGATAAAACTATCCTCTCCCTATCAAGCGATAGTTCAAGCTCGCTTGAATCAGGTACATCACTCCGCGAAATTATGGAAAGACTTAGTACTTTTTCTGTATCTTTGCCGGATTCTATCATGACAGGTATCTTGACTGTCCGCCCCTTCATTACCACAATATCTTGTTCCTTTAGACTAGGTGAGAAATCAACAGCTATTACTTCAACGACTCCCTCGGGGTTAGGTCCTTGCTGTGCCTCTTCCCGGGTGGTGGTCTGAAAACACTCTTTCTCTGCATCATCAATCATATCTATACCACTTAGCCCCCACTCGCCCGTCATGCCACCCATTCCACAGAAAATGGCTAGCGACAAGTGATTGGGTTTGATATACACATGTACGCCTAGAGTGTGATTTCCTGAATCGAAGTCAGATGACGGTGCGAGATGCTTTTCCATAGTGAATGAAACTGTCAAGTATTCTTCGAACGGATTCCCATCGACCTCTGTCTTTGCATCGGGATATTTGTCAAGAAAATAACTGACCTCGGGTACCTTGCTGTATTTTGAGACAAGTTCTTCATCAGATAAAATGGAGTCAGGTTTTATCATGACAGAGAAGAATGCCACTAATGCAATCCCTACAGCCAATCCGGCAATTACTGGCGCTGCGACGCTATCGCCCATATGCTAGTTTGCTTGGTACTTGCAGCTTTACTTGAGCGTTATGTAGGAAATGTCTATGCTTTTGAGCCTTTGGTTACTCCTAGGATTGCTGGTTTTTCTACATCTCCTATTCCACAACCTTGATGGGAATTGCAGCAACTGGACTCATTATTAATGTGCTATTCAAATCGATCTTGCGTAAGGAGAATACCATCACGGTGTAGTTCCCAACTTTTTCTGGCAGCCATGAGTGTTCCACGGAAATGCTTCCCCCAGCAGGTATAACCATTGTAGCCCCGGTGACTATTGAAAAATCATCTGGCTTTGGCATCTCACTCGCGTCCTTTGTTCCAAGCACCAACACAAAATCTGTGATTGCTCTCAACTCTGTAGATGGGGAAGTGTTCGAAAAGGTCGCATTGAACAAAACTGGCTCGCCCTTCTCAAACTGCATATCTGGAACAACATCGCCAATCAATTCTTGGCTGGTAGTATACACCTTTAAAGAAACCAGCTTCATGCGCACTGGAGAAGTTATCGAATCTCCATTCTCATCTTCGACTACTTTGAACTCTTTCGATACGCTATCGCTCAAATCTATAGTAGATGCGCTTATTGTGTAGTTTCCCGCCTTCTTCAGGACTATTGCGGCGGTGGTGGTTATAATGGAATTGCCTTCTCCGCCATAGATTTCATCACTGGTTCTTGTAACTAGTCGTTCAGCATTCCAGATAAAATGTGGCTCCTCCGGTTCGGAAGGTGGGGGACAGCGCGCTGGCATTCCCTTGTATTCGTATGCGACAATCGCTCCGCCACTGGCCACATCATTCCGAGTTATCGATACATTTGGTGAAGCACAGGCTCCATAGGTGTTTATGGTAAAATTCAGGCGTTCCCCAACTTGGTAGAGCTGTTTAATTCCTTCAATTTCAATGGATTGTTGCGAGACTCTTGGCTTTTCGGAATCAATCTGCCCAAGCGTGTGACCTGTAGAGTAGACAATAACTGCTGTTGTAATGATGGCGGCTGCAGCTACTATGGCGCCGACAAGAATGGGTTTTGCAAGTTGTTTGCTCATGGGGAGCGATAATCGTATAGCAAAACTGGCTTTTTGAGCCTTTGGCTACTTCTTTCTCCTGCGAAAAATCATGAACACAACAATACCTAAGACCGCAACTCCGATACTACTGACAGTTAACCCGATCGGCGTCAGAATTTGTCCCAAGAATGGATTA
>Ga0070697_100004447_pt1 | contig 10768 bp, 9 predicted proteins | sample KBSK1501metaG_FD_65475 | JGI IMG/M metagenome (GOLD analysis project Ga0070697, IMG submission 65475) | Corn, switchgrass and miscanthus rhizosphere microbial communities from Kellogg Biological Station, Michigan, USA - KBS K1-50-1 metaG | ecosystem: Host-associated > Plants > Roots >... | reverse complement strand
GGGCGCATGATGGCGCTTCCGCGGCGTGCGTCAAATCAAAAATGGTGCTTTTGCCTCTGAGAAACCACGCTCCCACTTTACGACAAGGGTTGGGCCACACTGACAGAGCCAACCGGCGATCGAGCGTCGCCGGTAGACTGTTGCTGGTATTAGCCACTCTGACCGTCGGCCCGGGTATCTCGGGATTCGCGCAAGAAGAACCCGTTACCGAGCAGGGCCACGAACGCGAAGAGCTTGGCGTCAACACTTTCACCGCGCCATCGATAGAACGCGTCTTTCAGCAGTTGGACAAATTAAAACCGCTACCTTTCGTCCAGCTGTGGCGTGATCTGCCGCAAGCCAGCCCTGCGATGCGCGAACAAAAAGGAATGATTTTTGGCGGGCTCATTGCCGAAGGCTTTTTGGTGGTTGAAGCGGAAAAGAAGAACCTGATCGACGACTTAGGGCGAGTCTTAATAAGAGAGGCGCGCGGACTGGGGGTGGCCGATCGAGTGATGCGTCACAGCGCCAGCCTGACGGAATTAGGGCGCGCGGGCAATTGGATGGCGGTACGGAAGGAGTTGATCGCGACACAAGCGGACGTGGAGCAGGCGTTGATTGAGTTGCGAGACCAGAAAATGGCGCACTTAATCAGCCTCGGCGGCTGGCTGCGCGGGCTCGAAATCAGCGCCGGGGCGGTTGAATCGGATTTCTCTGCCGAGCGTGCCAGGGTGTTGGCTCAGCCGGAATTGATCGATTATTTCGCGGAAGAGTTAGCTACCCTCCCCCCATCTATCGCGCATATTTCGCTTTTCGAAAAAATCCGTAGCGGCGTTAAAGCAATTCAGGCGTCGTTGAGCAAACCCACTGGTCTCCAACGCAGCGACGTAAAGGCGATCCGCGCACAAGCGCGAGACTTGAACCTTGCCATTCGACGAGCGGACTAGAAAGCAACTCAGAAACTCCAAACACCGGGTGTTGCTGCTGCGGGGATGACCCTCACCTTCCCCTCTCCCTGAGGGAGAGGGAACATGCACTGCACGCACTACCGCGAAAAGGGCACGTGAATATTCGGGGGCGATGTGGCAACCCGAATCTAGATTCGCCGTTTCTCTTTCCTCTCCCCCAGGGAGAGGATTAAGGCGAGGGCAATCTCATGAACGCTAAGCAGGCGCGACATCTCCGGAAAAATCCAACGCTCGCTGAAAAGCGGCTGTGGTCCCGTTTACGCAATCGCCGACTGGCAGGCCTAAAATTTCGTCGCCAAGAACCGATCGGGATGCGTGTTGTAGATTTTTTCTCCGCTGAAGCCCGACTGGCAATAGAACTCGATGGTTCCCGTCATAATCGTCATTTCGGGCAAACGAGCGATCGTGACCGCGAAATTGAACTGCATGAAAAAGGCGTTCGAATTCTTCGTTTCTCCACCCATGTAGTTCTCGAGAATCTTGACGGCGTCTTAACGCGATCATCTACGCAGTAGATCCCGAGAAATCGTTGTGGCCGGCGCAGCGATCAGTCGATAGCAAATGAAGTAACGGCCTTGTTTGTTGTTGGCCATCACCCTCCCCTCTCCCTCAGGGAGAGGATTAAGCTGAGGGCCCGCTGGCAACGCAACGTTTCAGACCGAATTCACTCGTTAAACTTGAATTCGCGGCGGCTCGGTTGTGAGATAGCTTTTAGAGACAGTCGCACTGCGATTCTGCCTCCCGTGGGGAAGACTGGACGGTGGATTTATGGTATAGTTAATGTTCCGCAGTGACGGGATGGAAGTGCGAGAACCACTAAGAAAGCGAGAGCGCAACCGTTTCGAACGGTTCAACATCGTATTTCCGATCCTCTTGGCCGGATGGGTGCCGTCGATTCTTACCCTGGTCGTTTCCTACACCATCCTGAGCAACACTTTGGAATCCAAAATCTTGCGCGATCGGCAAACTTTCGTGCAATTGATCGGCCATCTCGTGGGCGATGATCTGAGTCGCACCAGCGGAATCATCGAGTACTACCAGACCCTGCCTGAGGTATGGAGAATTTTGGCCTCGCCCACCGCGGAAACGACCGCCCAGCAATGGCTCGCCTCAGCCTTCTATTCACACCCGCGCATCGACGGAATGTTCGTTGCCACAGCCGATGGGCGACTTGTCGCATCGGTTCCGCCAGACCCGGCGATGCTGGGAAAGGACTACGGGACCGCGTTTTGGCAAGAAGAGGCGCGTAACTCAAATCAAGCCTTCGTTTCACCGGTTCATCCGCGCCCTTCGGACAAGCGCATGGCGACAGACATCGTCGGTGCGGTCCGCGCGCCCAATGGGACGATCGTTGGCTACCTCGGCGTCTCCGTTTTGGTGGAAAGAATTGGACGCCGTTTATCGACAATCGAGTTCGTTGATCAGTCGCATTGCCAGGTAATGGATCAAAATGGCGTCGCCCTTTTCACGAATGACTTCAAAACGAATCCCACCGCACTCTCACCCGCGGGGCAAAGCCTGATTAAAGAGATCGGCCGAAACAGGCGCGGGCATATTGAGCGTAACGGCAGCCTTTATTCGTTTAGCCCGGTGGAATCGACCGGCTGGATGGCGATTGTGGAGCAACCAAGAGCCGTTGCCTATAAGCCCGTTCATGATCTGCTCGGGCGGATGACCGTGCTGGCGGCATGGCTCATCGCCCTCACAGCCGTCTTCGCCTGGCTGGGCGGGAAATTCTATCGTCGCCAGACCGAGTCCGCCCAACGTCTTGAGCGTGAGGTTATTTTTAACGAGAAAATTCTGGCGAACATGCCTACTGGAATCGCATTCGTCGATCCGGCTTCGCGCCAGTTTGCCCAAGCCAATGAAGCTTTCACCCAAATGGCGCGTCGTTTCGGCGGGCTGCCTCCGCAACGGGACATAACTGAAGCGACCTATGACGACGTGAAAATTGCCCCGGCTGGAGCAATCGAACGTGTGCTTTCCTTCGGTACGCCTTTTCAATTAATTGAACAGCCCTTCAAGGATGAGGGCGGAATGACGCATTTCGTGAATGTGAACCTTCTCCGATTGCAAGGTTCGCAACAAACCATTCAAGGCATTCTTTACCTCGTGGAAGATAGGACGCGCGATGTCACGCTGCGTCAGGAATTGATCGGGGCCAACGCCGCAAAGGACCAATTCCTCGCGTTACTTTCTCATGAGCTGCGTAATCCGCTGTCGCCGGTGATTGCGATGGTTGGGGAATTGGAAGCGAGCACTCCTGATTCACCGGAAATCCGCCATGCCTTGGAAGTCATTCGTCGCAATGTCGAATTGGAAGCGCGGCTGATCGACGATTTGCTCGACGTCACGCGGATCGCCAAGGGCAAGCTGCAGCTAAGCTTCGAAACGGTCTCGGTACACGAGATTGTCCAGCGCGCTTACGAAATTTGCCGCGAAGACTCCGGCGAAAAACGCATTCAAGTGGAATTTCGGCTCCGCGCCATTCACGCTCATGTCGACGGAGATCCGGCGCGCCTACAGCAGGTGTTCTGGAACCTTATTAAGAACAGCGTGAAATTTACGCCGACGGGAGGTCGAATCACTGTCGAAACGATCAATCCTACCCCAGAGGAGATTGAAGTCCGCATTATTGACACCGGTATCGGGATCGAAACGGAAAAGATCGACAAAATCTTTAACGCATTCGAACAGGGACAGAGTTCCATCACCCGCCGATTTGGCGGCTTGGGTCTTGGTCTGGCCATCTCCAAAGCCATGGTCGACGCGCACGGTGGAAAAATTCGAGTCGAAAGCCCGGGCAAGGATAAGGGGGCGACATTCGCTCTTACTCTGAAAACAGTCGAAACTCCCATCATAGTTGCGAATGGGGCGGAGATCAGACCGCCGCAGGATACGGTTAAAAAACAGATCGACGCGAGGCCGCGCCGGCTTTTGGTCGTTGACGATCATCACGACACATGCACTGGGATGAAGATGATGCTTGAGCGGCGCGGCTACGATATCACGGTCGCACATTCGGCCGATCAGGCGGTGGAGAAGGCGCGCGCGCAAGATTTCGATCTCATCATCAGCGATATCGGGCTGCCCGATCGGAGTGGTTATGAACTGATGCGGGAACTGCAAACGATCAGAAGCCTGCGCGGCATCGCCCTCAGTGGCTTCGGCATGGAACACGATGTCAGCAAGGCCCGCGCGGCGGGGTTTTCGGAACACCTGACCAAGCCAATTAATTTTGAGCGGCTGGAAGAGGCGATCCAGAACCTGCTCGAGCTTGAGCCGGCCTCAAAAACCTAGGCTCAACTGTTGAGGCGCGATTGCGGGAACAGGCTACTTCCCGTTTGGCTCTTGCCCGTTCCCACTCTTGGCCTCGGAAGCTTCCTTTAACTCGCGCGAAAGCTTTTCGACCCGCTGGCGCATGATCTTGCCAGCCTTGAATTTGACCGTTGCTCGCGGTGGAATCACAAAACTGCTACCTGGCTGATTTGGATTCCGGCCCACCCGCGGTTTCGTCAGCCGTGGCTGGAAAACACCAAAATTGCGCAGCTCCACGGCGACATTTCTGGCCAAACTATCAGTGATCTGGTCGAGCGTTCGCTGGACCACGTCGAAGACTTCGTGCTGAACCATCCCTGTCTGATTACTGATAGCGACGACGATGTCGCGTTTAGTTAACTTTGCCATACTACTTAGTAATCGGTTCACCGACCCCAAACGGGTGGCTCCTTTTAAACAAAAAAAAACCTTTTCCCGAGAGCGTTAAACGCCTCAGCTGATAGAAGTAAGCACAATTAGACCGGTTTGCGACCGGAATTAATGTCACGCCAGGGCGGGACGACGGAAGACGCGATCGAAGTAATACTTAAAGGCAGTTTGCGAGGCTAAATCCTTCCGTCGCCCTTTGAGCTGGCCCTGGGCGATGCCCAGCTTCGTAAAAACACCGTTCCATTCCATCTCCAGCCGGCGGATTTCGTCGTTTGTTAAATCGCGAACGCCCCTGACCGATGATGCGCGTTGCAAAACGTTCATCGCTTTTCCGGACAGTTCGCCCAGCATATTAAGTTGCTTAAAGACATATTCGGTCTCCTGCAGTAAGTGAGCGCGAATTTCGGTGAACTGACGCTCCTGCTCGGCCGAAATGATCGGCTTCGCCTTGTCCAATCCGTAGGTGATCAAGTCATGCAGCTTTTTCCAGCTATCCAACTGGAGCGTGAGTAGACGGAGCTTGGTTTCGAGCTCTTTATTCCTCATGGCGAGACTACACGCTGACGAGCTCGAGTGTTTCGTCGAGCTTTTGCAAATTGTCGATCAAGAGGTGGGCCCAGGGTCGATCCACTGTTTGCACTTGGCTGATGATGCCTTCCTCAAAATAAAAGCGACCTTGCCGCCAACGGAAAATCTCTGCCACCGCAGATTCTCCCTCCAACGGACCGAACACAGCATGGCGCACCGAGCCATGCTGCAGGTAAATTTCACTGTTACCGCGGCCCGACTTGAACGTAAAGCGACCGCTGCGCTGGCTCAAACAGCTCATTTGCAAGATTTCTGCAGCGGAAAATTGATTGAGATTACCGATAAGAGAATGGCAAGGATCGACGCCTTCGGCGGCCGCGCCGGTCGGCCGCTCCAGCGACTGAACAAATTGTTTTAGGCTGCGCTCGAGCCGGCGCCGATTTCGCGTCGTGAAAATAAGTGTGATGTTCTGCAGTTGCGCCGTCGCCTGCGCTTCCTCCGGATTCTGACGCGGCGACAAACAGACTATGTTAAGCGAGGGAAAATGTTGTCGCGCGTTGGTGCCTTGCTCGAGAGCCAACGCCACTTCCCCCTCCACCAGGAACGCATCGAAATTCTCATCCAGCAGGATTGCCACGGCCTCGGGCAGGGTGCGGGCAATGCGGGTTTCCACGCCGTCCAGCGTGTCGAAAACGGCCAAAGCCTCGTCTTGGAAGACTGGGTCTGCGTTCAGAATAAGCAGGTGGGTTTCCACAATGGCAAAAGAGGTCCTCAAAACCCATAAAGCAGGAACCTTGCCGAAGCGCCTGGAACCGAGTAGCGCCAGCTTACTTTTTCCAGCCGCGCCGGGCTGGCGGCGCCGCGTAGTCGTCAGGGGCGATTTCGTGGGCCGTGCGGAAGTGCACTTTTGCCACCTCGCGGAGGGCCTGCGGCCCTTCGCTTTCCACAAGCTTCTTGGCCGCCTCTTTTACATTGGCCGACACCCCACGGTCCAAACGCACCCCCAAGCTCTTGCTCCGACGCTCCAGCCAATCAATGAACGCTTCCCGGGCCAGAATCGATGCTGCGGCCACCGCCAGATCGGCCTCGGCTTTTGGCCGTTGTTCAATGTTGATCTTTCGGCCGTGCCGCAGCAACGACTGCTCGATTACCCGGGTATCGGCGAATTGGTCCGACAACGAACGAGGGCAGTCAGGTTTTTTTGCCAACAGGTTTTCGATCACACGCGCGTGTCCCCAGCCTAATAAGCTATTCAGGTTACCGAACTTCTGGTAAAGCTCGTTGTACTTTTGCGGGCCAATCAGCACCGTATCCGTTAAACCGCCGGTGTTCTTGCGTATCGATTCGGCCAGCGCACGAATCCGCGCGTCCGAGCCGATCCGCTTGCTGTCCTGAACGCCGGCATCGAGAAGTTTGCGCGCGATCCCGCGATCGACATACACGCCGGAGATCACAAGTGGTCCAAAGAAATCGCCCTTTCCGCTTTCGTCGACGCCGAAGTGCGGCTCGAACATTTCCGGGGAATGAACTTCTTCGTATCCCAACTTCGCTTCACCGAGAATTTTCGGCTCCAATTCGAACTGGACGAACTCCTCTACGCCTTTGCCTTGGATTAGGACCTTTGGTCCTTTTTCATAGACGGCCACACTCAGTTTGTTCTTTTGCGCAAAAAAAAGCGTGTATTCCTTGGGCGAAAATTGAAAACCAAGGTCTTGCAGTAGTGTTCTGAGCTTCTTTGCCTGCTCTGGGGTCAATGGGTGTGTGTACGAGTTCATCTGGTTAAGGAAGAGAACGTTCAACGCTCAACGCTCAGCGCTCAACGCTCAATTTTCTGCAGACGCCTGCTCGCGAAAACATTCGGAGTTTGGGACGTTGAGCGTTGGGCCCATTCGGCCCATTCGACTTCGTTCAGGGCAGGCCTTGCGCTCAGGGCAGGCTGTTGGACGTTTCCGCCAAATCATGATCTCAACCTCAACGGTTCGATCTTTTCGCCGCCGCCTATTAAACTGGTATAACAAACACGGACGCGATCTCCCGTGGCGTCGGACTCAAGATCCTTACGCAATCCTCGTCTCCGAGTTCATGCTTCAGCAAACCCAGGTCGCGAGCGTTTTGCCTTATTATGACAAGTGGCTGCGCCGTTTCCCCAATTTTGAAGCGCTGGCGCGCGCGTCGGAGAACGATGTTCTTCATGCCTGGCAAGGGCTTGGCTACTACGCCCGCGCGCGCAATCTACATGCGGCCGCGAAAATCATTTCCACAAAATCCCGCGGACAATGTCCGCCAGACCGCGATCAACTTCTATCCCTTCCCGGGATTGGACGCTACACCGCGAACGCGCTCGCAAGTTTCGCGTTCGACCAGCCGGTTCCTGTCGTCGACGCAAACATTGCCCGCCTGCTCGCCCGGCTTTTCAACATTTCGGCCCCGATTGATTCGGCCGCGGGTCGAAATTCGGTCTGGAACTCTGCCGCGCGCCTGGTCGGTCAAGGTGGCGCCGGCGTTTTCAATTCTGCGCTGATGGATCTCGGCGCCATTATTTGCATTCCGCGTGCTCCCAAATGCGGCATCTGCCCGGTGAGAAAATTTTGCCGCGCGAAAAATCCAGCAAACCTCCCGATCAAAAAAGCGCGTCCGACGCTGAAGCGGATTCTGGAGGTCCATGGATTTATCGTTAGGCAAAACAGAATCTTACTTGAGCAATCGGCGAAGCGCTGGCACGGCATGTGGATATTGCCGCCGAGCTCGTCGCCGAAAGGCAAACGGGCGATTCACGAGTCGATTTTTCCTTTCACCAATCATCGCGTCACCCTGCGGATCGTCGCGCAATCTCCGCCGACGATGGCCAAGCGCCAACAACGCTGGATCGCTATTGACTCTCTCGACTCGATCCCAATTCCGTCGCCGCATCGTCGCGCCATTGCCGATGTTTTCACCGCAGCAAGAGCAGCACAACTACACCGGCCGCCGTGGTCAGGATCGTGATCGGGATGCCAAATCGCGCGTAATCCCAGAAGCTCACGTTCTGGCTCCGGGGGGTAGCCGACCGGAGCGAAGGAATCGATCTTGAAATGAAACAGTAAGAGATGTCTTCCGGCAGCTGCCGGACTCGACATGACAAAAATAGAAGATGCTGCTGCGCTTCTTTTGCATTGAGCGTTGGGCGTTGAACGTTGAACGTTGAACGTTCTAGTTCTTCGTCTTTGTTATGCCAACATTAGCAACTGTTCCTGATGCCCGCGGCCATTTTGGCCCATACGGCGGAATGTTCGTTCCCGAAACCCTGATGTCGGCTCTCAACGAACTCGCTCAAGAATATGAGCGCGCCAAAAATGATCAGGCATTTCAAAATGAACTGTCCGGCTTGCTGCGCGATTTTGCCGGGCGCCCTACTCCACTCTACTTCGCTGCGCGCCTAACGACTAATCTCGGCGGCGCGAAGATTTATCTCAAACGCGAGGATTTGCTGCACACCGGCGCACATAAGATTAACAACGCGCTTGGTCAGATTCTGCTCGCTCGGCGAATGGGTAAGCGCCGCATCATCGCCGAAACCGGCGCGGGACAGCATGGCGTCGCCACCGCCACAGTGGCTGCACGCTTCGGCTGCGAATGCGTAATCTACATGGGTAAGGTCGACATGGAACGTCAAGCGCTCAACGTCGCCCGCATGAAATTCCTCGGCGCGCAGGTCGTGCCGGTCACGGCTGGTCAGGCTACCCTGAAGGAGGCGATCAACGAAGCCATGCGCGATTGGGTGACGAATGTGCGCACGACTCATTATATATTAGGCTCCGCTCTCGGCTCACATCCTTACCCCATGATGGTACGCGATTTTCAGCGCATCATAGGCCTGGAGGCTCGCCGCCAGATTCTTGAGCGGGAAGGTCGCTTGCCCGATTTGCTTGTCGCTTGTGTCGGCGGCGGGAGCAACGCCATCGGCTTGTTCTATCCTTTCCTGGAAGATGACCAAGTCCGAATGGTGGGGGTCGAGGCTGGCGGAGAAGGAATTCGCAGCGGCAAACACGCCGCGCGTTTCCAGGCCGGCAAGCTGGGCGTCCTGCAAGGAACAAAAACGTTCTTACTTGCCAATGACGACGGGCAAATCGAATTGACCCATTCGATTTCCGCCGGCCTCGATTACGCCGCGGTCGGACCTGAACACAGCTATCTGCGCGATCTTGGAAGAATCCAATACACCTACGCGACCGATGACGAAGCGCTCGCCGCCTTCAAAAATCTTTCCGCAAACGAAGGAATTATTCCGGCGCTGGAGACTGCGCACGCCATCGCCTACGTGATCAAGGTAGCCCCAAAAATGTCGGGAGATGAAATTATCGTGGTGAATTGTTCAGGCCGCGGCGATAAAGATGTCAATGTGGCAGCCGCCGCTTTTGGTCTGAAAACAAACTTCGAATCATGAGATCGATGACCGGATATGGCCGTGGTGAGGTTGATTACAACGGCGCGAAATTCAGCGTGGAACTGGTTTCGGTGAACCGGAAGCAGAGCGATATTATGGTGAGTCTGCCACGCGATCTGACTGAGCTTGAGCCGCGTATTCGCCAGACGATCAACGAAAATATTTCGCGCGGCCGAACCAACGTCCTCGTTTGTGTTCACAGTATTCTCAATGGGCCGCGGGCACTGGCACTGGATAGCGAATTGGCGCGTTCATATCACGATGCCATGCGCGCCTTGCAAAGAGAATTGAGCGCACCCGGCGAAATTACGATTGGCACAATCTTGCAGGCGCCGGGGGTGATGCGCACGCCCGAAGAAACCATGAACGCGCAGGAAGTCTGGCCCTCGGTCGAGCGCGCGTTGCGCGCCGCGCTGGCTGAGTTAATCAAAATGCGCGAACGCGAGGGCAAGCATCTCGCCAAAGATTTAATTCACCGTCTCAAGGCGATGCGGAAAAAACTCAAGGAAATTCGAGCGCTTCATCCTGACGTCGTTAAAAAATATCGCGCCGCGCTTCTCGATCGCATTCAAAAAGCGGGACTACCCGTCCCGAGTGATGACGAGCGTATCGTCAAAGAAATCACCTTTTTTGCCGATCGCGCCGATATCTCAGAAGAACTGACGCGGCTGGAAAGTCATCTCGCCCAATTCGCTCATCATCTGCGCAAGAACGAACCCGTCGGCCGTACGCTCGAGTTTATTACCCAGGAAATCTTTCGTGAATTGAACACGCTCGGTGCCAAAGCGAACGATGCTGTCATTTCCCAACGCGTCGTCGCCTCTAAAGCCGAGCTCGAGAAAATTCGCGAGCAGATTCAGAACCTTGAATAGAAGCCCTCTCATAAATAATGCGGTGGCATCGGCATCTTGCCGATGGGGACATGGGCTGGAAGCCCATGCCACTTCCGCCCGCGATCAACTTTAGTTTTGAGATGACTTCTAAACAGTTCGGCCGTTACGGAATTTTGTTTGTCATTTCCGCACCATCCGGCGCCGGTAAAACCACATTGGTCGAGGCGTTTCGACAAACCCCGGAGTTTGTTTATTCCGTCTCGTGCACCACGCGATTACCGCGCACCGGCGAAATTGAAGGCGAAGATTATCATTTCCTCACAGAATCC
>Ga0070697_100004446_pt1 | contig 10769 bp, 8 predicted proteins | sample KBSK1501metaG_FD_65475 | JGI IMG/M metagenome (GOLD analysis project Ga0070697, IMG submission 65475) | Corn, switchgrass and miscanthus rhizosphere microbial communities from Kellogg Biological Station, Michigan, USA - KBS K1-50-1 metaG | ecosystem: Host-associated > Plants > Roots >... | reverse complement strand
TTGCGCTGCCGGTCTTTAAACTCCTGAACTAAACGGGCGCTAAGGCGATTTTGGTGCCCGGAGCCGGACTCGAACCGGCACGGACCCTTCCGGGTCCTCGGGATTTTAAGTCCCGTGTGTCTACCAATTCCACCATCCGGGCGGCGATCTTGGGCGCGATCTATTTTTCTAACACACTTCTATATAGCGTAAAATGCGAAGGCCTCTCATCGAGAGAGGCCTTCCTCTTACTTCACGACTCTTTAAACTAAACAAACAGCGGTGCCAGCACCAACGTAATCGTGGCGAGAAGCTTGATGAGCACGTGGAGACTTGGTCCCGCCGTGTCTTTGAACGGGTCCCCCAAGGTGTCTCCGACTACCGCGGCTTTGTGTGCATCGGAACCCTTTCCGCCGTACTGTCCGCTCTCAATGAACTTCTTGGCATTGTCCCAGGCGCCGCCGCTGTTATTCAAGAAGGTGGCCATCAGGATTCCGGCGATAGTCCCAACCATCAAGAAAGCCGCCACTACCTCCGCGCCAATGCCAAACAAACGAAAGACAATGCCGACGGCTACGGGCATGCCGACGGCAAGAATACCGGGAAGGATCATCTGCTTTAGAGCGCCTACGGTGACGATATCGACGCACTGGCGGTAGTCCGGCTTCGCCGTTCCCTTCAAGATATTGGGATTCTCTTTGAATTGCCTTCTAACTTCATTGATCACGTAGTAAGCCGCTTTACCCACCGCACGGATCGCCAGCGCTGAGAAAAGAAAGACTAACATGGCGCCTAAAAGCCCGCCGACAAAGACCTCTGGCTTGGCAATGTTGACCGACTCGAGCTTGCTTCCGTAATGCGCTACTTCATCGAGATAAGCGGAGAAGAGAAGAAAAGCAGCGAGGGCTGCCGAACCGATAGCATACCCTTTCGTCAGCGCTTTTGTGGTATTCCCTACCGCGTCGAGCCGGTCGGTCTTGTGGCGCACCTCTTCGGGTTGGCCGCTCATTTCGATGATCCCTCCGGCGTTATCGGTGATCGGACCGAAAGTATCCATGGCCAAGATGTACGCGGCGGTTCCCAGCATGCCCATGGTCGCCACCGCAGTACCGAACAGCCCCGCGTGAGCCACGCCGCTCATGTTGCCCAAGTAATAGGAAGCGATGATCGCCATGGAAATCACGAAGACCGGGAGGGCGGTGCATTCCAAACCGACAGCGATGCCGGCTATGATGTTTGTGGCCGGGCCCGTCTGGGAGGCTTCTGCGATTGTCTTAACCGGACGGTATTTGTACTCCGTATAGTACTGTGTGATGTAGACAAAGGCCTGAGCCATGGCGATGCCGATGACACCGCAAAGAAAGAAATAGAACCAGGCTGATGTTGCTTCAGGATGCGCTGTGGGATCCACCGCGAGCAGCCACTGCGTTGCGATAAAAAAGCCGACGATGGCGAGGATGCTGGTGACATAGTAACCGCGATTCAACGCCGACATCGGATCTTGGTCTTCGCGGCATTTCACGATGACGATGCCGATGATGGACGCGATCAAGCCGAAGGCGCGCGCCACCAGAGGGAAGAGAATTCCTTTTAGGCCGAAATATGGAAATAGCCCGACGCCGAGGATCATAGCCCCAATATTTTCCGCTGCGGTCGACTCGAAAAGATCCGCCCCACGGCCGGCGCAGTCACCGACGTTGTCACCCACGAGATCGGCGATCACAGCAGGATTGCGTGGATCGTCTTCGGGAATCCCCGCCTCCACCTTGCCCACCAGATCGGCGCCGACATCAGCGGCCTTTGTGTAGATCCCTCCGCCGAGCTGGGCGAACAGCGCCACGAATGACGCGCCGAAGCCGTAACCAACGATGGTGAAGGGAATCTTTTGCGGATCGAGCCCAAGCGAGTCGAGCAATGCATAAAGTCCTCCGACCCCCAGTAAACTCATCGCCACCACGAAAAGGCCGGACACTGCTCCGCCGCGCATGGCGACACGGAGACCCTCGTTAAGGCTCGACCGAACCGCCGCCGCCGTTCGTATGTTAGCGCGGATCGAAACCCACATTCCGATGTAACCCGCAATCACCGAGCACAGCGCGCCCAATACGAAGGAAAAAGTGGTCCAGAAAGCCATCTGTAGCGGCGGCACGGGATCGGCTGGGCTTGGCGTCCTGACAAACCCATAAAGAAAAAAAATCAACACTGCGAGCACAGCGGCAAGGAGTATGATCGTCCGATTCTGCCGCGAAAGAAAAGCCTCGGCGCCTTCTTTGATCGCGTTGGAGATTTCTTGCATCTTGTCGGTGCCCATTTCGTGCTGCAGTACGTAACGGGCAAGGTACACCGCAAACAACAAAGAAAAACAACTAATCGCGATGACAAGTAGGATCATGACGTGTAATAATCCCTTCTCTTAAAGTTAGTTAGTATCCAAACTATTTGTTTTTGCGCCAGAAGTAGGCGACCCCGATGCTTAAGCCGTACAAAAAGAGCATCGGAAACGCCAGCAAGCACTGGTTGATGATATCGGGCGTTGGCGTCAAAACGGCTGCGATGATGAATATAGCCACGATCGCATAGCGAAACGACCGGAGCATGAACCGATAGTCCCAAATGCCCAGACGCACCAGAAAGAAAGTAAAGACCGGCAGCTCAAAGGTTACGCCAAACGCCAAAACCATACGAAAAAAAAAAGTAAAGTAATCGCCAATCCGTATCGCCGCCGTCACTCCCATGGTTTCATACTGTTCGATGAAGTACTGAAACGCGACCGGAAGAACCACGCGGTAGCAGAAATAGGTTCCTCCAAGGAAGAACAGCGTTGCACACAAGACAAATGGCAGGACCCACTTTCTCTCCCCGCCCGAAAGGCCTGGAGCAATGAAGCGCCAGATTTGATAAAAGATGAATGGAGAGGAAAAAAAAACTCCCGCCGCCAGAGCAACTTTAATCTCAATAAAGAATGCTTCGGTGACTCCCGTGCCAATCAAACTCTGCCCAGGCTTCAGGTTCTGCCGAAGCGGGGCCACCACAAAGGCGAAAATAACATCTGAAAAAAAATAACAGAGGCCCGAGGCAAGGATAACGGCAGCTATAGACTTCAGCAAACACCAGCGAAGCTCCTCGAGGTGTTCTGTGAAAGTCATGTAGGAATCGGTCGCCACAGACCACCACACCAGTCGAAATTGCAAAAAAGGGGAAGGATCAAAACCCTTCCCCTTCTTCGGTTATCAAAACCGCGGTAAAGTTTATTGGCCTTTACTTGGTTTTACTTCCCTCGTCTTTCTTCTCCATTGGCGCTCCGCCCGCAGGCTGATCGCCCGCCTTCATATCACCACTCGGTGCCGCCGGCTGATCTGCCGGCGCTGGCGCTGCTGGAGCAGGCGCTGGCGGTGGAGGAGGAGGCGGTGGTTCCTCCTTCTTGCTGCACCCTGCAAAGGTCAGAGTAAAAGCGAAGAGGGTTATTCCCGACAACAACATAATTTTCTTTCCCATCCTGAGTTCACCTCCTTTCCCGTCACACTTCTGTGGAAATCGTTTTGGCTAGGATTTTTATATCGCATAAGTTTGCCCCGGTTGCAAGGGGATTTCCTGCCTGGAAAACCCCGGTGCGAATCGACAAAGCTGCTGTTTGGCTCAATTTCCTCGCAGTAAAACAAAGATCACGAGCGCACTTAGCCTTCAGGGAGGCTATGTCGCGCCTATTTGCCGCGCACGGCTAGACTGAAAATTGGCCATACTAACTTAACCAGCCGCATACTATTAACGAATAAAAAATCTGAGCGGCGCTTGAATGTCCAAAGCGCGCGCTAGCGTCACACGAACAGCCGGACAAACAGAAAAGGGTTTGTTCAGACGCCTCATAGAGCAAAAAAAATCTCGAGAGAATCGACTTGACTCAAGACTTCCGAGACAAGCTCACAAGAATTGTGAATAAGTTGTTGATAACTGATTTTCGATCTTACGAAGAAGGCTAAAAATAGCGCGGCGCAGCCAAATGCTCAAATTCACGGCAGAGAAAACTATCTATTCCTGAGAACTTAAGAATTATTTAAAATACGTGTGCGTCGAAAACATCCTACCAAGGAGAAGCTTCTGTCTCCCCAAACGGCAGATTGTAGTGCGCTCGACAGAAGCCCTTCGACGTCACTCAGAGCCGTCCTCAGCCTGACGAAAGAGCGAACGGTTAGTTATTTAATATTGTTGATTTCACTACCCGTTCGCGGTGAAACGCTCGCGACCACCGTGCGTGGGAGTTTTCACACAACCTAACGCACTGAGGGGTCTTCGGCAAACTGAAATGGCCAATCCCACGTTGACTCGCCGATGGGTAGATGTTAAGAACAAGGTCTAAAAACAGGAGGGTTACTTTGGCAGTTCACCCGTCAGTCATAAAGAGACATCAACAGAGTCTGAAGCGCAGAACTCGAAACATCGAGACTAAATCCAAACTGCGTACGCTAGTGAAAAAAGCGCGGCAAGCGATCGAGTCCAAAAATCAAGATACCGCTCTTCATATTCGAGCGGTAAATCAAGCGCTCGATAAGGCCGTGAGCAAAGGAATCATTAAACGAAACACGGCTTCGCGCTGGCTGTCTCGGTTGTCGCGCTCCGTTGCGCGTCTAGCCGCCGCCTCTTCCTAGCAACAGTCGGCTGTTTCTACGAACCCAAGAGCACGGAATATTCGAGCTTCTCTCTCCAAGAAGGAACATTAGAACATTTCCATCAATCTCTGACGGAGTTGGACGGCGAACTGCTCTATCAGCTGTGTCCGTGTTTGTCTATTCTCGCCTTCGGTTAGCTGGATATCCGTCAATTGGCGAACGGCCGACGAGTTTATTGTACCGGTTTGAAAGGCGGACGACGTGCTAACGACCGCGCCTCGCTCGCTATTATAAAACTGGCTCAGCCTGAGGCCTAGACTTTGCCATATAATTTCGTCGGGTTGCCGGCGACGGAGCGTGACGTCTACTACCAGCACGGATTCATATTGGAGGACCTCGGCAAAACGGTTCACAGACGCGGCGTGGCTTTCTAGAGACGCGACAAGTCCAGTCAGGATCGCGTCGGCCTGCTCCATCTCGTCTACCACCCTTAGCGGTCCCCTGCGATAGAACTCTCCCCTGAGCGCGGTGCTTAATTCCTTATCCACTCCGACGTCCCGACTCCGATTGATAAACGGTTCAATATAGATGGTGCGAATATCTTTGGGCAAAAACGTGCTGTCACCCGAAAGTTGATAGCCGCATCCGAACATCGCAAATAGCGCCGCACCAACAAACGACCACCTGGTCACTTTAGTCCAATATCGTATTACGTGTGCCACGCAGTTATCCCTCCATAACAATATTTAAGAGTCGACCCGGAACATATACCATCCGCTGCACCTTTTTGCCGTCCAGAAATCCCGCAACCTTTGGATCCGCCAACGCCAGACTCTCAATCTGTTCCTGCGTCACATCGGCGGAAACTGTGATCTTACCCCGCACCTTGCCGTTCACTTGCACCACAATGAGCAGCTTCTCGTCTTCGAGGGCCTCTTCGGAGTATTTCGGCCAGGCAACCGTATCCAGACTGGTCTTATGATCTAGGGACTCCCACAGCTCGCTCGCGACATGAGGCACAAACGGGTACAGCAAGATGATGATGGTTTCCAATCCCAGCCTGATCACAGGGGCCCCTGTGTCAAGCTTGGACTCATCTTGGGCGCTGGCGCTCAGAGCGTTAAAGAGTTCCATAATGGCCGCAATCGCCGTATTGAAGTGAAATCTCTCCTCGATGTCCCCCGTAACTTTCTTAATGGTCCGATGAATCAGGCGGTACAAATCTCTAAAATCGATGGAAAGCTCATTTTGCAAAGGATCTGATCTCGCCGACACCAAACCCTCGCGATGCTGAAAAGTAAAACGCCACAAACGAGTAAGAAACCGATATGCCCCTTCCACTCCTTGGTCGCTCCACTCAAGATCCTTCTCCGGAGGACCCGCAAAAAGCTCGAACAATCGTCCTGTGTCCGCGCCGTACTTCTCACGGATCACGTCGTCGGAGACGACGTTGCCCTTCGACTTTGACATCTTGGCGCCGTCTTTGACGACCATTCCCTGGGACAGCAGCGCCTTGAAGGGCTCGTCCACCTTCACGAGTCCGAGGTCGCGCAACACCTTGGTGTAAAACCGGGCGTAGAGGAGGTGCAGCACGGCGTGCTCGATACCGCCGATGTACTGATCCACCGGCATCCAGTAGTCCGCGGCGTCCGGGTCGACCATCCCTCCATTGTAGTGGGGCGAGCAGTAGCGGAGAAAGTACCAGGACGACTCGACGAAAGTGTCCATCGTATCGCTCTCGCGCCGTGCGCGTCCGCCGCAACGCGGGCAGACGGCGCTGACGAACGCTGGATGGCTGGCTAGCGGCGAGCCGCCCTTGCCGCTGATTTGGACGTCATGCGGCAACACGACCGGCAGATTTTCTTCCTTTTCGGGCATCATGCCGCACGCGTTGCAGTAGATGACGGGGATCGGCGCTCCCCAGTAACGTTGGCGGCTAATTCCCCAGTCGCGCAGGCGATAATTAATTTTCTCCTCTCCGAGTCCGCGCTCGACCAACCAGTCGATCGCCCGCCGCTTAGCCTCGGTCGCCGTGAGTCCGTCGAGGAAACCGGAATTGATCTTGATGCCGTCGCCGGTGTAGGCCTCGCCGCTCCAGTTTGCCGGCCGCCTGACAGTTTCGATGATGTCAAGCCCGTGGGTTTTCGCGAAATCCCAGTCTCGCTGGTCCTCCCCCGGCACGGCCATGATAGCGCCGGTGCCATAGATCATTAGCACGTAGTCGGCGATGAATAGCGCTATCTCCTTTCCATTGAAGGGATTGACCACGCGCGCAGAGAGTTTAAAGCCACGCTTCGGGCGGTCTTCGGCCACGCGTTCCTGCTCCGATTGCTTGAGCACTTCAGCACGGAAGCGTTCGATTTCGGCCTGCTCGCCAGGAGCGGTCACCAGCTGATCCACCAGCGGATGTTCAGGCGCGAGTACCGCGTAGGTCATGCCAAATACGGTGTCGGGCCGTGTGGTGTACACGCGGACCTTCAGGTCCGGGCGGCCCACTACTGGGAGATCGAACTCCGCGCCTTCGCTGCGACCGATCCAGTTTTTTTGCATAGTGATTACGCGTTCGGGCCAGTCCGTCAGTCGATCGCACCAATCCAGTAGCTCATCCGCGTAAGCGGTGATCTTGAAGAACCAGCCGTCGATGTCGCGCTTGGCAACTTCTGATTCACACCGCCAACAACGGCCACCCTCAACCTGCTCGTTAGCCAGAACCGTCTGGCACGACGGGCACCAATTCACACTGGAGCGCTTGCGGTATGCGAGCCCGCGCTCGAGCATTCGGATGAAGACCAGCTGCTCCCAACGATAGTACTCTGGGTCGCACGTGGCGATTTCACGGTCCCAGTCGTAAGAGATGCCCATCTTCTTTAGCTGATCCCGCATGTAGGCGATATTTTCCATTGTCCACTTTGCAGGGTGGATTCCACGTTCGATGGCAGCGTTCTCCGCAGGAAGCCCAAAGGCATCCCATCCCATGGGGTGGAGTACGTTGCAGCCCCGCATCCTTTTAAAGCGCGCGAGTACATCGCCGATCGCATACACTCGCACGTGGCCCATGTGAATGCGCCCGGACGGATAGGGAAACATCTCCAGCACATAGTATTTGGGTTTGCCGCCATCTTCAGCCACCCGGAAGGCCTTATTATCCTCCCAGATGCGCTGCCATTTCTCTTCGATGGCGAGGGGTTGATATCGTTCTTGCATGAATTTAGGACGGCTCGCCTTTTACGCGGGCGATCTGATCCAGCACCCCATTGATAAAAGCCGACGCTTCCCCAGCGCTATAGCGCTTGCCGATCTCGATGGCTTCATCCAGACTCACGGCCGTAGGAATATCCGGACAGAAAACCAGCTCATAGGTCGCCATGCGCATAATGACGAGATCGACCTTCGCTATGCGCATGAGCTTCCAATTTTCCGCGCACCGTTCAATGAGCTGGTCGATCTCTGTTCTTTGACTGAGAACACCTGAGACCAAACGACGCGCGAACTCTTTAGCTTTTGACTTTCCCTCAAAATGATTCAGAAAAAAATCGACGGCAGCTACCGAGGCATCGCCCGTGATCTCGATTTGATAGAGCGCTTGGAGCGCCAATTCCCTGCCCCTGCGCCGGGTTCCGGAAACCGAGGGCACCATAACTGAAGATGGTTGATGTTCTGACAAAGATCGCTCTGAGCTTTCTGCATTACGATGCAAAGATCGGGTCACTGGGGTATTTGGCGCATTATATTGACCATCTCGATCGCCGTCAGAGCCGCTTCGTATCCCTTGTTCGCATCCTTGGAACCTGAGCGTTCCATTGCTTGATCCACAGTGTTGGTGGTCAGCACGCCGAAGCTGATGGGCAAACGATGGCGCGCCATCGTCTGTCCGATTCCCCGGGTCACCGCGTCCGAAACGTACTCAAAATGGGGCGTATCGCCGCGTATCACCGCCCCGAGACAGATGACAGCATCGAACTTGCGGCTCGCCGCCATGCACTCGGCAACCAGGGGGATTTCGAAGGCGCCCGGAACCCGAACCACCGTGACATCTTGTTCTTCTCCGCCGTGGCTTTTCACTCCGTCCAATGCGCCGGCCAGCAATTTTTCCGTAATAAAGTTATTGTAGCGACTGACGACGATACCGAGCTTCATCCCGCGCGCTTCGAGTTTGCCTTCAATCACGGTCGTCATGAATCGCGTCTCGGGCCGCTTGATTCAGGGTTTGGCCGTTTTACCTTCTAGGTTAGAAAAAATATGACCGAGTTTTTTTTGCTTGGTCCGCAGATAGTGAATGTTGGTTTCACGCGGCGCCACTTCCAGGGGGACCCGCTCGATGACTTGAAGACCGTAGCTCTCCAGGCCGACGATTTTACGCGGGTTGTTGGTGAGCAAACGCAACTTCCGCACCCCCAGGTCACGTAAAATTTGAGCCCCAATGGCATAATCTCGCAAATCTTCTTTAAAGCCCAATTCGAGGTTTGCTTCCACTGTATCGCGTCCTTGATCCTGCAAAGCATAGGCTTTGATTTTGTTCGTGAGACCGATACCTCTTCCCTCTTGATGCATGTAGATTAAAATTCCTTTGCCCTGTTGATCGATCATTCGAAGGGACTGGCGTATCTGATCACCGCAGTCACAACGTTCAGAGCCAAAGACGTCTCCGGTAAGGCATTCCGAATGAACCCGTACCAACACGCCGTCCGAATCGCTGATATCGCCTTTGACCAGCGCCATATGTTCGGATTGATCCACTTCGTTGCGATAAACAATCGCTTTGTACATGCCGCCATGAATGGTCGGAAAGACCTCTTCCACAACCGGCTTGACCAGACTTTCCGTGCGTAAGCGATAGCCGATCAGGTTGGCCACGGAGAGGATCTTGAGTCCCTGTCGCTCCGCAAGCTGTTCCAGGGAGGCCAACTTCGCGACCGCACCGTCCTCTTCCAGAATTTGACAGATAACGCCGGCTGGCTTGAACCCTCCCAAGCGCGCCAAATCGACCGATGCCTCCGCGCGCCCTAAGCGGGCTAAGACACCGCCACTTCGCGCCTGAAGCGGCTGCACGTGTCCGGGGACAATCAGGTCTTCATGTTTAGTTTGGTCCGCCACCGCTGCCTGGATCGTGTGCGCCCTCCCTTGGGCCGATATGCCGTGAACGCCCTCGAGCCGAACAGAGAACGCGGCGCCAAAAAGAAGACCGGCAAAGGTACTGTTTTCCGGAGGGATGAGCAGAATACCCAACTCCCTAATTCGATCGTCGGTCAACGCAAGATAAATCACGCCGCGACCGTGATGGAGCATGTGATTGATGCTCTCCGCGGTGATCTTCTCCGCGGGCATGCAGAAAAAACCGTCGCTTTCGGGTAGATCTTCGTTCACCAGGATGACCATGCGGCCCTTCCTGATTTCTTCCAGACCTTCTTCAATGGGAGCGATAGGCATAGGTCGCTAACGATCGCCCGGCAAAATGGTCGAGGGCAGAGTCTACTCTTAGCGTTGTTGTGCTACAAAACTCTGAACATATTTGCCGATAAGATCGGTTTCGATATTGACTTTATCACCAAGGCTACGGGTGCGCAAATTAGTATTCTGCAAAGTAAGCGGAATGATCACCACCGAAAACCGCTCCCGGCTGCACTCATTGACCGTCAAGCTGATTCCGTCAACGGCGACAGAACCTTTTGATACCAGCAAAGAACCGAGCTTGGGAGGCACGCGAAAAGTGAAAAACGTGAAGTCGCCTTTTCTTTTGACCGAGGCGATAGTCCCCACGCCATCCACATGCCCTGTGACCAGATGACCGCCGAGTCGATCCGCCAGACGCATCGGGAGTTCCAGATTAACCAAGCTGCCGATGTTTTGCTTTTCCAGGTTGGTTCGTTGGAGCGTTTCCGGAGAAACGTCCACCGTAAAGTTTCTCTTGCCTTTCTTGACCACGCTTAGACAAGCGCCGTTCACGGCAATGCTAGCACCAAGTTTCATCCCGCCCACGGACAGATTCGTCTTCACCGTGAGCACAGCCGATCGCCCGCTCACCCGCAAGGATTCAATCTTGCCGACATCTTCTATCAGTCCGGTAAACATAATCGCATCGCCCGACGGCCAATTTCAAAACATTGCATCAGGTCTTGAGGAGGGATTTACCATCGAGCCCTCAAAGGTAGGCGGAGACCATCAAATCGCCGCCGGACTCCCGCGCCT
>Ga0070697_100004444_pt1 | contig 10772 bp, 12 predicted proteins | sample KBSK1501metaG_FD_65475 | JGI IMG/M metagenome (GOLD analysis project Ga0070697, IMG submission 65475) | Corn, switchgrass and miscanthus rhizosphere microbial communities from Kellogg Biological Station, Michigan, USA - KBS K1-50-1 metaG | ecosystem: Host-associated > Plants > Roots >... | reverse complement strand
GGTCAGGAGTTTGTCCTTTGCCAGGGCGGTGCTGGCGGGAAGGGCAATGTGCATTTCAAAAGTTCGCGGAACCGCGCGCCGCGCGAATACACCGAAGGCGAGGAAGGGGAGCAGGGACATTTTTTATTAGAGTTGCGCACGATCGCCGATGCCGGGCTCGTCGGTTATCCAAACGCTGGCAAATCAACTTTGCTTCGAGAAATTTCCGCCGCCCGGCCAAAAGTGGCGGCCTATCCGTTCACGACGCTTCATCCGATCATCGGCGTGGTGGATTTTTCTGGCTATCGACGGGCAACGATAGCAGATATTCCCGGCTTGATTGAAGGGGCGCATCGTGGGCTGGGGCTTGGCCACGAATTCCTCCGCCACATCACGCGCTGCCGGATTTTTCTCTTCGTTGTCGATGTTGCGGGAAGCGAAGCCCGCAACCCGGTCGAAGACTTGCAACAACTACGCAAGGAGCTCGATCTCTACGATCCGCTGCTCTCACAGCGTCCATGGTTTGTGATTGCGAACAAAATGGATTTGCCCAACGCGCAGGAGAATCTCAATGCACTGCGCAGGAAATTCCCGAAGATCGACATCGTCCCGATTTCGGCGGCAAAAGGCGAGGGGATTGAAGAGCTGAAGAAGAGATTGGCGAATTGGTTGGAATTGTAGCTGCCCATCGAATGACGAAGCACGAATGCCGAATTTCGAAGGAATGACAGAAGCTCAAATGACGAAACTGCAATGATTTTAGGCTTTGTCATTCGGCTTTCTTTCGTCATTTGTCGTTCGGATTTCGTCATTTTCTCCCTTGTCATCCGCGCAAAAACGGCTTTGGTATCCGCGTCGCAAGCGCGCCTTTGAGCGTCTTGGCTGTAGCAGCTGACGCTGACGATGGGATTCGGTCGCCGCTTTCGCCACCAACCAAAATGCGCAACCGTTATTTACTGATGTCGATCCTGGCGCTGCTTGGCAGCCTTGTCTTTGCTGCATCTGGCATCGCAGCGGAAGCCACACCGGCAGAGCACGAAGGCGTTCCGCTCAAAGCCGCAGCGCTCGTCCAAATCGGCAAGTTTGCGATCACAAATTCGATGCTGGTGACGTGGATTGTCGCCGCGGGCATCATCATTTTTGCGCAGACCGCAACGCGCACGATCAAACCGATCCCGAGCGGCATTCAAAATTTTTGGGAGTGGCTGGTGGAGGGCCTTTACAATTTTCTCGAGGGAATCATCGGGCGCGAGTTGGTCAGGAAGACTTTTTGGTTTTTCGCGACGATTTTTATCTTTATTTTATTCGTGAACTGGTTCGGCCTGATCCCGGGCGTCGGCACGATTGGCTGGGGCCATTACGATCCTGCGGGAACTTTCCACATCGATCGGCCATTGCTTCGCGGCGGCAATGCCGATCTGAACATGACGACGGCGATGGCAGCCATCTTCTTTTTACTTTGGATCGTGTGGGCGATTCAAGCCAATGGCGTCGGCGGATTCTTGCTTCACATTTTTGGCCCAAAAGGCGAGACGTCAGGTTTTTTGAAGGTCATCATGGTGGTGATCTTCTTTATGGTGGGATGGCTGGAGATTGTTTCGATTTTGTTCCGGCCGATCTCGCTCAGTTTTCGATTGTTTGGAAACATTTATGCGGGTGAGAGCATTTTGGAAGCGATGTCGAATATGGTCCCAATGTTGGGATGGCTGATCCCGATTCCGTTCTACTTCATGGAACTACTGGTCGGAATCGTCCAGGCGCTTGTTTTCATGTTGTTGACCGCCGTCTTCACTCTTTTGATCGCGCAACATCAACCCGGACACGAACCACAACACTAAAAATTTCGGCGAGAGTTCGCGGAAAACTCGCGAGCGCGCCAAAGAGAAACCTACAAAACTATGATACTACCATTATTGGCGGAGTTGAGCGGAAACCTTTCAAACATTCACGTGGGTCTTGCAGCCTTAGGCTGCGGCATCGGCGTCGGCCTAACTGGATTAGGCGCCTCGTCGGCTGTTGGGCGCAATCCGGGAGCGGCTACCCCCATTTTGGTGCAAGCGATTTTAGCGATCGCTTTTACCGAAGCGATTGTGTTCTACGCGCTCTACCTTGTTCACTAAATTTCAGCCCGGCGACGGTGCCGCGTTAACGTGTGATTTATGAATCCGACATTTTTCGCTGCCACTGGATTTACCGAAATGTTGCGAGACACGGCCGATACCTTCGGCTGGAACTGGCAGTTATTTCTCTCGCAGGTGGCCAGTTTTTGCATCGTTGCGGTTTTGCTCCGCCAATTCGCCTACAAGCCTATCCTGGCCGTGCTCGAAGATCGCCGGCGAAAGATTGAGGAAGGTCAGCTCAACGCGGAAAAGATCAGGAAGGAGCTCGCGGAAGCGGAGAAGCGCTATCAGGAAATTGTGGCAAAGGCGAACGCTGATGCGCAAAGAATGATCGACGAGGCACGTGAGAGCAGTTTGCATCTGGCCGAGCGCAAACAAGGGGAAGCGGTCGCTGCCGCAGAGCAAATTCTCGCCAAGGCCAAGGAAGCCGCAGCGCTCGAGCACGAGCGCCAAATGCAAACGCTGAAGCGTGAACTTGGTCGTCTCGTCGTTGATACGACGGCGAAAGTCACCGGCAAAGTGCTGACTTCCGACGACCAGAAGCGCTTACAAGAAGAAGCCGCGCGCCAGGTTGCCTGATGAAGATCAACAAGGAAATCCGTCAGCTTTCGCGGCAAATGTTGCGCGCCAGTTTTACCGATGGCCAACTCGATCACGGCAAGATCGCGTCGCTCGTGCAATCACTGATCGCAAAACGTCCGCGCCATTTCATGGACGTCTTGCAGCATTACAAGCGATTGCTTCGGCTGGAGATTGAAAAGCGGCACGCAAGCATCGAGAGCGCGACCGAACTGGCCCCGCAGGTGGCCGCCGATATTGTCGCGCGGCTGAAAAGGAAATATGGCAACGATTTGACCTCGGAATTCGTTGTCGATCCTACGTTCCTGGGCGGCGTGCGCGTCCGGGTCGGCAGCGATGTGTGGGACGGTACCCTGCGCAACCGATTGGAACGCCTTCAACAACAACTTTAATCAACTAAAACCATGAGCAGCATTCTTGAAGAGATCGAAACGAAAATTGCGGGACTAAAAACATCGGCAACAAAGAGCAACATTGGTGTCGTCCGCGAAACCGGCGACGGCGTCGCCCGCATCGAGGGATTGAGCGACGTGATGCTCAATGAAATGATCGAGTTTCCGAACGGCGTGTTCGGGCTCGCGCTAAACCTCGAGGAAACGGAGGTGGGTGCGATTTTGCTCGGCGAAGCGACAAAAATTTCCGAAGGCGATGAGGTGAAGACTACGGGAAAACTTCTCCAAGTCCCTGTTGGCAAAGCGCTTCTCGGCCGCGTCGTTAATACTATCGGTCTGCCGCTCGATGACAAGGGTCCGATTAAGACCGAAGCATTTTATCCGCTCGAAAAAATTGCGCCGGGCGTGATCAAACGGCGGAGTGTCAACCAGCCCGTTCAGACCGGAATCATGGCGATCGACGCGATGATTCCAATCGGCCGGGGCCAGCGCGAATTGATCATTGGCGACCGGGCGACCGGGAAATCGACGATCGCGCTCGACACAATCATCAGTCAGGCGCGCTTGAATAAAGCCGCCGAGGAGGAAGGCGACAAAAATTATCGGCCGCTTTATTGCATTTACGTCGCGGTCGGTCAGAAAAATTCCAACGTCGCGCGCGCACTTGACGTTCTTGAGCGCGAAGGTGCCATGCCTTACACGACAATCATTTCCGCGCCTGCGTCGGACACGGCGACGAATCAATATCTGGCGCCGTTTGCCGGCGCCGCGATGGGCGAGTGGTTTATGGACAATGGAATGGACGCGCTCATCATTTACGATGATTTGTCGAAACACGCGGTCGCGTATCGGCAGGTCTCGCTTGTTTTGAAACGGCCATCCGGTCGCGAAGCGTATCCTGGTGACGTGTTTTATCTGCATTCGCGTTTGCTCGAACGCAGCGCTCGTATCGCCGAGGAATTCGGCGGCGGCTCGCTGACCGCATTGCCGATCATCGAGACGCAAGCCGGGGACGTTTCGGCTTACATCCCGACGAATGTCATCTCGATTACCGACGGACAGATTTATCTCGAGACTGATTTATTTTACCAGGGTGTGCGTCCCGCCATTTCGGTCGGTCTTTCAGTGAGCCGCGTCGGTTCGGCTGCGCAGATCAAGGCGATCAAGCAAGTGGCCGGCAAAGTGAAGCTGGATCTCGCGCAATTCCGCGAGCTCGCCGCATTCGCGCAATTCGGTTCCGACCTGGATGCGGCGACCAAAGCGCGACTCGAGCGCGGTCAACGGATCGTCGAGTTATTCAAGCAGAAGCAATACAACCCGATCCCGGTTGAAGAACAGGTCGCGGTGATGTGGGCGATGCAAAATGGATATGTCGATCCTGTGCCGGTCGATCGGGTCAAAGAATTTCAACTGAAACTCCAGGACTGGTTGCAAACGCGGAAGGAAAGTTTGCTCCGAGCGATCCGCGACAAGAAGCAACTCGACGAAGATCTCGAATCGCAGCTCAAAGCCGCGCTCGAAGAATTTAAAACCACCTGGTAATGATTTCGTTGCGCGCGCTCGATTCAGCCATGGCTTCAGCTCCGAAGATCAACGGAGTCGAGAACGCAATCTATTTAATCGGCGGTCAGAGGGTCATGCTCGATTCGGATTTGGCCGCGATCTATGGAACCAGCACGGTGCGATTGAATGAGCAGTTACGAAGAAATCGAAAACGCTCTCCCTTGGATTTCGCGTTTCAGCTTACGCGCGAGGAGTTTACGAACTTGATATCGCAAATTGCGATATCAAGTTTGAGGTCACAGTATGCAACCTCAAAGCCACACGGAGGTCGGCGAAAACTTCCTTGGGTCTTCACCCAGCATGGTGCGATCATGCTTGCAAGCGTCTTGAAAAGCGACATCGCTATGCAGGCAAGCGTTCGCGTAGTGCGCGCGTTCGTTAGGCTGCGCGAGATGGTGGCGGCGAATGCGCAACTTGCCGCCAAGCTGGAAGAACTTGAGCGCCGGCTTGATTCCAACGACGAGGCAATTGTCGATCTTTTCGTCGCACTTAAACATCTGCTCGAGCCAGAGTCAAAGGCAGAACGCGAAATCGGATTTCACGCGCGGGAGCGATCGGCTCGTTATCGAACCAAGAAGAGGCTTTAAGCGATGGCGAACACACAGGACATACGGCGCCGGATCAAATCGATCCGCAACACCGCGCAAATTACGAAGGCGATGCAAATGGTCGCAGCGTCTAAGATGCGGCGCGCGCAACAGCACGCTCTCGCGGGACGTCCGTATGCCGCGTTGATGAACAAAGTGCTCGTTTCGCTCCAAAAGCGGACCGATCCGACGTTGCATCCGCTCCTTCAGATTCGTGAGCTGAAGAAGGAATTAGTTTTGATCATTAGCACTGACAAAGGTTTGGCCGGCGCGTTGAACACAAATCTCTTTCGTGAAGCCGTAAATTTCGATCAAGCGAAAACGGCGTTCGTGGTTACCGGAAAAAAGGCGCGGCAGTTCGTCGCGCGGACAAAGCGTGAGTTGCTGGCTGATTTCGAGCTGAAAGACGCTCCGAGTTTTGTCGAGACCAAAGCGGTCTCGAAATTTTGCACTGAGAAATTTCTAAACCGCGAAGTGGATAAAGTTTCTGTCCTCTACACGCATTTCATCAACACGATCAACCAGCGGCCGGTCGTGGAGACGTTGTTGCCGATCAGCAGTTTCGATTTGCCCAAGAGCGAGTCTGCCGAAGGCGGGACCGAAGATGTCGATCCAATGCTCGGTTATGTTTTTGAGCCAAGTGCCGACGTCGTGCTCGACGTGATGTTGCCCTTTTACATCCAGCATGAGGTTTTCCAAATGATCCTGGACGCGCGCGCGTCCGAGCACAGCGCCCGAATGGTGGCGATGAAGAACGCGACCGACAACGCGAACCAATTCATCAAGGATCTCACTCTCGAATACAACAAGATGCGCCAGGCCGGCATCACAACCGAGCTGCTTGAGATTGCGACCGCACAAATGGCGCTGGGTGGTTAGTTAAGATTTATGAATAAAGGAAACATCGTTCAAGTGATCGGTCCCGTGGTCGACGTGGAGTTTTCGGAGGTGAAGCAGTTGCCGAAAATCTACAACGCGCTCGAGATCGAATACGAAGTCAACGGCAACCCGACCAAGCTCACACTCGAAGTGCAACAGCATCTGGGCGAAAGCTGGGTCCGGACAATCGCCATGTCTTCGACCGAAGGTTTGAAGCGCGGGATGAGCGTGAATGACACGGGCGGCCCGATCAGTGTGCCAGTCGGTGAAGGCGTGCTCGGCCGTTTGTTTAATGTCACCGGCGATCCGGTCGATAATCGCGGCCCGGTGAAATTCACCAAGCGCTATCCGATTCACCGGCCCGCGCCCGCGCTGACGGATCAGGACACAAAAATCCAGATCCTCGAAACCGGAATCAAAGTCATCGACTTGATTTGTCCGTTCTCGAAAGGCGGCAAGGTCGGCGCGTTTGGTGGCGCCGGAGTGGGCAAGACGGTTGTGATCATGGAGTTGATCAACAACATCGCCAAAGGCCACGGCGGCGTTTCCATGTTCGCGGGAGTGGGCGAGCGCAGCCGCGAAGGCAACGATCTTTACAAGGAAATGAGCGAAGCGGGCGTGATCGACCAAAAGGATTTGTCGAAATCGAAAGTGGGAATGGTTTTCGGCCAAATGAACGAACCTCCGGGAGCGCGTTTGCGCGTCGGACTTTCCGCTCTTGCGATGACGGAATTTTTCCGGGACGAACGCAACCAGGACGTGCTTCTCTTCATCGACAATATCTTTCGATTCTCGCAAGCGGGGTCCGAAGTTTCGGCTTTGTTAGGCCGAACGCCGAGCGCCGTCGGTTATCAGCCGACGCTTTCAGCCGAGATGGGCGACTTGCAGGAACGAATCACATCGACCAAGAAAGGCTCGATCACTTCGTTCCAGGCGGTCTACGTTCCGGCGGACGATCTGACTGATCCCGCGCCGGCAAATACTTTCGCGCATTTGGATTCTACGATTGTGCTCGAACGTTCGATCGCTGAGCTTGGAATTTATCCTGCGGTTGATCCGCTGGCTTCGACTTCCAAATCGCTCGCGCCGGAAATTGTTGGTGAAGAACATTACAACGTCGCGCGCGGCGTGCAGCGCGTCTTGCAACGCTACAAAGATTTGCAGGACATCATCGCGATTCTTGGAATGGACGAACTCAGTCCGGAGGACAAGCTGACCGTCTATCGCGCGCGCAAGATTCAACGATTCTTGAGTCAACCGTTTCACGTCGCCGAAGTTTTCACCGGCAGCAAAGGCCAGTACGTCTCGATTGCCGAGACAGTGCGCGGCTTCAAAGAAATTCTCGAAGGCAAGCATGACGAGGTTCCGGAAACGAACTTCTACATGAAGGGCAACATCGACATGATCCACGACTGATTTTCGAATCTCGAATGGCGATTTTCGATTTCAAACTATGAATGAACAGGAATTGAAGCAACGAACTAGCAAGTTCGCATTGCGTATTCTTGATTTAGCGGATGCACTTCCACAGACCCGCAGTGGAAACGTCATCGCTGGTCAGATAATCAGGAGCGGTACTTCTGTGGCGGCAAATTATCAGGCTCTCTGCCGTGCGAAATCGCGGGCCGATTTTATTAACAAGACTAGCATTGTAGAAGAAGAAGCCGACGAGAGTTGTTTCTGGCTACAATTGCTTATCGATCGTGGCTTGCTTGCCGCCGGTCGAGTTCAGCCGTTATTGAAAGAGGCGAACGAACTAACGGCTATTTTTGTCGCGAGTCGTAAAACGGCCGCGCGGCAGAAGCCATTCGAAAATCGAAAACCGAAAATCGAAAATCAATGACGCTGAAACTCGAAATCGTTACGCCGGAGGAAAAAATTTATTCCGAGGACGTGGACATGGTCACGTTGCCGGGAGCCGAAGGCGAGCTAGGCGTTTATCCGAAACACGTTCCGCTGCTGACGACGTTGAAACCGGGTGAGCTTCGCGTGATCAAAGACGGCCGCGAAACTGCAATGGCGGTTGGCGAAGGCTTCGTCGAAATTAAAGCGGACGGTGTTTCAGTTTTGACCGACATGGCGCTGGAAGCTGAGAAGATCGACATCGCCGCTGCCGAAGCCGCAGTCGAGCGCGCAAAAGCGGCAATGAAGGAGGATCACGGGGCGGAGGAGGTCGCCGCGATCCAAGCGTCGCTGCAAAAAGCGCTGGCGCAATTGCACGTCAAACGGCGACGGCACCATGGGTAAATGTGGAAGGAACCTTAGTGTCCCGATAATCGCGACACTGAGCTGCTTCCACATTCGCATTGATGTTTTCTCGCTGGCGATGTGTTGTTAACTTTCGCTTGTGAGTAATCCGGAGATTCTCGGAATCATCGCGGGCAACGGCGTTTATCCAAGAATTCTCGCTACCGCCGCGCGCAAAGCCGGCGTAAAAAAAATCGTCGCTGCTGCGTTTACTAATGAAACCGATCCTTCGATCGACAAACAGGTCGATGTTGTCGAATGGTTGCGCGTGGGACAATTGAGCCGGCTGCTGAAGTTTTTTCGCGAGCACGAAGTTCATCGCGCGATCATGGCTGGACAAATCGCGCCGAAGAATCTTTACGATCTGCGGCCGGATGTGAAAGCGCTGGTCGCGCTTGCCAAACTCAAACAGCGCAACGCCGAGTCGATCTTCACCGCGATCGCCGACGAGCTTGCCAAAGTCGATGTCGATCTTTTATCGGCGACGAGCTTCCTTGAAGATCAACTCGCCGCGAAAGGTTTGATCGCCGGAGCAAAATTGTCGCGTGCCGAGGAACAAGATGTCGATCTTGGCTGGAGTGTCGCGAAAGAAATCGCGCGGCTCGACATTGGCCAGACCATTATCGTCAAAAACGGAACGGTGCTCGCGGTTGAAGCGTTCGAAGGAACGAACGACGCGATCAAACGCGGCGGCGCGCTCGCCCGCGAAGGCGCAGTCATGCTCAAGGTCGCAAAGCCAAATCAGGACATGCGCTTCGACGTTCCGGTGATCGGCATCGAGACCATCAAAATTGCCGCGGAATCAAAGCTCCGTGTCATCGCGGTTGAATCTGAAAAGACGTTGCTGCTCGAGCGCGACGCGATTGTCGATCTTGCCAGACGTGCGAAGATTTCGATCGTTGCGCGCTAGTTGCAATCGGCGCTCGAAAATCGCCTTGCTAGAACCAAGTGCAGTCTGATCTTCTCGTGTATGAGATACCGGCCGCCGACGGTTAAGCTGCCAATGCCTGCTGAGAAGATGGACGGACAGACTGTGACGTTCAGGCCGGTGAGGGACGGAATAGATTCGGAAGTATCGGGTGTAATGCAAGTTATCGAAAACGAGAGCGGATTCAATGTTAATGCTTCGTACATTGTTGGTCAGGATCCACCCTTGTGTCGCGTTTATTGGTTTGATCAGTCTGAGATCGATGCCATCGCCAGGTCGGCGGTGAAAGAAAAGCGGCGTATCCTGATTATTGATGACGACCGGGAAAGCACCCACTTGGTCAAAATACTTCTCGAAAAGGCCGGCTCCTATCTCGTGCTCGAAGAGAACGACGCTACAAAGGCCCATCAAAGTGCCCAGAATTTTAGGCCGGACGTAATCTTGCTAGACATCATGATGCCAAAGACAGACGGAGGCGAAGTAGCCGCACAAATCGAAGCCGATCCGGAATTGCAGAAGACGCCGATCATCTTTCTCACCGCGCTAGTTACGGAACCTGAGACAAAAATTGGCCTCCGCATCCAAGGGCATCGATCTCTCGCCAAGCCGATCAATATTCCCGAGTTGATCAACGGGATTGAAGAAATCTACGCGCGCAATAGCGCGTGATTGCGGTCGAAGCCTGAAAAACTTGTTGCTTGAACGCGATACGATTGTCGACTTGCCGAGCGCGCGAAGATTTCGATCGTCGCGCGATAAATTTGGAGCCTAGGGGATTACGCTCCCGCTAGTGCATCCAATAATGAGACCCGGCTGCTAGATGTCGGCTCCACGCTGAAGCTTTGGAGCCTAGGGGATTCGAACCCCTGACCTCCTCAATGCCATTGAGGCGCTCTACCAACTGAGCTAAGACCCCTTTTACGAGTGAAAACCGAGTCGAGCGCGGACGCCAAAAATACTCTTTGCACACTGATTTGTTACACTGTAGCTTGGAGCACATGAGAACACTACAGAATGAGATTGGAACGTTTCGGAAGGTTGGCGAATGTCTTTATCGGTATTCACGGAATGGGGTCTACTATGCGCGCGTCAGAATATCGAGCAAGCAGGTAGTCAAGCGCTCGCTCGCAACGACAGATCCCGCGATTGCAAAGCGAAAGCTCGCCGCGTTCAAAGACGAGCAGCGACGAATTGATCGATCACAAGGACGACTAACGCTGGTCGAGTTGTGTGAGCGCTACCTGAAAACCGTGCAGCACCAGAAGGCACCAACAATCGAGCGCAAGACGCACATCGTAAATCGCATCAAGCGCGACTTTCCGGGCGGTTCTTTGGTGCAGGTCGCAAAGATCAAACCGTCAGACGTGCAGTTGTGGTTAGGGCGCTACAATTTCGGGCCAGTCTCGCGCAACCTTCACCTCGCTTGCGTGAAAGCAATTCTCGATATGGCGGTCGACGACGGAATCATTGCGCACTCGCCCGCAGCGAAACTGAAAGC
>Ga0070697_100004443_pt1 | contig 10772 bp, 12 predicted proteins | sample KBSK1501metaG_FD_65475 | JGI IMG/M metagenome (GOLD analysis project Ga0070697, IMG submission 65475) | Corn, switchgrass and miscanthus rhizosphere microbial communities from Kellogg Biological Station, Michigan, USA - KBS K1-50-1 metaG | ecosystem: Host-associated > Plants > Roots >... | reverse complement strand
TATCCGATCCTGGCGGCCTTCGTGGGCAGCATCGTGGCTGACCTGGTGAGCCTCGCCGCATTGTCTCTGGTCGGTGGCTCGTCCCTGGGCACCACCATCCCCCTCCAGCTCATCGTGCCCGCGGCGGTTCTCAACGCGGCCACAACGGGGTTGCTGCTCATCCCCATGCGTCTGCTGATGCTCCGCTATCGGCCCGACGAGAAGCCCGCATGGTGAGGGTGGCCGATGGCTGACCTCAACGAGGGGCGGTTCGACCTGCCGCGCTCTCGCGCGCGCCTGATTGCCTTCGCGGTGACCGCCGCCCTGCTCTTCACGGTACTCGCCGGCCGGCTCTTCCAGATGCAGGTCATCAACGGCGTGCTCTACGCCGATCGCGCCGTCGCTGCGCGGACCATCGACATGCCCATCAAGGCACCCCGGGGCGTGATCTTCGATCGGGCCGGCCGGCCGGTGGCGATCAACGTGCCGTCATGGACGGTCGATGCGATCCCCGCCGATCTGCCGTCCGACAGCAAGCAACGCGACGCCGTCTTGGCGAAGGTCGCCAGGAACATAGGGTCACAAGCCGCGACGCTCCGACATCGTCTGTCGGCCTTTCATGGGTCTCCCTACGACCAGGTGCCGCTCGTGCGCGGGATCACGCGCGACCAGGCCCTGCTGCTCTCGGAGGACGCAGGCGACCTCCCCGGCATCGTCGTGCAGGTGGATCCCGTCCGCCAATACCTGGACGAGGCCGGCAACGTCGATGGATCGCTCCTTGCCCACATCCTGGGCTACACAGGTCCCGTCAACGAGCAGCAGCTCAGCTCCCTCGCGCAGCAGGGCTATCTGCCGGATGACTGGATCGGCAAGGACGGCGTCGAAGCCTCGTACGAATCGGTGCTGCGCGGCACGTATGGCTCACAGCAGGTCGAGCGTGATGCATCCGGGCGACCGATCAAGGTCATCTCGACGACGAGGGAGCCGGTTTCTGGCCGAAACCTGATGTTGACCATCGATGCTCGCCTGCAGCGCATGGCCACCGATGCGTTGACCTGGGGCATGCAGGCCGCGGGCGTCAAACAGGGCGTCACGATCGTCATGAACCCGCAGACCGGCGAGATCCTGGCGATGGTCTCCTTGCCGAACTACGACGACAACGCCTTCGCGACCGGCATCAGCACTGCCGCGTTCAACGCGTACCTGCGGAATCCCAATCAGCCGCTGCGGAACCACGCCATCGCCGACATCTACCCGCCCGGGTCGACTTTCAAGCTGGTGACCGGCACCGCCGCTCTGCAGGAGGGGGTGACCACGCCCACCCGGCTGTGGCCGACGTACGGCTGCTACCACATCCCGGGCGCGCCGGCTGGGCAGTGCCTCTTCGACTGGAACCACCTCGGCTTCGGCCCTCTGAACGTCCAGGAGGCGTTCTTCCGAAGCTCGGACACCTTCTTCTACCAGATGGCCATCCACCTCGGCATCGACCGGCTGGCCAAGTGGGCGTACGACTACGGGTTCGGAAAGCCGACCGGGATCAAGCTGCCGGGCGAGGCCTCGGGCATCATCGCCAGCACCGCATGGGCCCAGAGCCAGGGGCGGCCCAACGTGTTCACCGGCGAGCTCGCCCAGGCGGGCATCGGACAGAACGTCATCGCGGTCACGCCACTGCAGCTGGCGAACGCCTACGCCGCCCTTGCGAACGGTGGCCGCCTGATGCAGCCGATGATCGTGAAAGGTGAGACGGACCGATCCGGCAAGCTGATCAAGGCCTACGCGCCCACGATGATCAGGAAGCTGTCGGCCAGCTCATCCACCATGCAGGTTCTGCGTTTCGGCGCAAGGGAGGTCGTCACCAGCGGGCACGCCTTCAACATTCGCGACGTGCCCCTCCCGGGCGCCTTGTCCGGTAAGACGGGCACCGCGGAGTTTGGGGAGAAGGAGCAGGACGGCAGCCTGCCGTTCCACTCCTGGTTCGTGGGATATCTGCCGTCGAGGCCGGGCGCGACCGATGCGACGCTCGAGGTGCTCACCTTCTCGTACTCCGCCACGGTCCCCGGCAACGTCTCGACCGAGGTCGTGAAGTACTTCTTCCAGAAATACTTCAAGGTGCAGCGCGACTACCGGCTGAACCCTCGCACGTTGAGCCTACTGGGAGGCAACTGACCGATGGGCGCCACCACCACGACATTTGTTGACACCGTTCGGGATCGCGCCTGGCGTGCATTCGACTGGCAGCTCCTCCTGTACGTCGTGCTGATCGTCGGTTTCGGCGTGGTCATGGGTTACTCGGCCTCGTTCAACGAGGCGAGCCAGCCGGCGGGCGGGATCAGCCAGACGGTCAAGACCCTGCTATGGGTTGGAATCGGGTTCACGATCTTCTTCGTGGCCGCCTCGATCGACTATCACTGGCTGACCACCTTCACGGCGCCCATCTACATCGGCGTGCTCCTGCTACTGCTGCTGAACCTCGTCATCGGCAAGAGCCTCAACGGAGCCACCCTCTCGATCAGCGTCGCTGGACTCGATTTCCAGGTGAGCGAGGTCAGCAAAGTGCTCATGATCGTGGTGCTGGCGAGCTGGCTGTCGGGCAGGCGCGAGAAGATCGGCCGCCTGTCGACCATCGTCGGGGCGGGCATCCTGATGGGAATCCCGACCTTCCTGGTCTTCCGTCAACCGGACCTGGGCACCGCGCTGGTATTCGTCGCGATCCTCGTCGCGATGCTCTTCATGAGCGGCGCCTCGATCGGGTGGATGGCGCTGCTGGCGGGCGGGGTCGTCGCCGTCTCCCCAATTGCGGTGAACGCGCTGGCTGCCTACCAGCGCTCGCGCCTCTTCTGCTTCCTGAATCCGTACGCCGACCCACAGGGTGCCTGCTATCAGCTCGTCCAAGCCCTCAATGCGGTGGGGTCGGGTGGTGTGTTCGGGCAGGGACTGACCGCCGGACGGCAGAACCAGCTGGGCTACCTTCCGGTGCAGACCACCGACTTCATCTTCACTGTCGTCGCCGAGGAGCTCGGCTTTGTGGGCGGCCTGGTGTTGCTTGGCTTGTTCGCGCTGCTGGTGTGGCGGATCCTCGTCATCGGCTGGGGAGCGAGGGACGCGCTGGGCTCGATGGTCGCCTGGGGCCTGGCGAGCATGATCCTCTTCCAGCTTCTGGTGAGCGTGGGGATGGTGATCGGCATCATGCCCGTCACCGGCATTCCGCTTCCCTTCATCACCTACGGCGGCTCCAGCATGATCAGCCTGCTCTTTGGGATGGGAATCCTGGAATCGGTCCGCGTGCACGCCAGAAAGCAGACGTTCTAGGTGGCAAAGGCACACAGCGAGCAGCCAAGGCAGCGCTGGCAGCTGCTGTTCAGTCGCACCGATCCACTCCTGCGCATGCGACAGCAGCAGGTGATGGAGGAATGGGAGCGCGTCCTGCGGGATGCCGGCCTCCCGCTCTCGATGTCGAACGCGCAACGACCCCGTCCCCGCCTGCAGCTTGCCGCCAACCTTCCGGTGGGCGTTGAGTTGCGCGGGGAGATTCTCGAGGCTCATTTCGACGAGCTGGTACCGATCGACCGCATCGAGGCGGCCGCGGCGCTCCTGCCGGAAGGCCTGGCGCTGGTCGACGCGCGGGAGGTTTGGCATGGTTTTCCGTCCGCCGCCTCACAGGTGCGCGCGGCCGAGTACGAGGTCATTGTGCGCTCGCCGCGCGAGCTGACCGAGGAGGCGTTGCGCGGGGCTGTGGTGCGCTTGCTCGGGCGGGCGAGGCTGCCAGGCATGCGGCGGCGGGGTGAGACCCAGCGACGTTCCGACGCGGGACAGCGCGACCTGCGTCCGTACATCGAGGACGCGGAGGTGCTGTCGGTGGACGAGGGCGAGCGCCGCGCCCATCTGCGCGTCGTGCTGCGGCAGGACCCGACCGGCGCCGGGCGACCCGAGGACGTCGTCCACGCCCTCGATCTCCCGCTGAACACGGAGCGCACCATCCGGACGCGGCTCCTGTTCGTTGACACTCCCCCCATCGCCCGGTAAACTGCGTGCTCCGCGGGCTGTGTCGGCCCGCTTTGCTGTGCGCCGCGCCTGCGGTGCGTGGCCGGCCCACTGATCAACCCACGGAGAACACCCATGTACGCCGTCTTGATGACTGGCGGGAAGCAATATCGGGTCGAGGCCGGATCGACGCTGGTCGTCGAAAAGGTCGGTGGCGAGCCTGGCAGCTCGATCACCTTCGACCGCATCCTGCTAGTCGGCGACGGCAAGGACGTGATGGTCGGCAGCCCTACCATCCCGGGCGCTTCGGTGAGCGCTACGGTGCTCGGTGAGGCCCTCGGCCCCAAGATCGTCGTCTTCAAGTTCAAGCAGAAGGTCAAGTACCGTCGGCGCACGGGCCATCGTCAGCACCTGACGCGGCTCCGGATCGATTCGATCAGCGCCGATGGCAAGACGGTGAAGGCCGAGCCGCCGGAACCCGCGGCCAAGCGCAAGGCTGCCCGGACCAAGGCGGCTGCAGCCGCCCCAGCCGAGGAGAAGCCGGGGCGACGGCGAGCCGCGAAGGCCGAACCGAGCGCAACGGCGGAAGCCAAAGCCGAAGCAGCGCCCGCGCCGCGTCGCTCCCGCGAGCGAGCGGCTCCAAAGGCTAAGGCTGCAGAGGCCTCGGAGAAGGCGCAGTCGCCGGCTCGACCCAGGCGCACGAAGGCATCGGGCGAGGCGTCCATGGCCAATGCTGACGCGAAGGCATCATCGGCTGCAGAAGCCAAGCCGCGAGCGCGCCGAACGACCAAGCCAAAGACCGAGTCGGCCAAAGAGGAGTAACGACAATGGCGCACAAGAAGGCCGGCTCATCGAGCAAGAACGGTCGCGACAGCGCCGGTCAGCGGCTCGGTGTCAAGCGTGGCGACGGCCAGCAAGTTGACGCCGGGACGATTATCGTCAGGCAGCGTGGTAGCACCTTCAACCCCGGCGAGAACGTCGGGATGGGACGCGACTACACGCTGTTCGCGACGGCCGCCGGGGCCGTCAAGTTCACCCACAAGTCTCGAACCAAGAAGCGCGTCAGCGTGGTCGCTGACGGGGCATAAGCCCAGGAATCCCATGAAGCCCGACATCCATCCCAAGTACCATCAGGCACAAGTCCACTGCATTGGCTGTGGCACCACCTTCACCGTAGGATCGACCGCGGAGTCGATCCGGGTCGAGGTCTGTTCCAAGTGCCACCCGTTCTATACCGGGACGCAGAACATCGTCGACACCGCCGGCCAGGTCGAGCGGTTCCAGCGACGCATGGAGCGCTCGCTGCGCTGATACCGATGCGCCGGCACCTGACCGGGTGGCCGGCGCGTCTTGCGCCCCACCTCCTCTTCCTGATCCCCGAGCTGCTGATCGCGACCGGGCCCTTCGTGATTGGCGCCGTCAGCCGCGCAGGCGAGCGGGCGCGCTTCCGCATGCCCGACTTCTTCTACGGCGGCCAGGCGCTGATCGAGGGCGTGATGATGCGCGGCCGAACGACGGTCGCGATGAGCGTGCGCCCGCCATCCGGCGAGATCCTCACCTACTCCGAGCTTCTCCCGGCCGCGCTGTCGCGCGGTCGCTGGATGAAGATCCCATTCGTCCGCGGCGTCTTCGTCCTGTACGAGACGCTCGTGCTCGGGACCCGGATGCTGATGCGCTCAGCCGCGATTGCCGCCGAGGGCGAGGACATCGAGATCGGACGCGGAACGATGCTGATCAGCATGGTCGTGTCGATCGGCTTCGCCGTGCTCATCTTCTTCGTGGCGCCTCTGGCACTATCGGGCCTCGTCCATCGGTCCGGCAGTGATCTGAGCGCCAACCTCGCTGAGGGCGCCTTCCGCCTGGTGATCTTCGTGGCCTACATCGGCCTCATCGGCACCTTTGGGGAGATTCGGCGAGTCTTTGGCTACCACGGCGCCGAGCACAAGGCCATCAGCGCCCACGAGGCGCATCGACCGCTCACCCCCGACGAGGTCGACCGCTTCAGCACCGCCCACACCCGCTGCGGGACGACCTTCATCCTGATCGTGGTCGTCATAAGCATCGTCTTCTTTGGCTTCGTCCCGCGCAGCGGGGTCCCACTTCCACTGCTCATCCTGTCGCGCATCGCGCTCATCCCCGTGATCGCCGCCGTCGCCTACGAGCTTGTCCGCTTCGGAGCCAGGTACTACGGCAACCCGGTGGTTCGCGCGATCTATGCTCCCGGGCTCTGGCTGCAGGCCCTCACCACGCGTCCGCCGGACCACTCGATGCTCGAGGTCAGCATCGCCTCGCTGGAGTCCTGCCTCGCCTCCGATGCCGCCGACCCCGGCACGCCAGCCCACGCTCCAGAGCCGGCGCCTCAGTCCGACCATGCCTGACCGCCTGAGTGAGCTCGAGGAGCGCTACGACGAGCTCACGCGGCAGCTTGCCAGCCCCGAGCACGCATCCGACCCTTCCTCGCTCGCGTCTCTGGGGCGAGAGCTGTCGCGACTCGAGCCGGTGGTGAGCACCCTGCGCGCTGTCCGAAGGCTGGAGGCAGAGCAGGCAGCCACCCAGGAGCTCGCCGCGGACTCCGACGAGGAGGTACGCGCCATGGCTCATGAAGAGCTTCAACGGCTTCAGACGGACCATGAGGCGCTGGAGGACCAGCTCCGCCGCCTTCTCGTGCCGCGTGACCCTAACGACGACCGCAGCGTGATCATCGAGGTGCGAGCTGGCACCGGAGGAGAGGAGGCGTCGCTGTTTGCCGCGGACCTCTACCGGATGTACGCGCGCTACGCGGAGCGGCGGGGATGGGCCATCGAGCTGCTGGCGGTGAGCGAGAGCGACAGCGGAGGGTACAAGGAGGCCATCGCCGAGGTGACCGCGGACGGCGCCTACTCGCGCTTGAAGTACGAGAGCGGCGTGCACCGTGTGCAACGCGTGCCGTCCACGGAGTCCTCCGGGCGCATTCACACCTCCACCGCGACGGTCGCCGTTCTGCCCGAGGCGGAGGAGGTGGAGATCGACCTGCCGGAGAAGGACCTGCGCATCGACGTCAAGCGTTCCTCCGGTCCCGGTGGGCAGAGCGTCAATACCACCGACTCCGCCGTGCGCGTGACGCACATCCCCTCGGGCCTGGTGGTCGACATCCAGGACGAGAAGAGCCAGCACAAGAACAAGGCCAAGGCGCTCGCCATCCTGCGAGCCCGTCTGCTCGACATGAAACGTCAAGAGCAGGCCGAGGAGCGGGGCGAGCAGCGCCGATCGCAGGTCGGGAGCGGTGAGCGCTCGGAGAAGATTCGGACCTACAACTTCCCGGATGACCGGGTGACCGACCATCGCATCGGTCTGACGGTGCACAACCTTCCGGGCCTGCTGGCGGGAGACCTCGACCGGCTGGTCGAACCGCTGATCCAGCACGACCAGGCAGAGCGCATGGCGCAGGCGGGCGGTGCGGGTGGCGCGGACGGGACCGATGGCTCGCGGCCCTGAGGGGACGAGGGTCACCGACCTGCGCGCCGGCGCCCTGATGAGCCATGCCGCAGCGCGACTGACCGATGCCGGCTCCGAGACGGCTCGGCTGGACGCGGAGCTGCTGGTGAGCCACGCCTTCGCGAGAGATCGGACCTGGCTGCACGCCCATCCCGACACGGTCCTGGATGAGGACGGGGCGCGTGACCTCGAGGCATGGGTCGAGCGCCGCGCCGCAGGGGTGCCGGTCGCCTATATCCGCGGGTTCAAGGAGTGGTTCGGCTTGCGGGTTGCCACCGATCCGCGCGCGCTGATCCCACGGCCGGAGACGGAGCTCCTCGCCGAGTCGGCGATTGCCGAGATCGCGGCACGCCTGGTGCGCGACGACCAGGTGGTCTGGGTTTGGGACGTGGCGACGGGCGGCGGCGCTGTCGCGCTGGCCCTGGCGCTGCGCTTCCGCGCGGCGCTGGCGCTGGGTCGCATGCGGCTGGTCGCCACGGACCTCTCGCCCGATGCGCTGGAGCTTGCATCGGAGAACCTGGCCGCGCATGGCGTCGCCAAGCTCGTCACGCTACAAGTGAGTGACCTGCTCGGTGGGGACGGATCCGGGCCGGGTGCATCCGACCAGCCGCTCCGAGCGGACCTGGTGACGGCGAACCTCCCCTACGTCACGACGGCCGAGGTGGAGGCGGCGCCCGGCAGCCTGGCGTACGAGCCCAGGCTGGCGCTGGACGGCGGCTCGGACGGGCTCGATGTGCTCCGGCGGCTTGTGGCACAGCTGCCGGAGCGGCTCGCGCCCGGTGGCGTGGCCTTGCTTGAGGTCGCGGCTCGGCAGGCTTCCGCGGTTCGAAGAGAGGCGGAGCGGCTTCCCATCTCGGTGGCCGTGACCCAGATTCCGGACCTCGCCGGCATCGAGCGGGTGGTTCGCATCGCCCGACTTGACGCATGATCGAGCGGCTGCCCGCGACGCCGGAAGGCCTCACCGCGGCCGCGGTGCTGCTCGACGGTGGCGGCCTCGCCGCCTTTCCTACGGACACGGTCTACGGCATCGGCTGTCGCGCGGACGACGCCGAGGCGATCGGGCGGCTCTTCGCCGCCAAGCGGCGGCCGGTGGACAAGCAGGTGCCGATCCTCGCCGCCTCTCTGGAGCAAGCCGCTGCGCTGGGCTACGAGGTCGAAGACCGCGTTCGCGCCCTCGCCGCGCGCTGGTGGCCCGGTCCGCTGACGATGGTGCTCCGCGCCCAGCCGGGCCTTGGGGCCGAGTCTGAGCAACCACCCACGCAGGCGTTCCGGGTCCCCAACCACCCCGTGGCCCTTGCCCTGATCGAGCGCAGCGGGCCGCTCGCCACGAGCTCGGCCAATCGATCGGGCGAGCCGGAAACGTACGACGCCGACGACATTCTGGTGGCCTTCGCCGATGACGACCTGCTCGACGCGGTCGTAGACGGTGGGCGCGTAGCGGGCGGGGTGGCGTCTACGGTCATCGACCTGACCGGCGCGAGCGCGCGGATCCTGCGCGAGGGGCCCATCACGCGTGACGAGCTCGCCGAGGTGATCGGCCGCATAGACTGACGCGCATGCGGGTCGCCATCGGCTCAGACCACGCGGGATTCGAGCTGAAAGGGCTGCTCTGCACCTTGCTCGACGAGCTTCGGGTGGAGTACCGCGACTTCGGCACCTACGCGCCCGACCCGGTCGACTACCCCGACTTCATTGCCCCAGTCGCGCGCGCCGTGGCGCGCGGCGAGTACGAGTTTGGGATCGTGCTGGGGGGCTCGGGGACCGGCGAGGCCATCGTCGCAAACAAGATTCGCGGCATTCGCTGTGTCGAGGCCGCGGACCCAGTGGTCGCCAGGCTCGGCCGCGAGCACAACGACGCCAACGTCCTGTCCATGGGGGCCCGCATCACCGGGGTCGAGGTGGCGCGCGCCTGTGTCCGCGAGTTCCTCTCCGGCGAGTTCCAGGACGGTCGCCACGTCGAGCGGATCGAAAAGATCTCCCGGATCGAAGCCGAGGAGGCGCGCGCCTGAGCCTGGCTCTCGACCAGCGAGAGCGGGCGATGCTCGCCGGCGAGGCGGGACCCGGCACTGCCTTCGCCATGCGCCTGGTCGTGCGCGCCGCGGAGGTGCTCGGTGCGAGCCGGCTGATTCCCATCTCGCGTGCCCACGTGGATGCGTGCCTCTACCACGGTGAGGCGACGCTGGATTTCGCGGCACGGCTGGCAGAGGGCGGCACCCGGGTGGCGGTGCCGACCAGTCTGAACGTCGGCCTCGTGGATCTGCTCCATCCTGACCTGTGGCGCGGCTCTCCTGACCAAGCGGAACGCGGCAGCCGCTTGATGAACGCCTACCGCGGTCTCGGCTGCCGGCCGACCTTCACCTGTGCGCCCTACCAGGTCGAGGATGCCCGCCCCGCCTTTGGCGAGCAGGTTGCGTGGGCCGAGTCAAACGCGATCGTGTTCTGCAACTCGGTGATCGGGGCACGCACGAACCGATACGGCGACTTCATCGACGTCGCCTGCGCGGTGGCTGGGCGCGTCCCGGACGCCGGCCTGCACCGGACCGATGCCCGGCGTGGTCAGCTGCTGCTGCGGCTGAGGCCGGACGTGCCCGCGCGCCTGTTCGACGACGACTCGCTGTACCCGGTGCTCGGGATCGTCCTCGGACGGCGAGCCGGCACGAGCATCGCCGTGCTGGACGGCCTTCCGCCACAAGTGAGCGAGGACCGCCTCAAGGCAGTCGGTGCGGCCGCTGCATCGTCGGGTTCGGTGGCCCTCTTCCACGCCGTAGGCTCGACGCCCGAGGCACGCAGCCTGGAACAGGCCTTCGGTGGAGAGCAGCCAGAGGCGCTCGAGGAGATCACCTTCGAAGAGCTTGCGGCGGCGAGAAGCGAGCTCACGAGCGCGGAGCGGGAGAGGCCGCTGCGCGCGGTCTCCATCGGTACGCCACACGCCTCCCTGGCCGAGATCGAGGCGTTCGTCGCGACGCTCGGCTCGTCCCGGCCAGCCCCCGACGTGGAGGTCGTCATTTCGACCGCCCGCGACGTCCTGGCGCAGGCAGAGGAACGAGGCCTCGCGGCGAGGCTTCGTGAGGCCGGCGTGGAGGTCCTGGTCGACACGTGCAGCTACATCGCGCCCGTGCTGCGCCCGGGAAGCGGTGCCGTGATGACCGACTCCGCGAAATGGGCCTACTACGCCCCAGGGAATATCGGCGCAGAGGTCGTCTTCGGCAGCATGGTCGAGTGCGTCGCGTCCGCGGTCGCCGGGCGCGTCGTGAGGCTTCCCTCGGCATGGGATGCCGCATGACCCCACTGGTGTTGCCGGGTCGGGTCCTGGCGCCCGGCGCGGCCTCCGGAGCGGC
>Ga0070697_100004442_pt1 | contig 10773 bp, 8 predicted proteins | sample KBSK1501metaG_FD_65475 | JGI IMG/M metagenome (GOLD analysis project Ga0070697, IMG submission 65475) | Corn, switchgrass and miscanthus rhizosphere microbial communities from Kellogg Biological Station, Michigan, USA - KBS K1-50-1 metaG | ecosystem: Host-associated > Plants > Roots >... | reverse complement strand
TATCCCCACCAACATCCTGCACGGGGGCCTTCAGCGTCGCGCCCGACTTCGTGAAATGTTGGACCGCGGCATCGAGGTCCGGCACCCTCCAGAACGCGACGCTCCCGCCCGGCCCCGGCGCTACTCCGGTTGTGTCTGGATCCAACCCGAGCTCGAAGCCGCCGATCTTGAAGCCGACGTAGAATGGCTCATCGAAGTACGGTTCCACGCCGAACGCGCGAGTATACCACGCCTTGGCTCGGGGCAGGTCCGACACATGGTAAATGACGGTGCGTAGACCGAGGATCATGGGTGCTCCAGCGATGGTGGATTGGGACGGCTAAGCTGCACCTCGCTGAAGCACGATTCAAGGGCCCGGCTCCCCGGGTTTGCGCAGGAGATCACAGCGGGTCGCCATCGGCTCTTAGCCGACGAGCCGTTTGCCGATGGCGGCACCGACACCGGCCCCGGTCCGTACGACCTGCTCCTTGGTGCCCCCGGGGCCTGAACGTCGATGACCATCGCGCTGTACGCGCGACGGAAGCGCTGGCCCCTCGACGAAGTGATCGTCCGCCTGCGGCATTCGAGGGTGCACGCTGAGGATTGCGCAGACTGTGAGAGGAAGGCGGGAATGCTCGATGTCATCGACCGCGAGATCTCACTGAGCGGTAAGCTCTCGGAAGAGCAACGCGCCCAGTTAAGGGATATTGCGGATCGCTGTCCCGTCCACCGTACGCTGACCTCGGAGATCAAGATCCGGACGCGACTGACCTGACTGCCGCCTAACGGATCGGGCGTAAGCTGCGGCGCGCCGCGCCACGCGGTCTCATGGCACGTCGATCGTGCTGCCAAGCCCCGCGTACACGTACTGGGCCGCAAAAACCCGCCGTAAGGCCGTGAATGCCGGTTCTCCCGTGCAGTGTCCCGGCCCGATGCGATCGACGTGCCAGTGGTCGTGCAGCGCCGTTACGACGCGCTCGATCTCGGCGTCCGGTGTAATCACGAGATGCAGCCCGCCGAGGATCAGGTAGACGTGATCAGCGACGCGGGTGGAGGCTTCCACGATCGTCTCAATCCCCGGGTGGGAGCATCCGACGAGCAGGATGAGCCCGTTCGGCGTTCGCAGCGCTAGGGAGAGCTCCCGCAGTTCCAAAGTACCCGGCTTCTGCGAGACGGTGGCAATGATGGATACGCCGGGGGCGACCTCAGTCACGCTGTCGACCCAGACGAAATGAGCCGTCGGCCAGGGCGTGCCGAAGGTGAGTTTCGCTGGGGGACGGCCGTCGAAGTACCGCATGCGGCTCGGCAGGGTGGAATCCGAGCGATAGAACGTCCCAGGGAGCTCGGCACCAAAGACCCCGAAGCCCTCCTTGGGCGCATAGATCTTGACCCCGGGGTTTACGGTGAAGAGGTAGTTCAAGCCCGCCGTATGGTCGCCATGGCGGTGAGACACCACCACGAAATCGATGGTTTTGAGATCGACCCCTAGGGCGCGGGCATTGTCGGCGAAGATATCCGCGTTGTTGCCGGTGTCGAAGAGGATCCGCTTCCCGTTGTACTCCACAAGCGCTGCGAAGCCCCAGTCCCGAGTGAGGCCTGCGCGGCCCCCGAAGGCGTCGTAAAGGATCGTAACGCGGTTGGGCGAAGGCGGCGGTGCGGCGTGCGCGGGCAGGGCAAGAGCGCACGCCAGAATGAGGTACGTTGGATGAGCAAGTCGCATGGGGCCAACTCTTCTCCTTTCCCTTAGAGTGATCACCTCCCGTCAGCTTCAACCCCTTGTTAGGCGACGCCCACGAACGGATAGATCTCCTCCCCGATCCAGTAGTGGGCGATGCTCCTGCGTCTCGCTCACCTCCTGCCGCAGCATGCTCACCTCGGCTTTGAGCGCTTCGAGCGCGTCGAGCTGAGCCTCGAGCTTGCTCCCGCCGGGACCCTGCCGCAGGCGGTATCCCCTAATCTAACCATCCGTGCTTTTGCGCTACCGCAGGAGCAAATGAGCGACCCGCTCCTCCCAATTCCAGTAGATGAGCGCGACCGCTGTGACATCGAACGCCGCGTGCGCGAACATGAGCAGCCAGATCTGCCTCCTGGCGGCGAATATCGTCCCAAACACCAATCCCGTTGCCGCTGCCTGTTCCACGCCAGGCCACCCTTGGTCCGGGTAGTGGGCCAGCGCAAAGAGCGATGCTGTAAGCAGCACAATGGCCGTCTGCGCCACGCGGCCACGGCCGAACAGCTGACCGAGGCGCTCGAAGAAGAAGCCGCGAAACAACGTCTCCTCTCCAAAGCCTGCCCCGAACACTACGGCGTAGAGTACTCCCGGGAGTGCCGCTCCGTTGCCCGTGATGTAGTGGTAGTGCCAATTGATGGGATCAGCACCCAAAAGGGGCATGACGACGGCCTTCATCACGAGCTTGAACGCAATGCCAAAGGCCGTTCCAACTATCGCCGTCCTCGTCCAGCTCTGCGGGGCCGTGAAGCCAAGTGCGCTCCAAGGCGTCTTGGACGCCTGCGCCCACAGCAGCACGAGCATGGCGCTGAGGGGGAGCACCAGGAAGTTGCCTGCGATGATGACGGCGACTGCCAGCAACCCGATTGGGCCAAAGCCGCGCAACCGCGCTGCGAAGACATCCGGGCCCTGCAGCATGGAGTCAAGCAGCGCTCGGCCGGACGTGGAAATAGCTGTAGCCGATGCATAGCAGCAAGAACAGGATGACCGTCGACCAACCCAACGCGTTGAACAGGCCGGCGAGCTGACCCAGGAGCGCGATGACGACACCGACTGCGAGTCCGCCAGCGTTCCCGAGCTGCACGGCACGACGTGCCGGCGTATCGCTGTCTTTCCTCGCCAACCAAGCGGCGAGCCCGACTTGGATGGCCGCAGCCCCCCACAGGCGAGCCATGAAGGTTCCAGTCGGGTCGGTCACCACCCCGTAAAGCGCCAACACCGACGCCGGTGCCAATACGAAGCCAATGCCGAAGGCCAGGGCGAGAATCGCATGAAGCAGCATGAAGGTGGCGCGTGTCATTGGAACCTCCCGCTGACTGACAGGTGGGGTGCTCAGGTTCGGAACGGGGGCCGCTTCACGCCAAGGCCAGCAGCCACCACTAGGGCGACAATAAACGCTGGCACAGCGGTCAGAAGGGGCCAGGCTACCAAGGCGATGAGCATTCGGGGTCGATAACCCGAGGCTGACCCCAGGTCATGAATGTTGGCCACGAGTGCGAGCGCGAGGGCACCCAAAGCGACGGCCACGGACGCGTGCCAAGCCGTTGGCCGCGCTGTGTTACGAAGTCGAAAGTGCTCATAGGCTATGTGGGCCGCAAACACCACACCACTGATGACAAAGGCGGACAACCGCCAAAAGGATCGCGTCGGGTTCGACGCAGCCGCCCCGGCAAGTGCCACGGATGCGATACCAACGGCGAAGTAGAGCACGCCGACGAGTACCGCTGGGCTGAGCCATCGTTGGCGGCCAGAGTCGTTCATACGAGTGGCCGCCGCGGCGACTTGAACTGCCTTGTCATCGCGCCGGCACCCCGTAAACCACGGGCCATGGCTGTGGCAGCCAACACCATGAGCACTACGAGTGCGGCCTGAATGAAGCTGATCCGCGCAAACAGGCTCGCTGCTCGAGTATCGGGAACCTCGCCGCGAGCCACCAGGCGGCGCCACTGAATCAGTCCGATCATGGGGCGAAGCTCGAGGATGAGGATCGCGGCGAGCAAGCCCATCTTCGCCCAGAAGACGTGGTTGTGGAGATAGTAGAAGCTACCCTTCTCGAATCCACCGAAGGCTCGTGCTAGGCCGGTGCCGATCCAAAGGGCCGCCGCAACGCCCCACCAGGTATCTGCATAGAAAGCCCGGCGCAAGCCGGATGCATCAAGGTCACCATGTAGCGCGCGGCCGCGTGCCCAGACCGCGCCGAGGCCGATTCCAAGCGCGAGCAAATGAAGGGCGGCTAGGACCCATCGGATCGTCAAAGAGATGTGCTGACCTTCCAGTCGGTGGACTTGTCTCTAGCTGCCAATCCGCCGTTCTTCCCGTGTCTTGCTGAGTAAACGCTCTGCGAAATCGAGGCGCTCCTGTGTTTCTGCCAGCTCCTGTTGGAGGTCCTGGACGCCACGTTCAAGTGCCTCGAACCGCGCAGTGACGTCGGCCGATGGTGATTGGGGACGAGTAGCACGCAGACGAGCGACCTTGATCACCGTGAAGGCAGGGATCCCCACGAATATTAGGAGTGCGACAAGAAACACAGCAGGCTCCATGTGGCCTTTCTCGCGTAGGCCTGAGACTCGCCTGCGCTGCCTAACGGACCGCGCTTAAGCTGCGGCGCGCTGAAGCAGGATTCAATCCCATACGCGCGGCGAGCGTGGATACAGGATTCGTTCCCTAATCTACGCACGCCGACAGCTTCAAGCGCTTGTGAGGCGGCCCGCTGCATCGGCGACCGTCGGCCAAGGCGAAGACGCCAAGGAACGCAACTGCGCCACCGGCCAGACAGAGCCCCCCAAGTCGGATGACGGCGCGATTAGTCACGGCGACGGGCCCTCGCGGCGCGCCACTCTGCCTCCTCGCGTGCGGCGGTGGCGGCTAACTGCGGGCATCGAGAAGCCAGCGCATCCGCGAGGACGTCGCTCGAGAATCGGTGGAACCACCCCGCCTCGCGAAGCTCATCTTGCACTCGCGCATACTCGAGCCGGGCCTGGCCTCCGTTCGCCACGGCGAAGGTCGCTTCGGCGCAGTAGGCCTCGGCTTCAGCCATGAGCCTTTGGCTAGGAGCGAGACGGCGGACGAAGTGCCAGACGGCGCCGTCCCGCCGACACTGAGCCGCGTGCGCGTCCTCGTGAGCGCGGGCACGTGCGAGCAGCGAGCCCGACAGGTCGGGGTTGAAACGCTCCACGGGTCCGAGGAATGGGTAGCAGAAGGTGCGCCCGTCCTCCCGTTGCCACATCGGCACGAGCAGGGGCAAAGTCAGCGCGGCGAGAACAGTACCAGCCAATACTAGCCCGATTCGGCGCACCATCGCCCGTTGCAGAGGCATTCAGTGCTCTGAGCCTACTAAAAGAATCGTGTCGATTGAGTCACCACCCGTGCCGCCTTTTTGGTTCTGCGGCAGCTGGCTGGACGGATCATTCTCCCCGCAGGTTCCAGAAGGCCCCGGTGAGCCCTACGTCTGCGAGAAGGGCCTCGGTCTCCTCAAGGGTGTGTCGCCGCCACACCGCCCTGAGCTTGTCCTTGTACCAAGCGTGGGCGAGCCGCCAGCCTTGGTCCGGCGTGAGAGTGGCGCCCCGCGACAGGTCGCGCGCCGAACACCAGCGATCTAGGTGCTCTTCGTCCCGGAAGAGGAGCATCGTGCTTCAAGTGAAGCCAATGTTGTCCCACCAGTGGTGTGCGGGAACGGCGAAGTGGATGATCCCTTCGCTATGCGCGAGCCTGCTGTTGCGAACTTCAAGTCTCATCGGCGCGCCGCAGTCGCCGCAGGGTGCCCGGATCACAGCGTCCTTGCCGAGGGCGGCCGAAATGCCCAGCGCATCCCAAATGCAGATGCCCCAGTAGGTCTTGTTCCCTGCCTCGACCCGAAAGCCTGAGGGTACGGCACAAAAAGGGTTCGCGGCCCAGATGTTGCCATCGTTCGGCGCAAGAATCAGCACCTTACCCGCGGCAAGCCGCTTCAGGGCTTGCTCCACCTCGACCTGGGGATGTCGGAGCGCTGCCGCGATCTGCGATGGCTGAGGCACACGAGCGGTCTCGGCCGCCTGTTCGAAGACATAAAGCCGCACCTCACGAGCCAGTGCATCGGCGGGGGCAGGTGATTGGGTCATCGACACGTCTCCGTCTCAGAGGACTGCCTGTGTTGATGCCGGGTGTCGAGGTGCCGCCTAACGGATCGCGTTAAGCTGCGGCGTCAGCGCAGCAGACCCTTCGCGTCCGTCTTCCATTGCCAAAGCCCGCCCGTAGTCGCGCTCGGTAACCGGTGGCCCGTTTGGCGGGCCACCATGACGATCTGACCGCGGTGATGAGCCTCATGCGCGACGAAGTAGGTTAGCACGTGGCCGACGTCGAGGGATAGGTTGCGCCATACGTACCCCTTCGACGGCGGCACCTGGCCCTCTGAAGCAAGGCCCAGCTTGAGGAGAGCCTCGATCCCGTTGCTACTGCGTTTCAGCGCAGCAACAAGTTGCCGAGGTGTGACGCGACGGTGATCAACACGGGGGGGAGCGGTAATGCCATGCTCCCGCCCCAGCGTCTTGACCCAGCTGCACCTTGCGTTGTGAAGGTGGGCCACGATCATTCGGACCGTGCGCCGTGGCGCTCCGGGAACGGCGATGTCCCAGAGCACGGACGGCAGACGCTGGACAAGGTAGACGGTGACCCGGTTGTTCGTCCGCCATGCCGCTACAAGCGTCGCTCGTATATCGGGTGGCGGAGGCAAACCAGATCTCCGGTCGAGACTCGCGCTGACGCCTAATGCGGGACAATGCTTAGCATGGGGTCTAGTCCTTGGATGGTCCCAAGCGTTGGCCCTGGCGCTCCTTTGCTATGAGTCGTTCCGTAAAGTCGACCCGCTCTTCAAGCTCGCCAAGCCGCTGCCTCAACTGATCGAGTTCGTCAAGACGGCCCTGAAGATCCTCCAGCGCCTGGCCGCGCTCGGTCTGGTCCACCACCCGGGACTTCCGTGGGGGTAAGAGCCGGAGCACGACTACTCCGGCAAATACTAGCACGATGATCGCCCCGAAGCTGATCGTGGGCCAGAACACCTCACCCGGAATTCCAAACATGCTACGCTGCCTCTCTTTCGACCACTCGTGCCATGTCGAGTCGCTGACCTTGACTTGTGCTACGAACGTGTAGGCTAGGAGTTTCGGGTTGGCTGCCTAACGGATCGCGCTTAACCTGCAGGCGACTCGCTCGCCGCGCGCCGTGTAGTTGAACGATAGGTCGTGCGCGCCAGCGCACAACACTCCGCTTCCCTTAGAGCGATCACCGCCCGGCAGCCTCAAGCGCTTCTTAGGCGGCGGCCTTCCGTACAAGGCGCCACGCCCAAACGCTGAGCCCCGCGCTCACAGCAACGATGAGAATGTCACTATGGTGAACGTGGCCTCGGTCGATCACCTCGAAGACATGCGCGGCTGCGATCACAGCGAATAGGATGCCAGTGGTAACTAAGTAGGTTCTCATCAGCCGCCGGTTCGGGTACGAAAGGTGATGTGCGCGCGGCCGTCTAACGGACCGCGCTTAAGCTGCGGGCGCAAGGCCCGCCGGCGCAGCGCACGCTGATCTGGTTACCGGTGCTCGGCTGGCGCACAAATGGAATTCTACCCTACTTGGCCGCGCCCGTCAGCTTCAAGCGCTTGTTAGGCCGCGGCCTCGGTGCGCCTGAACTGCAACTCGAGTGTCTGTCCGGGCGGAAGCGCAGCCCACTGAGCGAAGAGCTCGCGCCGCTTCTCACGAATGTGCCTCAGATTCTCGTCCGAGACCGTGCAGCTGCCCGCCACACCGTGTTGGGCATAGTACGTGGCGGCGCTTGCGTTGAAATCCGCTGCAGACCACTCCACTCGTGCTGCCCGCTCCTGATCCAAGAAGCCGACCGCGAACTCCGATGCCAGGGCGTCGATGGGAAGCGGCCCCCGCGGCCAGGGCGCACCGAAGTCCGACAGATCCCAACCCTCGGCGACGAGACCGTAGAAACCGCGCCGACGGCGGAGCACCGTCTCCACGACATAGTGGGTCAGATCGTGGAGGGGGAAGAAGCGGCCCTGCTGGCCGTCCTGCCGCTGCCAAGTCAACGACCCGTCAGGCCGCTCACAACTCAGAGCTGCAGAACCGTCGGTCTTCTTCTTGATTCGGATGATGAGGTCAACCATGTGACGAGAGTCGCTCGCCGCGGCCTAAGTATAAGTCGACTGACCAGTCTATCTAGCTCAGAACCTGCTCGGGCGCAGCCGAGCTCGACAAGCCACTCCACTCGGCCTGATCTCCCAGCAGTCTCATCGTTGCTTGAGATGGTAACGCGCTGCGCGCAGTGCGTTTTCCAAACCCCGCGCGCCTAGCCAAGAAAACGGCGCCCGGGAGCCTCCCCGAGCGCCGTCGTTACTGACCGCCTAACCGCCTATCCGCCTAATCAGCCTCCACTTCCTCCGGGAACGGACTGGGCGCCGCCCCGGGCACGGCCTCCACAGGGGGCGGCGGCGGCTGGAACCCCTCCGGCGGCTCGATCTCGATCTCGTGATACCGATAGATGCCGGTCCCCGCCGGGATCAGATGGCCGATGATGATGTTCTCCTTGAGCCCGAGCAGGTCGTCCTTGGCCCCGCGAATCGCCGCGTCGGTCAGCACCCGCGTGGTCTCCTGGAACGACGCCGCGGAAATGAACGACTGCGTCGTGAGGCTCGCCTTGGTGATGCCGAGCAGCAGCGGCTCGGACGTCGCGGGCTTGGCGCTCTTCTTCACCACCCGCTCGTTGACCTCGCGGAAGGTCAGCTTGTCCACGTGCTCGCCCTCGAGGAACATGGTGTCGCCCGGATCCACGACCCGCACCTTCTGCAGCATCTGTCGCACTATGATGCCGATGTGCTTGTCGTTGATCTTCACGCCCTGGAGCCGGTACACCTCCTGCACCTCGTTCAGGAGGTACTCCTGCACCGCCCGCGGCCCCTTGATCCGCAGGATGTCGTGCGGGTTGACGGGGCCCTCGGTGAGGCGGTCGCCGGCGCGCACCCGGTCGCCCTCGTGGACACGCAGGTGCTTGCCCGCGGGCACCTCGTACAGCTGCGGCTCGCCCTCCTCGCCGTGCACCCAGATCTCGCGCTTGCCGCGCTTGATGTCGCCGAAGCGCACCACGCCGTCGATCTCGGAGATCGTGGCGGGGTCCTTGGGCCGCCGGGCCTCGAACAGCTCGGCCACGCGCGGCAGGCCGCCCGTGATGTCGCGCGTCTTGTACGCCTCGCGCGACACCTTGGCGAGCACCTGGCCGGCGTACACCTCCTGGCCGTCCTCGACCGCGAGCTGCGCCCCCTCCGGGATCACGAAGTCGCGGACGCGCTTCTCCTTCTCGCCCTTCTTCTGGACGACCTCGATGTGCGGGTGCAGCTTCTTGTCCCGGTCCTCGATGATCACCCGCTGGCGCCGCCCGGTCAGCTCGTCCAGCTCCTCGCGAACGGTCTCGTCCTCCACGATGTCCACGAACCGCACCACACCCGGCACGTCGGTGAGGATGGGGTTCGTGTACGGGTCCCACGTGAACAGCACGCCGTCCTTCGCCACCTTCTGGCCGTCGCCCGCCATCAGCGTGGCGCCGAGCGGCACGTGGAAGCGGGAGTGCACGGAGAGCTTGCCCTCCTCGCCCGCGCCGTGCTTCGCCGCCTTGAGGATCAGCTCGCCCTCGTAGCTGGTGACGACCTTCTGGCCCTCCGGCGTGGCCACGAAAGCCAGCCGGTCGCCGTACTCGATCACGCCTTCGACTTTCGTCTTCCGCACCGTCTGCTCGGCGATGCGGGCCGCCGTGCCGCCGATGTGGAAGGTCCGGAGCGTCAGCTGCGTGCCCGGCTCGCCGATCGACTGCGCGGCCAGGATGCCGACCGCCTCGCCCAGGTCCACCATGTCCATGGTGGCGAGGTTGCGGCCGTAGCACATGCGGCACACGCCGCGCTTCGCCTCGCACGTGAGCACCGAGCGGATCTTCACCGTCTCGATCCCGGCGTCCTCGATCGCCTGCGACGTCTCCTCCGCGATGAGCTTCCCGGCCTCCACCAGCACCTTGGGCCGGCCGTCCTCGTCCAGCTCGTGCGGGTCGAGCACCTCTTCCAGCGCCACGTTGCCGACGAGGCGCTCGCGCAGCGGCTCGATGATGTCCTCGCCCTCCTTCAGCGCCGCCATCTCCAGGCCGAGGATCGTGCCGCAATCCTCCTCCGTGACCGTGACGTCCTGCGCCACGTCCACGAGGCGGCGCGTGAGGTAGCCGGCATCGGCCGTCTTGAGCGCCGTGTCGGCCAGCCCCTTGCGCGCGCCGTGCGTCGAGATGAAGTACTCGAGCACGGAGAGGCCCTCGCGGAAGTTGGACTTGATCGGGCTCTCGATGATCTCGCCGATGCCGCCGGTCAGCTTCTTCTGCGGCTTCGCCATCAGCCCGCGCATCCCGGCGAGCTGCCGGATCTGGTCGCGCGAGCCCCGGCTCCCGGAGTCGAACATCATGAACACCGGGTTGAAGCCGCCCTTCGCCTTCTGCATCGTCTTGACCATCGCGTCGGCGATGTCGTTGTTGGCGTGCGTCCAGGCGTCGATCACCTTGTTGTAGCGCTCGCCGAAGGTGATCTGCCCGGTGGCGTAGGCGCGCTGGAACCGCTCGACCCGCTGCTCGGCGTCGTGCAACAGCGCGGCCTTCTCGGCCGGGATCTCGAGGTCCTCCACCCCGATCGACACGCCGCCCATCGTGGCGTAGCGGAACCCGAACTCCTTGAGCTGGTCCAGGAACTGCACCGTCGCCGCGAGCCCGGCGTGCCGGTAGCTCTCGAACACCAGCTCGGAGAGGTCCTTCTTCCGCATCACCTTGTTCTGGAACCCCTGCTCCGCCCGCAGCACGTCCGGGAGGATGCTGTTGAAGATCACGCGCCCCACGGTGGTCGGCACCCACGCGGGCTTGCCGCCCGGCGCGGCATGCCAGAAGTGCACGGGGGTGTGGTAGCTGAAGCGCTTGCTCTCGAGCGCCATCTCGATCTCGGCGAGCGAGGCCACGCGCGCCGCCGCCGGCAAGCGCGGCTCCATGTCGACCGGCTCCTTCGTCAGGAAGTAGC
>Ga0070697_100004441_pt1 | contig 10775 bp, 10 predicted proteins | sample KBSK1501metaG_FD_65475 | JGI IMG/M metagenome (GOLD analysis project Ga0070697, IMG submission 65475) | Corn, switchgrass and miscanthus rhizosphere microbial communities from Kellogg Biological Station, Michigan, USA - KBS K1-50-1 metaG | ecosystem: Host-associated > Plants > Roots >... | reverse complement strand
AGGACGATGCCCGGGAGGCGATGGCCGTCCTGCTGCGCCAGGCCGGCGCCGAAGTGATCGCGGTTCCCTCCACCCCCCTCGCGCTGGAAGCCCTCGAGCGCGAGAAGCTCGACGTGCTCCTGAGCGACATCGCCATGCCCGGCGAGGACGGATACGCGCTCATCGCCAAGGTGAGGTCGCTGCCCGCCTCGCACGGCGGCGCGATCGCCGCCGCGGCCCTGACCGCCTACGCCACGGCCGAGGACCGCGCGCGCGTCCTTCGCGCCGGCTACCACGGCCATTTCGCCAAGCCCATCGATCCGGGGACGCTGGTGAGCGCGGTTGCCGCGCTGGCCGAGCGCTCGACGGCTCGCTCCTAGCCGCGTCCGTCGGTATTGCGTTGACAAAATCAATGCCACTTGCCTATATTGGAAGCAGAAAGTCAGTTCGAATGACACGGGCGGGCCGGAGAGGAGGCTCACCATGGCAGAACGGGACGCGAAGAGGGCGGGCACGGAAGAAGCGAATCCGGATCCGCTATCGGGAGCGGCGGGATCGCACCCGGTCGGGACGAGCATCGGCGCGGCCGGCGGCGCGGCGGCCGGAGCCTCCATCGGCGCCGTGGCCGGTCCCGTGGGGGCGGCGGTGGGCACGCTCGTCGGCGCGGTCGCCGGCGGGCTGGCGGGGAAGGGCGCGGCCGAGGCGATCAATCCTACCGATCCGGCGACGGGGGCACGGCGTGGTCACCCGGTCGGGACGGGAGTCGGAGTCGCTACGGGCGCGGCGACCGGCGCGGCCATCGGTTCTGCCGTCGGCCCCGTGGGCACGGCCGTGGGCGGCGTCCTGGGGGCCGTTGCGGGAGGCCTGGCGGGCGAGGAAGTGTCCCGGGCCGTCAACCCTACGGTCGAAGACGACTACTGGCGCCGCAACTACGCGTCTCGGCCCTACGTAACACCGGGTGCCGCGTACGACACTTATCGGACCGCCTATCAATTTGGATGGGAGTCCTACCGCCGCTATCGCGGCCGGCCCTTCGGCGACATCGAAGGCGAGCTGCGCCGCGAGTGGGAGCGAACGGACCGCGAGATGTCCTGGGAAAGCGCGCGCGGAGCGACGCGCGACGCATGGCAGCGAGTGGGCGAGCAACAGCGGCCGATCGGCGATCGCAGCCGTCGCTAGGAAGCGTCCCCGGGATCCACACGGGGCAGGCCACGGGGCCCGCCTTCCGCTCGCCCCGCCCTTGATGTAAAGTGTAGAAAACAGGCCGCGCGGCAGCCGGCGCATGCTGGTCGCGCAGCCACAGGCCGGCGCAATGCCTTGGCCTGCATGGTTTTCGTGGTCGCCATAGAATGGCCTGCTTCTTGCTCTCAATCACGATCGACCGATCGAAGGCCAAGGCAGGGATTCCCGTCGATCCGACAGCGCGGTGGCGCGATGCCGATAGAGATCGACTCTGTGTGCGTCTGGGGCTGGCCTCGGGCCGAGGGGAAAGGCGCGTCGCCTTCCGACGGGCCGCTGGCGACCGCGCTGGGCGTGGTCGAAAGTGTAGCGAAGCGCTATGGTGGTGAAGTCCAGCTCCGATCATGCGGCGACGGCGGCGTCCTTGTCGAGCTCCGCTTCCCGATCCCGGCCCCCGCGGCCTGAAGGAGCGATGCTCCACGCCCTCCTCGTCGACGACGACGTCAATTTCGCGCTCGGTCTGGCGGAGGTCGTCGGCCGCGAAGGCTTCGCCACCAAGACCGCCAACACCCTGAAGGAAGCCAAGGCGGAGATCGCGAGGTCGGTCCCCGACGTGCTCCTCGTGGATCTCCACCTGCCCGACGGAAGCGGGCTGGACCTCTTCAAGGAGCTCGAGGGGAGCCCGGGCGCGGAGATCATCCTCATCACCGGCCAGGCCACGGTGGACACCGCCGTGGAGGCGATGCGGCGCGGGGCTTCGGACTACCTCATAAAGCCGGTCGACTTCGTGCGGGTGAAGCAGGTCCTGACCAACGTCGCCCGCACCCGCGAGCTGAAGGAGCAGATCGGCAACCTCCGCGGCGAGCTGCGGAAGCTGGGGCGGTTCGGCCCGCTGATCGGGGCCTCGCCTCCGATGCAGCGCGTCTACGACCTCATCGCCAAGGTCGCCCAGACCGACGCGACCGTCATGCTGACCGGAGAGACGGGGACCGGCAAGGAGCTGGTGGCGGAGACGGTCCACAGCTTGAGCCGCCGCCACAAGGAGCCGTTCCTCCCCATCAACTGCGGCGCGGTCTCCCCCAACCTGATCGAGAGCGAGCTGTTCGGGCACGAGCGGGGCAGCTTCACGGGCGCCGACCGCATGCACCGCGGCTACTACGAGCGGGCCCATCGGGGGACGCTCCTCCTCGACGAGATCACCGAGATGCCCGCGGAACTGCAGGTGAAGCTGCTGCGGGTGCTGGAAACGGGCAAGGTGACCCGCATCGGCGGCAACGAGTCGCTCACGGCGGACGTGCGCGTGATCGCGGCCACCAACCGCAAGCCGGAAGAGGCGGTCGCCAAGGGCAAGCTCCGCGAGGACCTGCTCTACCGGCTCAACGTGTTCCCCATCCCGCTGCCCCCGCTGCGCGACCGGCGGGAGGACGTGGACCTGCTCGCCGAGCATTTCCTCGCGCTGCTCAACAAGGAGCACGACACGAGCAAGGAGTTCACGCGCCCCGCGCTGAACCGGCTCCGCAGCCACAACTGGCCGGGCAACGTGCGCGAGCTGAAGAACCTGGTCCACCGCGCCTTCATCCTCGCCGAGGACCACATCGGCCTCGACTGCCTGCCCCTCGGCGTGCAGGAGAGCGCGGGCTCGAGCCTCAACCTGAAGGTCGGCACCTCCCTCGGGGAGGCCGAGCGCCGGCTGATTCTCGCGACGCTCGAGGAGGCCGAGGGCGACAAGAAGAAGGCGGCCGAGGTCCTCGGGATCAGCCTCAAGACGCTTTACAACCGCCTCAACGAGTACAAGTCGGCCTGACACCCCGGGTCTCGACGGAAGTCCTTGAGCCGCCGATGCCTCTGGTTGCGCCGGACACTCCCGCGTGCCCGTTTGCTACCACTTTGCTACCACTTGCCTCTGCGGAACCACCGGCGATGCGCTGGTCCAGGCGATCTACCACGGCCGGGTTGCCGCGTGGAAGCCACTTCCCGTAGGTATCCACGGTCATGTTGATGGACGTGTGGCCGAGTTGCTCTTGGACGTAGGCGGGGGACTCACCCTGCTGGAGGAGCAGCGAGGCATAGGTGTGGCGCAGGCTGTGCGGGCTGAGGTGAAGAGGTAGCCCGGCTGCCTTCAGCACGCGCTTGAAGGCGCGCTCGACGTTCGAGTGGTCTAGTGGCCGCCCGCCGCGCGTGTGGAAGACCCAGGCGGTCAACGTCTCAACCGGTACGCCTTGCCTCAGCGCCTCCGCCTTCCGCGCCGCATCTAACCTTAGCAGGAGGTCGCGGACACTGGCCGACATGTCGACCAGACGGCTCCTGCCCGACTTCGGCGTTTCGATGCGCTTGCCGTCTTTCGAGACCGCACGAGCGACCCGGATCTGTCGACCATTGAAGTCGGGGTCGTCCCACTGAAGACCGGCGGCCTCGCCGAGCCGCAGGCCAGTCCTGGCCATGATGTAGAACATCGGCCATGCGGCCGTCGCTGCCTCCGAACGTGGTGAGGCCGCAGTCGGCGCGGCCTGCTCGAACGCGCGTAGCTGGTCGGCCGTCATCGCCTTTACCCGCTCCTGGCGCTCGGCCGTGGTCAAGGTCAACCGGAAAGCCTTGCTTCTACTTTTGAGGCTACGGCCGAGAGTGGCTGGATTCTCGGCGATGATCTCGTCCTCGACGGCCTCGGCGAGGCACGCGTGGAGCGCAGCGTGCAGGGTGCGTACGGAATCCCGGGCGAGGGACCGCATCTTCTCCACGAGCAGTTGCTTCACGTGGGGGCGGGAGATGGCGCGCACCTTCAGGTGGCCTAGTATCGGCAGTGCGTGCTTCGCCGCCCACTCGTAGGACTCAATGGTCGTCGTCTTCAAGCTGGGCTGGATCTCCTGTACCCACCGTCGCCAGTACGCGGACAAGGTGATGTTTGCGTCTGCCGAGGAGCGCTTCGGCCGCCGCTTCTGCCCGAGCGCTCGCTCCAATTCTTCTTCTGCCGCGCCCCTTGTGTCGTAGGTCTCCCAACAACGGCGGCCAGTGGCATCGCGGTAGTCCAGCACCCACTTACCGCGCCGCCGTCGGATGCAAGCCATGTCAGCGCCCCTCCCGCCTATCCTTCGTCTTGAGTCCCGTCTGTGCGATCAGTCGAATCAGCCGGGCTACCGGTTCCCGGATGCCGATCTCGCCGCGCTCCTGCCGGGCTACGGAGTTGGCCGCGATCCCAACCCGCTCGCCTAGTTGAACCTGTGTGAGCCCGAGCCGCTTTCGGATCCGCTTTAGCTCGCCTCCGGTCAACCAGTGGACTATACGTCACGTCTAGTCTGGTCGTCAAGCCCTGATCCTCCCGGCATTCGATCCACTCTTGCAGGGCGCGTGGCCTCACCCGCAGATGTCGTTTGCCGAGGCGCACTAGAGGAAGCTCGCCTCGCCGGCCGAGTTCCCTAGCGAAGTGTTCGGACTCCCCCAGCAGCCTCGCCACCTCAGGTAGCGTGAGCAGGCTGTCGTCTTCGAAGCCCTGAGGCCGCTCCTCGTCGAGACTGCTCGCCAGTTGGGCTCCAAGAGCGGCGAGCCGCGCCGAGAGGGCCACGACGAGTCCGGGGCGCTCCCCGGGCGTAGCCTCGGCGATGAGTCGGTCCACTTCGGCCATCACCGAGGGCGTGGTCACGCGCTGCCGCCCGGCTCGGCCGTCTCCTTCGGGGGTTTCTGGCCGTGATCGGATCTTCTGCTCGCCGGTGGAAGGGGTTCGGCCGTGACACCCGTGATGCCCCGTCTAACCTCCGCCGTGGTCTCGACTTCTTCCGTCACAGCGCCCGTCCCTGGTGATGCCTGCGGCGTGGTGCCCGTGACGGCGCAACTGGTGGTGGCTGTCTCAATTGCCTCGTCCGTCACGGGTGTCACGTCGGAGTTCACGTATCGAAGGAAGACATTCTCCAACTCGCTGCGGAGGTATCCCCTAAACGCGTTGGGCGCCGTGCCCAACCGGCGCTGGCGGGAATGAACCTTGAACTTCCGCAGCAGCGCGCCGAGCTTGTTGGCGTCCAGTCCGTCCTTGCGGCCCCCATAGCTCTTCCAAGGACGCTCTTCCATCTTCTTCAGGGCTTCCAGCAGCCATGTGGTGGAGATGAACTCGACGGCTTCCGCCTCGTAGATGGCGGCGAGGTCTTGGATCAAGAGGACGGCGTCGCTCTCCTCGTCCACCTCTTCATCACGACCGCCGGAGAGCGTCAAGGCTGCCCGACGCGCCCTTTCCGGCCAATCGCCACCGACCGCGTCGGCCACGGACAGTAGGGGCAACCAGAGTTGCTCCGCAGCGCGGTCATCTAGGGCGTCGAAGAGGGGCACGTCCTCTCGCTGCCCTAGCTCCACGAGTTTGTCTTCGTGGTCGATCGTCCACCGAGTCGCCCGGCGCGCAATATCCGTCAAGACGGGCCGGAGCGAACGAGCACGATAGCGGGCCACAATGGCCTTTTCGGCCTTTGTTGCGCGTTGCAGGTCGATGACGATGGCCCGGTCCTGGACCGTTGCCGTCAGCTTGTCGATGCCTGCCATGACCTTGGGCGCCCACACGGAGAAGGCCCGAACTTCGTAGTCCTCGCCCACGCACCGGGGTACACTCCCGCTGCGTTCTAGCCCGGCATCGATAACCTCGATGAGCGCATCGCGGTCCTTGGTGCGGTCAGCCTCGTCAATCAACAGGGTGGGCGTCCACCTCTCGATCAACCGAAAGACCGTCGCTTCAGTGAAGCCCACGGCTGAGTATGGCCGGCGCGCCATCCCTGCCAGCAGCCTGAGGAGGGTCGTCTTAGCGCAGCGTGGCGTAGGGCTTTGGATGGCGAGGATCGGCGAGGTGTCGAACGAGTCGAACGTATGCGAGTAGACGAGCCAAAGGGCGCACGCATCGCCCGCCTCTTGTCGCATTACCACGAAGCGCCGGAGTGTGGTGGCGACTTCGTCGAGCAGTGCCGCGCCTTCGACCGGCTCCGGCCAAGGCTCGGGATCCTCGAATGCTAGCTGTGTGCCCTGCGCCGCGCTGGTGACGATGTTCTTCTGCTGCCCCTCCTTCTGGACAGTCCGTGCGGCCTCGACCTCGCGTAGCTTGGTCTCAACGGCGGGGAGCAGTTCGAGCAACGCGCGCTCGACCACATCCACGCTCGGTCCCGCCGCAGTTGCGACGCTGCCAGCGAAGCCAGAGCGCATGCCCTGGTCCGCGAGGACCACCGATGCCGCTGCGAGCACTGTGCCATTGAAGACCTGGATCGTCGCGGCGAGGCCCCGACTCGTGCGGCCGGCCTCGGTGGCGACGAAGTCCACCCCGCAGCGGCTGACCTTAGGGGCGGGGTCCAGAGGTATCAGCGCCACGGTGCAGCCATCCAAGATAGGTCCCTTGTGCGAAGGCGGACGAGCTTCGTCGCGTAGACGACATGAAGCCCGTCGCGCTGCGGACGCAACTCGGTGGCCTCCCCGCCGGCCCGTCTTGCCGGTTGCTCGGGGTATTTAGCGGCCACGAAAACGGGAGACATCGGAGGTCCTCTCGCACCTGCGTGAATCGAGCCAGGCGAGCAGGTCCGTCTGGCTGTAGAAGACCCGGCGCCCGAGCTTGAGAAATCTTGGCCCGGCTCCTTGGATACGAAACCTCTCCAGAGTGCGTGCGCTGAGCCCGACCAATTGCGCCGCCTGTGACTCAGTAAGAAGGGACTCCACTTCTGCCTCCGCGACCGCGATTCATGTCCGCGGCTTCTATAGGGAGTGTGAGGTAGAGAGCGGCGTAGGGTCCAGAAGAACCGTTTTCAAAAAGTCGGCGACTTCTTGAAAGCGGCTTGCTGAATAGATGGACGGAGGGACCTTCGGATCTTCAACGCTTGAGTGCGGTACTGTCTCCACGCCCGCGCCACCGTGGAGCGGTGCACACCGTTGGCCTGAGCCACGATGTCATAGGCAGCGTCGACCTTCCCGTCCTCAAGAGCGACGGCGATTGCCAAACGGAGGTCCCTTTCGTCCTCAAACCTGCGGAAGACGTTGCCCCGACCAGATCTGCCGGACCTCTTGAACTCAAGAGCCTCGGCTACTGCGGGCGCGACCTCTCGGGGTGGCTCCATCCGGAGTTCAAGTAGCCGATGCGCGCAGTGGCGGAGGTAACGCAGAGCCCATGCGGGCACGCTGACGCCGTTGTCGATGGCCTCGACAATGGCGGACCACACATAGAGTGGGTTCTTGGTCTCCTGATATTCCTGTTCGCGGGTTGCCAGGTCGAGCATCACCCTGGGAATCTTGAGGTCGACGGGCGGGCTGCCGCCCCGGCGCGTCGGTGGGGCGTCTAGGTCTCCCCGCCGCGGATTGGCGCCTATAGCTTCCGCTTCTCCGATCGTGGCTCCTTGGTTTTTCTGTGTGTTGGATCGCGGCGCCTTCGAGCGAGTACGCGGCCGGCGTCGATGACCCTTGGGGCCGCGCCTGGAGGTCTGCTTGCCCATGCCGCCACCCTAGAGGTTCCCATGATAGAAGGCCAGCCCCGACCGGCATGGGAGGCGCCGGGCTGTCCTGCGCCTGATCAGGGCGCGGTGGAGGGGCGGCTGTGACGCGCGAGCAGCCTAGCAGAGTCCGGAGGTGCCAACGAGGACAGCAGACTGCTATCCGAGGGAGGAGCTGGTTGGTGAACACGCTCATGTGAGAGCGGCGTCAACCCAGGCAGCGGCAGCAAGCTCTAACGAAGAGCCATGGAAGAGCCATAATGCGCCCTAGGGGAGTCGCGCTGATGCCACTTGTTGCGGGTTCGTCTCTCGGCCCTTATCGGATCATCGAGCCGCTGGGTCGCGGCGGTATGGCGCTCGTATTCAAGGCCTACGAAGCCCGGCTCGACCGCTACGTCGCGCTCAAAGTCTTGCCCCTTGAGTTCATGCACGATCCGACCTTTGGAGAGAGATTCCGGCGAGAGGCGCACCTTGTCGCTCAATTAGAGCACCCACACATTGTCCCGATCTTCGCCTATGGAATCGACGAGCAGCCGTGGATGGCGATGCGACTCATTCAAGGTGGGTCGCTGGCCGGTCGACTCCGATCAGAGAAGTTATCCTATGGCGAGAGTGTGGCGATCGTGCGCTCAGTGGCGCAGGCTCTCGACTATGCCCATGGCCGGAACGTCGTCCACCGCGATGTCAAGCCACAGAACATCCTGCTTGATGGTGACCATGCGTACCTCGCGGATTTTGGGGTGGCGCGCATGATCGATCGTCCGGGGCTAACCGAGACGGGCATGGTCGTTGGCACCCCTGAGTACATGGCGCCGGAGCAAGCGCAGGGCCTTGGGGCTGACTCACGCTCCGACATCTATGCGCTTGCCGTAATCGCGTACCAACTGATTGTCGGCCGGGTACCGTTTTCGGCTGACACGCCGATGGCAGTCCTCCTGAAGCACGTAAGTGCTCCCATTCCAATACCACCTGCTTCCGAGGTGCCCGGCTCCATTACGAGCGCGCTGCTAAAGGGCTTGGCGAAAGCCCCAAATGACCGGTGGGGATCGGCTGGAGAGTTTGCTGAAGCCTTGGCTTCCGACAACAGCGGCCGCCTGACCGAGGTGGAGAGCACTGCGTTGCTCCAACGAGATGTGAAGCCCGTGGGACAGTCTCAGCGCAAGAGCGGCTCGCGTGCGGGATGGTACGCGTTCCTTGGTGTTGGCGCCCTCGTTGTCGCTGCACTGGTTGGCGTAGTCCCCAGACTACGGGAAAGAGTCCGCCTGACGTCGCCACCGCCTCCGAGCACCCTGCGACTAGACGCGTGGAAGGAGTTCAGCCCTGATGACTTCCAGGAGTATCCCAATGGCCACGTCACCATTCACGCGAAGGACCGCGATGTAGTCGATCTCATCCTCAAGGTGGCCCGCCCCCTCAACGCCGTGATTGACGGTGATGTGTCGGGAAAGTTCAGCGGCGACATTCAAGATGAAACTTGGAAGGAAGCTCTGGAGGCCATTCTCAGGGCGTCTCGCCTTTCCTACTCTCTAGAACCCTACGGGGCACGCGTGTTCCCCACCGACCGTGTGCAGGATGCAATCAGTCGCACCATGCGCGGGGATGCCCTCGCATCGTGCGACGCGGCGGAGTTCCGTGAAGCTGCGTCCGAAGGATTACCTCTCTTCCGCGCAATGGTATCCACGGCAAAGAGCGACCGCCTCAGATTGTGTGCCGCATATGCTCTGGCGCGCGTTGACCCGAAATCGCCTAGCGGCTGTCAGGCGCTCGCAGGCGAAACGCAGAAGTCTGGATCGCACCACCGAGTCTTCGCAGTCTATTACCTCGCGCGGGCCTGTGGCGATGATGCGACGCGAAAGGTGTTGCATGGCCTTACACGAGATGCTGATGCGAGTGTCAGATCTCAAGCGCTCGAAGCTCTAAACGCGGTAGGCGGTAAGCATTATTCGGGGAACCCGATGTCACTTGATTTCAAGAGCGCCGACATCCGCGAACTCTTGTCAGTGTTCTCCAGCATTTCGGGATTGAGTATTGTCGCACGGCCTAACGTAACCGGTCACGTGAGCTTCGTGGTCACCAACGTTCCCTGGGACGCCGTTCTAGATGGCATCCTGAGAGCGCTCGATCTTGGGTACGTGCTTCGCGGATCAGTTGTTGAGGTCGGCCGCATCGGCGACTTGATGGCAGACGAACGATGGCAGCGGGAACTTCAGCAGTTGGTCGTTAAGTGATCGGACAGGTCGCCTCTGGATGTCTGGTCGGCGTGGGATGCGAGGATAGACGCCGTTTGGTTTCAGGAATCTCGCCGCTGTATCAGGCAGTCGCTCAGATTCGCGCCCTGCTGCGCTGCGAATGGCAGGTGTTCCGATTCCGGGTTCAGACGACGGTCGAGGTGTGAATCGCCACGGTGGGGGAGAAGGAGGGGAGGGGCAGTGGAAGGACGAAGGGGTTAGGGGATGAGCATGGGGTGGGTAGGATGAGGGGGCGAGACGACTAGGCATTTGGATTCTCAGAAAGACCCCCGCGCTCGGACCTAGTGTCGCCCCTGTGTGGTCAAGCGAGGAGGCTCACGTACTTACAACCCTTCGGCATGAACCGCGAAACCGTTTGGGACAGCCTCGGGCGTTGGGTTTCCGTCAGCCCGCTCCCGCACGATTCCTTGAAGGTCCAACGCGGCGTCGAAGGGCCTCTTCAAGAACCTCCACGGACCGGCTTAGCTCTGACCGCGTTCGCTCGAAAGCCTCAAACTCGCGGGTACGACGCGCCGTCTGCTCTAAGGCGTTGAGAGCGGCGCGCACTTCTTCCTCCCTACCTGCCACAAGCTTGCCCGCAAACGTCGCCTCACTGCGAGACCAATTTGGACCTCCGGTCCCCACCGAAAACTGGCCGCTCGGATTCTCGCGTAGCCACTTCGCAACCTCCTCCGCGCGACCAGCTGTCGTAAGCTCTGTCGCATAAATTGACTGTCCGGTAGTTGCCGAGGATCCTCGCGACGCCTGCGCCAGTCCCCCCAGGGTTCCGTCGGCCAGCAACATTCTGACGACCAGTCCGTTCAGACCTTGCACAGCCTCATTGTACCGGTCGGTCGCGCGCACATATCCGTCGAGAGCGCCCTGTACTTCGGGAGCAAAGCGCAGGTCAGTTCCCCTCTGATGGGCTTCCCTAAACAATTCGCCGTCGATAAGG
>Ga0070697_100004439_pt1 | contig 10776 bp, 10 predicted proteins | sample KBSK1501metaG_FD_65475 | JGI IMG/M metagenome (GOLD analysis project Ga0070697, IMG submission 65475) | Corn, switchgrass and miscanthus rhizosphere microbial communities from Kellogg Biological Station, Michigan, USA - KBS K1-50-1 metaG | ecosystem: Host-associated > Plants > Roots >... | reverse complement strand
CTCTCCGGGTTCACCGATCAGAGCAACCAACTCGGACACAGGAACGGTGGCCCCGGCGGGAACCACCTGCTTGAGCAAGGTTCCTCCCGCGCGCGCCACCAGTTCCATTACCGCCTTGTCGGTCTCCACCTCGGCGAGAACGTCACCGACGGCCACTGGATCGCCCTCGCCCTTCTTCCACTCAACCAGCCGCCCTTCTTCCATCGTGGGCGAAAGGGCTTCCATCACGACTTTGGTGGCCATGGGTGTTCCGTGAGTTGACTAGCAGTCTTTGGTCTTTGGTCTCTGGTCTTTGATCCGTGTAGAGGAGGCTCGTGACTCAAGACCAAGGACTCACGACCAAAGACAAGCGACTTAGCACCGACGCTACCGGTATAGGACTTCATTCACCGCCGCGACGATCTTCCCCGGGTCAACCTTCGCGGCTCGCTCGAGCTGCTTGTTATAGGGCATCGGCACATCCGCGCCGGTGACTCGAAGGATCGGCGCATCCAGCTCGTCGAACGCCTCTCGCTGAATCGTATCCACCACCTGAGCCCCCACTCCAGCGAAGGGCCAGCCTTCTTCCGCCACCACACACCGGTGGGTCTTCGTGACCGAGGCGAGGATCGCCTCGCGGTCGAGCGGACGAATGCTGCGGAGATCGAGCACCTCGGCGTCTACGCCGTCAGCGGCGAGTTGCTCGGCTGCCCGCAAAGCCGGTGCGACCGTCTTCGAGTGGCACACGATGGTGACCTCGGCGCCGGCCCGCTTGACATCAGCCTGGCCCAGCGGGACGACGTGCTCGCCCTCCGGGACCTCTCCTTTGACGTTGTACAGCATTTCGCCCTCGATGAACACCACCGGATCGTCATCGCGGATGGCACTCTTGAGCAGGCCTTTGGCGTCGGCGGGTGTCGCGGGCGTCACCACCTTGAGGCCGGGGACGTGGGCGTAGAAACTCTCGAAGGCCTGGGAGTGTTGGGCTCCGAGCTGGAGGGCCGCGCCGCCCGGCCCCCGGAATACCGCCGGCACTCCGACCTGACCGTTCGACATGTAACGCATCTTGGCTGCCGAGTTCACCAGCTGATCGATGGCCAGCAGGGCGAAGTTCCAGGTCATGAACTCAATGACCGGCCGAAGCCCTACCATCGCGGCACCCACGCCCACGCCAGCGAAGCCCAGCTCGGTAATCGGCGTATCAACTACTCGCATCGGTCCGAACTCATCCAGCAGCCCGCGACTCACTTTGTACGCGCCCTGGTACACCCCGACTTCCTCACCCATGAGGAAGACGTCAGGGTCTCGCTGCATCTCCTCCCTGAGTGCCTGATTGAGAGCATCGCGATACGTTAGAGTCGGCATGGAACCTAAGAGTGAGAAACAAAAGCGTGAACAGTAAAACGTGAACGGTGAAGGGGACTGGAGAACGGCAACGGTTTCCCTTTACGTTTCACGGTTCACGTTTCACGCTGTTCGGTCTTACGTTTTCACCCGGTGCCTCAGCATACACGTCCCGATACAGCGCCTCCGGCTCCGGATCCGGCGCCTGCTCGGCGAACTGATATGCGTCTTCCACCTCTTCCGTCACCGACTTATCCATCGCCTTCACCGCCGCCTCATCCATCAGCTCCTCGGCGATGAGGCGTTGGGACCAGACGGCGATGGGATCGCGCTTGCGCTGGTCCTCCACTTCCTCCCGGGTGCGGTAGTGACCGTGAATCGGGTCGGACATGGAGTGGCCCATGAAGCGGTAGGTCCGCACCTCCAGCAGCGTCGGCTGTTCCTCGGCTCGGGCGCGCTGCACCGCCCGCTCCATCGCCGCGTGCATGACCAGCACATCCTGGCCATCCACCACCTCGTTGGCCATGTCGTAAGAGCAGGCCCTCTCGGAGATGTCGTAGATGGCGCTGGCCCGCTCGAGTGCGGTCCCCATGCCGTATCGGTTGTTCTCACAGATGTAGATCGCAGGGAGTTTCCAGAGCGCGGCCATGTTCAGAGCCTCGTGAAAGGCTCCGTTGTTGACCGCCGCCTCACCGAAGTAACAGACCGCCACCTGCTGGGTCTTGCGGTACTTGGCCGCGAACGCCATTCCGGTAGCGAGGGGGATGTGCGCGCCCACGATCCCGTGGCCGCCGAGGAAGCCGCGCGAGGCGTCGAACAGATGCATCGAGCCTCCCTTGCCTCCGGTGCAGCCCGCCGCCTTGCCAAAGAGTTCCGCCATCACTGCCCGAGCAGAAATGCCCCGCGCCAGCGCGTGGCCGTGCTCGCGGTAGGAACAGGTGATGTAGTCGTCCGCTCGGAGAGCTGCGAGGCTGCCGACCGCCACGGCCTCCTGTCCGATGTAGAGATGGCAGAACCCACCAATCTTCCCCAGGCTGTAGGCCTCCCCAGCCTTCTCCTCGAAGCGGCGGATGAGCATCATCTGACGCAGCCAGCCGCGGTACTCGTCGGCCTGGGCCGGATCCAGTCGGCGGGACCTGACCCGGCTGCGTGCGGCGGTCGAACCGGTCATCGGGCGTTGGATCCTTCGGGACGTGCGGCGCGCGCCTGCTCCCAGGCGTGGTACGACGACCGCGTCAGCGGGCTCGACTCGACGTGAGAAAACCCCAAGCTGAGGCCGAGCTCGCGCAGCTCGGCGAACTCGTCGGGCGTGTAGTACCGCGCCACCGGGAGGTGACTGGTCGAGGGTCGCAGATACTGTCCGATGGTGAGGATGTTGACGTCGCTCCGCCGCAGGTCTCGCAGGCACAACAGGATCTCGTCCCACTCCTCGCCCATGCCCAGGATGATGCCCGACTTGGTGAGCCCATCGGGCACCATCCGCCGCGCGTTGGCCAGCAGCCGCAGCGCGCGGTCGTAGCGTCCCCCGGGCCGCGCCATCCGGTACAACCGTTCCGTAGTCTCGAGATTGTGATTGAGGATGTCGGGCCGCGCATCCATCACCAGCTGCAGGGCGTGCTCCGACCCCTTGAAATCAGGAATGAGCACCTCGACCGAGGTGTCGGGGAGCCGGCGCCGGATCTCCCCGACACAGCCGGCGAAAGCTTCCGCGCCGCCATTGGGAAGATCGTCGCGATCCACCGAGGTGATCACCACGTGCTCGAGGGCCATTCGCTCGACCGCTTCGGCCAGCCGTACTGGCTCGAGAGGATCGAAGCTCTGAGGTGTGCCGTGGGCGACTGCGCAGTAGGTGCAGTTGCGGGTGCAGACATCGCCCAGGATCATGAACGTGGCTGCCCGGTGCTCCCAGCACTCCCCGATGTTGGGGCACTGGGCCTCCTCGCACACTGTGTGCAACCCGAGCTCGCGCATGAGACCCTTGAGCTGCACGTAATTGGGCCCGCCCGGTGCCTTCACCTTGAGCCACCCGGGCTTGCGCGCCGGCGCGAAGGGACTGATGATCGGCGGATGGAGGGCCCGCGGATGGTCCGAACGGGTCAGCTGTACCAACGGAACTGCCACTGCGCGTCTCCGAGCGATAAAGAGGGATGGGGCAACGTGGCGAAAACTAGCCCTGACCGGCAGATGGGGCTACCTGGCGGTCTGGGCGTCTCAGAGTAAGCACGGGCTTGGAGGGCGCCCCCGTGCGAGGCACACAATGGGGCAGGTTGGTAAGCCTACTGTTGCGCCGCTGGGACGGAGTCGCTCCGACTCGAGCCCGCGGCGGCGCATCGCGCCCGGAGCTGCTGAGCAGCCTGCTGCACCTCAGGGCTCGGCGAGAGCCGCTCGAAGTTTTTCCCATTCTGGCTGAAGTACTCAGCCTCGGTGACGGCCTGGACATTGATGCCGGTGCCTGTGCTTCCGGTCTGGACGTCCACCTCCAACCGGTCCCACGTCTTCCGGAACTGGGTGTTGGAGAACGTGATCTTGGGATTCTCCTTCCTGGCGCTCGTCCTCAGATCGCCCTGGTCGTACATCGTGCGCTGGAATCCGAGTGCCTGGAAGGTTTGCATGACGCACTGGAACGCGTCGGGTGGCGCCATATCACTCGGAGCGACCGAGGAGGAGGCCACGGGTCGGCCGCAGGCCGCGAGGAATAGGCCGGCAACCGCGAGGAATAGGCCGGCAACCGCGAGGAACAGGTCTGCAACCAGGATCTGCGAAGGTCTCGTCAAGGTGTATCTCCGACTCGGGTGGCGGAAAGCGAGCGACCCTCCGGAGAGGGTCGCCCAGTCTACGCCACAGTATAACCGGTTGCTCAGAAGAACAGCATGAAACCGATGCCCGGCGTGAACCTGGTGTTCTTCTGGCCTATGGTGGTGCCGCCGACCTTGCCTTTCGTCCACTCGTAGTTGAACTCTCCCACGGCCTTCAGCGACTTCGTGGCCTGATAATAGATGCCTCCCGAGATCAGCGTATTCTCGGTGCGGAAGTCGTTCCCCACGGTCTTGTCGTTATCCGAGGCCTTGAGGTAGCTCGAGCCATAACTGCCAGCGATCGTCACCTTGCTGTTCGGCGGCGTGACGGTTATCTGGCCGATGAACCCGTACGACTTGCGGGCGTCGTCTTTCCCGGAAGTGGTGAGGCCCAGGTCGCTTGAGCCTCCCTGCCCGAAGAACGTGGCACCGATACCCTTGCCGTAATAGCCGGAGCCGGTGATCGAGAACTGCGGCTTCTCGTACCGAAGACCGCCGCTCCCACCCCAAGCCGCCATGCTCGTGGTCGTGCCGGTCGAACCAGTCTTGGTGCTCTGGGCGGTGCCGCCGAGCCAGCCCTTGATGCCGCTCTGTGAGTAGACGAACTCCGCCTCGACGCGGGGGATCTGGGTGTACAGATAGTTACCGACCGACGCGGCCTCGAACACGCCGATGGAGATCTGAGTCGGCCGCCCGGCGGGCGACGAATAGGTCATCTGAGCCCGGAATTGGGGGTATACGTAGCCATACCCAATGCGCCCGAGGGTAGTGCTGCCGCCCTGATCGTTAAATCCTCCCGAAGGAGCACCGGCCCCGCTCCCGCCGATGCCGAACAGAGTCTGGTCAGTCAGGATGTTCTGCCGGCTGTAGAGGCCGAGCTCACGACCGACGAGGAATTGACCCCAAGTTCCGCCGAATGTCAGGAAAACTTGACGCATGTCGATCGTGGTACCGAAGCAGTCGTTCACGCCGACGCCGCACTGTACTGATGGCGCGAAACCGAAGTGCACCCCGAGATCCGTGTTGCCTTCCTTGCCCTTCGCGTCGAATACGGCGAACGCGGGGAGAAGACCGACGGTGATTCGAGTGGCGTTCGTTACCGCCCCAGCAGGGACGATCCCTCCGGGTGTGTCCGTCGTCCCGTCGGATTTGCTCTTGGTGTAGTACAGGAACGAGTTGACGTTGCCGGCGAAGGTGAAGCTCCAGCCGTTGCTCATTTGCATTGTGAGCTGAGCTTCGGCGGCATTCGCCGCGCCTAACGCCAGACCCAAGCACACCAGTGCGACTCGCTTCATAGGTGCTCTCCCTCAGAGTAAGGATGACCGCCAACGACAGCCAAACTTCGGGACGAAAGCCTGCACCAACAGACGTGACCGCGGCATCAGCGCGCGGCATCAGTTATGGCAAGTGAGCGATGCGTTCACCTCCCAAAACACGTACCGGGTGGGATGCGGCCGGCGAAATTCCCACCAGTGGACGTCGCTGATCCGGCTCGCGTACTCGTTGGCGCCGAAGGGGAACCGGACCTGCCGCTGCGGCGCAACTTCGAAAGAACGGGTCCTGCCGCACCTAAGCCCTCCAAACAACAGACCGGCAAGTGTCCCGCACATGGACACTTACCGGCCACTTCCGAAAATCTCAGTTTGTCATTGCGGCGGCGTCGACCGACCGGCCGACCACCGACGCCGCGTGACCGAGCGCGACGCTCGGCTGGGGATTCAAACCGGAACTGGTGAAGGCCGTCGACCAACGCGAACTCTTGAGCATGACCACTCCTCGTCTGACAGGAGAGTCCAAGTAGCGTGTGGCCGCTCCGGGCGGCGAGGACCCGATTGGATGACCGATGGGCCCGGCTCGGTGTGGTCGGCCGTATTCACCGACCTGCCTTCGGTTCGATCGTGTCGCCGCCTGACCGGCTTGGGTGGCGCCACGGGGCTGGTGCCGTCCATTGCAGCGACGGCGGGATCCCGCTGCTCGGGATCGCGGTAACGCGGTTGAGCGGCCTGGACGCCGCGGAGGGGCGCCGGGGGGCGCCGCAGGGTCAGGTGTTCTAAGTTCTTGACGGGTTACAATCTGGCTTCAACCGTTCCGGCGTCAAGTCCCCTAAATCCCGACGGTTCCGGTCGGAACCCGGCCTCAAAATCCTCAACTTCAACGAGTGCAAGAAGTTGCGCTGGTGACCCAAGGGCTCATTCCGCCCCAGGTCCGACTACCGGAAAAGAGCCGTCGCCTTCAGCAACGTGTTCCAGATGCCCCAAGCCAACGGGATTCCCACCAGCAGCCAAGCGATCGCCACCAGGCCCCACTGACCGGGTTTCGCCTCCGAGGACCCGCTCTGCTCCGTCACCGACAACCTCCTCAGCAACCGCTTGTGACCATCTGCAACAATATTCAGACTAACCGGACTTTATGCAAACCTCCTAACCCGTCCGGCGCAGACCAGGTCCGCCCCCGCCCCCAGCCTCCCGCGCTACGTCCTGGTCCGACATATAGTACCGGTCGGCCACCGGACGGACCGCGAGGTTGCAGAAAAACCCAATCACCAGGAGACCCGCCAGGACGTACATGGTGACGTTGTACGCCTGTGCGGCCGGTACCCCCTGACCGAGCTGGTATTCCCGGATGTAGTTCACCAGGACCGGCCCTAGAATCCCTGCTGCTGACCAGGCGGTGAGCAGGCGGCCATGGATGGCGCCGACAAACTGGGTCCCGAAGATGTCCGCGAGGTAGGCCGGAATCGTGGCGAAGCCGCCTCCGTACATCGTGAGGATCACGCAGAAGAGGGCCACGAAGAGAAACTTGCTTCCGATACCGGCCGCGGTGGGGACTGAGGCGTAGAGCAGAAAGCCCAGGGCGAAAAAGATGAAATAAGTCCGCTTGCGGCCCAGGTAGTCGGACGCCGACGCCCAGCTGATCCGGCCGGCAATGTTGAACAGGCTGAGCAGGGCGGCGAAGGCCGCGCCCAGGGTGGCGGTCAAGGCCTTCTGCGACTCGGTGAGGGCCTTGAACGGCACTCCAGACAGATCGATCAAGCGCCCCCCGAAGACCTCCTGGATCATAGGTGATGCGATCCCGATCACCCCGATCCCGGCGCTCACGTTCATCCACAGCACTCCCCATAGCAGCCAGAATTGCGGAGTCTTCCAGGCGACGTCCACATGGACATGACGGGCGGTGATCATCCCGCCGCGGGGAGCGGCGTGCTCGGTCGTGAGCGCTCGCTGGCGGGGCGCCCGTGCGGCCACGGTCCACCCCGCTGGAGGGACCCGATAGCCGAACGCGCCGGCCATCATTGCCACAAAGTAGATGACCCCCATGGTGATGAAGGTCTCCTCCACCCCGACCGATGTGGGCGTGGCGTAGTGCTTCATCAGCAGGTCCGCCAGCGGCGCACCGATCATCGCGCCTCCGCCAAACCCCATGATGGCCATACCGGTGGCCATGCCCCGGCGATCGGGAAACCACTTGATCAGCGTCGAGACCGGCGAGATGTACCCCAGTCCAAGTCCGCACCCGCCGATCACGCCGGAGCCCAGCCACAGCAGCCAGATCTGATGCAGGTGCACGCCGAGGGCGGAGATCATGAACCCGCCACCCCAGCAGAAGGCCGCGACCACCCCGGCCTTGCGAGGGCCGGCGTGCTCCAGCCAGCGGCCGAAGATCGCCGCCGAGGACCCCAGGCACACGAAGAAGAGCGTGTACATCCAGCCCAACGTGCTGATCTTCCAATCGCAGTTGCTGGCGAGGATCTGGGAGATGAAGCTCATCGTCTTGGGACAGGGGACTGGCTCCGTAACGCCGATGGCGCGACTGAGCGGGAGCCAGAAGACGCTGAACCCGTAGGCCATCCCGATAGAGAGGTGAATGGCGAGGGCGGCGGGAGGCACCAGCCAACGGTTGAAGCCGGGCCGGGCGATGATGCGTTCTCTGGAGAGCAACCCCGCCATCGCATCCTCCTCGATGTGACTGGGGATCACGGATGTAGCCAGGGGATCAAGCTACCGCTCATCCCGGCCGTTCCGCCAGGAGTGCTTCGATCTCTCGCTGCCACTGCCGCATCAGGAGCTTATGTTGTGCTCCGGTGGCCGGCCCATAAAAGCCGGCGTGCACCCGCCGTACCTTGCCGTCTCGACCCAACAGCAGGGTAGTGGGGAAGGCGGTGAAGCCATGCAGCTGCGGCAAGGTGGCAGCGGCCGACTCTACATCGCTGATTCCGGCAAGCAGCAGGGGGAAGGGAATCCCGAACTTGTCTCGAAACCGGCGCACCAGACGGCCGTCAATCGCGGTGTCGCCAGTGACCTCGTAAGCCAATCCCACCATCTCCAGTCCGCGGTCGTGGTAGCGGCGGTACAGCCGGATCAGCTCCGGCGCGGCATCGTGGCACGTCGGGCACCAGCTGCCGAAAATGTCCACCAGCAGCACCTTCCCTCTGAAACGTTCATCTCGCTCGGTAACGGTCTGCCCATCGAGGCTGGGAAACTCGAAGTGGAACGGCTCGGTGGTGTCCGCGCCGGTCACCTCGGAGGGTGACTTCAAGTGGGGCCGCCCTGTACTCCGAACCGCAATCCAGGGGATTTCGGTACGAAGGCCGGCGTGAAACACCCCACGCAGCGTGTCTCCGTGAAGAGCGCCGTCGAGCAGATAGACGAACGATCCGTCGAAGTGGGCAATGGCAAAGCTGTCGCCCATGACACGTCCGGCAAAGTGACCGTAGTCTCCGGTGTTGGAGATGATGGTGCCTTCCAGGCCGGCTTTGCCGTTGCGCATCTCAAACACCCGCGGGCTGGTGCCCCAGTCCTGCAGAAACGTCGCGTCCCAGCGCCCGAGCAGCCCGGCTGGCGCCCGACTGGCGGCCCAGCGGCCCCGTGCCGAGCGGAACGGTATCACTCGCGGGCCTCGGCTGCCGACGTTGCGATACTCTCCAGCGAGGGAGTCTCCTCCCCGCAGTTCCGCCGCGATCACCGCATCATAGTCGGCCATCTCGAGGAGGACGCTGTCTCGTTCAAACCGGACCGCGGAGAGCGGCTCGCAGCGGGATCCGTTGCAGAGCTCTCCTCGCCAGCCCGCTCCGGCCGGTTTGATGGAAAGCCCGAAGCGCAGTTCTCCACTGGCGAGATCCAGCGCCGCCCGCCAATGCCCGGCGGGTGTAGGGGACCGGGACGCACCCGAGAGCGCGAGCAACGCCAGCAGCGCGGCCCACTTCATTGGGCACCCGCGTCCGGAGGGTCGCTGCGTCCCCCTCCCGCATAACGCTCCCCGCCCCGGATTGGTGCTGGGATGGTGTTGCCCCTCCATGGGGCCGGGCAAGGGTAGATCGAGTTGTAGGCGCAGAAAGGGTTTCGCGCCCGGTTGAAGTCCAGCCGGTAGCGTCCACCGCCGAGCGGCAGCAGCGACACGAACCGGCCCGCGGGGTAGGTCTCCTGACCGTTCGTGCCGTCGCGAAAGAAAATCTCCAGATCGGATTCCTCTCCCGCACCCGATGGTATCCGGAGCACCTTCAACCGCACCTTTGCTCCATCGATGGGTATCTGAACACTGCCGGCCTCGCTGGCGTCGACCTCATTGCCGTCCAGCGCCAGAATCCGTACCTGGCCGGGGTGCTCGGGTGCCCTCAGTCCGCCTTCAAAGGCCAGCTCACGCTGGTAGGGGAAGTACTGCGGCGCTGCTCCCCCCCGTGAGGCGCCGAAGACCGTCAGCACCCCGCGATCGGCTGGACCGTCTACCACCAGCGTGTAGCTGCCGACCCGGATGGGCCTGCCCCGTGGCGTCGGGCGGAGACCCGTGGTCGATTCGAGAGTCACGAGGCCACCGCGCTGGACGATGCGATGGGCTTCCATGCCGGTGAGTGGAATGTCGGAGCCGCTTGGACCCAGGCTGAGTCCGTTGCCCACGGGCTCGCGTGCCACCGCTGCGAAGGGCGAGTTGGAAGCGGAACGGAGCCAGCCGGCGAAGTCCCGCCGTTCCCGCGACAGATCGACGGGCGTCTGAGACGCGAGCGGGGCGGGGGCGACGAGTCCTGCAGCCGATGCGGCCAGCACTACCGCGGATCTGAACCAGCCGGTCACGACTTCTTCTGGAGTGACCCTAACAGGAGGATAGGCGAGGTCGGCTGAGGCGAGCCGCCCTCCGGCTCCACGGTGATTGCCGCGGCGCTCAATTCCCCTGCAGTGGGGACGGTTACGCCCTCGACCTTGGCGTGACCGGAAGGTTCGGGCTTGAAGGTTACGGAGGGCACCGGCTTGCCGTCCTCGATGAACCAGAGCTGGTACGCCTGTCCGCTGGGCAAGGGCTTGAGCCGAAATCCGTTGACGATGGCGAGGTTCTTCTCCCGGTTCCAGAAGAGTTGAATGCCCGGCTCGGGATCTCCGCTCGCGGTCAGCTGGTAGAGCTCGACGCCAGGCTCGGTGAGCGCGTTGAGCGTGGCCTCGCGCTCGGCGAGCGTTTTCTCGCGCTCCGCGAGCTGCCGGCGCTGCCGGTCCAGAGTACGAGCGAGGTCCGTGTACTGGCTTCGAGCCTCACCCAGCTGCTTGCGGGTGGAGAGGAACCCGGCCCCGAGCCCAACCGCCGCCAGCAGGCATGCAGCCAGCGCGCCCCACATTGCCAGGGGGATCGGACGGCGCGGCGCCCGGCCGCCTGACGGAAAGGCGCGGCTCTTTTC
>Ga0070697_100004438_pt1 | contig 10777 bp, 9 predicted proteins | sample KBSK1501metaG_FD_65475 | JGI IMG/M metagenome (GOLD analysis project Ga0070697, IMG submission 65475) | Corn, switchgrass and miscanthus rhizosphere microbial communities from Kellogg Biological Station, Michigan, USA - KBS K1-50-1 metaG | ecosystem: Host-associated > Plants > Roots >... | reverse complement strand
TTGAAACCTTTCGATCCGAAAGAAAAGATAATTGAGCTCAAGATGGAATCGTCTTCAAAAAAATCACTTCTGAAAATGAACTTGCTCCAGTTCTGCAATGAGACCCTGAGCGACTCTCCTGCACCGGGTGGTGGTTCGGTGGCCGCATTGATGGGCGCATTAGGCGTTTCCCTTGGCGGAATGGTAGCTAATCTCTCAGCTGGGAAACGTGGCTGGGATGACAAACTCAACTATTTCAGTGATTGGGCGGTTAAGGCGCAGCAACTGAAAGATGAATTGCTGTTTCTGGTAGACGAAGACACGGCTGCCTTCAACAAAGTGATGGATGCATTTGCCTTACCAAAGGATTCAACAGAAGAAAAAGCAGCACGCTCCGCGGCCATACAGCTGGCCAGCAAATATGCGACAGAGATTCCGCTGCGGGTAATGGAAACGGCCTTCAAATCCTATCAAATTCTCGCTGAAATGGCGGCAAAGGGTAATCCCGCTTCGATTTCAGATGTTGGGGTCGGCCTTCTCGCGTTGCGGGCTGGTATTAACGGAGCTGCGATGAACGTAAAAATTAATTTAGCCGGCCTGAAAGATGAGAAATTGAAATCAGCTTTGTCGGAAAAGCTTAGGAAAATCAGCGCCGAATCCGAATCGGAGTTCAAAACAATTATTCAGATTGTTGAAAGCAAGATGGGTTAAACCGTTGCACCTCGTGGAGCCACGAAGTGAATCACGCCCCCAAAAAAAGGAAGTCACGAGCCGAAAGAAATAAGTCGATCAGCGCTGCCACGAACACCATCGCCATCGTCGGCTAATGCAGTGCGAATCCAACCAGCAAGACCCTCCAGGTTTAACAAACAGGTGCCGAGCGATAGAAACATACTGCTCACGCGAGGCTGATGGTTCTTCCACTCCGCGGCTACCAGCGTTGCAGCTTTGCCGTCTTTAGGAACGTAATGCTGAATCGTTCCCGCGCAGCTGCCTTGTTGGCTTATTTGCCCAATGCGCTGCGGTTTCAGAAATACTCGCCGAAGTATATAACCGGGAGGTGATGCTCGGTTCGCCGAATAAGCTCAAGTCGATCGTGTGGGTCCTTTCGTACATGATTGTGGTTCCGATAAGCTGACAGATATGCTTTTCGTGAATGATTTTGTCGCTGCTCCAGCATTTGCATTGGATGACGCGAACGTCGTCGCCTTCAAATCAGATCACGTCCAAGGTCTTCGTAACCATAAGCGATGCCGTGATATTCGACTTTGAAGCCATCACGCTCATGGATGTACCCGATATATCGCTCGTAATCTCGACCAATTTCCCAAGGCGTCTTGCGTCGCGTCCAGTAGCGATCTAATGCCCGCTGAAATTTCTCCGCACGCGTGAGTGTTTGAGACTCGCGCTCAGCCTCCGTCAGATAAATTACAGCCGGATCTATTTCTACATCCTCGTCGTCTACAATTGTGGGTTCGTGTGCTTGACGAATGAGATCGTCGAGGTCCTCTCCCCTAAAATCGATCAACCAAGGAAACAGGTGTTCATAATATCGGTGGAGTTCGCGCAGAATTGTGTTTTCACGTCGCAATGCTGCTTTTTCCCTAGCGACAGTGCGAATTACATCTGCTGACCTCTTGGCCGGATGTTTTTTCGTTTCTAACTCTCTGGCGAGCCGTTGCTCGAGGAATTCAAAGTACTCGCTGTATGCCGTCGCTAACCACGGAAAGCCGAGCGCTTTCTCCTTGGCCATATTCTCAATGCCGTTTTGCGCGTCGGTTCGGTACCGTTCAAACGCGGCTTTTTCTGACGCGAGTCGTTCGATTTTCTGCTGCAACTCGTGTTCTCTCCTAGCGAGATCCGACGCCCTGTTTTGTCTGAGCGTTGCGGCTCGATTGATGATCCATCCAACCAAAAGGATCGTAAAGTAACCGCCGACGACTATAACCAGCCACATAAAGGCTAATCACTATGATGACCGAAAGGCAGATACAATTTGCTGACGAAATTCGCTCTCTGTTTCCCACCACGCTTCACACGCGCTCGCGACCTTGTTTTCACGACCCTGCGACCGAGCACCGATCGAAGCTTTTAGTTTCGTCGTTCATCAACCCGGCGCGGACGGTGTGGGTGATTGATTTACGCGCCACATTTTTTCGCAGGCTTGTCCTGTACAACCAGCGGAGCGCTGGCTGATTTAAGACCTTTCAGCATTAGGGCGAGAATTTTGCCAGGGCCGAGAACCGACCTGGCATCGAGAATTTCGATGCCGACCAGTTTTTCGCCCGCTCCGATATTGAGCGCGATTTCTTCGGATAAGCGCACAGAACGACATTCGTGCCCGCCGCGGCGGGCGAATGTAGAGCGCATCAATCTCGGCATCGTAACTGATTTTCATGATCGGCCTCTCTCAAAAGTAAAATGTATAAGCGGTAATGACAACGTCTTGCCCGTTTCGCGTTGTCGATTTTTGCCCGATCCAATAGGGTGCTATTCGATGTTGAAGACGACGGCGTGCTCGTCCATCGTGTGCTGCACCGCAAAGAGGCGTATGACTAAAACCGCACTCAAGAACTTTACCATCGAGATCGCCCGTAAGCGCCGCGAGGTGACGCGTTTGCAGGAAGACCTCGCGGATATGCTGGATCATCTCGCGGTGATCGAGGCGCGCGCGAAGTCCGGGAATGGAAAGCGCTATTCGACCGCAGAAGTGAAGCGCGCGCTGCGTATCTAGCAGGAGCGATCCCGTAGTGCAACGCGCGGATTTCCAGTCCCGCCCGTTTCGAATTGTCGATTTTTGGCTGATCCAATAGGGTGCTCCTTCCTGGCGCCTGCAGGCCGCAAAATTGAAAACGCTCGCGATTTTACACGCTTCCCAACTCGTTACGCTCGCCGGTCCGAAACGGCCACGAGCCGGTGCCGAGCTTTGTCTTCTTTCGATCATCCCAGAGGGCGGAATGTTGGTACGGGACGGCTTGATCGCGGTCGTCGGGACTTCGGAAGAAATCGAACACAATTTGCCTAACGATACGGAAGTTATCGACGCGAGTGGGCGCGTGGTGTTGCCGGGTTTTGTAGATGCGCATACGCATCCTGTTTTCGCAGGAACTCGTCTGGATGATTTTGAACGGCGCGCCAGAGGTGAAACCTACGAGCAGATCGCAGCGGCCGGCGGTGGAATTTGGTCGACCGTGCAAAAGACGCGCGCGGCGGGTGAAACCGATCTTTTCCAGCAGGGGAAGAAACATGTTCAGGGGTTCCTGGAATGCGGCACCACCACGATCGAGGCGAAGTCGGGCTACGGCCTTACGCTCGAAGACGAATTAAAAATCTTGCGCGTGGTTCGGCGACTGAACAAGGAAACGCCGCTCGAACTCGTTCCAACATTCTTGGGCGCGCACGCCATCCCGCACGATCATCGATCGTCGCCGGAGCACTATGTGCAACTGGTTATCGATGAAATGCTGCCGCGCGTTTCCTCGGAAAAGTTAGCGGAATTTTGCGACGTATTTTGCGAGGCCGGTTACTTCGACCTCGAGCAGTCGCGAAAAATCTTAACCGCGGCGCAGAAGCTGGGATTAAAGTTGCGAGCCCATGTTGATCAACTGACAAATTCCGGTGGCGCGAAACTGGCGGCGGAGTTGAACGCGACCACAGCGGACCACTTGGAGAAGACGGATGAGGAGGGGATCGCGGCGATGAAATCGGCCGGGGTCCAGCCAGTGCTCCTGCCGGGCTCGGTTTACGCGCTTGGATCGACATGTTATCCGCGCGCGAGAGATATGATCGAGGCTGGTCTCGCGGTTGTTCTCGCGACGGATTTTAATCCGGGCTCGTCGCCGACGCCCTCCCTGCCGATGGTGCTTTCACTTGCCTGCACGCAAATGAAAATGTCGCCGGCTGAGGCGATCATGGCGTCGACAATTAATGCCGCTCACAGCCTTAACCGTGGCGAGAAGATCGGCTCTCTCGAACGCGGCAAGTTCGCTAACTTTTCCATCTTTGATTGCGAAGATTATCGCGAGCTCGCGTATTGGTTCGGCGTTTCACAAACGCGGGCGGTCTACGTGCGGGGCCAGCGCGTGTTCTGATGCGGCATCGGCATCTTGCCGATGGGACATGGGCTGGAAGCACCATGCCACGTTCATAGCCGCCCTTCCTTGTGAATGGCGCCACACGCGGGCGAGGTAGCCGTAATCGTGCATCTATGTCCGCGGCAAAAAGTAGACGCGACTTCCAGTCGCGTGCCGCAAAAACAAAAGCGGCAGGATGGCTTCTACTCTGGGCGATTGGATCAATCGCCTCTACCTGATTTGGTTCAGCGTTTCGCAAACGTAGCCGGTTTATGTGCTCGGGTAGCGCGGGGGTTGTAGCGGTGGTCTCTGACGCCGAAATAATTGCGACGCTCAGAGAGCGCCGCTACAGAAGAGGTGGATCGGAGACGCGCTGCTACATTTGCGGACAGCGTCGCTCACCCTTAACGTCGCTTCCTTGCATGAAAGTCGAAGTAGAGAACCAGCCAGAATCGGTTTCAACCTTACGAATCGAGTTGCCACCCGAAGAAGTTTCGAAGGAGTGGGACGCGATCGCCGGTAATTTCGCGCGCTTTGCCAAGATTCCAGGGTATCGGCCGGGCAAAGCGCCCCGTCGAGTCATTGAAGCGAAGTTCCGCAAGGAGATTCAGAGCGAACTTACCAAGAAGCTCGTATCTAAAAGTTATCATGATGCGATTGAGCAAAAACAGCTGCGCGTTGTTTCTCTGACCAACCTTGAAGATGTTCAATTCGGCGAGGATAAGTCGATGCGCTTTCGCGCGACCGTGGTCATTGCGCCCGAATTCGACCTACCAGAATACAAAAACATTTCCGTTCAATTGCCCGACACCAAAGTCTCCGAAACCGAAATCGATGCCGCGCTCGAGCGTCTGCGCGATCAGGCGGCAGACTTTGTCGATGTTCCCGAGCGCGGTTTGCAAATGGAAGATTTTGCGGTGATCGACTTTGAAGGCTCGATCGAGGGCAAACCAATCAGTGATGTCGCACCGCAAGCGAGCAAGAACTTGCATGGCAGCAAGAAGTTCTGGCTGCGGCTCGCACCTGATAATTTTCTCCCGAAATTCTGTGAGCAAATCGTCGGGTTAAAACCTGGGGAAGCGCGTGTCGTGAACGTTGAGTTTCCAACGGACTTTCCGGTGAAAGAGCTTGCGGGAAAAAAAGCCGAATACAATGTGACCGTCCGCGAGATTAAACGACGGGTGTTGCCGCCGCTGGATGATAGTTTCGCGAGCAAATTGGCCCCGGACAAAACCCTGGCGGACCTTCGACAGGTCATCGAGCACGATCTCGAACATGAAAAAGAGCATGAGGTCGAACGCGCCAAAGAATCGCAGATCGTAAAATATTTACATGAGCACACAAAGTTCGACTTGCCGCCGAGCCTTTTGCGAAACGAAACGCGGCGCGCCTTGGGGGAGCTTGTGCAGCGCAATCGCGAGCGCGGTATTCCCGATGAGATGCTAAAAGATAAGGAGAAGGAACTGGTGGAAGGCGCGGCCGGGCTGGCGGCGCACCGATTACGGACGAACTTTATCCTCCAGCGGGTGGCGGAGCGTGAGAAGATAGAAGTATCGCGTGAAGATCTCGATAATCGGATCCGGCAAGAGGCTTCGCGTTACAATGTTTCCGTGGAAAAAATGCGCAAGGAATTGAACGAACACGACGGTCTGAACGCCCTGGCGGAACAGATTCTGCTCGGTAAGACTCTTGCTTTCCTGATGGCCAATGTTAGCATCAAAATGACGGAAAAATCAGCTGTTCCCGAACAAAAATCATGAGTCAATCGAACCAAAATGTATCGCAGGCCGTGCTCATTCCCATGGTGGTCGAGCAGACCGGTCGCGGCGAGCGCAGCTATGATATCTATTCGCGCTTGCTCAAGGACCGGATCGTTTTTATCGGGACGCCGATTGACGATCACATAGCGAATCTGGTGATCGCGCAGTTGCTTTTCCTGCAAATGGAGGATGGCAAAAAGGACATCAACATTTACGTCAATTCACCGGGCGGCTCGGTCTCGGCGGGCCTCGCCATTTACGATACCATGCAGTTTTTGACCTGCGACGTGACGACCTATTGCCTGGGCATGGCCGCGAGTATGGGAGCGGTGCTGCTATGTGCCGGGACGAAAGGCAAACGTTTTGCACTGCCTAATTCGGACATCATGATTCATCAAGTGCACGGCGGGGCGCAGGGTCAGGCGAGCGACGTGGAGCGCCAGGTCGATTACATGTTCAAATTGAAGAAACGGCTTATCAGAATCATCTCCCAGCACACCGGCAAGTCCGAAGATCAGGTGCGTCTAGACTCCGACCGGGATTATTACATGTCCGCAGCGGAGGCGAAGGCCTACGGTTTGGTCGACGAAGTGATCAAATCCCGCAAGGAAGTGAAGCTTTTGGATGGGGCAGCATCGCCCGCATCCGACCGGTCGGCGGCCGTGGCGGAGGCGGCTTTACCGCGCAAAATCGAGGAATAAAAGCTGCTCTTTTAAGGGCCCAATATGGCGCGCGCTTCCAACCTCACAATGTGCTCTTTTTGTGGCAAGAGCCACGCCGAGGTCCGCAAACTCATTGCTGGACCTGGCGTCTACATTTGCGATAGCTGCATCAACGTTTGCAAGAGCATTCTCGACAAGGAGCTGAACGAAGATGCCCGGCGTCAGTCCTCCAACATTCGCGTGCCCAAGCCGGCGGGAATCCGGCATTTACTTGATCAATATGTAATCGGCCAGGAGATCGCCAAAAAGACGCTTTCGGTCGCGGTCCATAACCATTTTAAGCGCGTGCTTCAGCCGGCTGCGCCCGCCGGTGACGGTTCAGCGGCATTCCAACCGGATCCTTTGGCGGATGTCGAAATCGAGAAGAGCAATATTCTTCTCATCGGCCCGACCGGCTCGGGCAAGACCCTGCTGGCAAAAACACTGGCCAAGATTCTCGACGTTCCATTTTGCATCGCCGACGCAACCACTCTGACCGAAGCCGGGTATGTGGGAGAAGACGTGGAAAATATCATTTTGCGCCTCTTGCAGAATGCTGATTACGACGTGAAACGCGCTGAAATCGGAATCGTTTACATCGATGAGATCGACAAGATTGGGCGCAAGACAGACAACGTCAGCATCACCCGCGATGTCTCGGGCGAAGGCGTGCAGCAGGCGCTTTTAAAGATCTTGGAAGGCAGCACCTGCAACGTTCCACCGCAGGGCGGGCGCAAACATCCGCACCAGGAGTACATTCAGGTGAACACGGAGAAGATTCTCTTCATCTGCGGCGGCGCATTCATCGGGCTCGATAAGATCGTGCAAAAACGAATCGGCCAAAAAGTGATGGGCTTTGGCGGCCCGACTCTTGCCGTCGAGGAGGCTTTGCGAAAGGAAGCGGTGCGACATGTCGAGCCGGAAGACCTGCTTGCTTTCGGGATGATTCCCGAGTTCATCGGTCGTTTGCCGGTGGTGAGTTCGCTCGACGCGCTGACCGAGGAGGAAATGGTCTCGATTCTGACTGACACCAGGAACGCGATGATCAAGCAATACACCAAACTTTTCTCGATGGAAGGTGTTCGCCTTACCGTCACGAAAGACGCCTTGAAGGCACTGGCCGCGCAAGCCGTCACGAAAGGAACTGGCGCGCGTGCGCTGCGTTCGATGCTCGAGCGGATCATGCTCGACATCATGTATGACGTGCCCAGTCGCGAGGATATCGCGGAAGTCACGATCAACCGAGCAGTGGTCGAGGGCAAAAAACTGCCGCTCGTTCGCAAAAAACAAGACAAGGACGCAGCGTAATTGGGCAAGACGCTCAATGCTGAAAGCAGAATAAGTAGACGCGGCTTCCAGCCGCGTTTTTGATGAATAAAGCGGCCGGAGGCCGCTTCTACTGTTGCGCGCTCGGCCAGCTCGACCTCGACTGTTGAGCGCCTGCCGCGCCGCAGCCGGGTGAAGGCGGGTTGGACGTTTTCTCTTCTTTGCAGAACGTTGCATGCGCGAAATGCGAGTAATCCTTCTAAATACCGGAACTGAGCTTTTGCTCGGCGATGTGCAAGACGCGCACCTGTCATTTCTTGCCCGCGAAATTTTCCCGCTTGGATTACGCATCGACGAGCAGCGAACCGTTCCCGATGGCGTGGCAATCCGAGACGCTCTCGCGGAAATATTCCCACGTAGCGAGGTCGTTTTTGTCACAGGGGGACTCGGGCCTACCACGGACGACATAACGCGTGAGGTCACCGCAGAGTTTCTGGGGCTAAAGCTAACCTTCGACGAGCGCGTTATGACGGCGATTTCGCAAAGATTCGCGCAACGCGGCTTCAAACTAACAGACCGCATTTCGCGACAGGCTTATGTTCCCGAAGGTGCCGAAGTTTTCTTGAACGAAAATGGGACAGCGCCCGGACTCTATTTACAGGCAAATGTCAATCCGGCGATTCATTCGCCGCATCTCTTCTTGTTGCCGGGTCCTCCGCGTGAACTTCAACCCATGTTTCACGAATCCGTCATTTCGCAACTGCGCTCAATAGTGCAACGTCCACCCTTGTTTGATCGACGAATGTATAGAATCGCGAACATGGGCGAATCGTTGGTTGAGAAGGCAATTGGCGAAAAGGTTCTGGCGATTCCTGGAATTGAGCTTGGTTACTGCGCGCGGCCGGGAGAAGTCGATGTCAGAATCGTTGGTGAGCCATCCGCCATTGAGCGCGCCGACGCTATCATCACGTCGAATTTGAGGCGATCGATTTTCTCGACAGGTGATGAACTCCTCGAAGAAGTCGTGGTGAAACTGCTTACCGCGCGAAAAGAAACACTGGCGCTGGCGGAATCCTGCACGGGCGGATTACTGGCGGATCGGATCACGAATATCTCGGGCGCATCCGAAGTTTTCCTGGCGGGTTATATTGCCTACGCGAACGAAACCAAGATCGACGTTCTGGGTGTCGATCCGACGCTAATCGAGCGACACGGCGCAGTCAGCGAACCTGTCGCGCGGGCCATGGCGGACGGGGCCCGGGCGCGAGCAAAAACAACCTATGCGCTTGCCACTACCGGCATCGCGGGGCCGAGCGGAGGCTCTCTCGATAAGCCGGTCGGCACCGTGTTCGTTGCATTTGCCGCGGCAGACGCGGAAACAACTGTTTTGCCACTGTTTTTCCCGAGCGACCGGCCAACATTTAAACAACTCACCGCGCAGGCCGCGTTCGAGATGCTGCGCAGGAGGCTCACCTGAACTGCAGACGACCAATTTTTCGAAAGCGCCAAATTCGAAGCTCCAACATCCAAAGAAGCTTCAAGCTTTAATTTTCAAGAATCGAAGGTCTCGCGCGATTTTCGATTTGGTGACTGGAATTTCTTTGGAGCTTGGATGTTGAAATTTGGAGTTTCTGAGTGCGGCGGCTTCCGAGTCCTTGGTGAAATCGCTCAGTAATCGCCTACGTCGACCGCCGTGCCGACTTTGACGTAATCGTAAAATAATTTGGCGCCTTCCGTCGATTCGCGAATACAGCCGTGAGAAGCGGGATATCCCGGCAGGATACCGATGTGCATGCCGACGCCGTCCTCGGTCAGGCGCAGGAACCATTTCATGGCTGCGCCTGCAAAATGTGTTCCGCTTGGCGCGGAGTCGATTCGTGCGCTTACTCCAGCGCGCACAACCCGACCGGAATGGTCTACGAAGTCACCGTAGAGGCTCGAGTGGTGGTTTGGATCTTTTTCGAGCACACGCATGTGGCCGGTCGGTGAGCTGTGCCCGCGCTTGCCCGACGAAATTGGGCCATCGACCGCGACCTGTTCGCCAAGCATTAAATATGCGCGCTGCTTCGGGATCGACACCACGATATGCACATTCGCGGTCGTAAGCTGTTTGAGCACGGACTGATTGATTTTCAGCGGCTCTTGTTTGTGGATAAGGTCGGAAGCTTTGCGTAAGGTCTGCGCGGGAGGGGGAGTGGGCCGGATCTGCGGGCGCATCTGGGCGCTCATGAGAACGCTGCTAATGACCAGGGCAGTTGCGCAGAGCGATATCGAAAGCTTTAACGGCATGAAATTATCCTCGGTTGTAACTGTCCACGCGCTGAGTCCAACCTGGAAGCCAGCGCGATTCTTTTCGTTCGGGAGGCGCGTTCTGAACACGACGTGTTAACACCTGCGCAGCCGCGCGCGAGAATGCCGCAACCGCGTCGGTGTTCGTATCGGGCATCTGTTCCAGGACCTGGAGCAGACCCCAACCCTGGCCGCGGTAACGCTCCGTCGGCAACACCCCCTCCCCCTTAAAATTCACGTAGTCGGCGAGGGCAAAACATCCACGCGCCGAATCGGTGAGGCGCTGGAACTGTTGCTGGACCTTAGCGCGATTGGATGGAGCTGTTTCCTGGAGCATTTTGGGCAGCGCGTTTTGCAGCCGATTGACCATGAATTGCGCCTGAAGGTCAACGGTGTCTACCAGAAATTGCCGCAGCTGCCTCATCTCGGGCGTTTGCTGGGCGCGAAGAAACTCCGTTCGCGATTTCCAGGGGCAATGAAGTTCGCCGGTAGCAGGAAGCAGGCTCGGTAACTTGGCGCCGCGGGCGGCAATGAAGCTTACAAGTTGCGGAAAACTTTCTTCGAAGGGACCGGGCATGCCCTCCGGATACCAGATGAAATGACCAATGCCCAGCGACGCGAAATTCTCGCCCGAATTCCAAGAAGTGAGGCCGGAGACGGTGCCATTGCACTCGTTTTGCCAGATTTTTTTGCCAATCCGCATGGCTTC
>Ga0070697_100004437_pt1 | contig 10777 bp, 7 predicted proteins | sample KBSK1501metaG_FD_65475 | JGI IMG/M metagenome (GOLD analysis project Ga0070697, IMG submission 65475) | Corn, switchgrass and miscanthus rhizosphere microbial communities from Kellogg Biological Station, Michigan, USA - KBS K1-50-1 metaG | ecosystem: Host-associated > Plants > Roots >... | reverse complement strand
GCTGCGCACCATTCCCGTCGCTGGACGCGTCCAGAAAGAACTTTATTCCGTCTAGCCCTTCTTTCTTTAAGACGGAATAACGTCCCAAACGTTTCGTCTGATCGGATCGGGCGCGCTGAATGGCAGATTGTTTTACTTCTTCCGGAATATGCAAATCCCGGCGGCCGTAGTGATGCGGCCCAAACTCACGCTGCAGATCGGCCACCAGCTGTCCCAGAGGCTTTCCTTCTTCGGCCATCACATTCGCCAAGAGCAAGGAATTCAGAATACCGTCACGTTCCGGCAGATAACGAGAATACCCGATGCCTCCCGATTCTTCCCCGCCGATCACAATTTCACGTTCCATCATCAGGTCTGCGATGTACTTAAAGCCGATGGGACACTCGTGAAGCTTGCGGCCATACTTGGCGGCGATCCTGTCCAGCATGAGGGTAGTGTTGAAAGCTCGTACCACATCACCCGGCCATTTCTTTCGCACTAACAACCAACGGAGCAGGACGGAAAAAATCTTGTGCGAATCCACAAAGGTGCCATCTTCTGCCACTGCACCGATGCGATCCGCATCACCATCCGTGGCAAATCCCGCATGGCAGCCATGTTTGACGACTGTGTCTTGTAGCAAAGCAATATGCGGCTCGATAGGCTCAGGATTGATGCCGGGGAAAAGGGGGTTCAATTCCTGACGGATGGCAACGTGCTGGATGCCATGATCGTTGAAGATCTGAGCCAGCACACCTCGCCCCGAACCGTGCATTGAATCGATTGCGAATTTGAAATTGGCTTTGCGGATTAATTCCATATCAGCAAAGCCACAAACGGCTTCGACGTACGCACGCTTCAAATCTATTTCCTCGATGCTGCCCTTCTTCCCGTTGGGCATAGCTCCGGCTCGCACTTCTGCCTCGATCACCTTCATAATTGCCGGTGTGGCCGACCCTCCAAACTTACCTTTGAATTTCACACCGTTCCAGTTCCAGGGATTGTGGCTGGAGGTGATTACTACGCCGCCCGCGGCGCCCATGTTCTTTACGGCGAGCGAAATGGCCGGCGTCGGCGTGTAATCGTTGGCCAGTTTGATCGCGATTCCTGCCCCCGCCAGGACCTCGGCAGCTATGCGTGCAGCATGCTGTGACGCGAAACGAGTGTCATACCCAACCACAACTCCGCGGTCCGGCTCTTCGTGATTCAGGACGTAAGAGGCAATGGCACCGGCTACACGGCGGACGTTGTCGAAGGTGAAGTCATCGGCAATTATCCCGCGCCATCCGTCGGTGCCGAATTTGATTTCTTGAGGCATAAGAACAGTTGTCAGTGGTCAGTGATCAGTTCGTACCCAGATTACTGACCAATCCTTCACACCAATCTTGACATTTTCTTCTCGTCCAGATACTTCACGACTTTTCCTACATCCTGGGCCTGCTCGCGGGTGGTGATCAGTAGCGCGTCTTCAGTCTCCACCACCACCAAATTATTCACTCCCACTGCAGCCACAAATTTGCCGGGTGCATGAATATAGTTTCCTTCAGCATTGAGGGTGAAGATGCCCTCGCCGGAGATCAGGTTGCCATTCGGCGGCTGGCTCTTGCGCGCGTGATGCTCGTGGAGGGCGGTCCACGATCCAAGATCATTCCATCCGAAGTCAGACGGCAGGCAGACAATATTGGACTGCCGTTCTCCCTTAGCTGAACGCGGCTCCAGCAGAGCGTAGTCAACACTGATGTTTTCGCAGCGGGGATAAAGCCGTCGAAAAGTATCGGCAAATCTCCGCGTGCCAAACGCATCAGCGATCTGTCCTAATATGGTCGCAGTTTTGGGCAAATGCTCAAGCAATGCATTTGCCAAGGTACGCGCACTCCACAGGAACATCCCACTGTTCCAGAAATAATTGCCCGCGCTCAGGAATCCGGCTGCACGTTCCGCATCAGGCTTTTCGGTGAAGCGGCGGACCCGTAGCGCGTCTCCATCGAATGCAGATCCGGCCTCGATGTAACCGTAACCAGTTTCCGCGCGCGTAGGCCGAATTCCCAACACCACAATGTTTTCCTCCGAAGCGGCGATTGCAATCCCTCTTTGCAGAACTTCACGACATTTTTGTTCGTCTCCGATTACATGATCGGACGGAAACATGCCGATAACCGCATCCGGATCATTTCGCATGAGGATGAACGCCGCGAGGCCGATTGCCGGCGCGGTATTGCGTCCTACGGACTCAGCGATAATTTGGGTTCTGCCCAACTTCGGTAGTTGACGCGAGATTTCTCGCCGCAGATCTTCGTTTGTAATTATCCAGAACTGACTGGTAGGGGCCAAAGGCAGCAGGCGCGACACAGTCTGCTGGATCATGGTTTGCTTGCCGTCGAGCGCGAGCAACTGCTTGGCGCGGCGCTTGCGACTCAGCGGCCAGAAGCGCGTGCCGCGTCCGCCTGCAAGGATTACCGGATAAAAATTAGATTTCGCCACGTTGAAATGTTCAAGACCAAAAGACTGCAACACTCCGAGCTTACATTCTGGTCATCGGCTCCGGCGGCATTTTCCCTGGAACTTTCGCCTTCAAAAATTCCACGGTCCACTGCGGCCGCACCCGGAACTCACCGATCGATGCAGGTATCACCACGGCATCGCCTTTTGCCAACGTAACCGGATCCGTTCCGTTTGCCTCGACTACACCGCAACCCTCCACCGCCACTAAAATCTGCACAGAGCTCTTGTCAGACTCTGCTTCAAACTTGTATGGCTCTTTAAGTTCGAACATATCAACAGAAAAATAGGGCGCGGCAATCAGTGAACCCCGGCGATTTCCGTTCATCTGGATAGGCGCAGGACGAACCACTTTGCCCGACTTTACTTTCTCTTTTACCGCCGCCAATCCTTCTTTGAGATGCAACTCGCGGGGACGGCCGTAGTCATACAGCCGATAAGTGGTGTCCGACTGTTGCTGCGTTTCCACGATGATCGAATTTGGTCCCAAAGTATGAACCGTGCCTCCGGCCACATAGATCATTTCGCCGGGAAAAACATTGACCCAGTTTAAAAGGTCTTCGGCGCGATTCTCCCGGATCGCCTTTTCGAATTGTTGGCGCGTGACTCCGAGCTTCAAACCTAGCGCGATTTGCGCGCCAGGTTTCGCATGGGCCACGTACCAACATTCTGTTTTTCCCCATGGCTCCCCAACCCTGCGCGCCGCTTCGTCATCGGGGTGGACCTGGACAGAAAGTTTCTCGTGCGGAAACAAAAATTTTAGCAACAAGGGAAAACGTTTCGGATCTCTGGCGGCTTCGCCGACCAGTTCGCGGCCAAATTGCTTACTCAACTCAGCCAGTGATTTTCCCCGCAAAGGCCCGTTTGCCACCTTGCAGGCATCTCCCGTCAGCCAGGCTTCGCCGATTTTCTCTTCGAAACGCTGGTTGGTGTAGATGGGAGACAAGTCCAGGGTTCCCCAAGGACGAGGATCGAAGGCAGGCGTCATCAACAATGGATATAGTTCGCTCATGCGAGCCGAGATGTGAGGGAAACCCGGCCGTGAGGGGAGTAGACCGGTTCAATCACTCCCCTTAGAAGCCTACTAGGGCAGAGAGGCTGCCTGCAAAAATACCTTATAGACCCGAAAGGAAGTTACGCATCCGCTCCAGGCCACGATCGAGTTCGGCGACCGTCGTGGCGTAGGACACACGGATGTGCTCCCTCGTTCCGAAGCCTTCCCCCGGAACTGTCGCCACGTGACCCTGGCGCAGCAAATTTCCGGCTAGATCAGACGCCGTTTTTATCCCGCTGCGCCCCAGGAACGCCGAAATGTTTGGATAGGCGTAAAACGCTCCTTCAGGAAGTGTGCACCTCACTCCGGAAATCGAGCGCAGCCCTTTGACCACATGATCGCGCAGATGGATGTATTCCAGACGCATGCTCTCCACGCACTGCTGCGGCCCGTTCAGAGCGGCCACAGCCGCTTTCTGGATGATCGACGTCGGATTAGAAGTGGACTGGCTCTGCAATTTCTGCATTGCGGCTACAATCTGTACCGGTGCCAGCGCATAGCCTAGGCGCCAGCCTGTCATGGCATAGGTTTTGGAAAGCGAACCGACCACCACCATCCGGTCACGGTACTCGCGTAGCGATCCAACGGAAAAATTCTTTCCCGCGTAGTTCAGGTAAACGTAGCACTCATCGGAAATTACCCAGATTCCGCGCTGTGCCGCCAGCCGTACCACTGCCGTGAGATCTTCCGGCGACATTACTGCTCCCGAGGGATTCGACGGCGAGTTCAGAATGATGAGCTTGGTGCGCGGAGTCACTAGTCGCTCAATCATCTCAGCTGTTACGCGAAAGCCGTCCTGCTCCTCCGTTTCCAGCAGCACGCAGTTGCCACCGGCATATCGCACGATGTCCTTGAACGAAACCCAGTACGGCACCGGCAGAATCACTTCGTCTCCATGATCCACCAGCACTTGAATGGCATTGAACAAGGCATGCTTGCCGCCCACCGAGGCAATCGACTCCTCGCGCCGGTAATCCGAACCAAAATCCGCGGCGTGACGACGCACGATTGCATCTCGAAGTTCTGCCGTCCCTCCTACTGCTGTGTACTTGCTGAAATTCGCCTGGATAGCGGCAATGGCCGCATCTTTTATGTGCTGGGGTGTCGAAAAATGGGGCTCGCCAGCGCCGAAGTCCACCACGTCAATGCCTTGCTGGCGCAGCTTGTCGGCTTCGGCCACGACTGCCATGGTGGCAGAAGGTTCGATGCGATTGATTCGATCCGTAAGTTTCACTGCCAAAGGTGCTTCGGTTACTGGTGTCATGCTCGCTTCCCTGTTCTGGATTTTCTTGCATTTTGTAGTTTAAGGGCCGGATCCAGCTTTTCTTTCAATCTCCGTTCCACCATCTCCGGAACTAGATCCTCGATCGATCCTCCTAGTTGCGCGACCTCGCGCACCAAACGAGAACTGAGATAAGAATACTGTTCTGCGGGCATCATGAATACGGTTTCCAGTTCGGGCTGCAGTTTGCGATTCATCAATGCCATCTGCAGTTCATATTCATAGTCGCTGAGCGCCCGGATGCCGCGCAGTACCGCGCTGGCCTTCACTCTGGCTGCATAGTCCACGGTTAATCCATCAAACACGTCGACGCGCACATTCTTGAAATTCGCCGTCAACGCTTCCAGCATGTGCCGGCGCTCATGCAGACTGAATAGTGGATCCTTATCCGGGTTACGCAGGATTGCCACCACCAGTTCGTCGAAAATCTTGCTCCCGCGTTCGATCAAGTCGAGATGCCCGTTAGTCGGCGGATCGAACGAGCCGGGATAGATCGCGATGACTTTTCTCAATAGTCCTCTTCCAATTTTTGCGGGCAACAGAGCGACGGCTGGAGTTAAAGAAGATTCTATTCGGCATGAAAAAGGATAGCAATTGTTGTTTGCAGTCTCATCTAAGCCTCACACGATCACGTCTTCCACCGGACGCCTCGGACTAGTCGGCGCTTCAGCTGTGGGATAGCCCATGCGAAAAATAAATGTGGCCTGCCAGGAGGAATCACCGGTAATTCCCGCCAAAGCTTGCGCCATTGCAGGCGCGCGGTTGAGGGTGCGCTCCCGGTCCACCACCTCGGCCGGCTGATTAATGGGCTGTGCCGCCAGGCCTTGGGTTGTTGCCCACAGGTGGATGCGCTGCCAAACACGGCCCGCCCGCAAAGTCTGGACCCGGTCATAACGGTCGCCCACCGCAATCATGCCGAACAATGGGGATTTCGCCGCGTGCACCTCTCGCGTCTGATCCAGCCAATATTTGCCCGCGGTTTTTGCAGGCAGCGCGGGCATGATTTTGGCGGCGGCAACCGCCAGGCGGGGCAATCCCAGACAATCCAAGGTCAATCCATCGCGATATTTCTGCACATCAGGCCATCGATTTCTGATCCAGCGCTGGCTGTCATTTTCCATTTGCTGGTCGGAAATTATTGTCTTGGTAGCTTCCACCAGGACTTCACCCACTTTCTTCCGGTCAGCGTCGCTGCTGTACACAAACAGTTTCACGTCAGTTTCGTCTTTCGCAAGATTGGCCAGGCTTGCGATTGTTTCTGAGGACAACGGTCTGCTCATATCGTAGCCGGCCCGATTGGTGTGGCGTCGCGGGATGGCCTGCTGCAAACTGCTCCTTTGTGCTCCCCCAAGCGTGAGACCTAGTCCCGCTGCCAGCATTGGCGCGGGCTTTTCAGGAATGCGAGTTAAGTCTCCGGACGCGAGATGTAGTTCCACTTTGTAGCCCTGGGCTGCCGCAGTGAGCATCATGTTCTCGACGGCGCATCCCAAGCCGATGTACATCTCGCGGAGGTAAGGATCGAACATCCCAAGGTTGCGGCTTGTATCCGCGTAGAGCTCGACACTGCCATCAGTTACGCGGAAAAGCCATGGTTGAGTGTTGTGCGGACTCGCCGCCAGAATGGCGGCACGCACCAGCGCGAGGGGGCCGGTGCCCGGCTCCCTTCGCCATCCTTGCCACGGTTCAAATGCTTGTCCCTCGCCAGCACTGAAAACTCCTTGGTCACAGGCTCGCCACACGATCCCGCCAGCTAGCACGACGGATATCACACCGGTGCCTTTTAGAAACGATCTTCGTTCCATGCACTGGCTCCTCAAAATACTGCGATCAGCCCGGAAAGGGATTGTAGCGCCGACGTCCCGTCGGCTCAGATGAAGTTTTTGCCACTCTGTGGGAAGCCGGCGAGGACGCCGGCGCTACGGGATGCCTCCGACTGCCGCTAAGATTAGACGAAGGCTGCTAGATCAGATTCAGCGACAGCGCCATCAATCGTGAAGGCGGAGAAAAGGGACGACCTGCACGTCAAGTCAAAGAATAGGTCGGGCGACTCAGGGGTGCAGTTCAAATGACGCCAGTCAGCAAATCTAGCGCCTCGCCGCCGGGACCTTGCTCGCCGTCTCAGTTGCAGCGCTTGGCATGGTTGTCACGCGGCTAACCTGCGCCGGACTCTGCGCAGAAGCTGCTGCCGCCTGAGCCGCAGGTGGCGTCAAACCCAGGTGTTTTCGAACTTCAATTTCAAGCTTGGCCATCGTGTCTTTGTTGTCTTTGAGGAACTGACGAGCGTTCTCTCGCCCTTGACCGATGCGCTCGCCCTTGTAGCTGTACCAAGCCCCCGATTTCTCCACTATGCCGTTGTTTGCGGCCAAGTCAATGAGGTCGCCTTCGCGGGAGATTCCCTCGCCATACATAATGTCGAACTCGGATTCACGAAACGGCGCCGCGACTTTATTTTTCACCACCTTCACCCTGGTTCGCGAACCCGTCACTATGTCGCCCTCCTTAATGGCGGCGATTCGGCGGATATCAATCCGCACAGACGCGTAGAACTTGAGCGCGCGACCGCCAGTCGTGGTCTCGGGATTGCCGAACATCACGCCAATCTTTTCGCGGATCTGGTTAATGAAAATCAGGCAGGTGCGCGACTTAGAAACAATGCCGGTCAGCTTGCGCAGAGCTTGCGACATCAAACGCGCCTGAAGTCCCATGTGGCTGTCGCCCATCTCGCCATCGAGTTCAGCCTTAGGCACCAGCGCCGCCACGGAATCTACAACCAGCACGTCAATTGCTCCTGAGCGGACCAATGCTTCGGCGATTTCCAGCGCCTGTTCGCCGTAGTCAGGCTGTGAGACCAACAGATTGTCCACGTCCACGCCCAGTTTTTTGGCGTAGGCTGGGTCGAGTGCATGCTCGGCGTCCACAAATGCAGCCATACCACCGGTTTTCTGCGCCTCGGCAATGACCTGCAATGCAATCGTCGTCTTGCCTGACGACTCCGGCCCGAAGATTTCTACCACTCGGCCGCGCGGGAAGCCTCCAACGCCTAACGCCGCGTCGAAGGAAATCGCACCCGTGGGGATCACCGAGATAGGGACGATGGCTTCCTTCGACCCCAGCCGCATGATGGAACCTTTGCCAAACTGCTTTTCAATCTGAGCAAATGCCAGGTCTATCGCTTTGGTCCGTTCGTCGGCCATGGGTCTCCTTTTATGATTGCAGAATGATTTATGGCCGGATTATATAACGGGACGAGAGCGAAGAAAAGGCGAATTATAAAGATACAGTTCAGAAAAGTGAGGAAAACGTTCCCAAATTGAAAACCCTAGGCTCTAATGTCAGGGCTGAGTTCCCTCGGCAAATCCGCAAGGCTAATTTGCCCGCTTCCAGCTCTGCATCAGTAGTAAGATTTTCTTGTTGATTTGCCATCCCGCAATGTGGACGCCGGCTCGTGGCAAACCGACGTTAGGTCTGGAGGCAATTCGTGGACGATCAAAACTTTGAAAGCTCGTCGACTAACGTAGCAAATCGTCAATCTAGCCAATCGAGGCGAGAGGACCGCAATGTCTGGGTCCTGACCGCCTACGGCGCCTGCGCTCTCGCACTGTTCGGCATTCTGGCGTATTACTTTTCCGACTTCATCACTCGATAGGTTCGGCATCGGTCCGGTGCCATGAGGCCAACGGCTAAGGATTCTGCGCGAAATGGGGTGCTGACTCGAACGTGCTACAATGAGCCGCGCTTGAACGTTTCTCCCGTTTAACGGACACCCAGCGCATTCCCCTACGTCTCATAAAGACGGATTGGTTGCCGTGGCCCACGACCCTTCGAATAGCACTATCACCTATGCCGACGCCGGCGTAGACATCGACCGCGCCAACCGTACAAAGAAGCGAATCAAATATCTTGCTCATAAGACCTTCACCCGTGGTGTGCTCAGCCAAGTCGGTGGTTTTAGCGGCTTGTTTTCCATCGATACCAAGAAATATCTCAATCCCGTGCTGGTTTCGAGCGTCGATGGCGTGGGCACCAAGCTGAAAGTCGCCTTCGAGATGAACGTTCACCACACCGTGGGTGCCGACCTGGTCAACCACTGCATAAACGATATTGCGGTGCAAGGCGCTGCCCCCTTGTTCTTCATGGACTACCTGGCCACCGGAAAGCTCGAGCCCGAAGTGACGGAAAAAATCATCGAAGGCTTAGCCGAGGCCTGCAAACACAATGGCTGCGCGCTGATCGGCGGCGAGACGGCCGAGATGCCTGGTTTCTATGAAGAGGGCGAGTACGATCTCGCCGGCTTCATCGTTGGCGTTGTCGAACGCGAACGAATGGTGATAGGCAAGACTGTGGAAGTCGGGGACGTCATTCTAGGACTCCTGTCCAATGGACTGCATACCAACGGCTACTCGCTGGCCCGCAAGCTGCTCTTTGAAGTCGCGCATTACACTCCCGAAACCTACGTCAACGAACTCAAAGGCAAGGTGGGCAATGAACTCATGCGGTCGCACAAGAGTTATTGGCCAGCAATAAAAAGATTGGTGGATGCAGAATGCGTCTCCGCCATGGCCCACATTACCGGGGGAGGGATTACTGAGAATCTTCCGCGCGTTCTTCCCCGTGGCGTAGCCGCCGTCATCGACCTGGGTTCCTGGCCTGTGTTGCCGATTTTCGAGCATCTGCAGAATCTTGGGAACGTTCCTCAGGAAGAGATGCTCCGCACTTTCAACATGGGTTTAGGGATGCTGCTGGTAGTGCCATCGAAGAAATTTAAGAAGGCACAAACGGTCCTCGAGCGTGCCGGGGAAAAAGGCTACACGGTGGGACGCATTGTGAAGGGCGATCGCAAGGTGTTGTACACCTGAGCACTTAGCACTTAGCATTTAGCCAGTACAGGCCTGGCAAGGTCCCGCCGTTTACAGCTCCGCATTTCAGTGGTTTACCTGGACATCTTGCACTGTTCTCGAATGGCTAAATGCCAGGGCCAAATGCTAAGTGCTGGTTTCAGCGTCTCAGCAAATCCACTGGTTCCCGCACATCGTGTACCCGAAAATACTTCGCTAGCGCCGGATATTTTCTCACCACAGCCTCATACATCGCGTAAGCAACTTGGCGATACGACATGTGTCCGGCGGGACCACTTCGCAGTTCGGAGATGTATACCACTTCGGCGAAGTCCATCTTGAATAGTGTGCGCTTGCGAAATCCCAACGGAATTGCATACTGGGAATTTTCCCTCGCTTCGGCCCCGGAGCGTTGTTCCAACTCCTCCACAGATTCAGCCGTGCGTCGCATGATGCCGTCGTAGTTTTTCTGCAATCCCGCAGCTGCCAGCTCTGGAGGCGAGTCGTAGCCATGCTTGGTGGCGAATCCCTGACCGATCTGGATACAGCGACGGTGCCGGTGCATGTCGCGGAAGCCGCCGATGTCCATCAAGATATCGAAACGAAACTGCTGCCCGGAGCAGAAAGCGCGCAACACTTCGTCATGACTACCGCGATGGCGGAGGCCTAAGTCAATAATTTCTCGCCGTTTCTTCTCGCCTGCGGCTTCCACCTCTTGACGAATCTGTCGGTAGGGATAATGACAGTGTTCGTATAGAAGTGTGCTCGCGAGTTCAACCTCGAGTGGTCCCCCGTCCTGCAGATCAACCGTCTCCGCGGCAGCGATAGGAGAGTTCCCCATAAGTTCTGCTGCTGCTTGTTGCAGTTCACGCCTGGTCTCGATTTCATACTTATTGGGGTCGGCGTACTTGACCAGCGTGGGCGCTACACGGACTTCCCGCAAAAGTTCCTGCTCTGCGCGTGCTCCCAGCTCCGGCGAAACCGCGCGAATCTCTTCCACCAACCGCTCCAGCCTCTCGCGATTCACGTTGTACGCCGGCGAAGTGGCAGCGCGTTTCAATAATTCCCCAAGGCGCCGGACCTCCTGATGGGTATGCGCGAGCAGGTGCGAAACCTGGCTTTCCAACG
>Ga0070697_100004435_pt1 | contig 10779 bp, 14 predicted proteins | sample KBSK1501metaG_FD_65475 | JGI IMG/M metagenome (GOLD analysis project Ga0070697, IMG submission 65475) | Corn, switchgrass and miscanthus rhizosphere microbial communities from Kellogg Biological Station, Michigan, USA - KBS K1-50-1 metaG | ecosystem: Host-associated > Plants > Roots >... | reverse complement strand
CGGGTCGTCGCGGCCCTCGACCTGCGGCGGATTGAATTTCACGTGATAGATGCGGCCCGAGGCGGGATGCACGCGCCGGCCGCTCATGCGCGTGATGATCTCGTCGTCGGGAACATCGATCTCGAGCACGTAATCGATCGGCACTGCCGCGGCCTTCATGGCCTCGGCCTGCGGAATGGTGCGCGGAAAGCCGTCGAACAGGTAGCCGCGCTTGCAGTCGAGCTGCTTGAGCCGCTCCTTCACCAGCCCGATGATGATGTCGTCGGACACCAGTTGCCCGGCATCCATTACCTTTTTCGCTGCCAGGCCGAGGGGCGTTCCCGCCTTGACCGCAGCGCGCAGCATGTCCCCGGTCGAAATCTGAGGGATGCCGAACTTGTCGCGGATGAAGGCGGCTTGCGTGCCCTTGCCGGCGCCGGGCGGGCCCAGGAGGATCAACTTCATGCCAGCATCTTACGCACCGCCTCCAGGTCTCGCGGCGTATCGACCCCCGGCGGAATCTCGCGCGGACTGACGACCACGGCAATGCGGTAGCCGTGCCAAAGGAACCGCAACTGCTCCAGCGCCTCGATTCTCTCCAGCGGCGCTTCCTCCAGCTGCGAAATCTTCAGTAGAAACCCGACGCGATACGCGTAGAGGCCGGCATGGCGATAAGCCTTTGCCTGGCCTTGCCGTGGATACGGAATCCCGGCGCGGCTGAAATAGAGCGCATAACCTCTCCGGTCGAGGACCACTTTCACCACGTTCGGATTGGAAAGCGACTCCGCATCGTGAATCGCATGGCAGGCCGTGGCAACGCTGGCCTCCTGTTGTCTGCACAAGATGTTCACGACTTCGGCGACAAGCGCCGGCTCCATCAGCGGCTCGTCGCCCTGCAGGTTGACGACGATGTCGTCGTCTCCGAGGTGCAGCTGGCTCGCCGCCTCGGCGATGCGGTCGGTGCCGGAGGCGTGGTCGGCGCGCGTCATCAGCGCCGAGTGGCCGTGCGCGCGCACCGCCTCCGCGATGCGGGGGTCGTCCGTGGCGACGTGCACCGCGGCTGCGCCGCTTTGGGCGGCGCGCTCGCAGACCCGCACGACCATCGGCCTGCCGCCCAGGTCGACGAGGGGTTTTCCCGGGAAGCGGGTCGACGCGTAGCGCGCGGGAATGATGACGCTGAACCTCACGTCACTTCTTCTTCTGGCGGGAGCTTGCGCGCCTCCTCTTCGAGCATCACCGGGATGCCGTCCTTCACCGGATAGGCGAGGCGATCCACCTTGCAGATGAGCTCACGCGCTTCCTTGCGATAGACGAGCCGCCCCTTGCAAAGCGGGCACACCAGGATCTCAAGCAACTTTGGATCGACGCCGGAATTCATCGAGTCTCCCCAGCAGCCAGTCGCCGAACGCGGGATCGAGCCGCGCCGATACCGGCAGCACCCACCACTCGGGCCGGGCGGCGTGGCGCAATTTTACCGCGTCCTTTTCGGTCATCAGCACCGGCAGCCCGTCGCCGAACTCGAGCTCGCGCGGCGAGAACGCGTGGTGATCCGCGAAGGGATGCGGCAGCACCTTGAGACCGAGCTTCGCCAGGTGCAGGAAGAAGCGGTTTGGATCGCCGATGCCGGCGACGGCGTGGACTTTCTGGCCGGCGAAGGCGCTCGCGGCGCGGCGGTCGCGGGCGTCCGTCATGCGGTGCAGCAGCTCGCCCTCGAGCTGCATGGAATAGCCCCTGATGGAAGAGCCATGCGACACCACCGCGTCGACGGATTGCAGGCGCCAAGCGGGCTCGCGCAAGGGTCCGGCCGGCAGCAGAAAGCCGTTGCCGAGGCCGCGGCTGTCGACCACCGCAACCTCGAGATCGCGCCGCAGGCGGTAGTGCTGCAGCCCATCGTCGAGCACCAGCACGTCAACGTCATCATGCGCGGCGCGCAGGGCCGCGGCGACTGCCACGCGGTCCGGGCCGACCCAAACCGGGCACCCGCTGCGGCGGGAGAGAATGATCGGCTCGTCACCGACCTCGGCGGCCCGATCGGCCACGGTGGCCGCGCGGGGCGTATCGATCTTCGCGCCGTAGCCGCGCGAGACGATGCCCGGCGACCAGCCCTTCGATTTCAGGAATTCGGCGATCCAGAGCACGAGCGGCGTCTTCCCGCTGCCGCCGAGCGTGAGGTTGCCGACGACGATCACCGGGATGCCCGGATGCCGGGAGCTCAGGATTCTCAGCCGGTACAGGACCCGGCGGCAGAAAACGATGATGCAGAACAGAAGGCTGATCGGCCACAGCAGCCAGGCGACGGCGCCGCGGCGATACCAGTACCTCACTACTTGGCGGACTGCGTGGTGAAGCTGAGCTGCGACAGGCCGGCGAGCCGCGACGCCTCCATCACGCGCACCACTGCCTGATGCGTGGCGGAGGCGTCGGCGCTGATCACGACGAGCGGCGCCTTCAGCGTCCCGGCGGCGCGCTTCAGTTCCTCGGCCAGCTGCTCCACGCCGCGGAAAGGGATCGGATTACGGTTGATCACGTACTGCCCCTGCGCGCTGACCAGCACCGTGATCTCGTTCGCGCGCTCGAGCTGCTTTTCGGCGTCCGCGGTCGGCAGGTTGATCTGCAGCTCGGTGTACTTGGAATAGGTGGTGGTGATCATGAGGAAGATCAGGATCACCATCATCACGTCGATCAGCGGGACCAGGTTGATCTCGAGCGGTTCCTTTGCCCTGCCGCGCTGGAAGTTCATCTACTGCCTGCGCTCGCCGTGCACGATATCCACCAGCTTGGAGGCCTGTTCTTCCATCTCCACGACCAGGCCCTCGACCTTGTTCTTGAAGTGCCGGTAAAGGATGAGCGACGGCACCGCTATGCCGATGCCGAACGCGGTGTTGTACAAGGCGATCGAGATGCCGTGCGCGAGCTGCTGCGGGTTGCTGCCGGTAGGAGACTGCGAGCCGAAGATCTCGATCATGCCGATCACCGTGCCGAAAAGTCCCAGCAGCGGCGAGGCGGTGGCGATGGTGCCGAGCGTCGTGAGGAAGCGCTCCAGCTCATGCGCGACGGCGCGGCCGGCTTCGTCGATCGCCTCCTTCATGACGTAGCGCGAGCTCCTGTGATTGCGCAGGCCCGCGGCGAGCACCGTGCCGAGCGGCGAATCCCTGGCTAGCTTTTGCAGCACCTCTTCGTTGACGCCCTGGCGCTGGTAGACCATGATTACCTGCTCGAGCAGCGTCGGCGGGATGATTTTCCTCTCGCGCAGCGAGATCGAGCGCTCGATGATCAGGGCGACGGCGACGACCGAAGCGAACAGCAGGAACCAGATCGGCCATCCCGCTGCCTGAATGATTGCGAACAACTCTTGTTCCTTGTCTTTTTTGGGCGCTGGGCCCGCCGACTTTAAGTCAAACTCTCGCGCCGCGGCAAGTTCCGCGATGCACAAAGACCGGCCTTTTCGCGGCTGCGGGACGACTCGATGCTGCGCGTCGGGCGATATCCACAAAAACCTGTGGATAAGTTTGTGGATTATCGCTGAATAGAGGCCCGTCACCCACTTGCAACGCAGCGCAAGACGGTTGCGATCAAAATTTGAGCAGGTTTTTCCCTTCAGCAAACAGCGTCTTGCGTAACAGAATCGGGCTCCGCGCGATGCTTAGACGCAGCGTCGCCGCGCGCCGGCGGTGATGTGGATTAGTGGGTATGTATGCGTTGAAGGCAAGGAGCGGCCAAAGTCAATAGTGATCGGCAAAGTCGCTGCCCCGTGACGCGAAACGGTGGCTGGTTTTGTGACGCCGTGCGGCGACAGCGGCGCAGATTTGGAGAAGCGGTAACATGAAATGGCATCCCCCGCTCGGCAATCCATGCCTCCTACCGGCGTCCTCACCGTTTCCGAATTGCTGCGCAGCGTGCGCGACGCCCTGGAGCGGCGCTTTCCGCTGCTCTGGGTGCGGGGTGAATTGTCCAATCTTTCGCGCGCGCCCTCCGGGCACTGCTACTTCACGCTGAAGGATGGGGCGGCACAGGTCGACTGCGTGATGTTCCGCAGCCGGGCAGCGGCGCTCGACTGGGAGCCGCGCGACGGCGCCCAGGTCGAAGTCCGCGCGCTGGTCACGCTCTACGAGCCGCGTGGGCGCTTCCAGCTCACGGTGGAGGGGATGCGGCCTGCCGGCCTGGGGCCGCTTTACGAACGCTTCCTGCGCCTGAAGGAAAAGCTCGAGCGCGAAGGCTTGTTCGACGTCGCCGCCAAGCGCGCGCCGCCGGCGTTTCCGGGCTGCATCGGCGTGCTCACCTCCCCTGCCGCCGCGGCGCTGCGCGACGTGCTGACGACCCTGGCGCGGCGCAACCCGGCGATTCCGGTGATCGTCTATCCGGTGCCGGTACAGGGCGAGGGCGCCGCCGCGCGCATCGCCGCGATGCTGGCGACGGCCAACGCGCGCGGCGAGTGCGACGTGCTGCTGCTCGTGCGCGGCGGCGGCTCGATCGAGGATCTGTGGTCCTTCAATGAGGAACAAGTGGCGCGCGCGTTGCGCGCATCGCGCATCCCCGTGGTGGTCGGCGTCGGCCACGAGAGCGATTTCACCATTGCCGACTTCGCCGCGGACCGGCGTGCGCCCACGCCCACGGCGGCGGCCGAGCTCGTCAGCGCGTCGCGCGCAGAGCTGCTCGGGCGGCTCGCCGACTGCGCGCGCAGCGTGGGACGTGAAATGCGCCGCCGCCTCGAATACGCCATGCAGAACACGGACTCGCTGGCGCGCCGGCTGATGCACCCGGGCGAGCGCCTGCGTTCCCACCGGCAGCTCGTAACGCAGCTGCTGGCGCGTCTCGCTTTCGGCGTTTCGCAGCGGATTCATCGCTGCAGCGCGCTTCTCGAGCGGCTCCAGGCGACGCTTGCGAGCGTCGACCCGGCGGCCGTGCTCGGACGCGGCTACAGCATCACGCGCAATGCCGTGGGTGAAGTCATCCGCGAGGCGGCTGTCGTCAAGGAGGGGGAAGTCGTGAGGACGACGCTCGCGCGCGGCAGCCTGGAAAGCGAAGTGCGGAAGAAATCAAACCTATAATCCTCCATGGGTCACCGGCTTTCCAAGATCACCACGCGCACCGGTGATGCGGGCGAAACCGGCCTCGGCGACGGCTCGCGCGTGCCCAAGGACAGCCCGCGTGTGCACGCGCTCGGCGATATCGATGAGCTCAACTCGGCGATCGGGGTGCTGCTCGCGGAGGAATTGCCGCCGGAGCTGCGCGACGCGCTGGGCGAAATCCAGCACGACCTGTTCGACCTCGGCGGAGAGCTGAGCATCCCTGGCCACGCGCTGCTCGGCGATGCGCACGTCGCCCGTCTGGAGGCGCGGCTCGAAGCCTGGAACGCAGGCCTGCCGCCGCTCAAGGAGTTCATCCTGCCAGGCGGCACGCGCGCCGCGGCGCTCGCACACCTTGCGCGCACGGTGTGCCGGCGCGCCGAGCGCCGCGTGGTCGCGCTCGGAAAAAAAGATAAAATCAGCACGCACACGCGCCGTTACCTGAATCGCCTGTCCGACCTGCTGTTCGTCGCCGCGCGGATTCTCAATCGCCACGCCGGGCGCAGCGACGTGCAGTGGCGCCACGAGCGCAAGAGTAAGTAGAATGAAACGATGCCCCGGGAGGAGCGCTCGGCGCGCCATCGCGTGCTCATCATCGATGACGAGGAGTCGACCCGGCTGCTGCTCGCGCGCTACCTCTCCAAGGACTTGAAGATCGAGGCGCAACTCGCCGGTACTTGCGAACAGGCGCTGCGCTTGGCCGGCGACCATGCCTACGACGCGATCCTGCTCGACCTGCTGATGCCGGGGATCGGCGGCTTCGAGCTGCTGCAGGAAATCCGCAGGACCCCACTCAACGCCGCCACGCCGGTAGTGATCATCTCCGTGGTGTCGGAGCGCGAAACGATCGAGCGCTGCATGGCGGCGGGTGCAAACGCATATCATGTCAAGCCGCTGCGCCGTGCGGAAATCGTGGCAACCGTCAAATCACTCGCCGAATCCCATGGCAGACATCCGCATCTACAACGTTGACGCCCTCGGCAAGCCGCTCGGCCAGTACTCGCACATGGCCCGGGTCAAGGCCGGCGAATTCCTTTTCATCGCCGGCATGCTGGCGCCCGGCGACGACTTCGATGCGCAGTGCGCCGGCGTGTTCGCCCAGATCGAGAAAGCGCTGAAATCGGCCGGCGCCGGCTGGGGAAACGTAGTGCAGTTCACCACCTACCTGGTGCACTCGCAGGATATCGCGAAATTCATGCAGTTCAGGCTGCGCGAATTCCCGCGCATGTTCCCGCACGGCGTCTATCCGCCCAACACCCTGCTCATCATCGACCGCCTGGTCGGCGAGCCGTACCTGCTCGAAGTGCAGACGGTCGCGGCGCTCTAAACTTCCTCGACGAACACCTCTTCGCGCTTCTTGCGGATCGCCGGCAGCGCCACCACGATCAGCAGGATCGTCGCCGCGATGATGAAGGCGGCGCTGATCGGCTTATAGATGAAGGTCATCGGATCGCCACGCGACAGCAGCATCGCGCGCCGCAGGTTCTCCTCCATCAGCGGCCCGAGGATGAAGCCGAGGATCATCGGCGCCGGCTCGCACTCGAGCTTGACGCAGATGTAGCCGAGAACGCCGAACACCGCCATGATCAGCACGTCGAAGGCGTTGTTCGACAGGCTGAACACGCCGATCGCCATGAACACCAGGATCGAGGGGTACAGGTAGCGGTACGGCACGGTCAGCAGCTTGACCCACATGCCGATCAGCGGCAGGTTGAGCACCACCAGCATCAGGTTGCCGACCCACATCGAGGCGATCAGCCCCCAGAACAGCTGCGGCTTCTCGTTCATCACCTGCGGCCCGGGCGCGATGCCCTGGATCATGAGCGCGCCGATCATCAGCGCCATCACCGCGTTGCTCGGGATGCCCAGCGTCAGCATCGGGATGAACGAGGTCTGGGCGCCGGCGTTGTTGGCCGACTCCGGCCCTGCCACGCCCTCGATCGCGCCCTTGCCGAACTGCTCGGGATGCCTCGAGACCTTTTTCTCCAGGGTATAGGCGCCGAACGAGGCGAGCAGCGCGCCGCCTCCCGGAAGAATGCCGAGGAACGAGCCGAGCGCGGTGCCGCGCATCACCGGCGCCCAGGCGCGCTTGAAGTCATCCTTGGTCGGCCACAGGTTCTTCACGTCCTTGGTGAAGATCTCCCGCTTGTCCTTCAGCTCGAGGTTGGCGACGATCTCCGCGGTGCCGAACATGCCCATCGCGACGATGACGAAGCCGATGCCGTCGGAAAGCTCCGGGATGTTGAAGGTAAAGCGCAGCACGCCCGAGTTGACGTCGGTGCCGACGATGCCGAGCAGCAGGCCGAAAACCACCATCGCGATCGCCTTGATGAGCGAGCCGTGCGCGAGCACGGTCGCCGCCACCAGGCCGAACACCATCAGCGAGAAGTACTCCGACGGGCCGAACTTAAGCGCCACCTCGGCAAGCGGCGGCGCGGCCACGGCGATGACCAGCGTGGCTACGCATCCCGCGAAGAACGAGCCGAGCGCCGCCACGGCGAGGGCCGGTCCGGCGCGGCCCTGGCGCGCCATCTGGTAGCCGTCGAGACAGGTGACCACCGACGATGATTCGCCGGGGATGTTGACCAGGATCGCGGTGGTCGAGCCGCCGTACTGCGCGCCATAGTAGATGCCGGCGAGCATGATCAGCGCCGCCACCGGGCTGAGGTTGAACGTGACCGGCAGGAGCATCGCGATCGTGGCCACCGGCCCGATCCCGGGCAGCACGCCGATCAGCGTGCCGAGCAGACATCCGATCAGGGCATAGAGCAGGTTGATCGGCGAGACCGCGACCCCGAATCCCATGACCAGGTTGTTGAAGATTTCCATCGCGTCGGTTCCTTACCTGATCGGGCAGTTGGCGATGAAATCCGGGCACAGCGGGAAGGGAAGCGTGAGCCCCCTCACGAACACCAGCCACGAGCCCAGCATCAGGATCGCGTACAGGATGAGGACCTCTTTCCATTTGAACTCGTGACCGCCGAGGGCGCTGACCACCACCAGCGCCAGCGTCGCGACGAAGAGCCCGAGAGGCTTCATGAGGTAGCCGTAGAGCACGCAGCCGACCGAGAGCAGGATCAGCGGCCGGAGAGCGAAGGCCGGAACCGGCGGCCCTTCGACGACGAAGGATTCGAGCAGGATCACCAGGCCGAGGACGGCGAGCAGGCCGCCGAGCAGAACCGGGAAATACGCCGGCCCCATGCGCACCGCGGTTCCCATCTGATAATAAATGGCGGCCCAGATGACAAAGAACAGGCCGAAACCAAGAAACATCAGGCCCGACCAGAAGTCCTTCGGACTCTTGATCTTCATTGTCCCCTCTCCTCCTTGCTGCGGCGGCAAAGTGTAACATGCGCCCCGCCACAATCGTCTTGCGCTCGATGTCAGCTTTTCGCTTCGTTCTGCTCGCATTGCTGTCCCTGCAGCTGGCGGGCTGCGGCGAGCGCCCCAGGCTCGAGCGTCTGCCCGAGAGCGCGGTGGTGCTCGCCTTCGGCGACAGCCTCACTTTCGGCACCGGCGCGAACGAGGACGAGAGCTACCCCGCCGACCTGGAGAGGCTGATCGGCCGGCGCGTGGTACGCGCCGGGGTGCCCGGGGAGATCACTGCCCAGGCGCTCGAGCGCCTGCCGGCGGCGCTGGACGAGCATCAGCCGCGGCTGCTCCTGCTTTGCATCGGCGGCAATGACTTCCTGCGGCGTCTCGACCTGCGGCAAGCCGAGAATAACGTGCGTGCAATGGTGAAGCTGGCGAGGGACCGCGGCATCGGCGTGGTGCTGATCGGCACGCCGGAGCCCGGGCTGATGCTCACCCCGCCCGGGTTCTATTCCGCCATCGCCAGGGAATTCCGCGTGCCCTACGAGGCGGCGGTGATCCGCGACGTGCTGAAGGACGAGAACCTGAAGTCGGACCCGATCCATCCCAACGCGCGCGGCTACCGCGTCATCGCCGAAAGGCTGGCGGCCGTGCTGAAGGAAGGCGGAGCGATCTGAGGCGCTCCAGGTCCGCGGGACGATCGACGTCCCAGACCCGGCGCAGCGCGCGCCATCGGTATCCCAGGGCGAGCAGCCGTTCTGCCGTCTGCGCGTAAACACCGCTTTCGCCCCAGGCGACGCCGTCGAACAGCCGTCGCGAGACGCGTCGCGCGCCGATGAGCGCGTAACCCCCATCCTCCGCCGGCGCGAGCACGACGTCGCAGCCGCCACGTAGCAGCCGCGTCGCGCGCCGCAGGTCCTGCGGCCGCAGGACGGGACAATCCGTGCCGATGAGCAGCGCCGCGGAATAGCGTCGAAGCGCCGCCGCCAACGCGCGATGCATGCGCTCGCCCAGATCGCGCCCGTGTTGAGATTTCAATGCAACACCCCAGCTTTTCCACGCTGCATGGATGCGAGGCGTGACATGCAACTGCACTTCACCGCAGCGCGCGGCGAGGGCGGTGCGCACCGCCTGTCGCGTCAGCCGCGCCTGGAGACGCGCCGCGCCCCACTCGCCGAGCTGCGGGACCAGGCGCGTCTTGACGCGGCCCGGCAGCGGGGCGCGCGCGAAGACGATGACCACCGCGTCACGGCTCGTTGGCGTAGAGGCGGGCAAGGACCTCCGGGCGAGCGCCAAGAAAATACATCAGCCGCAGCCGCCACATGAGCAGGATGGTGCGCACCACGCCGCGCGACTCCCAGCGGCGCCCCGAGGTCACGACGCGCTGAGCAAGGCACGCCGGCGGCCCGTCGCGCTTCATCGCCTTGCTGAAGGCGATGTCCTCCATCAGGGCAATCTCCGCAAATCCACGGAAGGCGTCACGCCGCACGAAGATCGCCTGGTCGCCGGTGGCGATGCCGGTGAGCCTGGAGCGCAGGTTCATAGCGCGGCCAACCAGTCCGAGAAGCGGATGCCGCCCGTCGATCTCTACGTCAAAACGCCCCCAAACATGAGTTTTCAGGGAAGACAGGATCATCTCGTCGGCCAAGGCAGGGAGTCGCGTGTCGGCATGCAGAAAAACGAGCGCGTCACCGCGTGCTTCCCGCGCTCCGGCGTTCATCTGCAGCGCGCGGCCGCGCGGCGCCGCGATCACCCGGTCGCACAGCGCGCGCGCGAGCTCAGGCGTGCCGTCGGCGCTGCCGCCGTCCACCACGATGACCTCGTGGCCACGCCGGCGCAGCGGCTCGAGCGCCTGCAGGGCCGCGGCGATGCCCTGCGCCTCGTTCAGCGCCGGGACGACGACGGAAAGTCGTTCAGCGCCCAATCGTATTCCAGGAAAGCGAGCGCGGCCTTGCCTTCGGCAATGAGTTTCTGATCATCGGCGCTTTCCGCGAGCAGCTTTGCATAGCGTGCGAAATAGCGGCTGCGCGGCGCGAAGTCCTCCTTGTACCAGTCGAAGATCTTCGATACCTCGAGCCGGCCGTCGCGATAGCGGTTGCGGCTGCGGTCGGACAGGAACCGGCTCGCCTGGTCCTCGAGCTGGAGCTCGAGCCGCTCGGCCACATAAGCCTCCTCGCGCAGCATCGGGCAGCCGACCGAGGCGCAATTCAGCGCGTAGTGCAGGCGCGGCTCCGCGTACCGCTTGCGCAGCGTGTCGTGCTCGATCTGGTCGAGGGAGAAAGGCCGCTGGAAGAGGCTGAAAAAGCGGTCCTTGAACGGGTTGCCGAACAGCTTGCCGAAGTCCCAGATCGAGCGCAGGTCCGGGTAGCGCGTGAGGATCTTCTCGACCGTGAAGGCGTTGTAGGCGTTGATGAGGAACGCC
>Ga0070697_100004433_pt1 | contig 10783 bp, 10 predicted proteins | sample KBSK1501metaG_FD_65475 | JGI IMG/M metagenome (GOLD analysis project Ga0070697, IMG submission 65475) | Corn, switchgrass and miscanthus rhizosphere microbial communities from Kellogg Biological Station, Michigan, USA - KBS K1-50-1 metaG | ecosystem: Host-associated > Plants > Roots >... | reverse complement strand
ACATATGGACCCTGTATGTGAGTAACTTTTGCAATTATAAACCATCGCAGCGCGGCATGCACCGGATCGTTGCGACTTGGCCCGTGGTGGCCTTCTCGGCTGGTGGCGACGGCGGAAGAAGATCGCCTGAGCCTCCGGCGCAAAAAGTCGTTTTGTGGCAGCCAGCGATTGCCGAAGCAAAGTGATTTATGAAAAAGAATTCCAGACGCACGTAAGAAATCGAAGCAAAGATTTACAGCGATGAAATACGCCCTCGCCATTGCCCTATTGCTTCTCACTAGCGCAGCACAAGCACCGAGCCACAGAGTCAGAAGTCTTCCAACCGTTGCCGCCGCTCGAATACGATTACCCTTATGAGGGTAAGCTTGTGATCACGCGCGCCGATCAATTTATGATCGATCGCGCCTGCCCGAAGCCCACGCGCCAAGGCACTAAGATTCTAGGCTGCGCCTATCTCGGCAAGAACGAAAACGGCGAAGATCAATGCTGGCTGATTATTGCCAATGACAAAATTATCGAGGGATGGCACTGGGTTTATGAAACTGTCTTTCGACACGAGCAAGGACACTGCAACGGATGGCCTAATGACCATCCTAATGCACGATCAAAGATGGCTCCGCCTGGTTCCAAGCCAGTCAACATGACCGTGCGGCCGTCAGAAGCTGACCTAGAGAAAGAAAAAGAAAAGCGGCAGTCGGAAGCTGATATTGAGAAATGGAAAGAGCGCGACAGACAAGGCGAGGAAAAATACAAGCAGTGGCAGAGTGAGCGGACCATAACGACAGAGGGCAACGATCGCCTCTCGCTTGAGTGCGTCGGCTTCAAGACGGTCCCGATTGAACCTGTCGATCGTGATCCGGTCGTCAAATCCTCAATTCATCTCTATAAGCCCAGTGACGAGAAGAAGCCTACCGGTTTCGAAGTCAAGCACGAGACACTTACTGGCAAAACTTACGCGCGAAATGATCAGTATCGCGATCTGCGCTTTTGGTCGGATCGCAATGGCGACTATTGGTCTGGCGTATCGGTGAAAAACCGGCAACGCACCATGGTCGGACAACTTGGCTACGATCCAACCGGTCGCGGGATCTCAGCGCGACGCTATATCGAAAAATCTTTCATTGCCGGAAGGCTTGAACAGACGACGACAAGCACGTGCACTTGCGCAGCCTCCGCCACCGAGAAGGGCAGTGAGCAGTGCAGTGGCGCCGAGCCATCGGGCGCGCTTCGACAGTGACATCTGGGACGACACAGGCGACAGCATCGTCGAGCATGTCGCTGGCGTGGACGACTTCGAGGTGGCAGAGGCGACCTACCGGGCAGCCGTGGCGCGCGCCGTCCGGCCTTCATTCCTCGCCCTGACGCAGCGTGATCCGCGCCCTTGGCCATCGCGCGGCCGGGAGCCGGGGCCGCCTTTCATCCGGCGAAAATTGCAATTCCCAATTCCGGCGATCCGAGTGTTCTATGCATTTTGTCGGCGCAGCTCATTTTGTCGCGCCTGCAAAGAGATCGGAACTGCCGCTTGTGCGGCATTTAGCTCAAAATCGCACAAAACTCGGTCATACGGAACAGAGGGGACGATTGTCCCGCGTTCCGACCGGTCGAGGGTTACTAAACGATAGCGCGCCATTGTATGAAGCGTGCGCGAAAGGTTGCCCTCTTTGCGACCTGAGAACTCGGCCAACTGCTTAAGTGAAGCTGGCCGCATAAGTCGGATTATCTCAAGAAGTAGCTTGTTTTTGCTGGACAAGACTTGAGCAAGTGATTCCAGAGAGGTGAACCAAACCTTTGGATCGTTTGCGCCTGGACGCAACTCACCGCGCGCAATAGCGAGAGTTCTCGCTTTCATTTGTTCGCGAGAGGCAATCCCAATCCGCAGGATCTTGGCGTTCGTGGTCATGGTATGCCCTCCTCTTTCAACACCCGTTCAACATCAGCCCAAAAGTCGATCAATAGTTGTTCTGCACTCACATATGAGTAGGGCGTGACAGTGCCTCGTGCATGCGCGTGATCGTTGGTTTGACTCATTCTTCCTGACGGAGGACGGCCGCTCTGCACTGGGTGAGCATTGTCGTAGCACACCCGGCGATCCCCATTCGGGGCGAGGAGGCAGAGACTATAGTCAATGCCGTGCGGTTTCGCCGCCGTTGGAGCTACGCGCTTTGCGCTAATCTTCACCCAATACCCGCCTCCCACCTCGATGATTTCGGCATCCAGGTCTAGCAGTCGCTCAATCGAGCGATCTTCTAGATACTTATCAACAGCTGATAAGCTTGTCAAGTTCCGTCCTAATTTCCGTAGACATTACAGTAGCTTAATCGAAGTCAGGTTAAAAAGTCCGGCCCCACGGATCTTTATCACCTAGATGATAATACCATTGGATGCGTCGAAAGAACAGGCGGGATTGCTCGTTCGACAGCTTGCAATCATTCGAGATCCTCCAACGAATCGCGCATCGGCCCGTAGCTCGGCTTGTTGAAGCGGCGGTACGTAGTGATTGCGCCGGTGGGGTTCTCGATTGCTGCCGTGTCTGCAGTGAGCGCCACGACCGGACGGCCCTGCAACAGCCACACAAGCCCGGTCGCGTCGTATCTCGACAGCCGCCGATAGGACGGGTGCGGCTTGGCCGGGATCTCGTGCAGGCCGAATAGGTCAGCGCCCGACCAGCCAAGCGCTTGGGCTTGCTCGCCCCACTTGGCCAGGAAGCGCTTGCCGTCTTCGACGCATTGCCGCCATCTGTCCTCGGGGATGTAGGCCGGGGGGCGTAGCTGAAGATGGGCGAAGGTCCGCCGGAAGCGCAGGCCTTTGGCCGGGATCTCAATAATGGTGACCCGACAGGCAGTGCCGTCCGGCTCGGCGGAGGTCGCTTGATAGGCCGCGCTCGGCTCAGCAAGCCCAGGCTTCGGCAATCGGGAGGCACATTCCTCGTGAACAGTTACCGGCCCGAGCGTCCATAGGTCGCCCCCCGCACCACACACCGAACAAAGCGTGTTTTCTCTCTGACTTGCTTTATTATTTGTCGAAAATGGACCTACAAGCGTAACAGCGTTGATTTCTTTAGATAAAACGCCGTAACGCCCGGACCCATCGGTTACGGCGTTTTCCTTAGCAGAACCAACGTTGTAACGCCCGTACGGCGCTTTTGCACTACCAGAGAGCTTGACGGAGGAATCTTTGGGTCTGAAGACAGCCCGCATGCGGGCGCGGAGATCGTCGCTCATGTTGCTCCCCCCTCAATCCAAGCTGCGACTGGGAGGACATAGGCCCGTGTGAGTTGGCTATTGATCCGGACGGGGCGGTTAGTTTCGTTCCCATAACCAGGCAGGAGCAGCCCGCGCTCAACGAGAGCCTTGGCAACATCCTTGGCGTCGAAGCCCTCGCAGAACGTGTTGCGCCAAGTCCGTGGCAGCACCCACCACTGTCGACCAGCGCCTTCGCCTTGGATGTAGCCAAGCCGGTCTGGCACCGGTCGGCTGTCTGCAGCCAAGTGGGGCGGATCAAATCGGGAGTCGCCGTACCGTTCGAGGATGCCACGAATCTGATCGATGGCAGCGCGGATTTCGGCAGGATCGTTCCCACCACGGGCAACATGCCAAGCGCGGAAGACATCAGCGGCAGCCTCATTGACCGAGCCGGTAGGCCACGGAAGGATTCCGAGTTGAATGGCAAGCTCGCCCGCGACCGAAACGAGTCCTATCCGATTGGCCGCACGTAAGACTTGACCGGATTGAATATTGGCCGCGACTTGCTCCCGGAAAGCATCGAGGCTTTCTTGTGCGATGATGGTGACGTCGTTGACCTGTGGAATGATTGCCCGAATGAATGCAGGGCCAGCAGTCCCATAGGAAGTAATTGCAGCCTGTCTTAAGTCCCGCGCCAATTGTTCGGGATTCTTGCCGGTATCGAAAGCGCCGAAGCCTTTTCCTGCATCGGCGCTAAGATCCAGAATGCGGATCTCTTGCCCCGCGCGTACTCTTTTTCCACCTTCTCTAATCTTGTCAGATATTGAGATCTCACCGGTCGAAAGGACGAAGATTCGCCAGGTGCTCGGTAGTTTGGCGGAACCGTCCCGATTTGCGCGTTGCTTACCTATGCCGCCAGCGATTGAATAGACAACATTTCCAACTTCATGACCGCTGGCAACGCCGATTTCATCAAGCGTCAAAAAAGTATCAGAGAACTGGGTCGCGGCTGCTTCGATCCCATTGCCAGTACCCCGCCATGTTCTGATAAAGCCACGTTCATCACCACGGCCCCAAACCGATGCAGCGGCGGACAGCAATGTCGTTTTACCGATGCTTGATGGACCTTGCAGGTTGATGCCGCCACCATCGACACCAATCAGCGCGAGAAGCGGCGAGACGAATGCAGCGGCAATAGCAAAGCGAGCGCGGCTATGTGCTGCCGCCAATTTGGCAACCGAGTCTTGCCAATTTGCAAGTGCCCCGGAGGAAGCATAATGCGATGCCGTGACTTCGGCAGCCAAGATCACTCGACCGTCGATGCCGATGCCTTCGCCCGGAAGCGCAAAAATCCTTGTGTCGTTGACGCTATGCCAGCCAGTGCGCGGGACAATGGTGACACGGGCTTTGACGATAGCGCTGTTGAGATAACCCACGAAGTACTGTCGGATGCCGCCCGTCACGATCTTAAGGCCAGCGTTGGCCAAGCTGGCACAAAGCGCGGCCCCCTCACCGTGGAGATCATGATCCGCGACGGAATGCTGATGAAGTACTTTGTCGTCATCTTTCCAGCGCAGAAGGCGGGCCCAGCCGTGGCTTTGAGGATCGCGAACGCGACCTATGATCTCGAACGGAGCGCACAGCCAAATGTCTTCTTTCCATTGCTGATTTCCGCGCCGTCTCTCGACCGTTATGAACAGTCCCTTCTTCGGGTCCATCGTGAAAGGCGGAAATGACAGAAAGTGTTGCTCACCACTCTCGGCTTCCGCTTCGCGCTTTACTTTTTCAAAAATCAGACGTGCACCGACAAAGCCTTCGGGCATTTGATCCTCGCCTGAAAAAGAGTTTCCACTTCCGCTGCGGTCCATGCGCGCGCAATCTTCCGCAACCGCTGCAGCCGGTCTCCGACCTCGATGACTTGATCGTCGCTAAGCTCTGAAAACCGTCTTTGAACTGCTGGTTGTTGCAGCGTTTTGGTGCCGCGCTCGCGCAAGCTGAACATCAATGCGTCGACGGTCCGCTGCGGTGCGCCATGCGCGCGACGGGTCCGATCGAAATGCGCCATCAGCGCCTCGATGGACATCGACTCCCAATCAACCGGGATATGGTCGGGCGCTCTTTGCCAGCGTGGTGCTTCGATGTAACGCGGGGGCTCGCCACGGGCTTTGCGGACGTCAGCGTCACGGCAAAGGGCACAGAAACCAGGATTGATGCATCGGGTGCTGCCACAGGTCGGGCAAGTCATGACGACCGCCATGATGAAGATGAAGCGCGTAGGCGGTCACAGATCTCAAAGTGCAGGTCGATGACACTGCGCCAGGAAGTGCCGCGGACGCGGCAGAAGGCGCGCCAATCGACGGTTGAAGGGAGGGTCGCGGCCTCAGGCTTGAATAGGCCGGACGAACTGAGTAAGAACGACATTGTCGAAAAACCTGTTGCATTCGACCCCGGCTGCGGCTGACATCGCACCGGGGTCTTCTTTTGAAGTGTGGTTGATCGCGCGCATCAGGCGGCGTCCGGCGTGTCCGGTGTGCGGCCGCGGGTCGGAAGGCTGCGGATCCAGCGTCGAAGCTCGTCGGGTTCGATAACCGTGGCCTTGCCGCTCTTTCGCGCGGTCAATGCGCCATCGCGAATTGCTTCGAAGATTTTTGTCCGCGATACCCCTGCGCTTATCGCCGCTTCATCGGGGCTAAGGCCGAGCCGCGGTACACCGCGGCCTGTTACATTAGCTTGAATTGTATCCATTTACGCACCCATTTGCGCTTGACGGCATCGAGCCGCACGCAATCGGATGCACGGAGGAAGGCGGTGTAGTCTTCCCGAAAGTTTTTAATTTTTCTCGGAAGTCCCGAGGACCTGATCCCCTATCTCATTAAACTCATCAGTCATCTCTTCAAGCTGGCGGCGTTGTTCGTAATAAATGTCGCTCACAGTCGTGCTGCCACCAATCCCGAGTTCTTTCCCGATCTTCTCGAATAGCTTCTTATCGACCGGCATTTCGCTCCGCAGCTCTTCAACGCGCTGCACTATGACATAACGTAATTTCAAATGCCGCTTCTGCTTTTCTATATGTGCGCCCTTTGGATGTGGTCGACCAAATGCGTCATCCCACGATTTGATTTCGTATCCTGTTGCAGAGTCGTAGGCGTCCAAAAAAGCGAGCCGCAGCCATTCTGGCAAAGGCCGCTTCAACAGCAAACATTGATGGATTGCATAAAGCAGCGGCCATTTGTTGCCACCATCGAATATCTCTTTCAAAATCTCGAGGACTTCTGCCAGATATTTGTCAGTATCTTCCTCGGAAATCATCGCCGTCGTCCCTTGGCAATCGGAACGACAGCGGCGGGCGTGATTATTCCTTCAATTTCGGTGGCCCATTTGCTGAGGGCCTGACGTTTCTCGGTCTGAAATTCGTAAAGATTGTAATGCTTGGATTCCGGGTCGCGTAGCGACGTGATGTGGTTGAGCGTGCGGTCGCGAATCTCTTTGGGGATTCCCATTCTGGCGAGCCGCGAATTGCATGAGCGCCTCAAATCATGCGTCGTCGGTATCTCTTGCTGCCATGTCTTTGCCGCTGGCCCTTTCAGGCTTTTAGCGAAGCGAACCATTGCGACGGTCAGCGTATGTCGGTCGATTGGCCCACCGCGACCGAGGCGGGTAGGGAACAGGTACTCACTCTCGCCGCTCAGCTCGATTGCGGCCTTGATCGTTTCGATGGCGAGAGGTGCGAGCGGGATTAGATGGTCGAGCTTGTTTTTTGCTCGCTCGCCAGGGACAAGCCACGCGGCTTGCCCGGGGTTGTCGAGATCCTGCAATTCGGCCTTGCGCGCGCCAGCGATTTCACTTGCTCTAGCGGCAGTCAGCAGCGCGAGGCGTAAGGCAAGTCCGACCTGCCTTGACACTGGCGGCAATACGATGCCGCGCCAGAATATTTTAATTTCCGTATCATCGAGGACGCGGCGACCTACTTTTTCGACGCCGCGTTTCCTCAGGCGAGCCGCCGGATTTGCTTCCAGCAGGTCAGCATCGATTGCAAAACTGAAAATCTTGGAAATGAGACTGTGGACGCGATTTCCTGTGGCATGCTTGCCAGCACTGACGATGGACTCGATGACCTCAATTATGTCGGCGCGTCGGATGGCCCGAAAATCTCGCTTGGCCCATTTCGGCAGAATGTGGACGGCAAGGTTGCGCCGGTCTTCTTCGGCAGAGCGCGGTCGTTTGTGGCGCTCAGCGTGCTCCTTCAAATATCGATCCGCCAGCGCCCGGAAGGTACGGGTAGGGGCGGCTTCACGCTCGGCATTTCGGGCCTCGATGGGATTGGTGCCGTCCGAGACCTGGACAGCCATTTCCTTGGCCCGCTTGCGGGCAGCTTCGAGCGTCGTGGCCGGGTAGGGGCCAATGGTCGCGCGCAGCGTCTTGCGGGTGTCGGGATGCCGGAAGCGATATGCGAACGAGCGGGCACCGTTGGAGGTGACTCGCAGAACGAGTCCGGCCTGCCGCAGATCCGCGATCTCGAGCCGTCCGCTGCGCGGTGGCTTGGCGCGACACAGCGCGTCGGTCAAAATCTGGCGCAGGGCTGTTCCTTTCGCAGAAAAAGTCTGGTGGTCTTGCCGGTGGCCTGGGGACACACCGGGGACACAAAATCGCTGAGTGCAGCGGAACGCAACCGGACGCCACGGGACGCAAAAGCCTTATAAACCCAGCGTCTCCTGGGTGCAAGTCCGTCCGGTTAAATTCGGTTGAGTACGGCTAAACCAGACTTCGAATCTGGGGGTCGGGGGTTCGAATCCCTCCGAGCGCGCCAGTTACGTCACTGTCCAGCCCGAACACATAGGTGACAGATCGTACCTAAGACATGGGTGACAACACCTCCCGCCAAAAGGCGAAAAGTGTTACCCATGTGTCCGGTACGAGGTGTCACCTATCTCTCAGGCCGCTCACAGAGCACGCTACCGCTCGAGGGAGAGCGCCATTCTGCGCCGGTGTTGAGCAAATTGGCGCCTCGCTATACCTCGTGGCGTCCTTGCTTGGCGGGTGCGACCTCGCCGTAGGTCACCGCAGACGCCATTGTCTCGAACACTCCGTCGCGTCGCACGAGTGCATGAAACAGCGCCCCCGCGACATGCAACAGGATCAGCGCGAAGAACGCGAAAGCAAGATAGAAATGCGCGTCCCAGAGCAGCGTATGCAGGCTGTCGCTCTGCGGCAGGATCGCCGGAAGATGCCACCCGCCGAACAACACGACGGGATAGGCGGCCGCCGACAGCAGTCCCCAGCCGAGCAGCGGCATGACGATCATGAGGGCGTAGAAGGCGTAATGCGACGCCTGCGCGGCGAACTTGATCGGCCCGGGCAGGTCGGCGGGCAGCGGCGGCGCACCATAACGCAGGCGCAGAGCCAAGCGGATCAGCGCGAGCGCCAGGATGGCAATGCCCAGCGGCTTGTGGATTGAAACGAGCGTCAGATATTTCGGCATGACCGTGGACACCATGCCCACGCCGATAAACAGCATGGCCAGGATGCAGGCTGCCATGAGCCAGTGCAGCAGACGCTGCAACGGGGTGAAGCGTCGGTGACCCCCGATCATGGCGTGGCTCCTGTCGTTGTTCGGGGATAGTCCCTGGCCTCCGCCGTGCGCAGGTCGTACGACTTTGCGTAGGCGGCCGAGCGCGCGGCAGGAAACGGGTCATCCGACGTGCGCATGCCAGAGGGCAGCACGGTAGGGTCGAAATTGATATCACGGCATGGGCCGTCCGGCTCGGCCTGGACTTGCTGCGCCGCGAGCGTGCCGACCTCGATGGTGCGGCGATCGGCTGGCCAGGGCTTGGTGGGGTCCGCCGTCGGATCGCCGGCACCAGCCACCGTCACCACCATGGTCCAATGTTGCGGCGTATCGGCGACGCGTCGAGCGATGTCCTGTTCGAAGAAATCGGGGGCACGCTTGGCGAGCTCATCGGGCGAAACAGCGACCGGTCGCGCCGCCGGCAGCAGTGACCAGCGCACCGCGTGCTCTGTGCCGGAAGCGTCGACGAAGACGAAGCTGTTGAGGCTGTTGAACCGCTCTTCCGCGTAGCTGGCGGTCCAGGGCCCGTTCTTGGCCCAGTCGTCGAACGCCCCAAACTCCGGATGTGCCGCGGCGAAAGCCGCCGTCGCGTTCGGGTCCTTGCTCCCATGCGCGCGCAGCATTTCGTAGAAGGCCTCCGGTGTCGACACCGCGAAGACCGGGGCGTTGATCATGGCACTCCGCCATTCTTGTCCGTCCGGCGTCGAGATACGTATTCCCAGGCCACGCACCCGGACGGTCGCGTCCGGCGCGTTTGGGTCTGCGGTTCCCAGATTGAAGCGCCCGAGCACCGGATACTTCCCGCGCGCGAAAACCGGAGCCCGGGAAAGCTCGGATCCGGCCCCGTTTGCTTCGAAGACGCCGGTAAAACAGATCCCCTTCGCATGGTTGCGGCGGTGACCGAGCGCCACTCCGGTCGGCGGTGCAAACGCGGCGACCAGCTTGCCGGGCGTGAGGCGTTGAGGCGAAAACCATCCTGCCGTATAGGCAAAGGCCGCGGCACTGGCGGCAATGACGACGGCAATGAACGCCAGTGACCCGAACGCGGGCGATTGGTGGGGCGCTGTCATTCAGGACTCGCTATATGGCCCACACGCGCCTTCCACTCCGCGAAAATCTCCGTTCAGCAGCGAGTGCATTGCCGGTCTCGTCCAACGGTATGGCGAGAATCAGTGATCGTTATGGTTGGGTGATTGCATGTTTTTCAAAGCAAAGATTTGCGAAAATTGCTGCGCATATTTCGAGCTTGCGCTGAGTTTCAGCCGCCAGCCAAGCCGACACCAGCGGAGCTGACGACGTACCGGGCAAGATCGATCCGACCCGTCGCGAAGCGCTCAACGATACATATCACCCCGCCGTCGCCTTCCAGAGCAGGTTCTCGAGGAAGTCGGCGACTGGATCGTTCCGCAAAGCGGGTCGGCGGTAGAGCGCGAGCTCGACCCGCGGCGGAGCGGGAAGACGGCAGGCGCGCGGATCGAGCAACACGATGCCCGCCTCGACGTTGCCGGGCAGGAGCGTGGCGATGCCGCAAACGGTGCTGATGGAATGCCTCAAGCCGGTACGGATCCAATTTTTGACGGCAACAGTGGGCCCTACGGCGCGCTGCCAAATGCTAAGCTCCCGGATCATTTGATGCGATCCCACGGCGATGTGGATTCTTGTGGTCACGATACCAGCGGAGCGTCGATGAGCGGTCCCGCAAAAATTTCGATGTGCACCCACGAGGACTACAACCAGATTCTCGATGAGCTGCCGGAATTCTGGGGCGCGCGTGATACCCGCCACCTGCACCATCCGTTCCTCGTTCACGAGTTTGGAAACTCGGCATTCGTCATTCGCAACGGACCCCAGGTCGTCGCTTATTTGTTTGGCTTTCTCTCGCAAACCGAACCGGTGGGATATGTGCATACGGTCGCTGTGCGGACGTCTGCCCGTCGGCAAGGCCTCGCGGGCGAGCTTTTCGGCCACTTCGTGGAGTTCGCTCGGCGGCATGGTTGCAGGCACGTCAAGGCGATAACCACGCCGGCAAATCTGG
>Ga0070697_100004432_pt1 | contig 10783 bp, 11 predicted proteins | sample KBSK1501metaG_FD_65475 | JGI IMG/M metagenome (GOLD analysis project Ga0070697, IMG submission 65475) | Corn, switchgrass and miscanthus rhizosphere microbial communities from Kellogg Biological Station, Michigan, USA - KBS K1-50-1 metaG | ecosystem: Host-associated > Plants > Roots >... | reverse complement strand
GCCACCCGGACCCGGTACCGGCCGCTGGCCACCCGGGTGAAGGAGGCCAGCAGCTCGGCCAGGAACAGCCGCCGCGCCGTGTCGGCGAGAAAGTCGCGCAGCGCGGGCGCGTCGAACAGCGGCACTCGCTGGCGCGGCCCGGTGCGCTCCGGCACGTGGGCGGCCGAGGCCAGCTCGGTCATGGCCCGCTGCACCAGCAGCGCGAAGATCAGGAACGGCGACGCCTGGACCGCCCAGCCGTGCGGGCCCTCGCCCAGCCCTCCCCCCAGCACGGCGCCGAACGTGCCCGGGTCCTCCAGCAGCCGCAGCAGCGCCGCCGGGTCGCCACGCAGCCACGCACCGTCCCCCGGACCGGCCCCCGGATCAGCCGGAGCCAGCAGCCTCAGGTCGGCGTCGGTGAGATGGCCCGCGTACTCGCGGGCGGCCAAGGCACGGTCCATACCCGACGTGTAGCCGCCGCACGTCACAACGAAACCCCCGGCACGATGTTTGACCGCCCGCTGCCTGGGCGCCCCAGAGCGCAGGTGCGGCCTCAGGAGCCACCGTCAGTGGCCGTCCTGCGGCGGGAGCGTCCGCTCCTCGTGATCGAGCTCGCGCTCCAGGATGCGCAGGCTGGCGTCGGGCAGGTGGCCGGCGTCCCGCCAGCGGAGCAGTTCCTCGCGCTGTGCGTCGATGACCGCCCGCCGGGCCTCCAGCGCCGCTTCGTATTCCGGCGAGGACGCGGCGGCGGGCGCCGAATCCTCCTCGCCCTCCAGCCGGTCCAGCAGCAGGCGGTAGCGCCTGGCCTTGCCGTCCAGGCTGGCCCGCAGCGCGGACAGCACCGGCCCGGGCACGGCGTCGTCCGCGGCGATCTGGTCCAGCCGGGACAGGCCCGCCTGGACCGAGGCGGCCCGCGCCTGCGTGCGCACCAGGGCGGCGTCGGCCGGGTCGGCGTGCACCCCCAGCGCATGGGCGATTGGCGCGAACGTAAGCCCCTGCCCGACCAGGGTGACCACGACCACCAGGTAGGTGCAGAACAGCAGCAGGTCACGGCCGGTGAACGGGTGCCCGCCCTCGATGGTCAGCGGCAGCGTGAAGATCGCCGCCAGGCTGATGACGCCCCGGGTGCCGGCCCAGCTCAGCACGCCTATCTCCCGGCCGGACAGGTACTGATCGTCCGGGATGTCCCGGCCCCGGCGGCGGCGCAGCGCCCGGGGCAGCGACTGGGTGAGCGCCAGCCACAGCGGCCGGAGCAGCAGCACGACGCCGAGGCTGACCGCCACCGCGGCGACGATCGTGCTGGTGGGGTACGCCTTCAGGCCGCGGATGACCGGCGCGATCTGCTGGCCGACCAGCAGGAAGACGAAGCCCTGGAGCAGGAAGTCGGCCAGGTGCCAGACCGCGGTCGCCTGCAGCCGGCTGGCGCCGGAGGTGAAGCGGGGCGACTCGTGGCCGATCATCAAGCCGGCCACGGCGACCGCCAGCACGCCAGAGACGTGCAGTTCCTCGCCGAGCAGGTAGGCGGCGAACGGCGTGGCCAGGGAGACGCCGTTGACCAGCAGCGGGTCCCGGACGACGGATCGCAGCAGCCGCACGATGATCGCCACGGCGACGCCGCAGAGCAGGCCTCCGGCCGCGGCGAGCAGGAAGCGCAGGATGGCGCCCCCGAACGAGAAGCCGCCGCTGGTCGCCGCGGTGACCGCCACGGTCAGCGTGGTCAGCGCGGTGGCGTCGTTGAGCAGCCCTTCCCCTTCGACGATCGTGATCAGCTTGGGCGGCAGGCCGGCCCGGCCGCCGACGGCCAGCGCGGCCACCGGGTCGGTGGGGGACAGGGCGGCGCCCAGCGCGATGCCGGCGGCCAGGCCCACCCCGGGCACGAACAGGTCCATGCCGATCCCGGTGATCACCGCGGTGGCCAGCACCAGCCCGATGGACAGGCTGATCACGGTGCGCATGTTCTCCCTGAGCGCCAGCAGCGAGGAGTTCAGCGCCGCGCTGTAGATCAGCGGCGGGATGACGAAGGTCAAGATCACGTGCGGATCGAGGGTGACGTTCGGCCCCGGCAGCACGCCGTAGACCAGGCCGGCCACGGTGAGCAGCGCGGCGGCCGGCAGGCCGGTCCGGTCGGCCAGGTACTGGAGCGCGACGATGACGGCCACGGCGGCCGGGACGAACGTCAGGACATCCAGCACGGGAAACCCCCGCCTCGTTCGGAACTAAAGATTTTTTCATACCGAACGGTCCGGGTTCGAGCCCCGCCGTCTATCCGCCCGGGCGGGTCGGCGTGGCTGCGGCCAGCCTCTGGGCCCCGGCGATCTCCACGTCGGCGCGTCCTTGGAAGTAGGCGGCCCGCGCCTCGTCCGGGCCGAAGTCGGTGATGTCGCCGAAACCGTGCCCGTGCAGCAACCGCGCGATCTCGGCCGGGGTGAAGCGGCTGACGAACGGCTCGCCCAGCTCCGCGGCCAGGCCGGCGAACGTGGCCGCGATCTGCGCGGTGACGCCGGTGAGCGCGGTCGGCGGCTGGTTGTAGGTGAGCACGAGGCGGCTGCCGGCGCTGCACCGGGCCACGGTGGCGAGCGTCGCGTGGATGGCGTCGAGGGTGAGGTACATCGTCACGCCGATCCAGGAGAAGATCGTCGGCAGCCCGAAGTCGAACCCCGCCCGCCCCAGCCCTTCCCGCAGCGTCTGCCGCTCGAAGTCCACCGGCGCGAAGACCAGCCCGGCCGGGAGCGCGACGCCGATAGCGGTCAGCCGCCGCCGCTTCCATTCCTGGGTGGCCGGGTGGTCGACCTCAAAGACCCGCAGCCGGTCCAGCAGGTCCGCCCGGCGATAGGCGAACGAATCGAGCCCGGCGCCAAGGATCACGTACTGGCCGAGGCTTCCGGCCGCGGCCTGCTCCACGACGTCCTCGGCGTATCGGGCCCGCACGCAGATCCAGCGGCTGAAGGCCAGCAGGTGGGTGCGCGGCACCTCTGCCCGCAGCCGCGCCAGCAGCGCCTGCCCTTCCGGTCCGGCCAGGCCGAGGGCGAGGTAATCGTCCATCACCCAGGGCCGCGGCTCGGTACGCTGCAGCGCCCTGGCCACCGCGGTCAGCACCGCGGTGCGGCTCGGGCGCGGAATGGCCTCTCCCACGCCACGCATCGTACATCGCGACAGAATTGGTATTCACTAGCCCTTTCTAAATTAACAATTCTGTGCTATTATGCTAAATATTGAATGGTAATCTCCGGGATGTGAATATCACCACCCGCGACCTTTCTTACCGTGACCTCGATACCTCGCTGACCGGCCTGTTCTGCTGGAATGACGTCCAGGAACGGCGGCCCGGAATTCTGCTCATCCATGGCGGGGCCGGCCTCGACGCGCACGCGCGGGAGCAGGCGTGCCGTTATGCCGCCCTCGGCTACGCCGTGCTGGCCTGCGACATGTTCGGCGACGGGATCGCGGGGGACCGTGAACGGGTGATGACGTGCCTGCTCGCCCTGCGCGACGACCCGGATCTGCTCATCCGCCGCGGCCAGGCCGGCCTGACCGCCCTGGCCGGCTGCCCGGAGGCGGCCGGGCCCACGGCCGCCGTCGGCTTCTGCTTCGGCGGCATGGCCGCGCTGGCGCTGGCCCGGGCGGGCGCCGACCTGGCCGGCGTGGTGAGCATCCACGGCAGCCTGGCCACTAGTGCGCCCGCCGGCCCCGGCGCCGTGACCGCGAAGGTCCTGGCCTGCCACGGCGCCGCCGATCCGCACGTCCCGCCGGCCGACGTGGCAGCGTTCGCCGCGGAGATGAACCGCGCCGAGGCCGACTGGCAGCTCGTCATGCACGGCCGGGCCCTGCACGGCTTCACCCACAAGCACGCCGCGCCCGGCGCGACGCCGGGCGTAGCATACGACCGCCTCGCCGACGAGCGCTCGTTCGCCGCCGCCCGCGCGTTCCTGGCCGAAGCCCTCGCGCCCTAACGCCCGGTCAGCCTCTGCCTATGCTCCGGATACCGGGTGCCCTGCACCTCGATCGTCGCGCGTTCGCATGGTCACCGGCCGTTGTACTCGTCGTCGGTGACGTGCTCGCCCCAGTCCGCCTCCGGCTGCGTCTCCCCGGGCACCGCCTCGGTGATGGACAGGTGGGTCATAAAGTGGTCGGGTGCGGCACCGTGCCAGTGCCACTCGTCCGCCGGGGTGCTGACGATGTCGCCGGCCCGGATCTCGGCGACCTCGCCGCCGCGGGCCTGCACCAGGCCCCGGCCTTCGGTGACGTACAGGGTCTGCCCGACGGCGTGCGAGTGCCACGCGGTGCGGGCCGAGGGCGTGAACCTGACCGCGCTCACCCGGACGTGCGAGGGTTCCTCGCCCCGGACGATGCCGTCGATGAACACGTCCCCGGTGAACCACTCAGCCGGCCCCTTGGCGGTCGGCGGCTTAGGCGTGATTTTCACGGTTTCTTCTCCTGACAATCCTGATAAGGGAGTGAGCAGGCGCATAGTCTTCCGCACTGGCCACGTTAGCGAGGCCAGGACCGCCCGCGGGTGGAGCGGGAGGTTATCCGCCGGAAACCATTTGACACTCAACCAACCACTTGGTTGAGTTAGCCGTATGACGGAGACAAGGCCGGCTGAGACGGGCACGATCGAGACAAGCCCGGCTGAGACGAGCCCGGTGCCGACAGGCCGCAAGACCCGCCAGCGCCCGGGGCAGGACCGTCGGCAGGCCCTGGTCGAGGCGGCCTACCGGCGCATCGCCGAGTGCGGGTTCGAGGGACTGCGGCTGCGTGATGTGGCCGCTGAGGTCGGCATCGACCACTCCACCATCCATCACTACTTTCCGACCAAGCAGGCGCTGGTGACCGCGGTGGTCGACTACGCCACCCGGCAGTTCTGGACCAGCGAGCCCCGCGCGGAGGCCGCGGCGGACGAGCTGCGCCGGCAGCTGACCCGGCTGGCCCGGATGATCGTCGAGCGGCCCGGGCTGCACATCGTGGTGCGGGAACTGGATCTGCGCGCCCGGCGCGACGCCGAGGTGCGCGCCGTGGTGGCCAGCCGGGAAGAGGGCTGGCGGGCCTCGCTCGCCGAGCTGTTCGCGACCGGCGTCCCGGCCGGGGCGTGGGCGCCGGCAGTGGACCCGGCCGTGGCCGGCGAGCTGGTCATCGCCGCCGTCAAGGGGGCCAGCCTGGACCCGGAGCACGCCGTCGGCGCGCTGCGCCAGCTTGAGCTGCTGCTGATCAGGGACTGACGGAGGACATCATGCACGTGCTCATCATCGGCGGCGGCATCGGGGGACTGTGCCTGGCCCAGGGCCTGCGGCGGCGCGGCGTGAGCGTGGCGGTCTACGAACGCGACCGCACGCCGGACGCGCGGCTGCAAGGCTACCGGCTGAGCATCGAGCCGCCCGGCAGCGCCGCGCTGCACGACTGCCTGCCGCCCGGGCTGTGGCAGATCCTGGTCGCCACCTCGGGCGACCAGGGCGAGCGGATGGGCGTGTTCGACGAGCAGCTCCGCCTGCTCATGGAGGAGGACGCCAAGCCGGACCGGGCCGACCCGGCTAGCGGCTCGCACGCGATCAGCCGCGTCACGTTCCGCCAGGTGCTGCTGGCCGGGCTGGACGACGCGGTCCACTTCGACAAGGAGTTCGTCCGCTACGAGCCGTCCGGCGACGGCACGGTCACCGCGCACTTCGCCGACGGCACCTCGGCCACCGGGGACCTGCTAGTCGGCGCGGACGGCGCCCGGTCCCGGGTCCGCCGCCAGCTGCTGCCGCACGCCCGCCGGATTGACACCCCGGCCATCGGCGTCGGCGGCAAGCTCCCGCTGACCAGCGAGACCGAGACGTGGCTGCCGGACCGGATCACGGCCACCAAGAACATGGTGATGCCGCCGAGGGACTTCCTGTTCACCGCGGTCTTCCGCCGCCGGGAGCAGCCCGCGGACGTGGCCGGCCGGCTGCGGGACCGGCTCGCCGCGGCGGGCCTGGATACCGACCAACTCCTGCGCGACGCGGCGGACAACGACTACATCATGTGGGCCTTCGTCGGGCACCGCCGCAGCTACCCCGCCGGCACCGACGGCCTGCGCGGCAAGGCCCTGCGCGAGGTCGTCGAGCAGCGGATGGCCCGCTGGCACCCCGTACTGCGCCGGCTCGTCGCCGAGTCCGACCCCGACACCATCGAGCAGTTCGACTTCGCCGCCGCGGCCTCGGTCAAGCCCTGGCCGGACACCAGCGTGACGCTGCTCGGCGACGCGATCCACTACATGCCGCCGGTCGGCGGGATCGGCGGCAACACCGCGCTGCAGGACGCGCAGCGGCTCTGCGCCGCCCTCGCGGCGGCGGCGAGCGGCGCGGAACCGCTCGCCGCGGCGCTGCGCGACTACCAGGCCGAGATGCTCGACCGCGGCTTCAAGACCGTCCGCGGGGTCCGCCTCTACACCCGGATGGCCATCTCCCGCAGCCGCCTGCTGCGCACCACGGCCCGGGCCTTCTTCCGGCTGTGCGGCGTGGTCGGACCGCTGCGCCGCGCCGTCTTCAGCGACTGACCATGCCCGCCCAGACCACGCCCGGCCTGCCCGATCCGGTCGCGACGGTCCGGTTCGCCACCGCGCTCGCCAAGGCGCCCAGCCTGGCCGAACTCGAGCGGGTCTTCACGACCGGGTTCGGCCGGGTCGTGGGCGTGCCGATGTACGGGTTCTACGCCCTCGAGCCCGGGCAGCCGCGGATCGAGCGCAACGTGGCGGTGAACGTCAGCGATGTGTTCGTGGCCCGCTACGACCGGGTGATGGAGAGCGACCCGCTGCTGGAACGGTCCCGGTCGACCGGGCGGACGGCCTACAACCTGGCCATGATGTCCGCGGCCGAGTGGGAGGAGAGCGCCGCCTACCGGCTGGCCTATTCGACCCACCGGATGCGGCACGTCGCGGAGATCCCGGTCACCGCGGGCGGCCAGGTCCTCGGCGCGCTGCACTTCGCGGCGAGCGACCCGGCCCGCGAGTTCGCGCCCGCCGACCTGCGCCTGGCCGAGGCGATCGGCGACGCGCTCGGCCTGGCCATCGCACGCATCCAGGCCGCCCGGCGCGGCGAGGCCGAGCGGGAGCGGGGACGGCTCGCGGTCGAGCTGGCCGGGATCGCGGTCGTGGTGAGCCAGCCGGGGCTGCCCGACCTCCAGCTCAACGACGCGGCCCGTGCCCTGCTGCAGGGCATCCTCGACAGTGACGAGCACGTACACCGGCTGGTGACCGGTCCCGCGGGGGCGGGCCGGTTCTCGGCTGGCGTCGCGGTCGAGCTGGCTACCGGAGCCGGCGGCACGCTGCACGCGCATGCCGAACGGATGCCCGACGGAGCCCTGGTCACCGTGCTGGAGCTGCGCGGGGAACAGCCGGGCCTGGCGGCCCGGTTCCTCCGCTCGCTGACGCCGCGGGAGGCCGAGGTGGCCGGGCTCGTGGTCGAGGGCCTGACCGATCGCGAGATCGCCCGGCGTCTCCTGCTCAGCCCCTACACGGTGACGCAGCACGTGAAGAGCGTCTACCGCAAGCTGGGCGTCGACTCGCGCGTCGCCCTGACCGCCTGCTGACCGGCGTATCCCCAGGTTCAGGGATGCGATAAGAAGCACCAGTATCAGGGCTGGCCGCGACGTGGTTCCGAACCTACCGTCGATTCACGAAGTCGCTGTGTCCTGGGACCCGCGGCGACTCACAGGAGCCCGGCTGGTCTATATGAGTAGGCCGCCAGACGAGCGGCCCGGAACCCACAGGAAAAACGGCAGAACTGGAGCAGCCGACATGACAATCGCAGACAAGACAGTCCTGGTGACCGGGGCCAATCGCGGCATCGGGCAGGCACTGGTCACCGAAGCTCTCTCCAGAGGCGCGAAGCGGGTGTACGCCGGTGCGCGCCAGCCCCTGGCCCACCCGGACAGGCGCGTCACGCCCCTGACACTGGACGTGACCAGCGCAGCGCAGATTCAGGCCGCCGTCGGGAGGGTCGAGTCTCTCGACATCCTCGTCAATAATGCCGGCCTGGGGCTTTTCGATGACCTCAGCGATCGTGACGTACTTGAGCGGCACCTGGCAGTCAACCTCTTCGGCACGTACGGGATGACCCAGGCCTTCCTTCCGCTGCTGACCGGTTCCAGGGGAGCAATCGTCAACGTTCTGTCGCTGGCGGCCATGGCGGCGTTGCCGATCAGCCCGGCCTACTCGATCTCCAAGGCGGCCGCGTTCTCCCTGTCACAAGCGCTGCGCGCTCTGCTGGCCGGGCGGGGTGTGCGGGTGCATGCCGTGTTCAGCGGCCCGGTGGACACCGATATGCCCAACTCACGAGGCCTCGACATACCGAAAACCTCGCCGGAGTCCGTCGCGCGGGCCATCTTCGACGGGGTGGAGGAGGGGGAGGAGGACATCTTCCCCGATCCCATGTCGCAGTCCATGGCCGAGGGCTGGCGCAACGGCGCGGCCAAGGCCTTCGAGCGCCAGATGGCAACGTTCGTACCAGCAGCGCCCGTCGAGGCGTAGGGCGGGACACCAAACGGTCACCGTCCGTGCTGTCGTATGACGGGCGGTGGCCGTGCCCTCTCAATGTAGGGGATATCGAGGTGAATTCCTCCAGGGAACGGAATCGCCGCTACCAGGCGGACGTGACGCTTTCCCACTCCGCGGCTATGCCGAGCACTGTGACGGCGGCCGTACTGGTGGTGACGCTGGGGCTGGCGGCAGCGTGCTGGGTGGTGGCGGTCGGGCAGATGAACGGGATAGACATGGGAGTTGCGACCCGGCTCGGGTCGTTCGGGTTCTTCGCCGCCGTGTGGGTGGTGATGATGGCGGCGATGATGCTGCCGGGCGCGACCCCGGCAGTCCTGAGATATGCACGCGTAAACGGTCGTATACGCGCCGTGCCGCTATTCGCCGGGTCCTACCTTGCGGTCTGGGCGCTGGCGGGGGCCGTCGTGTATGCGGCGGACCGGCCGCACGGGCCGGTCGCCGCCGGCGCGGTGGTGATCGCGGCAGGCGCGTATGAGTTCACGCCGCTCAAGCGGCACTTCCGGCGGCGCTGCCGCGAGCGCGCCGGTTCTGGATTCGGGCTCGGGCTGTGCTGCGCCGGCTCGAGTATCGGGCTGATGGGGATGCTGGTGGCGGTGGGCGTCATGAGCCTGCCCTGGATGTGCGTGATCGCGGTCATCGTCACCGCCCAGAAGCTGCTGCCCGCCAAGGCCGCCCGCGATGTGCCGCTGGCGGCGGCGATCACCGGATGGGAATCGCGATCCTGATCGCGCCGTCAGCGGTTCCCGGGCTCACCCCGCCGATGTGAGAGGTCACCAAGCGCGCGGGCCACGCCCCGCAGTCGTAACGACAACAAGGGAGGAAGAATGACCGATCACAAGACCGGAACACGCCAAGACTGGCTGGCGGCCCGGTTGGAGCTGCTGGAGGCCGAGAAGGAGCTGACGCGGCGCGGCGACGAGCTGGCGCGGCGGCGCCAGGAGCTGCCCTGGGTCCGGATCGGCAAGCAGTACCGGTTCGACACCGACGAGGGCACGGCGTCGCTGGCCGATCTGTTCCAAGGACGCTCGCAGCTGCTCATCTACCACTTCATGTTCGGGCCTGACTACACCGGAGGGTGCCCGTCCTGCTCGGCAATCGCCGACGGCTTCGACGGCTCGGTCGTCCATCTCGCCAATCACGACGTCACGCTGTGCGCGGTGTCGCGGGCCCCGCTCGCGAAACTGCAGGCCTACAAGCAGCGGATGGGCTGGAGCTTCCCCTGGGCCTCGTCGTCCGGCAGCGACTTCAACTACGACTTCCAGGCCGCCTACACCACCGAGCAACAGCAGTCGGGAGCCGTCGAGCACAACTTCCGCGCGATCGACATGCGCCCGCAGCTGGAAGTCAGCCAGGACAGTCCCTGGGTCTCCGCGCTCGCGGGGCGCGTCGGAACCGACTGGCCGACTTACCGGCGAGAATCTGCCGGCATGAGCGCATTCGCGCTCCAGGACGGCGCCGTTTACCACACCTACTCGGCCCACGAACGCGGGATCGACGGCCTGTGGGGCATGTACCAGTGGCTCGACCGCGCGCCCCTCGGACGCAACGAGACCGGCCCCTGGTGGCGCCGCCACGACGAGTACGACGGCCAGTGGCATGGAACAGCGGATTAGCCTGGTAACGCTCGGCGTCAGCGACCTACCGCGGGCGAGGGCCTTCTACCAGGCACTCGGCTGGGCCAACCCGCAGCAGCCCGACGACGAGGTCTGCTTCTTCCAGGCCGGCGGCATCGTCTTCGGGCTGTGGACCGCCCTGGGCGGTCACGGCACCACCGGGGTCGAACTCGCCCACAATGTCCGCTCGCCCCGCGAGGTGGCCGACGTCCTTCAGGAGGCCGAACAGGCCGGAGGAACCATCCGCCGCGCCGCGGCCGCCATGGACTGGGGCGGCACCTCGGGCGCGTTCGCCGACCCCGACGGCAACGTCTGGGAGGTAGCCCACAACCCCGGCTGGACCATCAACGAAGACGGCACGGTCCGGATCTAGCCAGTCGGCCGCGTCGCAGCACCCGGCGTTCTTCGACCAGGCCACGCGGTCATCACCACCGGCTGCGTCTCCTGCCGTGCTCCCGTCTGCTCCGACCTCATCGACGTGCCTCGGGCCGCATCCCTCGACTGGAGGGTTGACCAGGCTCGATACGACAGCAGCCGGTTATAGCTGGCTCGAATGTCACATGGGTGCGGCTCTCCTGGAGTGAGTTGCCTGTTGTCGTGGTGCTGGCGTGTCTGGGTGTGGGTGAGGCTTCCGTTCCGTATGGTCCTGAGATGCGAATCCGGGACTACGGAAAGGAAG
>Ga0070697_100004431_pt1 | contig 10784 bp, 10 predicted proteins | sample KBSK1501metaG_FD_65475 | JGI IMG/M metagenome (GOLD analysis project Ga0070697, IMG submission 65475) | Corn, switchgrass and miscanthus rhizosphere microbial communities from Kellogg Biological Station, Michigan, USA - KBS K1-50-1 metaG | ecosystem: Host-associated > Plants > Roots >... | reverse complement strand
TCGCCCCTCTCCCCTCAGGGGAGAGGGCAGGGTGAGGGGTGGTTGCGCCAGCGGCAGTCCGCGGTCATGGCCCTCAGGGGAGAGGGCAAGGTGAGGGGTGGTTGCGCAGGGGAGAGGGTGAGCGGCGCCTCACGCCGCCGACGAGCTCTCGATCACCGGCACCTCCGCCGTAGGCGGCGCGAGCAGCCGCAGCACCACCGGCAGCACCACCAGCGACGCCACCAGCCCGCAGAACGAGCCCAGGGTGAGCAGGAGGCCCAGGCTGAAGATCCCGCGGTGGGAGGCGATCATCAGGCTCCCGAAGCCGACCATGGTGGTGAGGCCGTTCAGCAAGACCCCCATCACCGCGCTGCGGGCGAGAAGGTGGCCCTGGTGGGTGCGCACCTCGAGGTGGCTCACGATCACGTTGAGCCCGAACTCGGCCGCGGTGCCGATGATCAGCGGCAGGCCCCAGATGTTGGCCAGGTTGAACCGGATCCCGCAGACCTGCATGAGCCCGATCGTCCACAGGAGCGCGAGCCCCATCGGGATCAGGGCCAGCGTGCTCTCGCGCAGGCGACGGATCATCAGCACGGTCAGCCCGCCCACGAGCACGAAGGCGTAGAGGGTGCCGGTGAGGTAGGCGCGCTCCATCAACACAGTCGCCTCGTAAGTGATGACCGGCGGGCCGGTGACGTCGGGATCGACGGTGCGCAGCTCGCGCACGAACTGGGCCGCCCCCGCCTTCTCCCAGATGTCGACCTTCGGCTGGACCTGGATGAGGAACCGGCCGCTCTCGCCGATGAACTTGCGACGGAGCTCGTCGGGCACGTCCTTGATGGTGACGATGGTCGGGCTCAGGTTCCGCTGCAGACCGTAGAACTTGCTCACGAAGTCGCGGTAGAGCTGGGCCTGCAGGTAGTTGAGCGCGGCCTCCGCGGAGTCGCGCTTGCTCCGATCGAGCAGGCGGATCACCGCGATGGTCTTCTCCCGCACCGCCCGGACCTCGGCGGGCAGCTTGGTCCCCGCCTCGGCCGCGACCACGTCGAACCGCCGCTTGATGTCGGCCAGCGCCTTCTTGAGCCGGTCGAGGTCGACCGGGCTCGAGTGGCCGACCCGGATCGGGGCCACCAGCGGGGCGAAGCTCTTGATGATCGCGATCTTCTCGGCCTGGTCGTCGGGGATGACCCGGAGCACCGAGTCCACGTCGGAGACCGACGGCAGCTTCTCGAAGGCGGCCTGCTTGCGCCGCAGCTCGTCCAGCGACGAGGCGGAGGAGAGGCCGTTGAAGCCGGAGCGGCCGGTGCCGGCCAGGATGCGCCGCTCCCACGCCACCGACTCGGTGCCGCGGGCCTGGAGGTTGAGCACGTTGTAGTCGAAGCCCACGTGCGGGACCGCCCAGATCGCCAGCACGGTGGCGAGCCCGGCCCCGGTCAGCACGGTGCGGGGGAAGGTGACGAGCCGCTCGAGGAGCGGGACCCGGATGCGCTCGAGCTGGTGGGCGCGCGGTCGGCGCTGGCGGGGGCGGTCGGCGTGGTGGCGGTCCACGAACATGAGGACCGCGGGGAACAGGGTCATCATGCCGAGCCAGGCGATCAGGATCGCGAGACCCGCGATCAGCCCGAGCTCCTGGATGCCCCGGAAGTCGGTGAGCATGAGGACGAAGAAGGTCCCGGCCGCGGTCAGCGCGCCGATCAGCATGCCGGGCCCGGTGCGCGCCGCGCTCAGCTCGAGGGCCTCGCGCAGGTTGCGGCCGAGGAAGATCTCCTCCTCGTAGCGGAAGAGGTAGTAGATGCCGTAGTCGATGCCGATCCCGACCACGATCGAGATGAACATGACCGAGAACAGGGTCAGGTGGCCGACCACCAGGGTGACCACGCCCATGGACCAGGCGAGGGTCACCGCGAGCACCCCGAGCATCAGCACCGGCTTGCCCACCCGCATGAAGGCCAGGGTCATGACCACCAGGGTCAGGGCGAAGGCGAGCACGTCGGAGATGCCGCTGTCGTGGAAGGCCGCGGTCATCTCGTCGTTGGAGAGCGCGGGCGCCCCGGTCACGCCGGCCTGGACGTTGGGGAAGGCGGGTCGCAGCTTGGCGACCGCGGCCCGGATCGTCTCGATCGCGGCCTGGTCTCCGGTGAAGCTGCCCTTCTCGCTCGGCGGGGTCTCGACCAGGATGAAGAGCAGGCTCTTGTCGTCGGAGAGGAAGTACCCCGCGTCGTCGGGCGGGTCCTCGCCGAAGGAGAACAGGGTGCCCCAGGGCGAGCGATAGGGCGCGGGGTGCTCGAGGCGACTCGCCACCTGGTCCAGCAGCACGCGCAGGAAGCGCGTGTCCACCGGAAGGTCCTTGTCCTGTAAGCCGATGTCGAAGAGGTTCGACACGAAGGCGGCCGCCATCTGGGTGTTCACGCCCTCGAGCAGGCGGGCCAGGCTCGGGTCGCCCGCGAAGCTCTCCATGAACTCCTGGTGGTCGAAGATCTTGTCGCGGATCTCGCGCAGCTCCTGGGTGGGCAGGTAGAGGAGCTGGCGGCCCTCGAAGCGCTTGGGGTCGATGCGGTAGGCGATGCGGTGGAACTTCACCGGGCCCTGCTGCAGCTCCTCGGTGAGCCGCACCGCGTAGGCGCGCGCGCCCTCGAACGAGCCGGCCTCCACCACCACCACGATGTCCTCGAGCTCGCCGAACTCCTTGGCGTACTCGGCGTAGCGCACCACGAAACCCGCGTCCTGGGGCAGCAGCGAGCGGGTGGAGGTCTTGAAGGTGAGGGTGTGCACGGTGTAGACCACCGACACCACCGCCAGGAGCAGCGAGATCGCGACGGTGATCGCGGGCCGCCGGCAGGAGAGTCGGACCAGCCGGCGCAGCAGGCGGCCGGTGCGGGAGATGGCGACCATTGGCAGTCCTGAGGGGCGTCGCCGACGGCGGAGGGCGGGGCTAGTCCGCGCCGCCGATGAACTTTTCCAGGCGCGTTCGCGCCACCTCGTCGGACCACTGCTCGGGCGGAGACTTCATGAGATACGCGGAGGGCGCGAGCAGCGCTCCCTTGATACCGCGGTCCATCGCGATCTTGCAGGAGCGGATCGCGTCGATGACGACGCCGGCCGAGTTGGGGGAGTCCCACACCTCGAGCTTCAGCTCCACGTTGATGGGCTGGTCGCCGAAGCTGCGGCCCTCGAGGCGGATGTGGGCCCACTTGCGATCCTGGAGCCACGGCACGTAGTCGCTCGGCCCGATGTGGATGTTGTCGTCGGCCATGTCGTGGGCGAGCTGGGAGCGCACCGCGTCGGTCTTGGAGATCTTCTTGGAGGCCAGGCGCTCGCGCTCCAGCATGTTGTAGAAGTCGGTGTTGCCACCCACGTTGAGCTGGCTGGTGCGCTCGAGGCGCACCCCGCGGTCCATGAAGAGCTTGGTGAGGACCCGGTGGATGATGGTGGCTCCCACCTGCGACTTCACGTCGTCGCCCACGATGGGCAGGCCGCGGTCCTCGAAGCGCCGCCGCCAGTAGTTCTCCCGGGCGATGAACACCGGGATGCAGTTGACGAAGCCGCAGCCCGCGTCGAGCACCTGCTCCACGTACCACTTGGTGGCCATCTCGCTGCCCACCGGGAGGAAGTTCACCACCACGTCGGTGCGGGTCTCGCGCAGGATGTTGGTGATGTCGGCGGTGGTCCCGGGGGCCTTGGTGATGATCTGCGAGAGGTAGTGGCCGAGGCCGTCGTGGGTCATGCCCCGCTGCACCGGGACGCCCAGGGACGGCACCTCCGCGAAGCGCACCGTGTTGTTGGGCTCGGCCCAGATGGCCTGGGAGAGATCGAGCCCGACCTTGCGGGCGTCGATGTCGAACGCGGCCGAGAACTCGATGTCGCCCACGTGGTAGCCGCCGAGGCGGGGCCGCATCAGGCCCGGGATGAAGCCGTCGTCGGCGACGCCCCGGTAGTAGTGAACCCCCTGCACGAGGGCGGACGCGCAGTTACCGATGCCGACGACCGCGACGCGAACAGATCCCACAGACGCCTCCTCGTAGAATCGCCGCCATCGACGGCGGCACAAAGGTTTTCACGCAGTCTAGCACAGGGTCCGAGGGTCCGCCTCAAGCTACGCGCGCGGCTCGTCGGGTCGGGGCAACCGGCGGGCGCGGTCGGAGACCCCCAGGGCCAGGAAGCCCACGCCCGCCCAGGCCATCTCGCGGAGGCGGCGCACCAGCACGAAGGAGAGGCCGGCGGTCGCGGTCAGTCCGAAGGCCTCGAAGAAGGCGACGTAGCCCCCCTCGAGGGCGCCCAGCGAGGCGGGCACCATGAAGCTCGCGAACTTCACGCCCCCCGCGAAGGACTCGATGATCAGCGCGGTCCCGAGCGGGATCGGCGTACCCAGCAGGCTCAGGACGATGTAGATCTCGAGCCCGCCGCTGGCCCACGCGACCGCGTGGACCAGCGCAGAGGCGACGAGCCGGCGGCGGCCGTGCCGGTAGAGCCCGGCGAGGGCCCGGTCGAGGTCGCCCAGGCCCTGCAGGTAGCGCTCCCCGCCGAAGCCCACCCGCGCCCCGATCCGGCCCCCGATCCGACCCAGAATCCGGCCGCCGCCCCCGAGCCCGCCGCCGGCCTGCACGAGCGCGAAGCCGCCGATGGCGAGGATCTCGACCGCCAGCAGCCCGGTCATGATCGGGAGCAGCCGGCTCGACGGGGGGAGCGTGGCGCGCGCCGCGAGGAGGCCCCCGGCGAGGAAGACGATCTGTCCCGCCACGATGGTGGTCTTGTCGGCGATGACCGACACGAGGCCGTCGAGCAGCGGGACGTGCGGCCTCAGGAGGAAGGCCTTCACCGGCTCGCCGCCAACCGCCATGGTGGGGGTGGCCAGGTTGACCGCCTCCCCGGCCAGGCGCGCGCGGAAGACCAGGCCCATGGACACCGGCCCGGGCAGGAGCAGCCGCCACGCGATCGTGTCCACGAGACCGGCGAGCGCGTAAGGGAAGGCGAGCACGAGCGGCAGCCGCCACCCGAGCGTGACGAAGGACGACCAGATCGCGGCCGGACCGATCTGCGCGACCAGATAGCCGACCACGGCCAGCCCGGTCAGCACCAGCAGCGGCCGGAGCCAGCGCGACACTAGGCGATGCGTCCGCGGCCCAGTCGCCGGATACGCGCGAGGCAGCCCACCCAGTACGCCTGGGATCCCACCGCCACTACCGCCGCGACCGCGCCCACCAGCGCAGGGGCCAGCAGGCGAAGCGTGGCCGCCCCCAGCAGCACCAGGTAGAAGAGATCGCGGTTGGCGATGTGCCTGAGCACGCCGCCCACGGTGGGGCCGATCTCGATCTCGTGTGGCAGGTAGCGCGCGAAGAGCGCGCTGAGCGTCACCCCGGCCGCGCCCAGCAGGCCGAGCCCGAGCATGACCGGGCCTCCCGCGGTGACCCCGATGCCCAGCACGAGGCCGGCGTGGATGAGCGTGTCGATGGTCCAGTCGAGGATGGTCCCGAAGCGGGACTCCTGGAAGGTGAGCCGGGCCAGCTCGCCGTCGGCGTGGTCGACGATGCAGGCGAGCGCGTAGAGGAGGACGCCCGCGAAGGCGCTCACCGGCGTCGCCGGCCAGAAGCACCAGATCGCGCCGAGGCCGACGGCCAGGCTCGCGAGGCTCACGTGGTTGGGCGTGAGGGCCGTCCGCGCCAGGAGCGGGGTGATCCAGCGGGAGCCCCGGCGATGCAGGTACAGGTCCATCCCCGAATCCGCGGGGATGGAGAGCGTGGCCTCCAGGGCCTCCGCCGCGCGGGCCAGGTCCGCCGCGCCGCACACGTCGACGTAGGGCCCCGTCGCCACGCAAGGCACTGCCTGCGATTCGCGCAGCCACCGGGCCAGCTCGGGGCCCACCGGCCGACCGCCGGCCAGGTCTTTCCAGAGCTCCGCGGGCCAGAGCTCCGCGGGCGGCGGCGGCAGCAGCGCCACCGGCGCCGCTCCGGCGGCCGACTCGGCCAGCACCGCGGGCCGGTCGCGGGCCGCCGCGCGCAGGCCATCGAGCGCGCTCACGTGGATGAGCGCGGAGGCGGGGAGCAGGAGCCATCGGGCGCGGCCGTCCGCAGGGACCTCGGCCCCCGGGCCGAGCCAGTGGAGCGCGGCGGCGAGCGCGGGCATCCGGCGCAGGGCCCGGTCCACCGCGGCGTCGCGCAGGGTCGACGGCACCGCGATGCAGGACGCGCCGGTACGGAGGGCGGCCACCATCGCGCGCACCGCGAGGGTGCGCCCGTAGACGACCGTGGCGGCTAGCCGCTCGGCGGCGGCGTCGGGGAGATAGAGGAGCGCGCGGACCACATCAGGGCCCGAGGCGCTCGATCTTGGGGAGGATCTGCGTCTCGGCCCGGCGCAGGTCCTCCGCGAAATCCACCTCGGTCCACGGCAGGCCCGTCACGTCCACCCAGCCCACCGGCACGCGGGCGAGCAGGCGGTGAAGGGCGTCCTCGTACTCGTTGGCGCCGCCGGTCTCCCGGATGGACTCCTCCATCAGGCGGACGTACTCGGGGGCGTGGGCCCGACTGCACTTGAAGAAGCCGATGCCCTCGCCGACCACGTCCCAGGACTGGGGGACGAACTTCTTGCCGAGGGCGATCACGCGGTCGCCCACCGCGTAGAGCTTCACTTCTTCCCCGGTGTCCTGGAAGCCGCGATCGAGCAGCAGGGCGCTCCCCGCGGGCGAATCGATCAGCCCCCGCAGGAAGCGATCGGGGAAGAGCACGTCGGCGTCCATGATCAGGGTGTGGTCGCCGAGGAGGGTGTCCCGCGCGCACCACAGCGAGAGGATCGAACCCTTCTGGTAGTCCGGGTTGTCGACGTACCCGATCCGCATCGGCCCGCGCGCGGTGCCGGCCGCGCGCCGCACCTGGTCCCGGCAGTGGCCCACCACGAGAACCGCCTCGTCCACCCCGCCGGCCGCGAGGGCGTCCAGCATGCGGTCGAGCAGGGAGCGCCCGCCCACCGGGAGCAGGCACTTGTGGGTGTGGTCGGTGAGCGGCGCGAGCCGGCGCGCGACTCCCGCGGCCAGGATGACCGCCTTCACCGGCGCGTCCCGAAGCAGGAGCGGAAGCGGTCGCGGATCTCCTCGGGCGGGTAGGGAATGCGGGGCGCGGGCTGCTCCTCGGCGGTGACGCGGGCCAGGATGAAGCTGGGCCCGCCGCCGTGAAGCGCGGTGGTCACCGCCTCCCGGATCTCGTCGGGGCCCGCGACCGCGACGCTCCGCTCGTAGCCGGCGGCCCGCGCGATCCGGTGCAGGCCGACCGCGCGCGACGGCGAGGCCTGATTGCCGGTCGAGCCGTAGAGCGCGTTGTCGAACACGACGTGCACCAGGTTCGCGGGCCGCTGCCGGCCCATCACCGGGCCCCCGCCGATCATGGGCAGGATGCCCAGGCTCATGAGCAGGTTGCCGTCGCCGTCGAAGACCACGGTGGGCCGCGCGGGCGCCGCGAGGGCCACGCCCAGACCGATCGCGGAGGCCATGCCCATCGAGCCGATCATGTAGAAGTTCTCGGGCCGGTCCTTGACCGCGAAGGACTCGCGGCAGATGTAGCCGTTGGCGTGCACCACCGGCTCGGTGCCGAGCGGCGCCACCGCGGCCCGCAGCGCCTCGAAGCGCGAGATGCGCGGGACGGGGAGCGGGCCCTCCGAGCCCGCCGGCGAAGCGATCGACGGGCCCGCCGCCGCCGGCGCGGCGGCCGCATGCGACGCGGTGTCGAGGACGCCGGGGGGCAGGAGCAGCGCCACCGGCTGGCTCAGCCGGTCCGACTCGGCGCGGCCCCACGCGACGTCGGCCGCGATGGTCGCGGCGGAGAGGACGCGGTGCGGGATGCGCATCATCTCGAGGAGGCCCGGGGAGATCTCGCCCATCAGCAGGTGCTCGGGCGCATCCTTGCCGCCGTGGCCGCGCCAGGTCACCAGCAGGAGTGCGGGGAGCCGGTACATGAGGGAGAGCGAGACCAGCGCGTTCATGCTCGTGCCGAGCCCGGAGTTCTGCATGAGGACCATCGGGCGACGGCCGGCGAGCCAGGCCCCGGCCGCGAGCCCCACCGCCACGTCCTCGCGCACCGCCGGCACGTAGGGCAGGCGCGGATGCCCCTCCAGGGTCGCGATCAGGCTCTCGATCATCGAGCAGGGCACGCCGGTGAAGAAATCGTAGCCCTGCGCTTCCAGCAGACCGACCAGCGTGGGGCCGGTCAGGACTTGATCGCCGCCCATGCGCGCTGGTAGTCCTCGAACGTGTCGACCTCGAGCCAGCCCTTGTAGACGTCCCCGCACGCCACGGTCTCGCCGCGCGCCACCAGCTCCTGCAGCAGATCGGTGAAGGCGCCGCGCTCCGGCCGGTCGGCCTCGTGGAAGGGCCCCGCCCCCGAGGCCAGGCGCTGCTGGTAGGCCTCGCGGAGGGCGACGGTGCCTCGCTCGGAGAAGAGGGCGAGGCCGATGAACTCGCCGGTGGCCCGCTCGGGGGCGAGGCGCTGTCCCACCGAGACGAGCCGGTCGTCGGCCGCGCCGGGCAGGGCCCGCAGCCCCGCCTCGGGGATGCGGGCGGTGATCACCAGGTCGAGCGGCTTGCCGAGGGGCAGCAGGCGGTCGCGCTGGTCCACCCACGCCCGGTCGACCACGATGGCGCAGTCGGCCTCGGCGCGCAGGAGCTTGTCCAGCACGGTCTAGATCTCCTCCAGCGGCACGATGTGCGGATCGAGCGCGTCGAGGCGCCGCTCGCGGGCCAGGGTCTCGAGGGTCTGCTGCATGCCCCGCACCGCGCCGCGCAGCACCTGGTTCGCCCAGATCACCATCTTGACCCCGGCCTGCTCGAGCTCCTCGAAGGTGACCGACGGGTAGAGGGTGGGTACCACGACCACCGGGGTGGGCCGGTCCCAGAGGCGCATGAACTCGAGGATCTCGGCGGCGGTCTTCGACTTCGAGTGCATGAGGACCATGTCCGCCCCCGCGTCGGCGTAGGCGTGGGCCCGGCGCAGGGCCTCCGTCATGCCCCAGCCCGCGATGAGCGCCTCGACCCGGGCGATCAGCACGAAGTCGGGGTCCTTGCGGGTGTCGACCGCGGCGCGCACCTTGCCCGCGAACTCCTCCACCGAGAGCAGCTCGCGCTTCATGCCCGGATAGAGGCTGCACTTCTTGGGGAAGACGTTGTCCTCCATGCAGACGCCCGCGATGCCGGCCCGCTCGTACTCCTGCACGGTGCGGACGACGTTGACCACGTTGCTAGCCGTTGTCGACGTCCGCGATGACCGGGGCCGCCACCGCTCGGTCGATGAAGAGGGCGGCCTCCAGGTTCTCGGTCATGGTCAGGAGGTTCACGTCGGGGACCGCGCGCTGCGCCGCGGAGACCGCGAAGCTGGAGGACCACACCACCGGGAAGCCCGCCGCCTCGATCAGCTTGGCGGAGAGCGCATCGTGGGCGCCCACCATCGGCACCAGGCCGGGCCGGCGGAGGAGCGCGCGAAGGAGCCCGCTCTTGGTCATAGCTTCTTCTTCTTCTTCTGACCCTTGTCCTCGGCCATGAGCTCGTCCTGCTTGTTCCGGAGCTTGGAGACGAGCTCGTTGTAGGACGAGGTCTGGATGATCTTGTTGAACTGGGTGCGGTAGTTGGAGACGAGGCTGACCCCCTCGATGCTGACGTCGTAGACGAGCCAGCGGTCCGATCGCTTGATCATGCGGTAGTCGACCGGCACCTCGGTGCCGTTCTTGGTGATGATCCGGGTGGACACCGTCGCGTACTCGCCGTCCACCCGCTCCGCGGTGTACTGGATCTTCTCGCCCCCGTAGGTCTCGATCTTCGAGATGTAGGAGCGCTCGAGCAGATCGGCGAAGAGGCCGACGAACTCGTTGCGCTGCGCCTCGGAGAGGGGCTGCCAGTGGCGGGCCATGGACCGCTTGGCGATCTCGCCGAAGTCGAAGATCTCGTTGGCGATCTTGCGGACCGCGACGCGGCGCTCGGCCACCTTGCCCTCGCCCTTGAGGGTCGGGTCCTCCAGGGTCTTGAGCACGCGCTCGACCGCGCCCCGGAGCTGATCGGTCGGTACCCCCGCCGCCGCGGGTCCGACCGCGGTGACCGCCAGCCCCACTGCCAGCAGCGCTGCCTTCACGTGAAACCAGTTCATCGGGACCTCCCGGTTCGAGAGTCTACACCTTGCCGAAGATGTACTTGGACAGCAGCTCCTCGATGTCGACCGGCGGCTCGACCTCGCGGATCCTCCCGTTGGGCGGGATGATCTTGTCCGAGCCCCCGGGGCTGATGCGGACGTAGCGCTCGCCGATCAGACCCTTGGTCTTGATGGAGGCGATCGAGTCGTCCTGGAGCTTCACCCCGGGCTGGATCATCATGATCACGTGGGCCTGGTAGTCGCGCAGCACGATGCGGTCCACCCGGCCCACCTCCACCCCCGCGATCTCGATGGTCGAGCCCGCCTTCAGCCCGCCCACCGTCGGGAAGTCCGCGCTCACCACGTAACCCCGGTTGCCCAGGAGATCGACGCGCCCGAGCTTCACCGACATCCAGCCCAGCGCGACCAGGCCGATGAGCACGAACACGCCCACGCCCAGATCCATCGCCGATCGCTTCATGGTGATCTCCTCCAGACTCCGATGGGCCGACTACCGATGGGGCTCCGCGGGCACCGCCTCGACGTCTCCCCGGATGAACTGCTGGACGACCGGCTTCGCCGAGCCGCGCACCGCGTCCGGCGGGCCGACCTCGACGATCGTGCCGTCGTGGAGCATCGCGACCCGGTCCGCGATCTCGAAGATCTCCGGGATCTCGTGGCTCACCATGACCGCGGTGAACCGGAACT
>Ga0070697_100004428_pt1 | contig 10788 bp, 13 predicted proteins | sample KBSK1501metaG_FD_65475 | JGI IMG/M metagenome (GOLD analysis project Ga0070697, IMG submission 65475) | Corn, switchgrass and miscanthus rhizosphere microbial communities from Kellogg Biological Station, Michigan, USA - KBS K1-50-1 metaG | ecosystem: Host-associated > Plants > Roots >... | reverse complement strand
CGCCGCAAATACTTCTGGCCTTGGGCGTTTGAACGTAAGCTCCTGGGCGATATCGATGGCCAGTCGCGATTCAGTCCGCTCCATCAGTCGAGTACTGGCCTTACCGAGGCCGGAATCCAGATCGAGTAGGCGCCGCGCCCAGCCGGCCTCGATCGGTCCGACCCACCGGCGATGCAACCGCTCGAGGGGCACCGCGTTGAGGTAGTGCCAACGCTCACGCCCACGCTTGCGGTTTACCAACAGGCCCGCGTCGCTGAGCACGGCGAGATGGCGCATGACTGCGATCCGCGAGATGTTGAACTCCTGCGCCAGCTGACCCGTAGTGCGCGGCCGAACACGTAGCAGGTCGAGAATCTTCCGCCTGGAAGGGTCGGCCATCGCCTTCCAGACCCCAGCTTCCCGGTCGTGCTCCCTCCCCATAAAACATGTAACTCTAGAGTTACATATAAGAGGGGCGGCCGTCAAGGGTTGGCTGCCGCGTTAGCCGACCGCCTTTCCTGTCAAGGGCGACTACGTCGGCCGTACCGTTGCTGCTAATCGGCGCTCAACATAGGCAGCAAGCGGTGATGCCTGGCCGTAGAGCGCGATGATCTCGCGCATCTTGGCGAGCCATTGTTGGGCTTCGTCGGCTCGTCCCTGTGCCAAAAGGAATTCCGCGAGCGAAAGATAGTACTCCCAGCGTTCGGCAACGTAGTCGGTGCCCTCGGTAACCGCAATCGCCTTGCGAAGCAGAGACTCCGCCTCCTGGCTGCGTCCCTGTCGCGCTCGCACCATGCCGAGCACCATGGTCGTGCTCCCGACCGACGCCCAGTCGTCAGCAGCCACGACTTCGACGCCAGCCTCGGCGTGAGCCGCGGCGCCGTCGACGTCATCGAGCTCGAGCAGGGCCTGGGCCAAACCCCGCTCGATTTCTGGGCGGGAGCCTGTTTCCTGCATTGCCTTCGACACGGCGAGCGCGCGCTCACCGTACGGCAGCGCCTGCAGCGGAGCTCCTCGTAAGAAGTGCAGCCGCGCCGATGTGTACAGAGCTGCCGCAAGTTCCCAGTTTTCGCTCGCCTCCTCGATCGGACGAATACTCGACTCGGTCAGGCGCACCCCCTCGTCGATCGACGTGGTGAGGGCAACCAACCATCCGTAACGCATGACCGCAAAACCCCAGTCCATCCGACTTGCCCCGGTCTGGGCGAGTTCGACAGATTCCCGGCGCATTTCGAGCGCCTCGGCGAGGCGTCCCTGGTGGTAGCGGATGCCGGCAAGCTGCACGAGCGCGCGCGCCTCGAGGCCCCGGTCTCCGAGTCGGCGTGCGATTTCACGCGCCTGACTCCACCAGGGCCACGCCTCCTCGAACCTGCCGAACCACCAGCCGCCCCAGCCAAGCTGGAAGGCGGCCTCCTGGAGGTGGGCGAGGTCGCCCGCCTCGGTCAGCAGGGTGTGGGCCTCCGTCAGCCTGGCAAGCGCCTTTTGCGCGCCGCCTTCGGGGTCGCCGATCCAGATCGCGCGGCCCTGGGCGAGGAGGGCGCGTCCTTCGAGATCCTTGCGGCCGATCCCGCGCGCTGCGGCGGCGATTCGGATTGCCTTCTCCTTGGATTGTGACCATCGGCCGAGGCGGTACTCGACGTCGAGGGTCTCGCACTCGAGCTCCAGCCGATGGGCTTCGGGCTCGGGACCGAGCGCGAGGCACCGTTCGAAAAAGGACAGAGCGGCACGGTTATCGCCGCGAAGCCACGCCTTTCGTCCACTGGCCTCCAGCGCGGCGACTGCCTCGCGCCGTAGGGTCTCGTCCTGCGCGGCGCCCAGCTCGGTTTCGAGCTTGACGGCTTCCTCCAGGTGATAGGCGCGGATTTCGACGAGCTCCGCCGAACGGTCCGGTGCCAGCGAGTCCATCGCGTGCGCGATGCGTGTGTGCAACTCGGCGCGCCGCGCCTTGGGTAGCGTCGCGTACGCCACATCCCGCACGAGGATGTGCTTGAAGCGATAGGAGACCGGCATCCCAGGGACGGTTTCGTCGCTGACGAGGTCACGCAGGGTCAGGTTCTCCATTGCCTCGTCGAGTCTGGCGGTATCTTCCACCAGGCCGTCGAGCATCGGGCGGTCAAAAATCCGGCCGATCACGGAACCGGCCTGGAGCGCACTGCGCTCGAGCCGCGGCAGCGTATCGAGCCGGGCGCGGATCAGTGCCTCGACGGTTTTCGGCACCCGCACCTCGGAGGCCGTCGGCGCAGCGATCCAACGATTCCCCTTCTGGATAATCGTGCCCTCATCGAGGAGCATCCGGACCAACTCCTCCACGAACAGCGGATTGCCATCGGCCCGCTCGAGCATTTCATTCCGCAGGCGGTCCGGCAGGCCTTCAACCGTCAGCAAGGCCCCAATCAGCGCCGCCGACTCGGTTCGATTGAGTGGCTCGAGCACGATCCGGCTCGCCTGATATCGACCGGCGGCCCACCCCGGCCGATCGTCGAGGAGCTCGGGGCGTGCCAGGCAGAGGATGAAGACGGGCGCCTCGCCGCTCCAGGTGGCGACGTACTCAATGAGGTCGAGAATGGCGGGCTCGGCCCAATGGATGTCTTCGAAGACGAGCAGCAGTGGAGACCGCGCCGCCTGGGCCTGGACCCACCGCCGGAACGCCCATGCGATCTCGCGGTCGATCCGTGTGCCCGTAACCGGAGAATCGCGGGTGAGCCCGATGGCGAAGGCGAGTCGGTCGCTGACCGCCGATTCGGGGGAGGAAGCAACCAGCTGCCCGATGGCTTCCAATGCGCCCATCTCCGAGTTAATGCCGGAGGCCTGTCGCACCATTTCGGCGACCGGCCAGTAGGTGATTCCCTCGCCATAGGGCAGGCAACGTCCGCGCAGGACTTGCCACCCGCGCGTCATGAGCCGATTGCTGGCGTCGCGGGCCAGGCGGCTCTTGCCGATTCCGGGCGCCCCAAGGACGGTGAAGAGCATCGCCTTGCGGTCCTGATGCACACGCTCGGCGGTGTCGAGCAGCTGCAACATCTCCTCATCACGTCCCAGCAGCGGTGCCGTCAGCCCGCGCAGTCCACGCGCCTCTCCCACGTCCGCGAGAAGCCGGATCGGCTGGTACGCTGCGACCGGCAGGCTCTTGCCGGCAAGCGCGAGGTCACCAATCGGTGCGTACGCAATGGCGTGTTTCGTCGTGGCGTAGGCGGCCGCACCCACCAGGATCTGACCGGGCGCCGCGGATTTCTCCAGGCGGGCCGCGACGTTGAGGGCGTCGCCCGTGACCGCGGTACCGCCGGCAAAGGGGTCCCCGCTCACGACCTCGCCCGACTCGATGCCGATATGGACGTCGACGGTGACGTGATGACGATCACGTACGGCGACCTGTAGGGGCTCCACCGCTCTGACGATCGCGAGGGCGGTTCGGATCGCGCGCTCGGCGTCGTCCTCGTGAGAGGCGGTCATGCCGAAGACGCCAACCGCGGCATCGCCGCTGAACTGCTCGACGCTACCGCCGTGGCGGTGGATCTCGTGCCCAGCGATTTCGAAGAACTGGCTCACGACATCGCGAAGGACCTCGGGATCGAGCTGCTCGCCCAGCCGGGTCGAGCCGGCGAGGTCGGCGAAGAGCGCGGTCACGACGCGGCGCTCCGAAGCCTGGACTCTTGCACCCACCGAGGTCCCGCACGCCGGACAGAAGCGGGCCCCGGCTGGGACCGGCTGTGCGCAGTTCGGGCAGGGTGACGTATTCACTGGCTCTGCCTCTCGATGGCGCAACCGTACGTGGTGGCCCGCGAGGTGTCAAATAGTATCGACGGAGACCCATCAAGGACGCTGAGGAGGAAACGGAACTTCATGGATTGGAAACTCGAGCTGGTCGCAGTGCCGGTAACGGTCGTTGATCGAGCCAAGGCTTTCTACGTCGACAAGGTCGGCTTCAATGCCGATCACGATCAGCAAGTCAATGAGAATTTGCGCTTCGTGCAGCTGACGCCGCCCGGTTCGGCGTGTTCGATCTGCATTGGCATCGGATTGACCACGATGAAGCCGGGTTCCATCGAGGGCCTGCAGATGGTGGTGCCGGACATCGAGACGGCGCACCAGCAGCTCGCCGAAAGGGGTGTTGCGGTTAGCGACATCGAGGACCTCGCGTGGGGCAGGTTCGTGTATTTCAGCGACCCGGACGGCAACAGATGGGCCGTCCAACAGTTGCCGAAGCGGAACTAGGGCATGGCGGCCACCGACAAGATCCCCGTTTCCGAACACATCAAGAAGATCCCGCCCGCCGTGCGTCCGATCGTGCAGGCCGCCCGCCGGACGGTGAAGGCGGTCGCCCCGACGGCGCACGAGATCAGTTATCAGAGCGGGCCTCCGCGATCGAGCACCTACATGTGGAAGATCGCGCGCTACGCGGTGGACCGCGCGAACGTCGTGGGAATTGGCACCTATCCAAGGCACTCGACGATGTTCTTCTACCGCGGCCGCGAGCTCGATGATGGCAGCGGCCTACTCGAGGGCTCCGGAAAAGATTCTCGGTTCATCACGCTGCGCACGCCCGCCGACGCGGAGCGGCCGGACGTGAAACGGATGGTGCGGAAAGCGTTCAAGCTGGGCGGTTGATGTGCGGTCGTATCTCGTTCTCCTTCAACCGGGCCGACCTGCTGGCCACCTACGCGTGGCTCAGGGACGCGCCCGATGAAGACGCCCGCTACAACGTCGCGCCCACGGATCCGGTGGTGGCCGTCGGCCCGCACAGTGCCGACCTCGTTCGCTGGGGCATCGACGGCAGAAAGGGTGGACTCTTTAACATCCGCTCGGAAACGGCGATCGCCAGGCCCTATTACCATCGCCTCCTCCTCGGCCAGCGGATCCTGGTGCCGGCGAACCACTTCTACGAGTGGCGCACCATCGCCGGGCGCCGGCTGCCGGTCGCCGTCTCGCGCGCGGACGGCAAGGTCCTCAATCTCGCTGGGCTGCTGGGAACCTGGGAGGGGAAGCTTGCGGCGACCATCCTGACGACGGCTCCCAACGGCGACATCATGCCCCTTCACAACCGCATGCCGGTCGCGCTCAACGACGACGATGCGGCGACCTGGGTCCTCGAAGACTTATCGCTCGAGCAGATCGGCGACTTTCTGAAACCGTGTCCCGATGGATGGCTGCGGCTGGCGCCCGCGTCGCCGCTCGTGAACGATGTCCGCAATCAGGGCCCCGAGTTGCTCGATCCGCACGCGCTACCACCTCACTTTCAGCTCGACCTGATGCCTCCGCCTTAGGCGGTGTCGATCCGGGCCCAGGCCGTTCGTATAGACGATGAGACCGGCACCGCGGCCGACACCATCGCCAAGGAGGAAACAATGGGCAAAGTGGTTGCATTCACGAGCGTGACGCTCGACGGGGTTATGCAGGCCCCCGCGCGCCCCGATGAGGACACCCGAGGCGGCTTCGAGCATGGCGGCTGGGCGACGCCCTACGCCGACGCGGTGATGGGTAGCGTCTCGGCAGAGAGCGGCTCGACTGCCGGCGCATTGCTTTTTGGCCGACGCACCTATGAGGACTTTTATGCCGTCTGGCCAAAGCGAACTGACGACAATCCCTTCACCCCGGTGTTGAACAACACCCAGAAATACGTCGCCTCGACCACGTTGAAGGAACCACTCCCCTGGATGAACTCCACACTTCTCAAGGGCGACGCGACGGAGGCGGTTCTGCGGCTCAAGTCGGAGTTGAAGAAGGACCTGGTCGTGCTGGGGAGTGGAGCGCTGCTCCAATCGCTGATGCCACATAACCTGGTCGATGAGTACATCCTGTTGATCCACCCGCTTGTTCTTGGATCCGGGCGCCGGCTCTTCACCGATGGAGGTGCCTTCGCCGCATTGCGCCTGATCAGTGCCAGGACGACGACCACCGGCGTCGTGATCGCAACCTATCAGCCGCCTGAAACGGCCAAGAACAAAGACCTGAGTCGCGCCGGAGCCGGGGCCGGGAACCGCAGATGACGCGATACCTATTGAGCGTCAATCAGCCGGACGGGCCGCCTCCGCCGTCCGTTGACCTGAAAAAAGTGATGAGGGATGTCGACGTCGTGATCCGCGAGATGAAGGCCGCAGGTGCGTGGGTCTTCAACGGCGCTTTGCACCCAGCCGGCACGGCGACCGTCCTGCGGCTGCAGGCCGGCGAACTGCTGATGACCGATGGCCCCTATGCCGAGGGGAAGGAGCATATCGGCGGGATCTGCATCATCAACGCGCCCGATCTCGACGCCGCGCTCGACTGGGGTCGCAAGCTTGCGCGGGCGATCACCCTCCCGATCGAGGTCCGGCCGTTCCAGGAGGAGGACGGGGACTGATCGCAGGCGGGAATGCCCTGGCGGCATCGGAAATTGAGCGTGTCTTTCGCGATGAATACGGACGAGCGGTCGCCGTACTGGTCCGCGTCTTCGGTGACATCGACATGGCCGAGGAGGCGGTTCAGGACGCGTTCACGGCCGCCGTGCAACGCTGGCCGACGACCGGGCTGCCTCCGAGTCCGGCCGGGTGGATCATCACCACCGCCCGCAACCGGGCAATCGACCGCCTTCGCCGGGAGGCATCCCGCGACGACCGCCATGCCCAGGCCGCCCTGCTACACGCGGCAAGCGAACCGGTCGAGGAGGGCGCCGTGCGTGACGACCGGCTGCGCCTGATCTTCACGTGCTGCCACCCGGCGCTTGCGACCGGCGTTCAGGTTGCGTTGACGCTCCGCCTCCTCGGAGGGCTCACCACCGCCGAGATTGCCCGCGCTTTTCTGGTGCCTGAGGCGACGATGGCGCAGCGGCTGGTCCGCGCCAAGGGGAAGATCCGCGATGCGCGCATCCCGTACCGGGTCCCGGATGAGGCCGATCTCCCCGGCCGGCTGCGCGCGGTGCTGGCGGTCGTCTACCTCATCTTCAACGAGGGCTACGCGGCGAGCTCCGGCGAACGCCTTGTCCGCGAGGAGCTCTGCAGCGAGGCGATCCGGCTGGGACGGCTCCTGGTCCAGCTCATGCCCGACGAGTCGGAGGTGATGGGCCTCCTCGCGCTGATGTTGCTCATCGAGTCGCGCCGGGCGGCCCGCACGACATCGGATGGCGGCCTCGTCGTGCTGGCTGACCAGGACCGTGGCCTCTGGGATCGCGACCTCATCGCCGAAGGCCAGGCCATCGTCCGCCAGTGCCTGGAGCGCAACCAGCCCGGTCCGTATCAGATCCAGGCGGCGATCAACGCCGTGCACAGCGACGCGACCGATGCGTCCGCCACGGATTGGTGGCAGATCCTCCAGCTGTACAACCAGCTCGTATCCCTCACGCCAGGCGCGGTCGTGGCGCTCAACCGAGCGGTCGCCGTCGCCGAGGTCGAGGGACCGGATGCCGCGCTCACCCTCCTCGACGGCCTCGAGCTCGATGGCAACCATCTGTTTCACGCGATTCGCGCCGACCTGCTCCGGCGCCTGGGTCGCAAGGCTGAGGCGGCCCGGGCGTACGAGGCGGCGATCGCCCGCACGGAGAACGCGGCCGAGCGCGACTTCCTCGAGCGCCGCCGTCAGGCACTCATCGGTCATAAAGTTGAACCAAACACCTGAGACGAGATGTAAGGAGAGGAGTCATGTTCAAACCCAAGGCGGCATTCAGCGGTTTTTCCGTGAGCGACCTGCCGGCCGCAAAGACGTTCTATGCAGACACGTTGGGGTTGAAAGTCGAAGACGACGGCGTTGGCGTGCGGCTGCAGTTGCCTGGCGGCGGGACCGTGTTTGCCTATCCCAAGCGTGATCACCAGCCGGCGACGTTCACCATCTTGAACTTCGGGGTCGATGACATCGACGCGGCGGTCGATGAGCTGACACGTCGAGGTGTCAAGTTTGAGCGCTACGACAATGGTCCGAAGCAGGACGAGAAAGGCATCTTGCGCGGCCGGGCGCAGAACCGGGGCCCGGACATCGCCTGGTTCAAGGACCCGGCGGGGAACGTCCTGTCGGTCATCGAGGGGCGCTCCGGAGATGGGCAATGAACCTCGATGAGATTCGCGGACTCAAGGGGCGGGTCGTGACGTTCCGGCTCCTGCCGAACGCACCCGGAGCACCGGTCGTGACTGGGCGCGTCCTCGGGATGATCGAAGCCGCGGACGGCCTCGTCCTCACCGTCGAGCCGAAGGGCGCTCCGGGGAAACGGGTCACGGTCCACCACCAGCACATCACGTCGGCGACGCCGGCGTAGCCCTACGAGGTGGTGACCTGTTTGCTCATCTCCCAATCGTGGCCAAACGGGTCGGTGACGCGCCCGCTTCGCCAACCGTAATCCTCGTGGACCGCCGCCACCACCGTCGCCCCAGCTGCGACCGCCTGCTCGAACACGGAGTCGGGATCGTCGACCGAGAGGATCATCCGCACCGATCCAGCGCCCGGCGCAGCAGCGCTGGCGTTGCTGTCGGTTTGGACCCAGAACACGGCGCCCCCAACCGAGAGTTGCGCGACGGCGACGGTCCCATCGTCGGCGGGAAGACGGTATAGCTCAATCGCCCCGAACGCGGCCTTGTAATAGTCGAGGGCCTTCTGCGCGTCATGTACGGCGAGCCACGGAGCGATGCTCGGGGTCGTTGCGGAACTCATCGCTGGATCCGCTTGTTTCTTGGCAAAGGCGGCGCCTTTGTCCGCTCATCTTTGAGAAACGCGCAGCTCGCCAGGGTCAGGCAATCGCAGTCACGGCTCTCGCGAAGGATGCGTTCGACGCCACGCGCCGCGCTGATCAGATCAGCAATCTCGTCGAGCTTGCCATCGACGAGGCGACGCCAGTAGGCCTTTGCCCGACTTCCCGTGGGAGTGGCCAGCAGCTGCCGTATATCTACCAGTCGCATGCCCAGACGGCTACAAAATCGAATCAGCATGAGACGATCAATCGTCTCGGGATGGTAGCGGCGCTTGCCGCTCACCCGATCGGCTTTTGGCAGGACGCCCGCGTCTTCGTAGTAGCGAATGGCCGATGCGTGAAGACCGGTGGCGGCCGCGACGTCGCCGATGCTGAGAGACGCCTTCACCAACATGTCAGTCGCTCGCATTTCGTATTCATGTTTGACTTCAAGTCTACTTGAAGTGCGAGTGTAGTGACCATGCAAGACAACGATCTGGTATGCACCTTGACCGCCGCTGACTATCAGGACCGAGAGGCTGCGTGGCTGAAGGTCGGAAGCTATATAAGGGCGTCCGCCGCCATACCGGGCGGTCTCAGCTTTCGCTTCGCGCCCGCCCGCGGGCTTGGGGACTCGCTGACCGAGCTTGTCCGATTGGAGGCTGAATGCTGCGCCTGGATGGTGTTCGCGATGTCGGATTCGTCGAACGGGATCACGCTCTCGATCACCGCGAATGGCGAGGATGGCGAGCGCGGAGTCCGCGAGACATTTGCCCCCCTGGTTCGGAGCTCAGGCGGAGGGTAGCGACCGCGGCGACCGGCGTTCACCGACCGGCCTGACCGCGACCCTGGCCGGGTTGCCGAGGCTTAACCAGCACTGCCTTGACATCCGGTGGCGGAGATGGTTAAAACGGGGGAACACACTAGCCCGACTCTGAAGGGAGGGGAACATGGAATACGCTTGGCTTCGGCGACTCGACGACCTGGCCAACGGCGGCCAGTTCGAGGGGGACGTCAGATGACCCGGCAGTTCGGCCTGCGCCGCCTCGGCATCCTGGCTGGAGCGCTGGTCCTGCTGACGGCCTGTGGCGGATCAAGCACCTCGAACGCGAGCGCGGCCAACGCCAAATCCGCAGCCGACGTGGGTGGGATGGACGCCCTGGTCGCGGCGGCCAAGAAAGAGGGCACCCTGAACGTCATCGCGCTCCCTCCCGACTGGGCCAACTACGGCGTGACCATCACCGCGTTTCAGAACAAATACGGCATCCACGTCAATTCCGCCGCTCCCAACGACAGCAGCCAGCAGGAGGTCGACGCGATCGGCACGCTCGCCGGCACGAACCGCGCTCCCGACGTGGTTGACGTTGGTATGGCGGTCGCTCTAAAGAACGTCGACCGGTTTGCGCCGTATCAGGTCGCAACCTGGAGCGATATTCCAGCGAGCTCGAAGGAACCCACCGGCCTGTGGGTCCAGGATTACAGCGGCGCCATGGCGATCGGCTACGACTCCGCCAGGGTGCCGGCGATCACGTCGATTCAGGATCTGCTTGGCTCGGCCTTTAGGAGCAAAGTCGCCCTTCCAGGCAACGCGCTTGGCTCGAACCAGGCAGTGAACTCGATCATGGAGGTGAGCCTCAACAACGGTGGTTCGCTCGATGACATCAGCAAGGGCGTCGACTTCTTCAAGCAGCTGAAGGCGAACGGCAACTGGGTGAACGTGATCGGGACCACGGCCACGGTCCAGCAAGGCACCACGCCCGTGCTCTTCGAGTGGGATTACAACTCCCAGACGCATGTCAAGGACGTCTCGACGTGGAAGCTCTTTTTGCCGGCGAACCCAGTGGTTGCCGCCTACGCGCAGGCTATCAACAAAGGGGCGCCACACCCGGCGGCCGCCCGCTTGTGGGAAGAGTACCTGTATTCGAACGCCGGCCAGAACGAGTTCCTTAGGGGCGGTGCCCACCCGATTCGCATGGCGGCCATGACGGCGGCGGGGACCGTCGACGCGACCGCAGCCGCTGCACTGCCGCCGGTGAAGGGAACGCCGGTCTTCATGAGTGATGACCAGGCGGCCGCAGCGAACGCCTACCTCAAAGACAACTGGTCCAAGGCCATGGGTTGATCGCTGCCGGTAATCCGGACGTCAAGACGGCGCGCCGCCCTCGAGAGGGCGGCCGCCGTTTCCC